>Ga0256829_1000016_pt1 | contig 324701 bp, 298 predicted proteins | sample 131447metaG_FD_185979 | JGI IMG/M metagenome (GOLD analysis project Ga0256829, IMG submission 185979) | Hydrothermal vent microbial communities from Lau Basin, Pacific Ocean - 131-447 | ecosystem: Environmental > Aquatic > Marine > Hydrothermal vents | place: Pacific Ocean: Lau Basin... | reverse complement strand
GTCAGGAGTTTCGGGGTTGGTGTTACGACGCCGTCCGAGGCGATCAACGCCCCGGACGGTGAAGATATCAAAAACCCGCTATCCGGTGGATAGAAATGCTGCTCCGCTTAAGTGAACAGCATTACGGATTAACCGGGGTTTTTTATGCTCTGAGACTTTCAGTATTCAAAGTTTTACCTGCCCGTCCCGAAAATCTATTTCGGTAACACACTGACTAAATTCGCCAGAAGAAAATGTCCGGGTCTGAGTGGCATTACCCGAGACAGCGCCCGTCGTAGAATTAGTATCCAGATTCAACGCGAAGTCTTCTGTCACAGAGCCAAGATCCAGCGTCTGCTCAATACTGAAGGCATTTCCGTCGACACTGGTAAAGTTAAGAGTTTCATCAGGGTCGGAGATATACCCCTCTGCCCAGTTAATTATCCAGTAGGTTTGCTGTACGTAAGCCCCTTCCGGAGAGCTATCACAAAGGGTAGAACCACGCCGTTCATGAGTGACAAAATACTCAGTATCAGTCAGGCCTAAAGAAGCCCGGTTTGGCTCGGTCAGTAGAAGTGTAAACTGCCCTCCTTCTGCAAGCGTTGAGACCGTTAATGTATAGGTACGCCCTGCATCGACATCCATCAACAGCACTTCGTAGGAGTTTGAATTTTCGCTCTGTTCGCTATTCAGAGAATTGTCACTGACCTCGAGATCAAGGTTCGGGGCTTCAGTACTACTGAGTACAATGAGCACCTCACGATCCACCAGCGGCGTGTAAGTCAGTTCAAATTCAGACGCAGTATCCGCAACGCCGGGAAGAGCGGTTCCAGTAACGCGTGAGTTAATCACAATGGCATCGTTATCTGTAACAGAGAGTTCTGAGACAGAGGGTTCTGCTTCAGGACCACGAAGCCCAGGTGCAAATGTGATGTCGATGGTGGCCGTTTCTTCTGAGGTTCCTACATCAATAAAACCACCTGAGCTGTCATCTCTCCCGCCTCCGCAAGCAACCAGCGCGAAAGTCGCTGCACCCAGCGTTAAACTGGCGTTAAAACCCCGCAATCTCTGTATCGTGGTCTTAATGTCTGAAACCCTGATACCCGGCATGCACACTCTCCAGTGACTGCACTTGATGATTCAATAACATATCAGGCTCTTTCTGAGCGATCTGTAAATTATGTGTGAACTCCTTGGCATGAGCGCCAATACTTCTGGGGGCTCTTAAAGAGAATCATCAAACTGGAACATCGAATTTGCTCAAATAACCGCCCCCATCCGCCGTAGCTCTTCTGTTATTTGACAAGAATGTAGTCCGGTTTCAACTGAAGACTGCTCACGATCAGCCTTCTGTCATCGCGATGGTGTAATAAAGATGGAGGATGTTACTTCAATTAACTCATAAGGCCTGGAGGGAGTCATGCAATGGCGTAAAGAATATGATGAAAAACGATTATTACCTGGGGATGCCGTTGGTCTGCTGAAAGACAGTACTAACCTTATTCTGGGCATGAGCGTCGCTATGCCCCCTGCCTTACTGAAAGCCCTTGGTGAGGCCTTTGCGAAAGATCAGCTGCCTCCACTCAATATCTATTACATGCACGGCACCGAAGCTCTGGCAGACTCCCTGTTGAAAAATGAGCTCGAAGGTAAATTCACACCCAGATGTCTGTTTTTGAGCAGTCACGACCGTAAAGCCATCGCTGGCCTTCAGAATCCGCATTGGGTTGAGTTTGTTCCATGTGCCTTTCATCAGGTAGGCCGCCTTTTAACCCGGCAGACCGAGCCTGATTGCTTTATGGTAACGGTATCTCCTATGGATAAACACGGGTACTTCAGCCTGGGTACCAATGCAGATTATGGTGCTTCGGTTATCCGTAAAGCCAAGAAAGTCATCGTTGAAGTAAACCCCAAGATGCCTCGCACCTTTGGTGAGTGCTCAGTGCATATCTCAGAGGTTGATGCTCTTGTTGAGTCTGATAGAGCTCTTTCTGAGGTGACCGAACCTGCGCCGTCTGAAACCGATCAACTGATCGCCCGCCAGGTCGCAGAATACATTCAGGATGGCGATACGTTACAGATGGGCGTCGGGGGTGTACCCGCAGCCGTCGCCCGCCTGCTAGGGTCACACAAAAATTTGGGGCTACACAGTGAACTGTTTTCTCCAGCAATCGCTGCTCTTATCCAGAAAGGCGTTATCAATGGTCGGGAAAAGCGGTTGATGCAGCATAAGCATGTCTACACCCTCGCCATCGGTGACCGTGCCATGTACGACTTTATGGACGACAACCCATCCGTAGTTGGTTACCCGGCATCATGGGTCAATAACCCTTCAGTCATTCGCAAAAACCCGAACATGGTCTCGGTCAACTCAGCCATAGAGGTTGATATCACAGGCCAGATCAACGCCGAGTCCATAAAGGGCACACCGTTTTCTGGCACCGGAGGTCAACTTGATTTCGTCCGTGGTGCTTTTGCTTCCCACCGCGGCCGCTCCTTCATCGCCCTGCATTCCACCGCCAAAGACGGAACACTGAGCCGAATTGTGCCGCAACTCGCCGGCGGAACCGTGACTGACACCCGCATGGATGCCCACTTTGTGGTAACTGAATATGGCTGCGTGGAGTTAAAAGGTCTGTCGCTGGCACAGCGGGCTAAAGCCCTGATTGGCATTGCCCATCCGCAATTCCGCGAACAACTGGAAACTCAGGCGCGGGAGCTGGGGCTGATCGGGCGTCATTAGTCAGTCAGGCGCCCGGCTCAACATAACCTCTTAGCGCTACAAGGTTTCTCCAGAGCGCTTTTCCTCACTAGATCCCAGCTCAACCTCTGACTGAAAGGCATCTTCATATACGACTTTGTAGATTTTGCGGGATTTCGGCGGAGAATATTCAGCCGCAGCAGGGCTCTTCTCGCGACTCAGGATGTCACAATCTATGGCCATTACACCCAGTGCATAATGAAACAGATCATCAAGCATAAATGCCTTGTGACTGTTATCCCGCAAGATACTTGCCTGCTCCCCTTCCCTATCAGATGTCCATACCAAAAATGGGATCTCCATCATCGCCGGAGTCAGGTTGTCGGGTGTATGTCCTTTAACACGGGCAGTCTGATACACCTCTTCACCATGGTCTGAGAAGTAGGTCAAGGTAGCCTCTTTGGCGCCCACAGCGCTGGATTCCGCCTTAAGTAAAGAGATCACCTCTTTGACAAAATAATCTGTGTATAAGATCGAGTTGTCATAGGCGTTAATGGCATCGATCTCACCTTCAGACAAAGGCTCCCGGTATCCATTCACCTTGCTATCGTCAAATTTCGCGAAGCTTTCCGGATACCGGTTCTCATAGGCGGCATGGCTACCCATGGTATGAACGAAAATCACTTTCAGGGGCGCCGGATCACTGATGGCCTCAGCAATCGACTTCAGCATGTACTCATCAAAGCGGCGGACCTCTACGCCATTAAAGTCATTGCTGATGTAATGTGTCACATCAGCCTGATGAGAAACCGACGCAATCGTCGCTCTTTGTGGCTGCTGGTTCGAAATCCAGAAGGACTTGTACCCGGCTAAATTGGCAACATCAATGATGCTTAACGCTTCACGATACATAGCGCCCTGATCTGCAGCGGCGGCAGTAAGTGCGACACGCAACGATGCCTGGGTCTGCACATGACTACTGATAACATTATTGAAAACAATCAGCTCGTTCTGGATAGCACTCAGTTCAGGAGTGGTATTGCGCGAGTAACCATACATGCCCATGTGATTACGGGTTGCAGACTCACCAATAATAAATATGTGAGTCTGCTGGCGGTCGGCAGACCGTGTTGTCGCTTTTACCTGAGTTTTTTCTAGCAGGGATTTGCGTAAAGCAACTTCTGTCTGCACAGAGATATTGCCCTTGTAATAAGAAGGCAGGGTTCCCAGCACACCCGGAATGGTATCGTGAAACTTACCCATAACGGTTGTTCTGTAAGCGACCACCAGAATCAGAATGGTGCCAAGCACGAATATCGATTTGCGCAAACGACCCGCCGCGGGAGCTCTTACAAAATATATGGCCAGAGCGTAGATGGACCACAACACAGTGAGTAAAGCGGTCTGCTGCCAGGAAGAATAGGTCTTGATGTATTCCGTTACTTCATAACTGTCGGTGTTAGCAACAGCTTCCATGGTAGCGGTAGTGAAGACGCCCCCGAAAGAATAGGCGTAACCAACATCCGCCGTACCGCCTACAGCAAATGGCAGTAAAACCAGGGCCGTAAACCAACGTTTATCGACTAACGTAATCAGCAGGGCAACAATCAGGGACCAACCAATACGAGAGTTATACTCCCCCTCGCGAACAAAATCGGAAAAGATAACCTCATTAAGCAGCGGATAAAGAAGCAGCAAGAAGCTCCATAGTAATGGGTTTTCCAGCCAGTTGTTTAAGCGTTCACTTTTCACAGTCATGAGAGCATTCCGGGGACGTCGAGCAGTTTGCGCAGCATGCTACCACAAGCGTCAACCACTGCATGTCATCTTGTGTGAAATACACAATACCAAAAGCCGCTGATGACCCACCCGATCATCAGCGGCTGCGCAGCAGATAATCAGTCATGCGTTACTTTCCCGCGTTGCTGATCACCCGTACCTGATCGCCGTAGTAGTTGTCGGCGTAGTTATACACAGCGCACTGCTGCTTATCGCGCTGGCCGGTAATACGTGCGGTAATAGCTTTTACTGTTTTCATGCTGCCTCTCCTGAGGTTGTTGTCTTGGAACGAACTCAGATTAGGCCGATGGTAGTCATAGATGAAATTGCATATTTCACTGACATCAATTAATCATAGCTATAGAAAATCAATCGGCCGATCCCGATAGAGAAACTAGACGCAAAACCTATATCAAAAAAATTTGATATAGGTTGAATTTCACCCTAAACTGCACGCCATGTCTGATAGCGTGATTCCAACTGTTAACCACGAACGCTTAGCCCGCGCCAGCAAAGCTGCCGGTGATGGTCTGCGTCTGGCTATTCTGCAGCTGCTGGGGCAAGGGTCCTTTGGTGTGCTGGAGCTATGCCAGGTGTTCGGTATTAAACAGTCGGGCATGAGCCATCACCTGAAAGTGCTGTCACAGGCTGAGTTGGTCAGCACCCAACGCGAAGGCAACAGTATTTTTTACCGCCGGCCGTTGATCAGTGGTCACGACAGCTGGAATCTGTGGCTGCAGGCCATGTTCGCTGCCATTGATGCCAGCGATGCTCTGGACCACGCGGAATATCAGCAAGGGCTGACGGCAGTGCTGCAGGAACGGGCTCAGGCCTGTGCCGGCTTTTTTGCCCGCAATGCAGATGCCTTTAAAGAACAGCAGGACCTGATTGCCTCGTGGGATCAGTATGGCGAGACACTGACCGGCATTCTCGCTGGCTACCGTGGCGCCAGCGACTACGCTTTGGAAGTTGGTCCTGGCGAGGGAGCATTCTTACCCCTGCTGGCGCAGCGTTTTACTGCAGTAACTGCGCTGGATATTTCGCCGCAGATGCTGGAGCAGGCGGCCATGACGGTCAGCCAGCAGCAGCTGGACAACGTGCAGTGCCTGCTGGGTGATACTCAGTTGCTGCTGACACAAAAACCGCGAGCGGTGGATTTTGCCGTAGCGAATATGGTGCTGCACCACGTACCGGCACCACGTACGATTTTTAACGATGTCGCTGCCTTACTGAAAGATGGCGGTACGTTTCTGGTGACGGACCTGTGCCGTCACGAACAGAGCTGGGCCAGAACATCCTGTGGTGATCTCTGGCTGGGATTTGATCCTGACGACCTGACCAGCTGGGCCCGCGAAGCCGGCCTGACGGAAGGGCAAAGTCAGTATCTTGGTTTAAGGAACGGATTTCAGATTCAGTTCCGCTTATTTCATCGCGCCCCCTCTGCATGACAAAGCGCGTTAACCACTGAATTGAGGGCTTAACATGAGCGAATATTCCATTTTCACCTCTGAGTCTGTGTCCGAAGGCCACCCGGACAAAGTTGCAGACCAGATTTCTGATGCCGTACTGGACGCGATCATCGCTCGCGACCCATACGCACGTGTTGCGGTAGAAACCCTGGTGAAAACCGGTATGGCCGTGGTAGCGGGTGAAGTGACCACTTCCTGCTACGTTGACCTGGAAGACATCGTTCGTGATGTGATTACCGGCATTGGCTACAACAGCTCCGACGTGGGCTTCGACGGTGCAACCTGTGCGGTTCTGAACGGCATCGGTAAGCAGTCTGTTGATATCAACCAGGGCGTTGACCGTGCCAAGCCTGAAGATCAGGGCGCCGGTGACCAGGGTCTGATGTTCGGCTACGCAACCAATGAAACCCCTAACCTGATGCCAGCGCCTGTGTACTACGCGCACCTGCTGGTACAACGTCAGTCTGAACTGCGTCGTAATGGCACTCTGCCTTGGCTGCGCCCGGATGCGAAATCTCAGGTCACTATCAACTGGGAAGGCGACTCGCCGAAAGTTGATGCGGTGGTTCTGTCGACCCAGCACGATCCAAGCATCTCTCTGGAAGAACTGCGCGCTGAAGTGCTGGAGCACATCATCAAGCCAGTACTGCCCGCTGAATGGCTGCATGAAGGCACGCTGTACCACATCAACCCGACCGGCAACTTCGTGATCGGTGGTCCTGTGGGTGATGCGGGCCTGACTGGCCGTAAGATCATCGTAGATACCTACGGAGGCATGGCACGCCACGGTGGCGGTGCCTTTTCTGGCAAAGATCCTTCGAAAGTTGACCGTTCTGCGGCTTATATGGGCCGTTATGTTGCCAAAAACATCGTGGCTGCAGGTCTGGCAGATCGTTGTGAAATTCAGGTGTCGTACGCCATTGGCGTGGCAGAGCCAACGTCTATTTCAGCGAATACCTTCGGTACTGGCAAGATCAGCGACATCGAACTGGCACGCGTGATCCGTGAAGTCTTCGATCTGCGTCCATACGCGATCCAGAACCAGCTGGAACTGCTGAACCCTATGTACCAGGCGACAGCGGCATACGGTCACTTTGGTCGTGAACCGTTCGAAATGACTTATGAATACAAAGATAACGGCGAGAAAAAGAGTAAAACCTTCACTGCGTTCACCTGGGAACGTACCGACAAGGTTGATGCACTGAAGGCCGCTGCGCGCGTTTAATCGCGCACTAAATCTCAAATTTATTTTCAGGTCGCTGGTATTCCCCGGCGACCGTAACAGCAAAAGGGCAAAAAGATGACCCAGTTTACTGATTACAAAGTTGCAGACATGAGCCTCGCCGACTGGGGCCGTAAAGAAATCAAAATCGCCGAAGACGAAATGCCAGCACTGATGGCACTGCGTCGTAAGTACAGTGACTCTAAGCCACTTGCGGGTGCAAAAATCATGGGCTGTATCCACATGACCATTCAGACCGCGGTTCTGATTGAGACTCTGGTGGATCTGGGCGCTGAAGTCCGTTGGTCATCTTGCAACATTTTCTCAACTCAGGATCACGCTGCTGCAGCCATCGCCGCTGCAGGTATCCCGGTCTTCGCCTGGAAAGGTGAAACTGAAGAAGAATTCCTGTGGTGCATCAAACAGACCATTCTGGCGGAGAAAGATACTGATACTGTCTGGGATGCCAACATGATCCTCGATGACGGCGGCGACCTGACAGAGATGGTTCACAACGATTTTCCAGAGATGCTGAACAGCATTCACGGTATTTCTGAAGAAACCACCACGGGTGTACACCGCCTGCTGGAAATGATGAAAGAAGGCACCCTGAAAGTCCCTGCGATCAACGTAAATGACGCCGTGACTAAGTCGAAGAACGACAACAAGTACGGTTGCCGCCACTCTCTGAACGATGCTATCAAGCGTGGTACCGACCACCTGCTTTCAGGTAAAAAGGCGCTGGTTATCGGTTACGGTGACGTGGGTAAAGGCTCTGCTGCTTCTCTGCGTCAGGAAGGCATGATTGTTAAGGTCACTGAGGTCGACCCTATCTGTGCGATGCAGGCGTGCATGGACGGCTTCGAAGTGGTCTCTCCGTACATTAATGGCGAAAACAAAGGCACACTGGAATCTGTCGACGGCGATCTGCTGGGTAAAACCGATCTGATCGTAACGACAACCGGTAACGTGAATGTCTGTGACAAGTTCATGCTGCAGAAGCTGAAGAGCGGCGCGGTCGTCTGTAATATCGGCCACTTCGATAACGAAATCGATACCGCGTTCATGCGAGAGAACTGGGAATGGGACGAGATCAAGCCACAGGTGCATAAGATCTATCGTGACAAAGCGACTGACGATCACCTGCTGCTCCTGTCAGAAGGCCGCTTGGTGAACCTGGGCAATGCAACAGGTCACCCATCACGTATCATGGACGGCTCATTCGCCAACCAGGTACTCGCACAGATCTACCTGTATGAGCGTAAGTTCGCCGACATGATGGAAGCCGAGAAGAAAGAAAGCATCTACGTTAAAGTTCTGCCGAAGAAGCTCGACGAAGAAGTTGCGAAAGACATGGTAGAAGGCTTTGGCGGTGTGATCACTAAGCTGACGCCAACGCAGGCTAAGTACATCGACGTCGATGTGGATGGCCCGTACAAACCAGAAGCTTATAAGTATTAATGCTTAGCAGGAGCTAGCTGCATTGCCAGCTCTTTGTTGGATTTGCTCCGGAAATGCTCATGTATGATTTATACACTGCGCGTTCCGAAGCAAATCCGCCTCGATCTGGCTTCTTCGCTAACGCTCCTAAGGCTGTTATAAGTACGAAGCGAATAGCCAAGAACAAGACAACAGGTAGTGGCGAACAGCGCCTCTATCGGATCAAGAGAAGTTAAGATGACGACCTTAAGTTTTGAATTTTTCCCGACCAAAACCGAGGAAGGGACAGAAAAACTGCTGAAAGTGCGCGACGAACTCGCTGCCTTTAACCCAGAGTTTTTCTCGGTGACCTACGGTGCCGGTGGTTCTACCCGCGACCGCACTTATGCCATCGTCAAAGCCATTCAGGAACGCGGTATTGCTGCAGCCCCTCACCTGTCGTGTGTCGGTGACAGCAAAGACGATCTGCGCTCACTGCTGAATGAATACAAGGACCTCGGCATCGACCGCATCGTTGCTCTGCGTGGGGACCTGCCCAGCGGAGCCGGGCTCGCCAGCAGCGAGCTGCGTTACGCCAATGAACTGGTCGAGTTTATCCGCGAAGAAACCGGCGATCACTTCACCTTAGAAGTTGCGGCTTACCCAGAGATGCACCCACAGGCAACAAGCTTTGAGAGCGACCTTGAGCGTTTTGTGAACAAGGTGAAGGCCGGCGCGGACAGCGCAATCACTCAGTACTTCTTCAATGCCGACAGCTACTTCTACTTCGTAGACCGTGTGCGTGACATGGGCGTCGATATCCCGATCATCCCGGGCATCATGCCAATCACCAACTACAGCAAGCTGGCACGTTTCTCGGATGCTTGTGGCGCTGAGATCCCGCGCTGGATTCGCAAACAACTGGAAGCCTACGGCGACAACAATGAGTCGATCCAGCAGTTCGGCGAAGAGGTAGTAACTGAGATGTGCCATCGTCTGTTAGAAGGCGGCGCACCGGGTATTCACTTCTATACCCTCAACCAGTCTGAAGCCAGCCTGCGCGTGTGGCGTAATTTGGTTTAATCGGACACACCCATGTCTCAGCAACTCTTTCTGGCATCGACACCCTTACATATTCTGAATTCGGTGGCGATCGCCAGTCAGACGCCCAGCACCCCTGCATGCCTGTGGTTAATCGATCAACCGATCGTAGAAAATAACCCTTACTTCGATCTCATTAAGGACTGGCGTGACTCGCCGTTCAGTGAAGTTCGCATCAGTCAGGGGCATATCAAAGGCACCAAAGCGAAACTAGCAAATCGTAAACGCGTATTTTCGGAAATTGAGCAATGGGTAACGCGGAACGAACCGGGACAACTCTTCACCGGGAATGATCGACGTATTGAGTTTCAGTACGCAATGCATTGCGCGACATCCAAACGCAGTGACGTGCAAGGCATCTACATGGATGAAGGCACGTTCACATATGTAGGACGCGAGGCTTCAGCCAGCTTTTCAGATCGTATTGTCGATAACTGGCTGAAAAAACTGACATACGGCTTCTGGTGGAAGAATCCACCGACCATTGGTGCATCCCAATGGATTTCAGACGTCTATGCAGCTTTCCCTGATCTGGTTCACCCGTTACTGGCACGAAAGAAGCTCCATCCTCTTCAGCCTGCCCACACCGACAACCCTACAGTACGGGGCTTCTGCTCACTTCTGGTCGAGCACTTCGGCGCTGATCCGCAGACATTGAAAGATCTCGGTGCAGTGCTTACGCTCCCTCATGAGTCGATTATCGCTAAGTTAAATGGCTATCAGGATGCGATGGATGCTGTGATGGCAGAGATAATCAACGAGGGCAGAAAGGTCGGCGTCAAGTACCATCCTCGCAACACCAATCCAGATATTCTACAGGCTGAAAACCGGGCTGGCGCCTACGTCATTCCCCATCGAATACCGTTTGAGGCGATTTTGCCCCTACTCCCCCCTGAAGCAACGATCATCGGCGATCTGTCTTCAACACTGATCAATGGGCGCTGGCTGCGTCCCGACGCGCAGATCATATCGATTAAAAACCCAGAGGCACCTCTCGCCAGCGAGTTTGAGCACTTTTTTTCTCGGATTGGCGTGACCAGCGTTGCTGCCAATGAAGTATCTCAGGGAACACCACCCAAAAACTGATACATATTGCGACTAAGCCCGTAAATTGGCCTATTAGCTCTCTATTGTGCCGCTGAGGGAATAGTCAATTGGCCTACAACAACTGGAACCCAATACACAAAATAATGACAATAGAGTGACAACCGTAAAGATTAAGGGTACCTCTATGGATATTATTGATCTGTCCAAGGCAGAATTGATAGGCTAGGGGCGAGACCGATATTGCTATCGCCACCCGCTCATCAATAATCAGTGCATCAAGGTGTCACGCAAACCACAGAAGCAAACACGTCGTGAGAGAGCATATTTTGCCTATCTGCTAAAGCAAGGCGTAGATACGTCGAAGTTGGCGCACTACCTGGGTACTATCAAGACGAGCCGCGGAGAAGGCGCGGCCTGCGAGCTGATGCTAAACGATAACGGAGAAGTATCCTCCACCCTGTCAAACGCCGTGCGAAATAAAGAGTTTCCCAAAAACACGATCAGAGCCCTCATGGATGAGCTGCGTGAATACCTGCTGGAACAACGGATCTGCGTTCGGGATCTCAGCCCTAACAACATCATGTGCCAGATCCAGAATGGTCGTCCGCGCTTGGTTATCGTTGATGGAGTAAGCAATCCGGGAGTAAACCCCCTTAACATCCGGATTCCAGCGCTATCACGATACTTTATTAATAAGTCATGGAAGTCACTCGAAAAAAAGTTCGCAGCACTGTCAAACGGGGCTATTGAGAAAGCCGCTAACAATGTACGCATTGCCGTCCCAGATGCAGCGTAATTGATGACGTGTACATAAATTAATCTCTGAGATATGATTGGGCGCTTTACGCGAACGGTCATTTCTATGCATCTGTCGATGAATCTGCTCATTAAAAATGAGGCAGACATTATTGCTGAAAACATCCAGGTCCACGCCGCCTTAGGTGTGGACAGTTTCGTTGTGATGGATAACGGTTCGACAGATGGCACTCTGGAAATCGTTCGTGCACTCGCCAATACCCTTCCGATTACAGTGATTGAGCGCCCTACTCTGGACTACCAGCAAAGTAACTGGAAAACCGAGATGGCGAAGATTGCGCGAAAGGACTTTGGTGCCGACTGGACAATCGCCAACGATGCAGATGAGTTCTGGATACCGTCACCGGGATGTAATCTGAAAGATGAGCTGACACGAACAGGGTCAATCATTCACTGCCAGCGCAAAAATATACTTTTCGAACGTGAAGCGTTTGATAGTGGGGCAGATTTCTTCACACAGAACCTATGCGTCTCATCGCCGATAAACTACCGGAAAGGTGGTGAAGTGGAAGAGATCGAACGCTCCATTATGCTCGGAAACATTCACGGCAAAGTCATTGTCCGTAGCCATGGCATGCTAAGAATCAAAGGTGGAAACCATAGAGCCTGGCACGCCTGGGGCTGGTTAAATCAGAAACAGTCAGAAAAAATTACGGTCTATCACTATCCGATCAGGTCCCGAGAGTCTTTTGTAGCAAACATTGAAAATCGCTCGGCATTACTGAAAAAAGGCGTATCGAAAATGGGGAACCATTACAGACGCTGGGTTAAGCTCCATGATTCAGGACAACTCGAACAGGAAATTGACCGATTAACGGTCCCGAAAGCGAGAAAAAGCACGCTGCTTGATCTCGGTATCATTTGTGAAGATCCACACCCTACTAAGGTAATCACGCAAGCGCTGAATGCCAGCTGATTACATAAATCTCACCCCGGTTCTATACCGGTCAGACTTTTAAAATAGCGATCCATGTATAATGTCGTCTGCTTAAAATGGGGCTCTAAGTACCCCGCTGAATTCGTGAATCGTCTGCATAATATGGTTCGCCGTAATACCACAGTGCCGATAAACTTCTACTGCATCACAGACAACCCCGAGGGTCTCGATGAAGGAATAAACTTCCGCATGTTACCTGATCTTGGTATCAAGGGATGGTGGTATAAGCTGATGCTGTTTAAGTCCGAACTCTTCGATATCACAGGCACCACAATTTTTCTCGATCTGGATGTTGTGATCACCTCAAACATTGATGAGCTTTTCACCTATGAGCCCGGTACATTCCGTATCATCAAAGACCTGAAAAGAGGTTTCAACAGCTCCGTGTTTCGCCTGGAAATTGGTAGTCAGACCGAAGTCTGGGAACGTTTCTGGGAGCACAAAGAAAGTATTATTGATCGACTTCACGGCGACCAGGACTGGATTGCAGAGGCAATTCCACAACATATGAATGAATGGCCACGCGAATGGGTAGTTTCTTTCAAAAAACAATGTAATGCACGAGCTAAGCGCACATGGGGAGCTATCGGCCGCATCCTTCTTAAGCTCGATATGTTTCCGACAACTAAGGGATATGCGCAACTGCCCGAAGAAGCAAGAATCGTCATATTCCATGGAAAACCCGATCCTGTTGATGTTATGAACGGCCCATGGGGAGTTTGGAAAGAAGCACCCTGGATCAAGGAATACTGGAAATAATAACGTGCTGACGAGAATACGTAGAGACAACAGTAATACGCTCATACAGCACTTTATACGAACCTCTGGCAATGCAGGGCAAGGCCGCGAGCTTATTCTGGGTGATATCCTGCTCGACCATCATGTATCAACGGTAGGCATGCTCTCAGGAACTCCAATGGTCCTGAAGCTTGTGAAAGCGCGAACCTGGCATGAACATGTTAAGGTCTTCTGGAAGCGAAGCAGAACTCATACTGAGTACACTGGTGCTCAGCTTTTGCGGTCTATTGGGATTGGTGCTCGGGAAGTGTATGAAATGGGGATTTCTTTTCCAATCCCGCGTAGCGCCCTGTATATCGGCTATTACCTGATGGAAAACCTGACGGAGTCAGGCTTACATTCTCTCTCTTCTATCCAGAATGATCTGAACGACCAGCAGGTCTCGCTTCTGACCGAGCAGATTAAAATCACTCTGGAAACACTAGAGCAGCATTCGGTTCTTTATTCAGACCTCCACCTTGATAATATTTTCTGCCACCCAGAAACTATGGAACTGAAGTTTATCGATACTGGGGCAAAGCGCTACAAGCGTCGTAAGGTGTTTGCAAAGAAACACCGCAAGGCTATCAGGAACCTGCTCAGCAGCCTAGAATCTTCGCAGCTGAAAGGGACTGAGATTGATCTTTATTGTCAGAGCATAAATAAGTAAGTAACCGGGTAACAGCAGAATCAATGAAGACACACGGCGACATCGCTTTATTTGTTATAGAGACGGAACTCCAGTATCTCGCAAGCCTGGAAATTATAAAGACAACGTCACCGGAACAGGTGATCGTTTTCTCTTATTCTGAATCTCTCTCCCAAAAGCTCAGAGCACGTGGAGTGGAGCACACTTACCTTGATAGGGACTGGTCGGGTACACTTCAGAAAATCATAAAGCTTAAGCGTTGCCTGAAATCTGTAGTGAGTAAACTAAGCTCAGCAGAACCGTTTTCCAGGATACTGTTCCATACCCCCCGCATCGACCAGATTCATCAGAACCTCGTGATACACGCGCTTCAGCGTAATTTCCGAGACATCCCCCTGAAGCTCAGAATGGTGCCTGACGGCATACTCAATACCATTGTTGAATCAACCGACGAAACCTCAAAAGTATCGCTGAGAACCCGGTTGCGATATCTGAAATATTTACCGTTCCCGGACCTTAAGTATCATTACTTTTCAGGCTGTCGCATTGGAATTGACGATCCTCTGTTTGATGTTCTGTATTCTTTTTCTGGCATTAAAACGAATTACCCGAAAGATAAGCTCAGGTATATCGATATTGCCATTGAACGCAAAGCTGAACCTAAAAAGAAAAAGAAAGCCCTGGTTATCGGACAACGCCTTCTTGACCTCAACCTGGCGACTGTCCACGAAGTTACCACCATTAGCAACCGCCTCAAGCTGGAGGTCGAACGACTGAACGTCGACCAGGTTCACTACCTCGGCCACCCGCGATCAAGCAACCAGGAATTCAACAACGGCTATAAAGTTATTGAAGACGATATATTCTGTGCGGAAGAGTTATACAGTAAAACTCACTATTCATACGTTCTGGGATGTACCTCAACAGCACTGATTAATGCAAAAATGCTGTTATCAGACAGCGTAGTCATTTCAGTAGGCATGGATACGCTTTATCAAAACCGTACAGATAAAGGGAATGCCTTACGTTACACCTTTGAGTCCGCCGGTATCGTTGTGCTGTAACCAGACCAAGCACAGACTGGTCAAAAGTACAAACCGTGCGACCATAAAGTCTTTAAAAAACAGATCTACAGTTATTCCAGCAACCATAAAAGAGCTGACCACGAAAGCTAAGAAAAGCCCGCCCGAACGGATATTGAGTAGTGCGGCACTTATTAGCATCGCAAAAAGTGCCATGAGACTTACTAGTCCCAGGTATCCCATAGTAGCCAAAGCTTGAAAGTAAACGCTGTGAGCCTGACTGAAATAACCTTTAGATGCTCGAATCCCAACACCGCAGGTCTTTGGCCAGTGATCCAGCTGCGCATATTTAAATGAACCAGTACCCACTCCCAGAACCGGGAACTCACTCGCGATACACCCGCTCAACCGCCATAGTTCAAGACGTTGCCCCAGAGAGCCCGAAGAATAGCCTCCTGCAAATGCCTTGGATAGTTCAGTTTCAAGAGCTCTGAAGCGCCCGGTTTCGGAGATCGTAAAAGCTGCACAGACAAAACACACGCCGAGAAGTACAAGAACGCCCCAGTTTTTTAATGAAAAAAGTATATAACCAAAGACACAGAGAGTGGCTAAAAGAACTACGCCCACACTGCTTCGTGTACCGCTCTTGTAGGAGACATAGAGGGCTGCCACCGATCCTGCTAAGGACAATCCTATAATTAGCCATTTCCACCTTACTGTATGGAGTTGCGTGCCGAGGATGAGCAATAGACCACCAATAAGCGCTGCATAATTCCCGAATTCAACCGCATTCTCCGTAGCATCCCAGCGACCACGAGTTCCTGCGTATACCTCACTAAGGGCATATGCTCCTAAGGATAATCCGGCAAAAATTGCAATGAGCGAAATTTCACTACGCCTGAAATTCAACGTCCGCATAGCAAGTATCAGCGGAATAATCGCAATTAAAGTAAGGTAAGGCTTCACAGAGCGAAAAGGCGCGTCCTCATATTCCCTAAACACCCAGGAAAACACAGAGACAAGAGCGACCGAGCCCAGGCTCCCAGCCAGCCAACGATATCGATAGAGGTGTTTAAGAAAGTCCGCATCTCTGAACGCGGTAACACAACTGAGCAGAATTGCCAACTGAAAAGCCAGAACCCCCGTTCCACGGTGCCATGGCTGAGCGGCAACACAGACCCCGAGAAGAACGAACAGCCAGAACCGAGCCTGCGTGACACCAGCCAGCAGAGCCTTTGAGGCAGATGGAAAATTAGGAAACAGAACGATATCTCTAAGGTAGCTAATACGTGATCAATCTAAATATCACAGAGTCGCCTGAACCTGAAGCTCGACACTGTCCAGATCCGGAATCATGGCGGTAACTCCCTCGAAGGTCACGGCAACCTTATCAAACTGCCCCATACCCATGGCTTCGACTTCCTGTAGATCGTTTTCGCCAACGTGCATTAAGCGAGGGATACCCTGCACCAGAATGGCGTAGAAAGGCATCTGAGGATTAGCATTTACCCCGTTCACGATAATAAAACGTGCATCCGGATTCGGTGCCGGTGCAGCCTGGCCACTCATCAGTTCGTAACACAGAGCCGGAACCAAGGTCCCACGCCAGTCCAGACGACCGAGAATCCAGTCTGTACTGGCATTCGTTGTCAGCAGGTGCGAAAACGGGATAACCTCCGCCACCGTTACGTTCGGCAGGATAAGATTGCGATCCTTTAACGGAACCAGCAGGCAGTCCACCTGTTCAGGCTTGTTATCCGCACTGGTGATCTGGTTTTCGCTCATAATTCTCTATCCATTTATCTTTCAAGTGTTCAACCAGCTTCAGCGCCAGCTGATACGAATCGCCTACGAAGGTTACTTTTCCAGTGTGTATCGCACTTTCGGGCATAGAGGCATTACCACAGCCTTCAGGGGCCTGAACCCATACATCGGTGCCTTCCGGCAGTGCTGAAATACTCTCTGCGCCGTCACTCCCCATACCGCTGAACAGAATACAGCCGAAGCGTTGTCGAGCGTGATTAAACACCACGTCAATGACACCATCAATAGACGGTCCATAAGGGCCATCCCAGGGGCTGGTGCCAAGACTGATACGGTCCAGACCGACAAGGTCGAAGGTCGTTGATACCGGTGCAATCAGCACTTCACCCGCGGCCAGAACCGCAGCATTTTCGACATTCTTAAGCTGGTACAGCGAATGACGCCCAACCGCCTGACACAATGCCTGCTCAAACCTTTGGTCAATATGCTGGGCATACACAAACGCAACAGGCAAACCTTCGGGCAGCACGTCGAGAAACTCTTTTACGGCCTCTGGCCCACCCAAAGAGGCCCCCAGAACAAATATCTGCAAGGGCAGCTTGCGTGTGTCATCCGCAAATACTGCTGGAAGCAGAATCTCTCTGTGTTGTTTCTGCGCCCATGGCACCTGGCTGACTTCAGCCGCAGGCGCCGGAGTGTCCGTGAGGTCCCGTAGCTTAGTCAGCAGCTTCTTTTCCCAACGTAAGAAGCTGGTGCAATTGTTATCCGGTGCGTCATCCATACCGACGAGAACAGGCGCGTCTCCGTCCAGTAAGGAATCAAAGCTTTCCCCGCAGACTTCATCGTCATCGCGAACAGTGACCAACCAGGCGTCGGCTTCAGTCTGCTCAATCAACGCCAGGGTCATTCTAGCAGCCGGGATATTCAGCACTACCTCAAACCCAAGCCGCTCCAGTGATTCCGCCAGTACGCGTTGCTGCAAAAGATCGCTGTTAATCACAGCGACTCTTGGGCTGCCCACTCAGTATACCTCGTGCCCCAGGAAGGCATTGATGTTTTCCAGCAGTGCTTCTTCCTGGAAGGGTTTACCCATATATTCATTCACACCGATGCTTCTCGCGCGCTCACGGTGTTTATCACCGGTACGCGAAGTAATCATGATGATCGGAAGATCTTTCAGGCGCTCATCATGACGAACCAGTGACGCCACCTCAAAACCGTCCATACGAGGCATCTCGATATCGAGCAACATGACGTCGGGTTTCACATCCTGCAGGACTTCCATGGCATGCATGCCGTCTTTCGCGGTCATTACTTCCATGCCGTGGCGTTCGAGCAGACGTGTCGTTACCTTACGTACCGTCACCGAGTCATCGACGACCAGTACCTTAGGCAGACGACGCTCCTGCTCATGACGCGCTTCAGCCGCTTTATTATCAAGCGCTTTGGCCTGCTGATACTCAAGGCTGGTATAGGTACGGATCATGGCTGGAAGATCGAGAATAATGACAACGCTACCATCCCCCAGAATCGTGCCACCTGAAATACCACGTACTCCAGCAAACTGAGGACCAAGGCTCTTCACCACGATCTCTCGCGAGCCCAGCAGTGCATCAGCCTGCAAAGCAAAAGGAACCTGACCGCGAACCAGAAGCAAAGGCAGCGGCATGTGCTGACCCGAGATCTTCGGATGAGAGTGCTCATCGAGCATCGCTCCCAGATACCCCAGCTGGTAGTCGCGACCGGCGTAATTAAAGAAGCGCTCGCCTTCAGGCAGATCATAGAGGTTCTGTAGCTCGGCAACGGAAGCACGAACGATCCCCTGAATGTTATTCAGAGGAACGGCATACAAGTCTTCACCGATGCGAACCATCAGTGCCCGGTTGACCGACACAGTGAACGGCAGACGAACTTCAAATTCACTGCCTGTCCCAGCTTCAGAACGAATTTCAACACTGCCGCCCATCTGCTTAATTTCGCTGCTGACGACATCCATACCGACACCACGACCAGAGATCTGTGTAATGACCTCTGCCGTAGAGAAACCAGGTTGCAGAATAAACTGCATAATATCGTGCTCAGTCGGCTCAACACCGTCTGGCACCATGCCGCGTTCACGGGCTTTCTTCAGAACCGCATCAAGGTTAATGCCCTGACCGTCGTCGCGCAGGGTAAGAACAACATCACCACCGTCACGACGGATATCCAGCTCAATGCTGCCTTTCTCGGGTTTACCGGCTGCACGGCGTTGCTCTCCACTCTCGATACCGTGGTCGACGGCATTGCGGACCATATGCTCAAGAGGAGAAATCATACGTTCGAGAATGGTACGGTCCATTTCACCATCGGCGTTGTTAACCCGCAGCTCGACCTGCTTATTCAGTTCAAGGCTGACCTGGCGAACAATACGACGCAGGCGTGGCACCATACGCTGGAAAGGAACCATACGGGTCTTCATCAGGCCTTCCTGCAGCTCCGTATTCACCCGGCTTTGTTGCAGCAGAAGTGTCTCAGCGTCACGGGTTTTGCCCGAGAGGGTTTCTTTCAGATCGATAAGGTCGGACGCAGATTCCATCAATGCTCGCGAAAGCTGCTGCATCGCCGAATAGCGGTCCATTTCCAGAGGATCAAAGTCTTCGTAATCTGGTCCATGACGCTCCTGGCGGAACAGCACCTGAGCTTCAGTTTCAATATCCAGACGTCTCAGCTGGTCGCGCATCCGGTCCAGCGTCTGATCCATTTCTGAGAGAGTCCCCGCGAAATCGCTGACCTGCTCTTCCAGACGCCCCCGACCAATCGCTGTCTCACCGGCCAGGTTGACGAGGCTGTCGAGCAGATCAGCTGAAACTTTCACCAGCTCAGTAGGTGCTTTTCGCTGTTGTGCCATCGCCGGAGCCGGGCGTTCCGGCGCCATCTCAACCTCTTTACCGGACAGAGGTACAACGGCTAATGATCCCTCGTCGCCTTCAGTGTCGGCCTGTGATTCGTCGGACAGATCATCGCTCAGGGAAACAGGGGCATCCGCCTGTCCGCCGGTATCTGCAACAACGTCTTGAGCAGACACTGGAGCATCGACCACCAGCTCTTTTTCTCCGAGCACGAGCACGCCATCACTGTCGAGCAGGCTGGCTACATCATCAATCTTTGACTGCAGGTTTTCCTGCCGTTCATTGAGGTGCATGAAGAAGGTGTCGTCAAAGCGGGCTTTGCGCGACAACGCCTTCTGGATATCTGATTCGAAGTTATGGGCTGTGTCACCGATGACTGATAACCCAGCGAGGCGAGCGCCACCTTTCAAAGTGTGTAACACACGCAGAAGTTCGTCTGCGCCCTGAGTTGACGAAGGCTCCGCACGCCATGCTTCAACGCCTTCATCCAACGCTTCCATCAACTCACCAGCTTCTTCAAGGAAGATGCCGACAATTTCACGGTCGCTCTCATCCGCGGTTTCAGACTGCACCATATAGGCACGCGAGTCCGCTTCCGCAGTATCCTGAACAGGCCTCGACTCAGCACCACTGCGCTGCGATGCCACTTTGAGAGCCTCAATCATGCGCTCGGGATTTTCTGGGCCCTTGCCTTCCCTCACAGATTGCAGCTGTGTAAACAGTAAATCGTGAGCACTTTGTGCCAGCGGTAATGTATCTTCGGAAAGATCAATCACCCCATCATTCAGGCGCTCATAGAGTGTTTCCAGCTCGTGGCATAAATCAGCAACTTCTGGCAACTCGGCCATACGTGCACCACCCTTGAGGGTGTGCAGCTCACGCTGAAGTTCAGCAACCGGCAGAAGGTCTTCTGGGGTCTTTTCCCACTTCTGTACGATGGACTCAATGGCTTCGGTGATTTCCTCAGCTTCCTCAAGGAAGATATCCAGAATCAGGTCATCTTCCTGCTCTTCGATATCGGCCTGCTCTAGCTCACTCAGGGAGGACTCATCAACCTCAGGAACCGGGGGGGGTTCTTCATCGTTCAGAGAAAGCATCCCCTCCACAACGGAAGACTCAGCGGCATGAGGCCCGGCGGATTCATCTGCTTGCTCATCAGGCAACTGCGATTCAGAGAACTGCCAATCACGAACGCGACGAACGGTGTCCGACACGTCAGGAAGATCCTGACCTGCCGCCAGGCAGTCCATCATATTGAGCAGCTCTTCATGCGCATCGCTGATAAAAGCCACTAACTCAGGCTCAGGATGCGCCGCCGCGTTGCGCGCGCCCTGATAAAAATGATGCAGTGCCAGCGCCATTTCTTTCACTGCAGGGATACCTGCGTCTTCTGCGGCCTGTGCTGCTGATGACAGATCTGCCGAAATAGTGTCGAGCACCTCAGAGCTATCTTCTTCCTGCCACGTCTGCAGAAGCTCATCGGCCTCAATCAGCGAATCCATGCCAGAAGCCAGGAAGTGACTGATTGCTTCGGTCGATATGCCCGCTGCCGATTCGCCCTGATACATAGGCTGAAGCTGCTCAGTTTCAATAGCAGCCGCGCGCTCGATTAAAGCGGGTGCTTCTGGCATATCTTCGAGCAACATAAGCTGATCGACAGTCAGATAAGAACGCAGAGCCACAGAAGCATCGTTCAGCAACGACGCCAGTTCTGGAGTATTCGGTAAACGGAAAGCACGAAGCTCTTTGGTTAATTTTTCAATAACAGAAGCGACATCGGCAAGCGGTGCCAGCTCTGCCATGTGCGCACTGCCCTTAAGAGTATGCAGGGCTCGCTGCAAAGCATCGCTGATCTGGTTACCACACGCCGTTTCATTCGACTCGGTAACAAACTCATCGACAACCGCGAGGTGTGCTTCAGCTTCGGCAATAAAGATTTCCAGCAGTGCGGCACGATCTTCTGCCTCTTGTTGAGCATCGGTATCCTGCGTCGCTTCCGGGCTGGCCAGCTCTTCCACCACGCCGATAGCATCGTCTGCACTACTCTCAACGTCATTACTCTCAGCGGTACCATCCTCAACGATACGCGTATCCGCTTCGACGTCTGATTCAGCTTCTTCCACAGGATCTGCTGAATCGTCCTCAGCAGATGAGCCCGGCAGAGTCGCCGGCTGGTTGCCCTCAGCCGTGGCGAAGGCATAGTCCATGTATGGCTGAACATCGATTGAAGCAGCACGCTTAGCACGGAAATCTTCAATGAGGCCGGGAAGTTGTTCAATCACACGATCGACGAACGCAATCATGTCATCATTGACAGAAATCGTCTCATCGAGCACGCGGTTGAACATATTTTCTACGGACCATGCCAGTTCGCTGACATCATCCGCTTTCACCATGCGGCCACTGCCTTTCAGAGTATGGAAAGAACGTCTTACGGTGGTCAGCGCTTCACTGTCATCCTGATTCTTACGGTAAGCAGGCCAGAACTCGCCCAGAGTCTCGGTAACTTCTTCTGCTTCCTCGAGGAAGACTTCAATGATTTCATCATCAATGAAGTCATCGTCAGCGTCTTTTAATGCGTTATCTGCAGGTTCGCTTAGAGTCTCTGCCGGCTGTTCTTCGTCCAGATCCTCTTCGAGCTCAATAATTGGCAGTTCATCGGATTCGGACACGTCTGATTCGGCAACATTGGAGATCAGATCCTGATTACTTTCTATCAGTTCATCGTCGAGACCGAGCGCTTCAGAGAAGCTGGTAACATCGACGGCTTCATCCGCAAATCCTTCGGGTAACTCAACATCAGAGAGATTTTCAGACGCCGCAGATTCAATACCGCAGCGCTGCATCAACGTGCTCAGCGTATTTTCCGCGCGCTCAATAATCGCGATATCAGTAGACGTTGACTCGTCAGAGTAACGTTCAAGATAGTATTCAACACCACTGAGAACTTCCGCGACCATATCCATAACACCCCACTCAGGGGCTGGACGGTCTGCCAGTAATGCCTGCTGAACAAACGCCGAAAGATCCGACAACAATACCGCGACACGCGGCATTGGAATCATATTTAATGAGCCTTCAATCGAGTGCAGAAGTGCCGGGACTTCCTGCAATTTCTCGGTTGACCACTGATGCGCTATGTAAGAAACGACGCCGTCTTTTACCTGCTCCAGGACATTACGCGCTTCACGAAGCACAGCGCGCTGAGCGTCGGACATCGCACTGTCGCTGACGGACTTGCTGGTGTCACCATCACGGATCATTCCGTTTAACGTCGCTTCGACGTACAGAAGCGCACCCGCGACATCGAGCAACCCGGCGTCGTTCTCGTCGGTGGCATCAGCCTCGAGCATGGAAACAATCGCGCTTTCCTGCTCCTGCATCACCCGGCGTGGCATGCCTAACCCCAGCATCCCCATAGTATCGGCAACCTGACGGACAGTACTGCGGATAGATGTCAGAGCAGGTTCGCGTTCGGCAGAACCACGTACAACCTGATCAAGCTCATCTTTGACCGTGGAAATTTCTTCGATCAGAGCAGTCAGTGCACCGGACACAGCATCCGAGCCAGCTCCCATCGCATGATCTTCCGCGTCTTCCGCATTAGGTAGAGCTTCAGCCAACCGGAAACGCTTCTGCACCAGACGAATGGCTTCACCACGCGCATCAGTGCGGGCAACGTAGAACAACAGATTTTTCAGCAACTCTTCTGCGGGCGGACGATTAATCGCCGCCACGCCTTTATCAAGACCGGTTTTCAGAAGTTGATCGAGCTGACGCAACAGAACCTTCGCGCTTTTTGGCAAGCTGTCCTGTTTGAGCAGCCACTCACTGAATGCCAGAGCAGGCAACCAGACAATCCCCTGAGGGGTGCCACCCATGGACTTATTGAGCTTAGCAAAGAGTTTATTAATGTAGTGTTTCGCCAGATCCGGGTCGCGCCCCTGCAGTAACTGGAGAGTCGCCGCCTGCAGCATCTGACGCGTTTTGCGCAGCCATGGCAAAAAATTGGGTTGGGTAAACAGATTTTTCTGCGCACCCGTCAACGGGGCATTGTGCTCCACGTAAGGCGTGAACAGTGATGTTTCAGACAGGAAGTTTTCACCGCGGGTAGAACGCAGTTCATTCAGGATTGGCAACAGCACCACAGGCAGGTCACGACGCCCGACTTTCACGTGTTCGAGATAATGCGGCAACTGAATAATGGCCTGCATCAGTACCTCAAGACCATCCCGCTCATTACTCAGGGAACCCTCAGTCAATGCCAGAGCAACCGCTTCCATCTCTTCAGCCAGCAGCGCAGCTCCGTAGAACTCCACCATCTGCAATGTTCCATGCACCTGGTGCAGGTAACTTAAACAGAAGCGCAGACGACTTCTGTCTTCGGGATGTTCAACGTACGCTTCAAGTGCCTGCTGAGCCTGTTGCAGCGTATCCTGAATTTCCCCTTTTACCCATTCCAGGGCGATGTAGTCCTGACTCATCGCCTTGCACTCTCCCCTGTCGATGTGGATTGTTTGCGGACAAACGCGGTCACCTGACCGCTGTGCACCGATTCTAATAGCGGGTGCTCCCAGTCCACCATTTCACCGAGCCCGATAACCAGTAAGCCCCCCGGCGCAAGACGTTGCGCGAGAGCATCAAGAATTTCCCGCCGACGCCAACGACGGAAATAAATAAGAACGTTCTGACAGAAAATCACATGCTGCGACTGCAGAGGACAGTTCTTCAGATTAAGAATGTTTACCTGACTGAAGCAGCAACGACGGCGTAACTGAGCGGCCACTTCTACCTGCTGTGAAGACAGCGGCGCAATGGCCCAGTTGTGGTACTCAACCGGAATACGTTCAAGCGCTCGCAACGGGTAACGGCCGCTGCGTGCTTTGCGAAGAACAATCGTGGAGATATCCGTACCGGTAATAGAGTACTTCAGACCTGTCGGCGCGAGGTTTTCCTCGGCAAGCATAGCCAGCGTGTAAGCTTCTTCACCCGAAGAACAACCGACACTCCAGAACTCCATAGTCTCTTCACGAGCCTGCAGGCGCGGACGCTGGCGACGCATATGCTCGACAACCAGCTGTAACGCATCCGGATCACGGAAAAAGCGCGTCTCCTGGACGGTAAGCCGATCGACCAGAGTCGACCACTCCATCACACCAGAAGGGCCATCCTGAATCTTGTCGTAGTACTCTCCGTAGTCGCGGATGCCGAGTTCCAGCATGCGCAGCCCCAGGCTGGTCTGTAAGAAGGAGCGTCGCTGCTGGGGTAAAAACATCCCCGTGCGCTCCTCCAGTAACCCCTGCCAACGATTAAACTGCACATCGTCAAGCTCAGGGACCGTACTCAGACCATTTCGGATTGACTGGCTCATGTATCAGACCGTTGCGTCAGAGCCCTCAGAGAGTGCTCTGCTCTTCTTCGGTTTCTTCATGAAATTCTGCGTCACTCACAGTCTCTGGCAGCTTAAAGCCGGCCACAGATTCACGCAGCATGTTCGCCATTTCAGCGAGGTTACCAATCGACTTCGCGGTCGCTGTGGTACCCGCAGAAGTCTGCGACGTAATTTCCTGAATGACGTTCATCGTATTGGAAATATGACCCGCAGACGACGCCTGCTGACGTGCCGCGTTGGAGATGTTCTGAATCAGTTCTGCCAGGTTATTCGATACGCTTTCAATTTCTTCCAGCGCCACACCCGCATCCTGTGCCAGACGAGCACCACGTACCACCTCGGTGGTCGTCTGCTCCATCGAGATAACTGCTTCGTTGGTGTCGTTCTGAATCGTTTTAACCAACGCTTCAATCTGCTTGGTCGCCGCGGCAGAACGTTCTGCCAGACGCTGTACTTCGTCAGCAACAACCGCGAAGCCCCGACCGGCGTCACCCGCCATCGATGCCTGAATCGCCGCGTTCAGAGACAGAATGTTGGTCTGGTCAGCAATATCGGTAATCAGGGAGATGATGTCACCAATCTCCTGCGAAGATTCACCCAGTCGTTTAATACGCTTGGACGTTTCCTGAATCTGCTCACGGATATTATCCATGCCACTGATAGTCGACTGTACAACCTCAGAGCCTTTGTTCGCGATCGCAACCGACCGCTCCGCAACCGCAGATGATTCAGAGGCGTTGGCGGATACCTGGTCAATCGACACCGCCATTTCGTTGATCGCTGCCGATGCACCGGCAATTTCCTGGGCCTGGTGTTCAGATGCTTCAGCAAGGTGCATTGCCGTCGCCTGAGTTTCCTGGGCCGCCGACGATACCTGTACTGCAGTATCGTTGATCGAGGATACCAGTACGCGCATCTGGTCGATCGCGAAGTTAATCGCGTCGGCAATCGCACCGGTAAAGTCTTCGGTTACCGTCGCTGATGCTGTCAGGTCACCGTCTGCGAGGTCAGCAATTTCGTCAAGAAGACGCAGAATCGCAACCTGGTTCTGTTCGTTGGTCTGACGGGTGTCCTGTTCTCGCTGCTGAGCATCTTCTTCCCGCTCACGAGCACTCTTAGACTCGGTACGGAAGTAAATGTAGGCAAATAAGAGAGCAATAAACGCAAGAACATAACCACCAAGCTGAATCATGCTCCGCTCTTCGGCATTGTTCTGAATTTCATTCGTCAGAACCGATGTCTGCTCTAGCAGGACACGCGAGTTCTGGAAGATATTGTCCGAGGCTTCACGAACCTGGAAGAGTTCAGGAGAGGTTTCCAGAATTTCGTCAACGGAGCCTGATACGAATTCGAACAGCTCAGCAACTTCAGCCAGCGCGTAGACCGCTTCTTCGTTTGTTACCTGTGAAATATTCATGGCGATATTGCCCTGAATCATACCGTTCAGTACCCGACCAAACAGCGAGGCGTCCCGGCCAAAGGCATCGGCGGCCATAACAGCGTCATCACCACCGGCCAATACTTTGTTTACCGAGCGTACGATACGTTCTGCAAGCCAGGACTGACGCTGAGCAACCGCAACCTGATCGGCAGGTGCGCCGCTTTCAAGCAGGATATCAACGATCTCATCGTACTCAACCTGCAGCTGAGGAATGGTTTCAGAGAGGAGTTCGGCTACTTCGTGAACCGAGAGTACGATCTGCTCAGAGCGGATAATCTGGTCAGCATCTTCACGAACACTGTTCCAGGTTTCCTGAACACCCGACTGCGCGGCGTCTTCTGACGGTGGCAGACTCGTTGAGTCATCGCCAGAGACCAGATATCCCCAACGTTTATCAAAGTTATCGCGCGCCTGACGCAGCTGGGTAAATGCATCTGGTTTACCACCAGCGGCCTCTACCGCGTTCTTCGCCAATTCCTGAGACAGAACCCGCAACTCACCCGAGTGCTCAAGATACTGCTCATCCTTTGTGGCCAGGATATTGACCCCAATGGTGATACCAATGAAACCGATCAGGAAAACGAACATCAGTACGATGGCACTGAAGTTACTCTTTTTCCCCTGATTTACTGTGTTTCCACTCATGCCGTCCTCTCCAAACTCGCTGCATGCTGATCCGACCCGACGGGCCAGTAAATTGTTATTATTTTCCGTTCCGTGTTTATACGGCGATATTCATAAACTCAGGTGACCTCAACAGCTCACCAAATTCCATGACTGGCCAATTCCTGCCATCGCGTTCAAAAGCTTTCGCCACAAACGGCGCGAGAGCTTCAGGTACCTGCGGTACAGGCACCTCCCGGTCTACCGGAAAACTTTGCATACCAAGCACTGCATCTACGAGCAGGCCGGTAAGGTATTCATCCTGCTCAACCACCAGCACGCGCTGACTACGCCAGTTACCACGTGATGGCTGACCGAGCAGGCCATTAAGATCCATTACAGACACCATGCGCCCACGGACGTTGGCAATACCAAGCACCCAGTTTTTCACACCGGGGACCCGGGTTACTTTTGGCATCTGCAGAATTTCCACTACGTCGGCCATGTTGGCGACGTATTGCTCGTTACCCAGCAGAAATCCGATTCCGCGCCAGGTCGAAACGGTTTCAACCTGCTGTGGCAGTGGCGACGCGAAGCGTCGGCTGCGATTTTCCATCTCGGTGAGCAGAGCAAATGGTGTCATGGCTTCAGCCTTCTTCTGAGCCGATCAAAGCGTTGATCTCTGATAGCAGGCGGCTTTCAGAAACGGGCTTAACCAGATAACCTGAAGCCCCCTGACGTTTCCCCCAGACCCGATCAGTTTCCTGATCTTTGGTAGTCACAATCACAACAGGAATATTCTTGGTTTCAGGGCTTCTGGTTAATTGACGAGTTGCCTGAAAGCCGTTCAGGCCAGGCATGACAATATCCATCAAAACGAGATCCGGAAGCTCCTGACGAGCAACAGCGACACCATCAGCTCCGTTTTCTGCATTCAACACTTCGTGGCCGTTTTTCTCGAGCACCGCCCGGAAAGCCTCGGTTTCCGTTGGTGAGTCATCCACCACAAGAATGCGTGCCATGCTACTTACCCCTTACTTATTTCGCGTGCTGACGGATAGAACCGAGCAGCTCTTCTTTACTGAATGGTTTGGTCAGGTATTCATCAGACCCGACGATGCGACCTTTGGCTTTATCAAACAGGCCGTCTTTGCTCGACAACATGATGACCGGGGTAGACTTAAACTTGGAATTATTTTTAATCAGGGCACAGGTCTGATATCCGTCCAGGCGCGGCATCATGATATCGACGAAAATAATATCCGGGTCGGTATCGGCGATTTTAGCCAGGGCATCGAAACCGTCTGTGGCAGTGATCACTTCACAACCAACTTTCTTAAGCAGGGTTTCGGCAGTACGACGAATCGTCTTACTGTCGTCAATCACCATGACCTTTACATCTTGAAAATTATCGTCCATACGACAGGCCTTTCACCATCCAATTATCTGTTGTTGTTTTACTCTGATTGGCCAGAGAGTTCTGTGACTCAACCCTCAGACCGGCAAGAGCCCCCGACTGTCCTATAGAAAGAATACAGAAAATCAGTCGTTTCCCCGGGGCCACCGGGACGCTTCGCTTTTGTATCACACTCCGCCCGGACAGGCTAGAGAGCATACCGGGAACCCTGCCTGATGCAACAGACTGTCGCTGACAAAGGTCAGACAAAACGCTGAAAAAGCCAAATAGGATACGTTACAATCGGACGATTAATTATTCCCGCCAGAATGGCGGCTGACCACGCAGCGGAGACGCAATGACTATCAGACTTGGCGTAATCATGGATCCCATTCAGGAGATCCACTTCAAGAAAGACACTTCACTTGCGTTACTAAATGCAGCACAGGAGCGCGGCTGCGAACTCTGGTATATGGAGCAGTCTGACCTCTCCATACAGAAAGGCCGTTCCTACGGTCGTATGGCATCGTTGAAGGTAGCAATGAATCCAGAGCAGTGGGCCGACCTTGGCGAGTTCGAGGATCGCCCACTGGCCGAGCTCGACATCATTATCATGCGCAAAGACCCGCCCTTTGATAGCGAGTTCATCTACAGTACCTATATTCTGGAGCGCGCAGAGGAAGAAGGCGTATTAGTCGCCAACCGCCCTCAGAGCCTGCGGGACTGCAACGAGAAAGTATTTGCGACAGCCTTCCCTGAGTTGATGTCGCCAACTATTGTTGCGCGCCGCGCAGACCTGCTTAAAGCATTCCACAAAGAACATGAAGACGTCATATTCAAGCCTCTCGATGGCATGGGCGGCTCTTCCATTTTCCGCCTGAAAAAAGATGACCCCAACGTCAGCGTGATTATTGAAACGCTGACCGCTCACGGCACCCAACAGATAATGGCGCAGAAATTCATCCCTGAAATCACCTCGGGAGACAAGCGCATCCTGATGATTAACGGCGAGCCGGTTCCTTACAGTCTTGCGCGTATTCCGGCCCAGGGTGAAACCCGTGGCAATCTGGCCGCCGGTGGCCGTGGTGTAACGCAGGAGCTCTCGGAGGATGACCATCGCATCGCCAGCATCATTGGCCCAGAGCTTAAAAAGCGCGGCTTATATTTTGTTGGCCTCGACGTCATAGGCAACTGTCTGACTGAGATCAACGTCACCAGCCCGACCTGTGTTCGCGAGATTTCACGCGACAGCGGTATCGACGTTGCCGGACAACTGATCGACACACTACTGGAAATCCGCCGTTCCAGTGTGGACAATTCCTGAAGGTGAGAGCAGACTTGCGCGCACAAAGACGGAGACCCTGACAGACCATGAGTGCCCAGACCGTATCAAGCAACGACCGCATGATGTTCGCGATATTTGTCGCGCTCATGGTGCATGCCATGCTTGTACTGGGCATCAGCTTCAGTGCCGAAGAAAGTCCGGCTTTCAGCTCCACGCTGGACGTAACACTCGCGGGCTACCGCAGTGAAGAAGCCCCAGAGGATGCCGACTTTCTGGCCCAGGAAAATCAGCAGGGCAGCGGCACCCTGGACGAAGCTGAGATGCAGACCACGGATGTCGAGGCCGATTTCCACGCCAACGATATCCGCGAAAATGTTCGTGAAGAGCAGATGCCAACAGCACCGCGCACTCAGGACAGCCAGCACACTCAGGTGATATCAACAACACGCAGTCCCACCAAGCAACAGCAGCAGATAGAAGATCCGCAAGCCCCGACACCCGATATTCCGGAGGGCCCTCAGCAAACTCTGCTGGAGCGCAGCCTGGAAATTGCCAGCCTGCAGGCAAAACTGGATACCGAGCGACAGCTTTACGCACGTATGCCACGGGTTCACCGTTTGACCGCAGCTTCGACTATGAAAGCCGCTGACGCTTACTACGTAAACCTGTGGCGTCAGAAAATCGAGCGAATGGGGGCAATCAACTACCCTCGGGAAGCTGAAAACTGCTACGACAATTGCCGCTTGCGGATTTTGGTATCCATCAATCCTGATGGCAGTATTCACGAGCTTGCAGTGCTGGAGTCTTCGGGCCGCAGAGTGCTCGATGAAGCCGCCACTCGCATTGTGCGACTTGCGGCTCCGTTCGCCCCCTTCACCAACGAAATGCGGCGCGAGATGGATCGACTGGAAATCATCCGTACCTGGCAGTTCACCGGCGATCGTTACCTGTCGGGGTCAAACTGATGCTTGAGCTGAACAGCCTTCGCAATCACCTGTTAATAGCCATGCCGGGGCTTGATGGCTCCTGGTTTGGTGGCACGGTGACCTACCTGTGCGAACACAACGCCGACGGCGCCATGGGCCTTGTGCTCAACAAACCCTCCAGCATTGAGTTCAGTGACATCTGTGAACAGCTGGACATTGATCGCCGCAGCCATATTGCACCCACCATTCTTCAGGGCGGACCAGTCAGTCCGGAGCAAGGATTCATCCTGCACGAAGAAACCGGTGACTGGGGCGCTACCATGAACATCACGGAACGAGCGCACCTCACCTCGTCGCAGGATATTCTGCGCGCGATTGCTCAAGGCACGGGCCCGCAGAATTATAGTCTTGGCCTTGGTTATGCTGGATGGAGTGCCGGTCAGTTAGACGAAGAATTGCGTGAGAATGCCTGGCTCACCCTGGAAGCCACCCCCGACCTCCTGTTCCGTCTCGATCAGCGCGACTTATACGACGTCGCACTCAGCAAGCTGGGCGTCAGCGCCGAATTTCTCAGTGACGAGTCGGGCCATGCCTGATTCTCCTCAGATTCCTGATCGCATTACTTCCGTCATGGGGTTCGATTTCGGCACGCGCCGCATCGGCATCGCCATCGGCCAGCGCCTGACCGACAGTGCCAATGCGCTCGAACCCATCAAAGCGAAAGACGGAGTGCCCGACTGGGACGCACTGGAACGCATCATTAATGAGTGGCAACCTGACGCCTTTGTCACTGGCCTGCCACTGAATATGGACGGCACCCCTTCAGAAATGAGTCGAAGAGCGGCAAAATTTTCCCGCCGTCTGGAAGGACGTTTCCATCGTCCTTCGTACACTCAGGACGAGCGCCTGACCAGTTACGAAGCAAAAGGTATGGTCATCGAAGAATCCGGACACCAGAACTTCGGTGATTACTCGGTAGACGGCCTTGCTGCCTGCCTGATTCTGGAAAGCTGGATGTCAGAACACCCGAAAGCAGGAGAGCAATGATGAATCTGCCGGATATAGAACAAATCACTCAGGACCTTGCAGAGCAGCTCACTGAGCTAATGACCGAACGCCAACTCGATAATCCGTTACTGGTTGGCATCCGAACAGGTGGTGTCTGGGTAGCCGAGCGCCTCAACGACACACTGAAGTGCACCGACGATGTCGCCTCGCTCGATATCAGCTTCTACCGTGATGACTTCACCCGCCACGGCCTGCACCCGAAAGTTCAGGGGTCAGAGCTGCCGGATTCGATTGAAGACCGACACATTATCCTCATCGACGACGTCATTATGAGCGGCCGCACCATACGCGCAGCCATGAATGAGCTTTTTGATTATGGCCGCCCAGCCAGTATTACCCTGGTATGCCTGCTGGATATTGGCCGACGCGAATTACCGATTCAGCCAGATCTCTGCGGAGCAACTCTGGCATTAAACGATGGCCAGCTGGTCAAGCTGACCGGCCCGCGCCCCTTAGTTCTGACTCTGGCCTGAACAGGAACACCACATGACTGATCCCAACACAGTCCAGCTCACCGAAGACGGACGCCTGAAGCACTTTCTGACGACCGAAGGCCTGAGCCGCGAGCTACTCACAGAAATACTGGATACCGCCGATTCCTTTATCAGTACGCAGGAACGTGCCGTAAAAACCGTTCCATTGCTCCGCGGTAAAACCGTGGTGAATCTGTTTTTCGAAAACAGTACCCGGACCCGTTCAACGTTTGAACTGGCAGCAAAACGTCTGTCCGCCGATATCCTTAATCTGGATATCGCACGCTCGGCGACTTCTAAGGGTGAAACCTTGATGGACACTCTCTGGAACCTCGAGGCTATGTACAGCGACATGTTCGTCGTTCGTCACTCCGACTCAGGGGCTGCGCATTTTATTGCCGAACAGGTAACGCCAAACGTCGCCATTATCAATGCCGGTGACGGCCGCCACGCGCACCCGACTCAGGCCATGCTTGATATGCTCACCATCCGCCGCCACAAAGGCGATATCGAGGGCAAAATCGTCGCCATCGTCGGTGATATTCTGCACTCCCGGGTTGCCCGCTCGCAGATTCATGCGCTGCGCACATTAGGGGCTGCAGAGGTCAGGGTCATTGGTCCGGGAACACTTCTGCCGTCGGATATCGAAAGCATGGGTGCTGTTCCTTATTACGACATGAGAGCCGGCCTTGCCGACTGCGACGTTGTGATCATGCTGCGCTTGCAGAAAGAACGTATGCAGAACGCACTCCTGCCATCAGAAGGTGAGTTTTTCAAACTCTACGGTCTGACGAAAGAAAAACTGGCATTTGCCAAGCCGGATGCCATCGTCATGCACCCGGGCCCGATCAACCGCGGTGTTGAAATTGAATCCGCCGTCGCCGACGGCAACCAGTCCGTCATCCTGAATCAGGTCAGCTACGGCATTGCCGTTCGTATGGCCGTGATGGCGATGGCCATGAGTGGCCAGCAAACACCCGTGAACAGTGAGGAGCCTGCCTGATGAGATATCTGCATATTGCGAATGCGCGGGTAATCAATCCTCAGACCCAGACAGATGAGATCACCGATATCTTTGTCGCTGATGGCCGCATTGCGACACTTGGTCGTAGACCCGATGCCGGTGAAATTGAACACACGATCGATGCCACGGGTCAGTGGTTAATGCCCGGTCTGATTGATCTTGGCGGTCACTTACCAGAACCTGGTTACAGTCAGAAAGGCAGCATTGCCAGCGAAACAGAAGCGGCCGCCCGCGGTGGCTTCACTCATATCTGCAGCTTGCCGGATACTAAACCCGTCGCGGACACCTCCGCGGTGGTCAAACTGATTCTGGAAAAAGCCAGCAAAGCCGGTTTCAGCCGCGTACTGCCACTGGGCGCTATGACACAGGATCTGGCCGGCGAGCAACTGGCCAGTATGTACACATTGTCAGAAGCTGGCGCGGTCGCCATGAGTAACGCCCGCCGCCCGGTCAAAAACAGTTACGTGCTGCGCCGCCTGATGGAATACGCAGCAACGTACGATATTCCCCTTTTCCTCAATGCTAATGATCTCAGCCTGTCCGATGGCGGCTGCATGCATGAAGGTCCTGTGGCGACCCGTATGGGCTTGCCGGGGATACCTGAAACGGCAGAAACCATCGCCCTCGCGCAGATTCTCCTCCTGGTAGAGCAGACCGGTGTACGCGCTCATATCAGCCAGATTACCTGCCGCCGCAGTGTTAGCATGCTGCAGCAGGCACTGGAAAACGGTTTGCGCGTTACCGCAGACACACCACTAGCTAACCTGCTCTACACCCACGAAGCGGTCACAGGCTACGACAGTTTGTACAATGTACAGCCACCGTTACGCAGTGAACGTGACCGTGAGGCATTGGTACAGGCCGTAGCGCGTGGTGAACTGGCCATCAGCTCAAACCATAGCCCTCATGAAATTGCTGCTAAGAAAGCGCCATTTTCAGATGCTGAGCCGGGCATGAGCCAGTATGACGCCTTCCTGCCACAAGCGATGACGCTGGTCGCTCGCGATGAGTTAACGATTGAACAGCTCGTGCGCGCTCTGTCGCTAACACCGGCCAATGTTCTCGGGCTGTCACAATCCCTGACGGAAGGAGCGGATTTTAATGCCGTCCTGTACGACCCGCGAGACGAGTACACACTCACTGCGTCAGAAATTGCCTCCGGGGGCCACAACCACCCACTGCTGAACCGAACTGTCTCGGGTAAAGTCGCACAGGTGTTTCTGGAGGGCTGCCGGATCAGCTGATTCTGACAGAAACGGTAAAACGGCGAAAAACGCCGGGGCATCTATACTGAAACACACACCCAATTTGTGCAGTAAGTGATGAACCCGGCCAACTCTATTCCGGACCAGAGCACTCTGAATCGCTGGCGTCAGAACTTTCTCGACCTCAACGCTCAGAAGCTGGCGTCCGCGCGAGAACAACTCTCTCCCCGACAGCAGGCCGTGCTGGATGTTCTGCCGCTTCTGTTGCACTGCAACGGTTCCCGCTTACCCGGCTATGTCGCGCCTCACACTCCGTGCGGAATCACAGGGTACACTCCGACACTTGAGCACCATTCAGCATTGCACCAGTTTGCCCGTGGTGCTCAGATCCCCAGAGACCCGGGGCAACGCTGCATTGAAGGCGTCTTCCTCATGGGTAGCCTTGGCAGTGTTGCCCAGAGCCGCAACAGCGACCTTGATGTGTGGTTATGCCACGACGAATTGATGACAGATCATCAGGTCAGCGCTCTTCAGGAAAAGTGCACACGCATTGAAAAGTGGGCCGACTCACAAGGCACGGAAGTCCACTTCTTTCTGATGAACCTTAAAGACTTCCGCGACGGTCAGAGCCAGTCGGCCGATGGCGAGGACTGCGGCAGCAGCCAACACCTGCTATTGTTGGATGAATTCTACCGCAGCGCCCTGTGGCTCGCAGGAAAAACCCCGCGCTGGTGGTTAACGCCCGAAGCACTGGAATATCAGGCCGACAGCTACTGGGCGAAACTTACAGAAAACCATCTCATCGATGTCGCCGACTGGCTGGACGTCGGCAGCCTGCCAACCATCCCTGCGGGTGAGTTCGTTGGCGCCGGACTATGGCAGCTCAACAAAGGCCTCACCAACCCGTATAAGTCACTACTGAAACTCCTGCTCAACCGGGAATATGCCTCTGCATACCCGGACATCCGGCCTCTGGCCTGGGATTTCCGCAAACAGGTTCAGGAAGGGAACGCCGACCTCTTAAATACCGACCCCTACCTTCTTATGCTGCACCGGCTTGAGTCTCACCTGAGCGAAGATGAGGGCGATCTGCGTGATCTTATGCGCAGGGCTTTCTACTTCAAATCAGGCGTTCAATTGACGCGACTGATCGGTAACCAGCGCCAACAGCGCCGGGTAAAAGCGCTTGAAGAGCAGATCAAAGAGTGGGGATGGACCTACACCTATCTGGATGAGCTGGACAGTCGCCAAAGCTGGCCAGCACGTAAGGTCATGAATGAGCGCAATGCACTGGTGACCCAGATGCTGAACAGCTACCGGGCGCTCGCGACCTTCTCGCAGGAACACGCTCAATCCCTGCACATTAAAGAACGCGACCTCAGAGTGCTCGGCAATCAGCTATTTGCTGCGTTCAGGGCCGAGCCGGGGAAGATCATCGACATCAACCCCAAAATCCGCAGCGACATGGAAGAGGAAAAGCTCACCCTCAATCTCAAAGAAGGCATCTGGCAACTGATACCGGGCAGCTGGCGTCCGGGAGACGACAGTGCCGTACTGATACAAACGCCTTCAATCATAGAGGCCCTGGTATTTGCCCGGCGTAACGGCATGCTCACCAGTCACTCCCATGTCGCACTGTATCCGGCGCATAACCCAGTGACGCAATATGAGCTCAGATCTCTGCTGCAGGACATTATGGAGATCCCCTTGCCGGGCAAAAAGAGCATCGACTTCACCAGTGACCAGACGCCTCTGCGCTGGCATTTGTTCGTCAATCCGGGCGTTAATCCTCAGCAATCACTGTCACGGCGAGGCATGCAGAAAATAAGCAACCGTGACGATGCTCTGGGCTTCAGCTCGAGTCGCGAGAATCTGGTGCAGTCGGTTGAACTTCTCACCATCACCAGCTGGGGAGAATGGCAGGTCAGTTACTACTCTGGCGCTGATACCGTGCACGAGGCAATGCTGCAGGTACTCAATTTCCGCAGTAAAGCGGATACCCAGGCCTGGCCAGAATGGCACATTCATTGTCATTGTCAGGTGCGTTCGGTTGCGATTCAGAAGCGCCTGGAGAAATTGCTGAGTGATCTGATTGATCACCTGTCACAGACTAAACCTGCGCCTTATCTGCTCCAGACAGGGGACAGCTTCCATCTCATTGAATACCGCCGCAGAGAGGTCGTCAGTCACCACGCTGAGAATCTCAAAGCGCTGATAAAGCTCCTCGCTCGTCCGCGCCCCCGCTTCCGCCGATGGCACCTCGACAGTCATGCGCTGCCCAGCAGCCCGCTGCGTCTGATTCTGGAACAGGGCGAAGGCGACCAATGGCACGTCTGGTACTGGCGCCAGAAAGGTAAAGTTTTCCTCTATGTGATGGACCAGTACGGCTCTCTGCATTATCAGGAGCAAAGTGGCTCGGATATTCGTTCAACCCTGGTGCCTTTACTGAGATTCATCCGTCGACTGAATCAACGCTGGGCTGATGAGTTGCAACAAGAGCGCTGGCCCCTACACCTGAGCGAACTGCTGCTCGATGGCGAAACCCTGTCTTTCAGTGCGGAACGTCGCCGTATCCCCGTAGAAGCCCGTGAGCCTGCAACCATTGAAGTCAGCGCTCAATCGCGCACCAAATCGGCTCTGGAAATATCCATCAATGGCGTCACGCTGTCACAAGCCACGTCAGGCACTCAGTTATTGCTGGAGGCACGGCAAGCGGTCATTGCTGCACGTGCCCACGACCATGCACAACCTGTCTGGTTAAGCGATATAACTATCGATGACAACCGCCACCTGATCCGCCATCTGCAATTCAGGCAACGGCTAGAGCACCTGTTAAACCATCCGTCATCCGCCCCCTCTTCCCCGGCCCGCAAAGGACGCGCTCAGGCGCAGACATAGCACACCATTGCCCGTATAATGCGTGGCATTCTGTGGGAGGTAGCTATGAACCTGAAAACCATCGCCTGTGTGTCTCTGATATTGCTGTTCGCAATTGGCATCAGTGCCTGTGGTCAGAAAGGTCCGCTCTATCTTCCAGACTCCGAACAAGAACAAGAGCAGTAAGCCCATGTCAGCATTTTCATACCAGAACGGCAGCCTGCATGCCGAAAACGTCTCTCTGGCCGCACTGGCTAAAGAACACGGCACGCCTCTGTACGTCTACTCGCGCAGTGCCTTCGAACAAGCCTACCTTGCCTATACTGATGCTCTGGGTGAGTGGCCTCATCTGGTATGCTTCGCGGTCAAAACAAACTCTAATCTGGGGGTTCTGAACACACTGGCACGACTGGGCGCTGGTTTTGATATCGTCAGCATCGGTGAACTGGAGCGCGTTATCGCGGCTGGCGGTGATCCTTCGAAAGTGGTTTTCTCCGGTGTTGGCAAACAAGCCCATGAAATGCAGCGTGCGCTCGAAGTGGGCGTTCACTGTTTTAACGTTGAGTCTGAAGCCGAGCTTGAGCGCCTGAGCGCCGTAGCATCAGAACTGGGAAAAACAGCACCGGTATCCCTGCGTGTGAATCCTGATGTTGATGCACAGACTCACCCATACATTTCTACCGGCCTGAAAGACAACAAGTTCGGTATCGATATTAACGACGCCGTACGCATTTACGAAAAAGCCGCAGGCCTCCCGGGCCTGGACGTAAAGGGCGTCGATTGCCATATCGGCAGCCAGCTCACTGAAATTGATCCCTTCCTTGATGCACTCGACCGCGTTCTTGCACTGGTCGACGAACTCAGCGGGCGTGGCATCACCATCGAACACCTCGACCTTGGTGGTGGTCTCGGCGTGCGTTATCAGGATGAACAGCCTGCTACTCCGGCAGAGTACATTGCCGCGGTAAAAGAGCGTCTGGGCGATCGCACCTTCAAACTGATTTTTGAGCCGGGCCGTTCTATTGCCGCGAACGCCGGGGTCTTCCTGACTCAGGTCGAGTTCCTGAAGCTCAACGAGCACAAGAACTTCGCCATCATCGACGGCGCAATGAACGACCTGATCCGTCCTGCCCTCTACAGCGCATGGCAGGCCATTGTTCCGGTATCCGAGACTTCCGCTGAGCCAGAGCGCACCTACGACCTCGTCGGCCCTGTCTGCGAAACCGGAGATTTTCTGGGCAAAGATCGTCCATTGAAAATTGCTGCCGGAGACCTGCTCGCGGTAATGTCGGCAGGTGCTTACGGGTTTGTCATGGCATCAAACTACAACAGCCGTGGCCGTGCCGCTGAGATTATGGTCGACGGCGATAAGGCGTTTGTCGTCCGTGAACGCGAAACCGTCGCGTCATTGTTTGCTGGCGAAAGCTGCTTACCCGATTAATATCAGCCCGGATAAAGAGACAGTATATGTGGCTTAAATTCAGCAAGATGCATGGTATCGGTAACGACTTCGTTGTCGTTGATCTGATTACGCAGAGTGCGAACATTCGCCCGGAGCGTGTTGCCGAACTGTCGGACCGTAACTTTGGTATCGGCTTCGACCAACTGCTGGTCGTTGAAAAGCCAACCCGTCCGGATGTCGATTTCCAATACCGGATTTTCAATGCCGACGGCAGTGAAGTTGAAAACTGTGGCAACGGAGCACGTTGTTTTGCCCGTTTCGTCTACGACCAGAACCTGACAGGCAAACGCGATATTCGTGTTGAGACAGCCAGCGGTATCATGGAGCTGCACCTGACCGACGACCGACAGGTCATGGTCGACATGGGCAAACCTGAGCTGACCCCGGAGAAAATCCCGTTTATTGCCGATGGTTTTGCTACCGAGTACACCATTGATGTGCCTGACGTCGGTATTATCAACCTGGGTGCAGTCTCTATGGGTAACCCACATGCCGTGATCCGCGTCGACGACGTCGATACTGCCCCGGTCGAAACCTGGGGCCCGGCGGTTGAGTCCTGCAGGGAATTCCCGAACCGCGTGAATGTGGGCTTTATGCAGATTGTGAATCCACATCACATTCGCCTGCGGGTCTTCGAACGCGGCTCAGGTGAAACCCTGGCGTGTGGTACCGGTGCCTGCGCCGCGGTAGTTTCAGGCCAGCTTCGCGGCTGGTTGAATCAGGGCGTCAAAGTCAGCCTGCCGGGCGGTGACCTGTTCATCGACTGGGACGGCGAAGGCGCAGTGAAAATGACAGGCCCGGCTGAACGGGTGTTCGAAGGTAAAGTAAACCTCTGACCTCTAAGGAACAGACAGACATGAGCCAGACCCCGCGACTGACCGAAGCCGACGTAATCGCATATATGGAAGATCATCCCGACTTCTTTATCGGGAAGGACGACCTGCTCGCAGGTATGCGGATTCCACACAATAGCGGTCCGGCCACCAGCCTTGTTGAACGTCAGCTTGCCGTGCACCGTGAACGCAACGTTGAACTGAGACAGCGCTTGTCTGACCTGCTTGAAAACGCCCGCCGTAACGACCAGTTGTTCGAAAAGAGCAAACGGCTGGTACTGGCGCTGGTAGAGGCCACGACCTGGGTAGATGTTCAGGCTGCCCTTGATGACTCGCTGCGTAAAGATTTTTCGGTCGATGCCTGGGCCATGCTGCACTTTACTGAGCGTCAGCTTGAGCCACCCCTGATTGCGATTCACAGCAGTGAAGTACAACGCTCAGTGCACCGCCTGTTTAAAGGCCACAGAGCCATCTGCGGACAACTGCCCGAGGCCGACATTGCCCAACTCCTGGGCGTCGATGAATCCGCCTGCCGCTCTGTCGCTGCAGCGCATATCCGCGGCAAAGACAACCTCGGTATACTGACGGTCGCCAGTGAAGATCCGGGTTACTATCGTAGCTCTGTGGACACCCTGTTCCTCGACTTCATTGCCGACGTGCTGGCGCTGCGACTACCGCAGATTCCGGTCAGCTGAGCATGACCTTTGGGCTCATCACTTTCGACCTGGATCACACACTCTGGGACCCGACCAATGCACTGATCGCAGCAGAACGCGCAATGTTCAACTGGATCAGTGAGCACTCTCCAGTGACCGCTGAATTTTATCCGCCGGAAAAATTTCACGTCTACAAGAAAGATCTGGCGGCAGCCTATCCTGAGCTGACGGGCAAAGTCTCCGAGTTTCGCTTTCAGTTACTGCGCCGCATCTTCCTGCAGTCCGGCCACGACTCTGATAGCGCCCGGCGCATGGCGCAGGATGCCTTTGCAGCCTTCTATCAGGCGCGCAGCACCGACTTAATACTGTTTGAAAGTGTTACTGAAGTAATGGCAGAGCTGAAAGCGTCCTACCCTCTGATTGCCTTGACGAACGGCAATGCTGATCTTGATATCGCTGGGCATACCCATCTCTTTGATCGTCACCTGAAAGCCGATGACTACGAAGCCAAGCCATCACCGGAAATGTTCGAGGCTGCACTTAAGCACGCAGGCGTTGAGTCTCAACAGGCACTGCACATTGGTGATCACCCGGAGCAGGACGTCGCGGCAGCTCAGGCCGTTGGTATGAAAACTCTCTGGTTTAATGATAAGCAGACTGACTGGCCGCTAGCGGATTGTCAGCCCGATGGAGAATTCAGTCACTGGTCGCAACTGGTTCAAGCGATAAAGGCTCTGGAAGGTAGTTGACCGTCAGTTCGCTGATGTAACCACCACTGCGGACCTTGCGCCCATCCGGCTCGCCTATGCCCGCTTCAATACGGGTGACGGAAATATCCTCAGGTACATCCTCAGCCAACCTGCCGAAATCCTGCTTCAGGTCACGCACGACAGAATACCAGCGACGTGGCGCTTGCTGAGCACCGCTGACTACCCAGACGAATTCATTCTCTTCGATTATTTCACGATGTGTCGTGCGCTCCGCAGGGTTCCACACATAATGCAGGCGATAGGTCTGATCGGCTTCTGTGCTTGAGAAGTCCACTGTCACGCGCATCAGCGCCGCACTTGTTTCTTCATCAAACTGATCCAGTGACCACTGCCAGCTTAGCTGAGGCCTCGCCCCTTCACTGACAAACGGGCGACTTAACAGAGCACGCCCCATCCGGCTTTCCAGACGTACGATTTCGCCCTTAATAACGTCATAGTGAGGCTCGATAGAGCAATGGCGGCAGTCTTTGTTCCAATCGTCGATGGATTTTGCGGAAAGCAGTACATCAGCAGACGTGGTGTTGCTGTATAGCCACAGAGCGGCGAATACGAACAGGGCCAGTGCAGCGGGTAAGGCGTGTAAACGGCGGCGGTATTTTCTGGAATGGCTGGTCATGTTTCTGCATCCTTGCGAATCAACTTGACTGCCTATTTTAGCACCTGCTCAGAAAACGACCAGTCACATAGAAAGAATTATCCGTTCTATGCGACTGGCATGACAGACTCATAGCAAACGAGTCGATTCAGATGGGACGGCTACCGTAGTTGGTCTGAGGCTTACGTGGAGGATCACCCATCACGTCCGAAGCGACTTCCTGAATGCGGCCGCCACGAGCCAGAAAGGCTTCGACATCTGACGCCATAGCCTCACGGAGCGCTTCGCGAGCAGCCTGAGAGCCATACTCAATATCATCATCTGAGGCGGCGGCCTCTTTTGTTCCGGTTTCCTGCTCGCCAGATTCCTCGTGCGAATCCTGTTCGTTAAACTCGTCATCGTGCAGATCGTCATCATGTGCCATAAGACATCCCTCTTTCAGCGGTGTTCATTTGATGGGGATACTTATAGACAAGACGGACGCCGCTTCCAGCAACGCTAACCATTGGTAACAAAAAAAAGATCAAAGCCAGATTTCAGTCACTGCCAGAGAATCCTGGGTGCAATATTCCCGACGAACAGGCTTTCAGCAATCACACTTTCTGATAAGAACAGCAGGCATAAAAAAACCCGCCGAAGCGGGTTTCTTTTCGAACAGACTACGACGATTAACGTCCAGCCATGTACTTGATCGCGTTCAGGATTTCATCATCAGAACAGGTCGCGCAGTTACCTTTTGGAGGCATAGCGTTAATACCCTTGATGGCATTCTGGAGTGTTTCATCCATCCCCTTCGCCAGACGATCATCCCATGCAGCGGTATCGCCTTTCTTAGGTGCGCCCAGTACACCGGCACCGTGACATGCAGTACAGGCAGTGTTGTAAACTTCTTCACCCGTGCGAGGTTCACCAGCAACCACTGCAACGCCACCACATTCAGCGCCTACACATACCTCACCGACCGGAGCGATGCGCTCGCGGATTTTCTCAATCTGAGCGTCGCTCTCGGCGTATGCCTGAGCCATGACCAGAGTGGCGGCCGCCAGAATCAATGCTTTCAGTTGCTTCACGAAGATGTCCTCATCCAGTGCCAATCAGGCTTGTCGTAATTTTAGTGCACGCATTATAGCTACAAATCGTCCGGGTTTGAACGACTGGACATGATTCAGCGCAAGTATTCTGCCTCAGAGGCTCTCTGAAGGCTGTTATTTTCGTGATTCTTATACCAAACCTTACGCCCGCCCGTTCCCACATCATGCCCCGTGAGATAGAGTAAGCCTGAGACAGGTAAGGACTCTGACCATGAAAAACCCTCTATTGATTCTGCTGTTGCTGGCACCACTGACAGCCTGCACGCTTAAGGTAGCCGCCCCGGAAAAGCCGATTACCATCAATCTTAACGTCAAAATTGAGCACGAAGTCCGGGTAAAGGTCGAAAAAGACCTCGAGCAACTGTTTGAATCCGAAGACGATCTGTTCTGAACAAGGAGAAGACGATGAAACTCAGCACAATTACAACCTTCGTCGCCGGCCTGTTGTTCAGTGTTGCTGCACTGGCCATGGAACTGGATGACGCAAAAAACATGGGCCTTGTCGGTGAACAACCCAACGGTTACCTTGGCCTCGTTAGTGCCAGCAGCCCTGAAGCAGCCGCCCTGGTCGTCGATATCAACGCCAAGCGTAAAGCCCGCTATCAGGAAATCGCGAACAAGCAGAACACGCAACTGGTCAACATTGAGCGAATCGCCGGTGAAAAACTGATTGAGAAAGCTCAGGGCGACGGCGAATTTTACATGGACGGTTCAGGTCAGTGGCAACGATAACGCTCTGATCTGGACACACGGAGAACGGACTATGACAACAACAGGCATCATTCTGCTGGCAGTAATCGCCGGACTTATTCTTTTACTGGTCAGTGTGTACAACAAGCTGGTCGCTCTGAAGAACCGCTTTCAGAACAGCTTCGCTCAGATCGATGTGCAACTGAAGCGTCGCTACGACCTGATTCCCAACCTGGTTGAAACTGCAAAAGAGTATATCCGTCACGAACGGGATACTCTGGAAGCCGTGATCAGCGCTCGCAACGAAGCCGCCGCCGGCCTCAAGGCAATTGGTGGCAACCCTGCAAACAGTGGTGGCATGGCTCAGTTAATGGGGGCTGAAGGCGCACTGGCTGGGGCACTCGGCCGCCTGAATGTCGTGATGGAAGCTTACCCAGAGCTGAAGGCAAACGAGAATATGATGCAGCTCACCGAAGAACTGAGCAGTACCGAAAACCGCATTGCCTTCGCCCGTCAGGCGTATAACGACTCTGTCATGGACTACAACACCTACCGCCAGAGCTTTCCAGCCGTCGTCGTTGCCGGCGCTTTCGGCCACAGAGAAGACGCGACACTACTGGAATTCGAAAACCGGGAAGTTCTGGAAGACGCACCCAAGATCAGTTTCTGAGACCCGCCGTAACGTATGAACTTCTTTCGCCATCAGGAAGAGGCGCGCCGTAACACCGGGCGCCTCATTCTGTTGTTCAGCCTCGCCGTCATCGCCGTTGTCCTGACGGTTAACCTGCTGTTTATTGCCGGTATTCATTTTGCGACCTATTCAGAGGGCCAGGGCTCACGGGTCTTTGAGATTTATGATGCTGAGCATTGGGCAGTGGTGAGCTTCACGACGATGGCTGTGATCCTGATTTCGAGCTTTTTCAGGCAGCTATCGCTGAGCAAAGGAAGTGATGTGGCAGATTCTCTGGGTGCCACACTTCTGGACCCCGGCAGTCGCGAAGCAGATGAAAGGCGACTACTGAATATCGTTGAAGAGATGGCCATCGCCTCGGGGATGCCAGTTCCGGATGTTTACGTCATGGAAGACTCCGGCATTAACGCCTTTGCCGCAGGCTACCAGCCCAGTGATGCCGTTATTGGTGTCACACGAGGCGCAATATCGGCACTCACACGTGACCAGCTTCAGGGGGTTATCGCCCACGAATTCAGTCATATTTTTAACGGTGATATGCGCATGAACATGCGCCTTACCGGCATCATCTATGGCATCGTGTTTATCGGTGAGATCGGCCGCATGATTGTCCGCGGCTCACACAACCGCGGTTTTACGACACGTCGCACAGACCCACGGGCTGCCGCCTTCGGGTTTGCACTGATGGCGATTGGCTACGGCGGCGAATTTTTCGGCCGCATGATCAAGTCGGCGGTCAGTCGCCAGCGTGAGTTTCTTGCGGATGCATCCGCTGTGCAGTTTACCCGTAACCCGGATGGTATCAGTGGCGCTCTCAAAGTCATCGGCTACGGCGCGGGTTCCCGCGTTGGTTCACCGTCGGCGCTGGAGGTATCGCACTTCTTTTTTGGTCCGGTCATGCGCTTTCGCCGCACCATGTTTGCAACGCACCCGCCGCTGGATGAACGCATTCAGAAGATTCAGCCGGGCTGGGACGGGCATTATCTGAAGCCACGAATGCAGCATATCGAAGTTCGGGACTTTGCCTACAACGACAGCGATGCCATCAGCGGCTTCTCTGCCGGACATGGCGAGACACCTGAAAACGTCGATAGTACAGATACTGCAGTGGCTCACGCTGATACCGGATATGAAGCGATACCTTACGAAGCACGCGGTGAAGAATTCCTCAGAAGTGAAATCGCGATCATTAACGCGATGTCAGCAGAGGCTCTGGTGTTTGCGCTGCTGATGAGTGGCTCGACCGAAGATACGGCGCGTAAGCAGCAGAATATGATTCAGCAAAGGCATGGCAATGACACCTTCCGCGAAGCCCTGCGCTACCTTAATGAAGCCAGACGCTCAGACAAAGAGGTGCGCCTTGAGCTGGTCGAGCGGGCAATGCCGGCACTGCGTCGTATGTCTCTGAAGCAGTATCGTGCGATGAATCAGACCCTGGTCAGCATGATTCAGCTGGATAACAAGATCGACCTGTTCGAGTGGTGCCTGTACCGGCTGATCCTTCAATACCTCGGACGCCACTTCGGCACCCTCTCGGCTTTCCGTCAGAAGCGTAAGTCTGCCCACGCATTCGCCGATGATATTGCCGTTGTACTGGCGTACGTCGCCCACGCCGGAACGAAAAACTATCAGGCTGCGGTACTTGCGTTCGAAGCGGGACTTACGTCAGAGCAACTACTGATGCGGGACTGCAACCCGGAACACGCACCACACAAAAGCCTGAAACCGCTCAATAAAGCATTGAGCGCTCTGATCGCAAGCGCACCGGAAGTTCGGGAGCGGGTTATGCGTGCCATTTCCGTGTGTGTGCATCATGACGGCAAAATCACGATGGAAGAGCGCGATATGATACGCACCCTGGGCGCTATTCTGGAAACTCCGCTCGGTATGTTCGAGAACCCGGCTGAGCTGATCGACTGAGCTGATGTTCTCAAGTCAGAGACCTCCAGCTCAGGCTTCCCGCAATACGGTCAGCGGCGGAACCCGACTGACTCTGCGCAGCATCAAGCTGCCCGGAATCGCCAACCCAAGCGCCGTTGCCGGCGGCAACCAGAGCCACGCCCAGCCAAGACTGCTGTAGGGAATATCCAACAGGCCAATATACAAACCCGCCGTCACTAACTCCGCACCGATTAAGGCAAGCACCGCTGAAAGCACACCCAACAGCGCGAACTCAACCCACTGTGCCTGACGCAGCTGTTTTCGCGCTGCACCTAAAGTCCGCAATACCGCCCCTTCAGTCAGTCGCTCGCGTGTCGATGTCAGTAACACGGATAACATCACCAGGACAGCGCCCAGCAATACAAACACCAGAATTAACTCGACTGCGGTAGTCAGTCGTTGCAGCAAGGTCTGCACCTGCGAAAGAATCGCACGGGTATCAATAAAGGTGATACCCGGGTATTTCCGGATCAGAGAAACCAGTGCGCCCTCATGCTCATCGGCAAGGTGGAAGCTGGTCATGTAGCCCATGGGTAACTCTTCCGTCAGGTCAGGCGAGAGCATCATGAAGAAGTTCGGTGTCATGGCCGTCCAGTCGAGACGCCGGAGACTGGTAATTTCGGCATCAAGGTCGACGCCAGCCGCACGGAAAGTCAGTACATCCCCTAAGCCCAGCCCCAGGCGCTCGGCCAGCTCGTGCTCAACAGAGACCTGCCCTGGGCCTGCGGCAGTCTGTGCCCAGTCACCACCGACAACTTCGTTGTTGTCAGGCAGGGTTTCAGCCGTGGATGTAATCAGGTCACGGTTGATGGAGCGATCTTCGGCAATGTCCATTTCACTGACCGGGGTACCGTTCACCTGTACCAGGCGCATGGGAATCATAGGGTACAAAGCCTGCGTCTCAATACTGTGATTCGCCAGTGACTCAGAGAATGCATCACGCTCGAAAGGCTGGATGTTCAGGGCAAAAATGTTCGGCGCATTGTCAGGCATACTGCGTTGCCAGTCGGCCAGAAGGTCCGTGCGCAACATGCCGATAATCAACATCACCATCAGGGTCATCGCGAACGCCAGTAGCTGCCCGGCTGTTGCGGTGTGACTACGGCTCAGATGCTGCCAGGCAAACCTGAGGCTGAGCGGAAGCTTTCGGTTCCGTAACAGGCGCCCGGCCAGCCTCAGGCCGCCTCGCAATAACAGAAGTAAAATCAGTAACGTCGCAGCGCCGCCTATCATCAGGCCGCTACTGAGCATGACATCCTGCGTCAGAAGAGAAAGCAGAATTGTCAGAGAGCCCAGCGCCAGCGCATAAATAAGCCAGCCCTTGAGCGGCACTGGCACAAGGTCCCGTCGCAACACCCGGAGCGGACTGATCGAAGACAAGGGCAACAGATGCGGTACGCCAAAACCAAACAGGCCCAATAGACCGGCGCTGAGCCCAAGCGCCCACGCACTCAGAGTTGCTGGCGGCAGGCCTTCCGGTATCAGACCAGACAACACCTGTAATAATCCTAGCTGCAGAATGTAGGCGAACAAGGCACCCAACAGGGTCGCTGCGCCCCCGAGAATCAGAAGCTGGGCAAGAAAAATGCGAAGCACTGAGGCCCGCGGCAGGCCAAAGGTTCGCATCAAGGCACTGATATCAAAGTGACGCTCGGCATAACGGCGAGCACTGACCGCAACCGCAACACACGAGAGAACAACGGCAAGAATGGCCGCGAGACCAAGATACCGGCGGGCGCGATCGAGAGAAGCCGACATTTGCCGGTTTCCATCACCCAGAGATTCAAATGACTGATTGGCTTTCAGCTCGACCGAGCTCTGGAATTGCTCCAACAGACCGCCATCACCGCTCAGCATCAGCCGGTAGCGCACGCGACTGCCGGGCCCCAGCATCGGGCTGCCTTCCAACTCACTCCAGTGCACCATGATGCGTGGCGACAAGGTGTAAAAGTTTCCTCCCCGGTCACTCTCTTTCTCAATCAGTCCGGTGATCCGGTAAGTTTTGCCCCCCAGATCGGCTTCATCGCCCAAGCCGATTTTCAGTAACGACAGCAGGCGTGCTTCGACCCAGGCCTCTCCCGGCTCTGGGCCAGACGACCGCATGGATGCAACTTCATCATCAATACCCCTGACCAGAAGCTCGCCACGCAGGGGATAACCTTCATCGACCGCTTTCACCGCCGACAACGTCATCTCGTCACCGGCGACAACCACACTGGGGAACGTCAGAGTACGGGCTCGCTCCAGACCAAGTTCATCGGCCTCCACCAGCCACTCCTCTTCGAGCGGTGTGGTCGAACGAACCCGGAGGTCCGCCCCGAGCATGTCATTGGCACTGGACTGCATGGCCAGATCCAATCGCTGGCTGAATATGGCAATCGCCGTAGTGACAGTCACCGCCAGTACCAGTGCCAGGAAGATCAGCGTGAGCTCGCCACTACGCAATTCTCGGCTCATCAACCTTAACGCCAGCCGAAGCTCTGTGAATCTACCTGCGGTATTTGTCATCAGGCAATTTCCTCTAACACACCGTCCGCCATTTTCAGGCGCCGGTCACAGCGCTGCGCCAGACGATCGTCGTGTGTAACAAGCACCAGAGTGGTGGAAGATTCTTCGTTTAGCCGGAATAAAAGGGACTCAACCTGTTCGCCCGTCGCACGGTCCAGGTTGCCAGTAGGCTCATCCGCGAACAGAATTTCGGGCTGCCCAGCGAAGGCACGGGCCAATGCCACACGCTGCTGCTCACCACCCGATAACTGGCTTGGATAGTGCGCAAGCCGATCAGCCAACCCGACGGAATGAAGCAACCCGGTTGCCTCTTTATCAGCATTCTTTTTGCCGACGATCTCAAGCGGCAACATCACGTTCTCAAGCGCTGTCAGCCCCTGAAGCAGATGAAAATTCTGGAATACAAAAGCAACACCACCGGCACGAATCGCCGCCCGCTGGTCTTCGTTCAGCCCGCTCATGGGTTGCTCGAGCAGCGTGACTTCCCCCTCCGTGGGCAAATCGAGGCCCGCAAGAATACCCAGCAATGTCGACTTACCACTGCCTGATGCACCGACAATAGCCACACTTTCTCCACGCTTGATATGCAACGAAACACCCTTCAGGATGGTCAGAGGTTCTTCGCCACTGCGAACTGTTTTCACTAAGTGATCGGCACTGAGAGAGGTAATATCTGTGTTGTCCGGCATACCGAAGGGTTTCCTGAAAGTTAAATCGTTAATGTCAGTGTTTATTACTCTGGCAATGTTCGTCTGTTCGGTCGTGCAGGCAGAAGAACAGACACAGCAACCACCAAAACTGCTGATTGTTGGCGACAGTATCAGTGCGGGGTTTGGCGTCCCGGTAGAAAAACAATGGCCTCTGCTATTAGAGCAGAAACTGCAGAACCGGTTTCCGCAACTCACTGTTGTCGTTGCAGCAATAAGCGGCGATACCACCTCTGGCGGTCGGAGCCGCTTACCCGCCTTATTAAAGCGCCATCAACCCGACGTCACCCTGCTTGCACTCGGCGGCAACGACGCATTGAGAGGTACACCACTCTCGCTGGTCAGAAATAATCTGACGGCCATGATTAAGGCCACACAGGAATCGGGCTCGGAGGTTATTCTGGCTGGCATGCAGATCCCACCTAATTATGGGCCAGCATACACAGAGGGCTTCAGAACTCTGTATATAGAACTGTCAGGAAGTTACAACACAGGTCTGGTGCCTTTCCTGCTGGAGGGCGTGGCGACAGTAGATGGCATGATGCAGGACGATGGCATTCATCCCACAACAGAGGCGCAACCGACACTGGCCGATAATGTTGCGCCCGAAGTACTTAAGCTGATTACTCCTCAGGCAACGCCTGCGGAGTAATAACAAGCTCGCTCGTATCCACGCCCAGTGCTTCCAGTTCACCAAGAATCATTGCGTATGTGTTCTCGCTCATCTCCGGCGAGCGGCTCAGTATAAACAGGGTGTATTCAAACGGATCAGTGACCGCCGCATACTCGTACCCCGCCTCATCCAGAACAACAATCAGATAGTTCGGGTAAGGCAGGTCTGGCGCTCCGGGGAACACAACTTTGAGCTTGGAGTTCGTCTCTTCATCCCAGATGGTTGCGTTGCCTGTGATCTGGTTCAGTTCGCCGTCCAGAGTGTCCTGATATCCCTTGTTCAGCACTTCAACAGAGCCATCCTCGAGCAGAGTATATTCAGCCGTTACCCCAACCAACCCCTCATTAAACGAAACCTCATTGGCAGCGATCTGGTACCAGAGCCCCATGTAACGGGGGATATCAACAAAAGGAACAGTCTCAACAATACGGCAGGCTGACAGAGATACAGCCGTCAGAGTGAGCAGAATCAGGCGGGTAAGACGTTGCATGGTTATCTCCAGATCTGTTTGCATAGTTTATATATACAAAAGCTATACACAAACAATACAGAAGACAAGGTACAGTTCAGGTCACCTCATATCAGGAAATACCGCGCTCCCGCAGTGCCGCGATCGCCTGAGCACGATTTGCCACTTCAAGTTTACTGAAAAGATTGGACGTATAGTTCTTCACTGTCCCCAGACTCAGGCAACACTGATCTGCGATCTGCTGATTCGTCATACCCGCGACAAGACAACGCGCGACCTCGAATTCCCGCACGCTCAGGTCCCAGTCCTGAGGGTGATGGCTCAAGGCCGGAAATACCTGCTCACCGGTGGCCACCGCCTGCAGCGCCGAGACCAGCTCAGTGATTTCCACACTCTTTGCCAACCAGCCTGAAGCGCCATTGCGACGGGCCTCACGACTTAGCGCCGCATCCGCGAAGGTCGAGAGAAAGACCACAGGAGTGCGGAGTGCTGGCTTCAGAGACTTGAGGGTTTCTATACCGTCCTGACCGGGCATATGGAAATCAAGCAATACCAGGTCACACCCGGAAGGGTGCTCGCCTAACCAGTCTTTCAATGACTGCCCTGACTCAAAAGTAGCAACGACCTTAAACGCGCCCGACATCTCCAGCAGGGTTGCTACGCCCTGCTGAACCAACGCCTGATCATCAACCAGAACGAGCTTCATCATACGCTGGCCTCCGGCAGAGTGATGTTCCAGGTCAGCTCATTGTCATCGGACATTGCTACCAAAAAGCGTCCATCCATCGCGGCTATCCTCTCCTCAACACCAGAGAGTCCGTTGCCATAACTGAATTCCCCTGTGTATTCCGCAAGATCCCGGAGCGTTAACTCTATATTGCCATTACTGTAACAACTGCGGATTTCGACTTCGCGCCCCTCAGAGTGTTTCATCACATTGGTCAGAAACTCACGCACCACTGACAGCAGAGTTTCACAACACTGAGGGTCGGAGATCTTCACCTTCTCATCCCACAAGGTCGTGACTTGAAGCGTTGTAGCCTGATCAACCAGATCGGTTAAAGCATCATAGAAATGAGCGGAAGGCACCTGACGTAACCCCGATACAATGTCATCCAGAACAGCGAACATCTTCCTGCTGGCATCCCGCGAGCGTTCCAGAGGCGCGACAATATCATCAGACAACTCTAAGCGACCGGCCTGCTGCTCTAGAATCTGAAGATTCATATGCAGAGTCGCGAGCTCGTGCCCCATATTATCGTGCAGGTTATGACGGATATTACGCCTTTCCAGCATCCGTTCAGATTCGGCTATCTGAGCCTGTGCCATGCGCAGCTCATCACCCATAACCCGCAGACGCCTGACCTCACTGATCTCAACTACGATACTCAGGCCAAAGCTCCACAAGACCAGCTGCATAAGCATGCACAAACAGAAAATAAGCCATTGATCCTGTGGGAACTGCATCGCAAACAACACGGCGACCAACATATTGAAGCTGAGTGAATATTTGGGTGAAAAACGGACAACAAGAGACGCCGAGTTCACCACCATCAACACCGCGTAGGGCGCACTTTCGGAAGGTACCTCAGCAACGTCCATCAGAAGAATGGAGCAAAGATGTGACCCCACCAGAAACAACCAGAACCGCCAGTCACGATTATCGACGCGCCATGCGAGATTGTTCATCAGCAACTCCCGGGTGCCCAGGAATGCCAGAGCACAGAAGCAGAAAACGCTGGTCGCCATCAATGAAGTAGCCAGCATCCTTTGCTCAGGAGGACACACCGACAAAACAATGTAGGCAGCGATTGCCCAGGCACTGATGCCCAGCGTGATAATGATGCCTGCACGCAGAATATAGGGTATCCGCAAAGGCAGTGTGACGGAGTCCATGTGAGAAATACCAGTTATTATCGTTATGGCGCTCAGAGTATTTCATCCTCGCTGGGTCAGCAAATGATGAGGATCAGAAACCATGGAGTCAGTAATTAAGCCTTTGCTAATAAGTACGAATAAAGTACCACTTTTGTGATCGCTTTCCTTGCTAAATGCCTGCCAAGTGTATGAACGGCGCGTCGCCGTTGTAGCTTTGAATTGCAAGCTTAGGTAAAGTTCGTGGGCAATCGATTGGGGGATTGATTATGAAACATTCAGTACTTAGCGCAGCCATTCTGGCCGCGACCTCTGCGTCAGTTATGGCTCAGGAATTACCTTACTACTTCACGGTGGGCGCCGCGCACACTGAAAACGAAATCAGTGTTGATCACTTCGGCGATCACATGAAACACAGTTACACCAACGAACTCTCTCTGGGTTACATGCTCAAAGACAGCCTCGCTCTCGAGGGTAGCTTTGTTATCCCATCCATCATCCAGGACGATTCTCGCGCAGATATCGAGCAGTTCCGCTTCAGCAGCCTGTATTTCCTGTCTGACGACGCCTTGAAACCTTACCTGACAGCAGGCCTGGGCTTTGAAGAAATGCGCACCGACGGTGGCAGCGCCTCAAACGCTCTGGCTTCTCTGGGCGCCGGTGTGCAATACGATTCTTCGGAGCGTATCTTTGCCCGCGCTGAAATTCGTTACGATGACATGATCAACGAATATCCAGAACACATGAATTACGTCATCGAAGTGGGTTACCGTTTCGGTTCTGCTGCGGTCGCTGCAGCTTCAACTGCGGCAGCGGGTAGCACAGTAGCCAGCAACAATATGACTGACGACAGCCAGCTGACCGCAGAACAGGTCAACGAGCTTCCAGCGACAGCGGCCGGCATCCCAGCCAAATCTGCTTTTGAAGACAGTGACAATGATGGCGTCGCTGACAGCGTTGACCAGTGTGCTGACACCGGTAAGGTGGCCATGGTAGGCAGCAATGGTTGTGACCTGATCAAAACCGTCGAAGCTCTGCTGCGCTTCCCGCTGAACAAAGCTGGTATGCCGGGCAAAGCGACTGCTTACCTGGATCAGATTGCCGCTCAGGCGAAAGAAGATAAAGATCTGAAGATCATCGTAAAAGGTCATGCCGACGAGACTGGCAGTGACGAATTCAATCAGTTCATCTCGATGGAACGTGCAAAAACCATTGGTAACTATCTGATGGCTCGTGGCGTAAGCAAAGATTCGATTGAACTGAGAGCGCTGAGTGATTCTCAGCCGATTGCTGATAACACTACCGAAGAAGGCCGCCAGCTCAACCGTCGCGTTGAACTGACCGTCGAATAACGGTTTGTAGCATATTATCAGGGAGGCTCAGGCCTCCCTTTTTTTGATCTGCGCTTTGTGTTCTGGGCCAGCCAGCTCAGAACTTAGGCATAAAACGCTGAAGATGGAACATTCCAAAAATAAAAACCTGAATAGCGTCCAGACGCACGTTGGTGCTCTTCTTGCGGAAAGCTACCCAGAAAAGCAGCACCTCCAGTACGTGAATACCCGCGACGATCAGGCCGATAGTCGGCAGGTAACCGAGCAAGCCGTCCCAACCCTGCACCCAAGCAGTAATCGCCAGTACCCAGAATAAGAATGTTGCTGCTTTCATAGCTACGGTATTCATTTATTGCTCCAGCTAAGTCTTAGTTAACTTCTGACCAGAAGTCAGAAAAGTATGATGACGCAGATTGCCTGATGCTATTTCAGTTGCACAGGTGCGGTTGTGCCACCTTGCATTACCAATGAAAGCAGACATTCGTACGTCGGCTGGTTAGAATGTCGGTCCAGATTGGGAGGTAGGCATGTCCGACAATAAAACAACTCATTTCGGCTACGAGACCGTTTCGGTCGACGAAAAAGCTGGAAAAGTGGCTGATGTATTTCATTCTGTCGCTGCGAAATACGATGTAATGAACGACCTGATGTCATTCGGCGTCCACCGCCTCTGGAAACGCATCACCATCGATATGAGTGGTGCCCGCCCGGGCAATCAGATTCTCGACCTTGCCGGTGGCACCGGTGACCTGACGCGTAAGTTTTCGCGTATCGTCGGCCCACAGGGCAAGGTTGTACTCGCTGATATCAACTCGTCCATGCTGAACGTCGGTCGGGACCGCCTGACCGATCAGGGGTACGTGGGTAATATCGAATACGTTCAGGCAAACGCCGAGTGTCTGCCATTTGAAGACAACAGCTTTGATGTAATCACCATGGCCTTCGGCCTGCGTAACGTTACCGACAAAGACAAAGCACTGCGCTCCATGGCGCGTGTACTCAAGCCAGGCGGCCGTCTTCTCATCCTCGAATTTTCCAAGCCGACGAACCCGGTCATGAGCAAGGCCTACGACCTGTATTCGTTCAGCGCCCTGCCTTTTATGGGCAAGCTTGTTGCGAACGACTCTGAAAGTTACAAGTATCTGGCTGAATCCATTCGTATGCATCCGGATCAGGAAACGCTGAAAGGTATGATGGAAGACGCGGGCCTCGTGCGCTGTAGCTACAACAACATGACCAGTGGCGTTGTAGCTCTACACCGGGGAATCAAACCCTGATGCTATCGGTGGTACTCAGTCAGGCGATGTGCCTGCCCGTTGAAGGGCTTATTAATCGTGCACTTCGCCAGGACGCAGCAACACTTTCGCGACTGGCTCGTCAGGAAGGTCGTATGGCCGCCGTCGATATTGAGGGGCTAGGTCGCTTTAATATTCGCCTGCTGCGTGATGGTATCGCTCTGAGTATGACACCCGACTCAGACACCGAGGTGGTACTGAGTGGCAAGCTGGCAGATTTTCTTGAGCTGGCCCGCGCCGACGATAAAGCACACGAACTGATCAACAGCGATATCGATATGGATGGAGATACCGAGCTCGCACTCTATCTGACCCGTACCGTACAGGCGTTAGACATTGATTGGGAAGCTGCCATACAACCGTTGACTGGAGGCCTGCTCGCTCATCAGATCGGCAAGGGGTTACGTGGCCTCAGTCGCTGGAGCCGTGACACCGGGTCAACCTACCGTACCGCCGCGAAAGAATACCTCGAAGATGAGCTGAAGGCAGTAACCCCCTCGGCCATGCTCGATGACTTTGCAACACAGACAGATGACCTGCGTCTGATGATGGATCGTATAGAAGCCCGGATTGCCGGTCTGGAAAACAAGAAAAAGACTGAGGACTGAGCGTGGGCAACCTCTGGCGACTCTGGAAAATACTCTTCATATTTACCCGCTACCGGCTGGATGCTCTGGTTCCAACGGATCAGCTACCACTCAAAATCCGCATTCTGCTGTGGCTGGCTCCCTGGCGACTGAGTCCGGTGCCGAGCAAGCTCAGCCGCGGCGCACGCTTACGCCTTGCACTGGAAGCATTGGGCCCTATTTTCGTTAAATTCGGACAGATTTTATCCACACGCCCGGATCTGATACCCGAAGACATTGTCGAAGAACTGAAAAATCTGCAGGACAACGTTGCCCCCTTTCCGACCGAGACCGCACTCAAGCTTATCGAGGAACAACTCGGGCAACCCATCAGCGAGATGTTCGCCGAGTTCTCCGAAAAGCCGCTCGCGGCCGCGTCCATTGCACAAGTCTATGCCGCACGCCTCTTTGGCGAGAATTCAGAAGCCGGTAAAGAAGTCGTGGTTAAGGTCGTCCGTCCGGGTATCGAGGACACCATTGAGCGCGATCTGCAGTTGCTGGAGTTTATGGCTGTGCTGCTGGTTAAATACTCTGCTGAAGGCCGTCGTTTAAAGCCTGTTGAAGTCGTTGAAGACTACCGCCACACCATTTACGGTGAGCTCAACCTCCAGATTGAGGCGTCTAACGCAACTCAATTACGTCGTAATTTCTCAGAATCCGAACTACTGTACATGCCAGAGGTTTACTGGGAATACACGCGCAATAAAGTGATGGTCAGCGAGCGCATCTACGGCATTCCTGTGGCTAACATCGACGAGCTGTATGCCCAGAACACCAATATGAAATTACTCGCCGAACGCGGCGTAGAGATTTTCTTCACTCAGGTATTCCGCGATAGCTTTTTCCATGCTGACATGCATCCGGGTAATATTTTTGTTTCACGCGAAAACCCATCAAGCCCACAGTATATCGCCATCGACTGCGGTATCGTTGGGAGCCTCACCGACGAAGATCTGCACTATCTGGCGATGAACCTGATGGCCTTCTTTAACCAGGACTATCATCAGGTCGCACAACTGCACGTAGACTCTGGCTGGGTGCCGCCAACGACAAAAGTTCATGAGTTCGCCTCCTCGATTCGCAGTGTCTGTGAGCCTATCTTCGAGAAGCCTCTGTCAGAGATTTCATTCGGACAGGTACTGATTCAACTGTTCGCGACCGCCAGACGCTTCAATATGGAAGTTCAGCCGCAGCTGGTACTCCTGCAGAAAACCCTGTTGAACATTGAAGGGCTGGGCCGACAGCTGTACCCGGACCTTGATCTATGGACAACGGCCAAACCTTACCTTGAACGCTGGATGCGCGAGCGCTTCGGTCCGAAAGCCGCCTGGAAAGAGTTCAAGCGTCAGCTACCGGGCTGGGTAGAGAAAGCGCCGCAGATCCCTAACCTGATGCACGGTGCCCTGACCCGCCTCAACCATCTCGATGAAAATCAGTTGAGAATGCAGGAACAATTGGAAGTTCTGAACGCCGCACTCGAAGCCCAGCGCTTGCAGAAACGTCACCAGACTCTGGGGATCATGACTTCCATTACTGGCGGCTTGCTGTGGTGGCAGTCTTACGCATTAGCGCTGCCAGAAATTGTAGGATTAAGTATCGGCGCCGCCGGCCTGATATGGCTGGTACTGAAGAGCTGATACCGGAGTCACGGGCGCAGATTTGGCATTAGGCACAGTCGGCGCTCTACGGTATCCTTCGCGTTTCAGAACAGATGGAACAGGGTTGAATGATGAACTGGCTTGATAAAGTAAAGTGGGATAACGATGGATTAGTACCGGCCATTGCCCAGGATCATGCCACCGGCCGTATCCTGATGATGGCCTGGATGAATCGTGAAGCCCTCGAACTGACCGCAAAAGAGCAGCGCGCGATTTATTACTCGCGCTCGCGTCAGAAGCTATGGCGCAAAGGTGAATCATCTGGCCACGTACAGAAGCTTCACGAGCTGCGCCTCGACTGTGACAGCGACGTTATCGTCATGCAGGTTGAGCAGATTGGCGGTATTGCCTGCCACACCGGACGTGAAAGCTGCTTTTACAAGGTGTACGAAAATAACGACTGGGTCGACGTAGATCCCGTCCTGAAAGACCCAAGTGACATATACTGAGATTCTTATGAGCGATATTCTTCAGCAGTTAGGTGATATTCTGGAAGAACGCAAAGGTGCAGAGGCTGACTCCTCTTATGTCGCCAGCCTGTACCACAAAGGCCTGAACAAAATTCTGGAAAAGGTGGGTGAAGAAGCCACCGAAACCATACTGGCAGCAAAAGATGCTGAGACCAGTGGTGACAATAAAGAGGTCATTTACGAAACGGCCGACCTTTGGTTCCATAGCCTGGTCGCACTGGCGAAACTGGGCGAGCGCCCTGAAGCGGTCATTAACGAACTGGCGCGCCGGTTCAACATCTCAGGCTTAGAAGAAAAAGCCTCTCGTACAAAGAAATAACGGAGAATAACTATGCTTGGCGGTATCAGTATCTGGCAACTCCTGATCATTCTGGCGATCGTCATTATGATTTTCGGCACCAAGAAGCTACGTAATATGGGCGGCGACCTGGGTGGCGCGGTTCGTGGTTTCAAGAATGCAATGAATGAAAAGCCTGACGAAAAAGACGTGTCCGAGGACGATAAAAAGCCGGAATCGCTGACCAGCCAGTCGGCTGAGAAAGCTCCGGAAAAAGACGCAGAATTCAGCAAGACCAAGGATCAGGATAAAGCCTGATGTTTGATATGGGCTTCATGGAGCTGATGGTCATCGGCGTCCTTGCATTGCTGGTACTTGGCCCGGAGCGTCTGCCGAAAGCAGCCCGCACTATGGGGCTGATTATTGGTCGTGTGCGTCGCTCTGTCAGCAACTTTCAGGAAGATCTGGAAAGACAAGCCCGCACCGAAGAGCTGAAAGCCAAACTTCGTGATCCAGCGGCAACCTTTCTTGATGAAGACATTCTGAATCCAGCGTCCATGAGAAAACCAAACGTTACTCAGGAAGCATCGCAGGAAAAAGAGCCTGCATCGACTGAAACTGCGTCTGAACAGCTGACTGACCAGGCGGCCGAAAAAACACCTGAGCTTTCGAAGAAGCCATCTGAAGAAAAACCTCAATGACCGATCAAGAACAGCCTCTTATTGCCCATCTGGTAGAGTTGCGCAACCGCCTCCTGCGTGCGGTGCTCCTCGTTCTGGTGATTTTTGCGGGCTTGTTCTATTTCGCCAACGATCTCTACCTGATCCTGGTTGAGCCGCTGTCGGTACTGATGCCGGTCGAAGGGCAGATGATCGCCACGGGTGTTGCATCGCCCTTTCTTGTGCCTTTCAAGCTGACCTTTGTACTTGCCGTTCTGGCTGCTGTGCCCTTTATACTGCACCAGATCTGGGCTTTTATTTCCCCCGGGCTTTACCAGCACGAAAAGAAGTTTGCGATCCCTCTGCTGCTGTCGAGTATTCTGCTGTTCTATGCAGGTATTGCCTTTGCGTATTTTGTGGTACTGCCACTGGTGTTTGGCTTTTTCACCGGCATTGGGCCGGAAGGTATTTCATTCATGCCAGACATCAGCAATATTCTCGACTTCTCGCTGAAGATTTTTTTCGCCTTTGGTATCGCCTTTGAGATTCCGGTCGCCACCTTTCTGATGGTGCTCAGCGGCATGACTACTGTGGAGTCTCTCAGTGGTAAACGGCCTTATATTTTTCTTGGCTGTTTCGTCGTGGGGATGCTGGTAACACCACCGGATGTTATTTCACAGACTATTCTGGCACTGCCGATGTATCTGCTATTCGAGGCGGGAGTTCTTGCTTCACGCTTAATCCGCACACAAGAAACAGAAGCTTCTGAGGCCGATTAAAAGCGACCTTTTTAGCGGCTCAGCAGCAAAGCTAACGCTAATACGACAGGCGTCAGCAGTGTCGCCATCACATTCATACCCAAGGCATCTGGTGCCGCTGCAATATTCTCACGTTCCTGATTCAGAGCTGTCAGCGTCTTCAGCGTAAGCGCCCATGGAATGAGTGCCAGCAAGACCCATTGTGGCCACACACCTGACATAGCCGCCATCACAATTAATCCGGCGACTGAAAAGGTCATGATATTAAAGGCCCGAATTCCCGCAGAAACGCCATACCGAATCAACAAATGCTCTCGACCATGTGCTTTATCGGCTTCGATATCAGGAAACTGATTTGCCAGCAGCAAATTATTTACCATCAGAAAGACCACTGCCGCGCCAAAAGCCACGCAAACCGGCTGCTCAAGTCCTGCGACAATAGCCGTCCCTACCACCATCAGAACGCCAAACCCCAGCCCTGGAGCAAACAAACAAAGGTAGGGTAAACGATTAATGACCGAGGTATAAAACCACACCAGAAGCACCCCTATGCCGCCCAACAGCCACAAGGCGGGGTACGCTAATGACAGATAAACACCGATGATGACAACGCACAACAATGACAGGACAGCTCCGGCCAGTACCCAACCTGCCGCCTGCGGATGTTCGGGCAAACCTCCGCTTCCGCCGCTGAACGGCGTGCGGTCGGTGACAAGATCAAGGCCGCTTTTAAAGTCCTGATATTCATTGAGCATATTGACAGATATATGCGCGAGCAAAGCACCAAGTACAACCCAGATCAGATCAGGATTTAATTGAGGAGAGTATCCTGAGGCAGCAAACCCCATCAGCAGGCAAACGGGGGTCAGGATCAGAAAAGGGGGGCGGGTCGTTTTAAGTGTCGTTGTAAAAGTTGATGCATCCATGCCGCTGTCTCTGTGCTTTACCGCATCGGTGGCAAATCCGATATCAGGCTACTCTCAGTCAAAGCAGGGCTGTCTACCAGGGTTTCGGTGTGACACTGCCAACCTGCATTTCTGCGACGCTGCGCAATCTCCTGCGCTTTGCGCTCACAAAATCCTTCTGCTGTTTTTGCATTCCAGACCACCCGTTTTTCTTCCGGTGTCGTAAAATGCACTTCACACGGCAAGCTCCATCCTTGTGGATATACCACCTGAATCGCGTGCCATACCTCTCCACTCTCGCAGACAGTACGTTCTTCTTCTGCCGCCATTGCGAATGACGTCAGAAAACATAAAGGGAGTATTCTTATTATGTTCATATTCTTCCCTGATTAACCTGCAGCGCTGACAGGGGCCAACTGATCCAGCAATTTCGCTAGCCGACGGGCAGCAAGATGCAGTCTCGACCGGACCCAATGACGATCAGCAGCGATATCATCGTCTTCGAAACGGGCGCCTTTCCTATAGTTCCGATAGATCTCCCGGGTCTTTTCCAGCGACTCATTAGCCCAGTCTTCCGGACTACCCTCGCGCAGCAATTCAACAGGAAAAGACGCGATAAGATTGCTGTCTTTCGTTAAAGTTCCCGACAGGCCAGGAACATCTCGATCCCAGAACGCATGAAGGTTGGTACGCTCACCCCGGTAATATATCCGGGTCTGGTTACCGCCACGGTCATCAGAGTAACTGACGTGCAATGGCTGATGTACGTCGCCGACAAAATGCCCCAGGAAAGCTAATGCTTGCCAGTCGGTATCCGGAGCCTTCTTCAGACGCTTCTGCATTGCGCGTATTTCCTCCGTTACACATCCCTTGCCCGGACAATGAGCGCGGTGCACGGAGGTATCTTTGCGCGCAACGTTGATGTAGTGCCACACCGACGTGTGCTTATAGTCGTCTATCTTTCTTACCCGGTCAGGCCAGCCGCAAAGTTGCGCGAATGAACGAGCCTCCCGCGACTGCTGAACCAGCCCGGAAATCATTTTCTGCGTTTCAGGTGCCGCATACTGATAAGCAAGATCGCACACCACTGCATGACTTGGGTAACTGAACGCCTGCGCACCTGAGGCGAACACCATCATAAACAAAACGGCGGATACTGCGCGCGGCATGCTGTTTATCTTCATAGGCCTATTCTGGGTCAGCTTAGCGTTATTGTGAACCGGGCATCATGGCACATTGAGCCAGAATGTCCTGCCACTTTGTAACATGGTGACGATGGGCTTTGAGCATACCTGCCCGCTCGGCTTCCAGCGTGCCAATCACTTCCTGTTGCCAGAGGTCGTCAACATCAGACGGCGCTAACTGCGAGACAGATTTAAGATAGGCCAACATCCCGGCACCAAAACGATCGGTTTTACTCAGGTATGGCTGCAGCACACCGGCGTAATACTTATGGAAAACGTTCTGCAGTATCTCAGCCTGGGGAGTGCGACGCCCCGCTGGGCATAATGGCCGGTCGCCAAGGCGCTGTTCCAGAAGCCGCTGAGCCTTGAGGCTGACTTCCCACAGCGCACGATTCGTCAGACGCCAACGTCCGATAGCCGCGGTCGCCAACATCTGCTGCTGATGAGACTCCATCACTGCCGAATCGTATTCCCACTCGCCTGACTGCCACTGCTGCCCGTGCTGTACGACATACGCGAGAGCCTGGGTTGCCGCCAGTAATGTCGTCTGATCTTCCGCTGAGGATTCTGCCATCGGGATCAGTCCTTCTGACCGGGATAGAAAAGCCTGCCACTCCTCAGACGAGAACCACGCATTCCACCAATACGTCATTCTGGCATCGTATTTCTGCTGCAGAAGCCGGCGTAACTTCTCAGCAAGCTCGGGATCATCCTCCCCCAGAACGTCGATGCACTCCGGCGCACTTAGCATCAGGTCACGTTGTAGATGAAGTCTCTGACTGGGGGCTGCCAGCTTACCGAGAGAGCTGTTGTTAGCCCCTAGAACACGTCCCAACTCACACGAGGAGAGTGAGAGAAAGTCGAGAAGATTAATGCTTAACTGGGGCTCGTTGACTGACAACTGGCGACGCCCGGGCAAGTCGACGAGCACTGCCTGAAGTGCCTCACCATCAGACTCGGGCGGTTCAACCTGTAGTGCACGACCGAGGCGCTCGAGATAATCATCAAGTGCGGCTTGCTCACCTGCTGAGCAGCCACAAAGCGCGACTGCAATAACCAGGGTGAGAACAAGACGCAGCGACTTCACCGGCGCTGCATCCAGTCCGGGCGTGGGATAAATGCCCGCTGCAGTGCAAGTACGTCGTCCCGATGATCTGGAGTAAGATAGGGACGTTCAAGACTAAACACCTGATAGATTCCGCCCTGCAACATATCCTGCGTAATCACACTCTCATCCCCCGACAACAGGTTGCACTGCAGAAACGAAAACCATGAGGTGACGACAATCCAGGTATTCAACGCCAGATCCTGACAGTCCTGTTCATCAGCAGAGAGTATTCCGGCCCCACTGAGCGCCAGAAAGATGTTCTCGATCTGCCTCAGACAGTGACTGAAAAAACCACGATAGCGCTCATGAAGCTCCGGGTCTGCGCTCAGCAGATGCTCCATATCCCGGTGCATAAAACGGTATGCCCAGAGCTCATTGAAGACGTCGGTCAGGTAACGCAGCTTATCCTGAGTTTCGATGACTCGCCCTTCCGGTAACGCCAGTATCTCCAGAACTCTCTGCTCGTAACGATCGAACAAATTGGCGATGATCGCCTGCTTGTTGCGAAAGTGATAATAGAGATTGCCCGGCGAAATCCCGAGCCGCGAGGCAATATGATTGGTTGTAACGGCCCGCTCACCATTCTCATTAAACATCTCTAAGGCCACATCAATGATGCGTTCGCGGGTGCCCATAACATCGCTCCAGAATAATCATGTCTCTACTTTAACCTGAGTAAAGGTATATACGGACAATCTTCTTGTCTACGCACGACACCTCTTGACGAATTAGAGTAATAACTCTAATAATAGAATCTGTTTATTTGTTAACCACCCGGAGGCACCCATGGTTGCCACAGTTTCTACCCTGCATTCGCCCGCTCAGGAAATTGAGCGCCTTCATGCCCTGCACCACCAGCAACTGGAGGCATTTCGCGCAGACCCTATGCCGGACGCCGCTGCGCGAATCGAAAAGTTACGGAAACTGAAAACAGCCCTGGTGCAACAGCAGGACTCTCTCGTCAAAGCAGTAAACGAAGACTTCAGCTGCCGCGCCGAGGGAGACACCCTGATTGCAGAAATCATGACGACCGTGCAGGCACTCAACTACATGGTTAAGAACGTCCGCAAGTGGATGCGCCCATCAGGTCGTCACGTCAATATGCTGTTCGCTCCGGCATCGAATGAAGTTGTTTATCAGCCTCTCGGTGTCATTGGCATCATAGTGCCCTGGAACTATCCGATTCAGCTGGCACTGGTACCGATTGCAACGGCACTCGCTGCCGGCAATCGTGCCATGGTCAAAATGTCCGAATTTACGCCCGCAACCAACCGCGCGCTAAAAGACATGCTGGCTTCGGTATTCGACGAAGATGAAGTGGCTATCATCGAGGGTGAAGTTGATGTTTCCAGCGCTTTTTCAGAGGTACCCTGGAACCACCTGATCTTCACTGGCTCCACCGCTGTCGGCAAACACGTCATGGCCGCCGCCGCTAAAAACCTGACCCCAGTGACGCTTGAACTGGGCGGAAAATCACCGGCTCTGATTGCCCCGGATGCCAACCTTGAGCACGCTGCTGAGCGCATCTGCTTCGGTAAGTCACTGAACGCTGGTCAGACCTGTATCGCACCGGATTATGTCCTGGTGCCTGAAGGGAAGGAAAAGGAGTTCATTGGTCGCTATCACCAGGCATTCACCAAAATGTATCCGACCATGAAAGATAATGATGACTACACAGCCATCATTAACGACCGTCAGTACCAGCGTCTGTTCTCCTGGTTGAAAGATGCCGACGAAAAAGGCGCCAAAATCACCCAGATAAACCCGCGCGATGAGAACTTTTCTGACTGTCGGAAAATGCCACCACACCTCATCGAAAACGGTACCGATGACATGACCGTCATGCAGGAAGAACTGTTCGGCCCCATCCTGCCGATCGTCACATACCGCAGTTTTGATGACGCTCTGGCCTACATCACTGACCGGGACAGACCTCTCGCGCTGTATCTGTTCAGTTATAATCGCGATACTGAAAAGAAAGTGCTTGAGCAGACCCACGCCGGTGGCGTTGCAGTCAATGACACCCTGATGCATATCGCGCAGGATGACATGCCTTTTGGAGGTATTGGCCCCTCAGGTATGGGCCATTACCATGGGAAGGAAGGCTTTGTGACGTTATCCAAAGCGAAAGCTGTACACCGCAAAGGGCGGATTAATAGCGGTAAAGTGATCTATCCGCCATATGGCACACGTCTGCACAATCTGGTTTATAAACTCTTCATCCGGTAAGGGGAAAAGAATGAAAACATCCCGCCGTGGATTTCTGCAGCTAGGTGCCATGGGCACCGCTGCACTGACAGTCGGTTCAGGAGCAGCCATGTTGACTGGCTGCTCGTCACAGCAGACTCCGGCAGAGGGGTTTAAGACACTGCGTGAAGTGGATGTCTATTTTCTTGGTGCTCTTGCACCCGCGGTACTGACCACCAAAGGCTACCCCGGTGCTCTCGGCAAAGACGCACGTCAGCGCCTGCTGGAGTCACTGGATACCCTGATGACGACCCTTCAGGGGCACGCTCTGAGTCAGTTACAGATGGCATTTGATCTCATGGGTTCACCGGTCACCCGTGTTGCCGTTGGTGCACCGCTGCATCCATGGCAGGAAGCCACCGTTGAAGAAGCCGAGGCATTCCTTGAAAGCTGGCGTGACTCCTGGCTGCCGATCAAACGCATGGGGTATCAGGGTCTGTGTAAGCTAATCACGATCTGCTGGTATTCGCAGCCAGAGAACTATGAAATCAGCGGCTATCCGGGGCCACCGGTGAAAGTGCCATATCCATACCCCGCCACTGGCGAATAACACGACAGAATCCGATAGAGAGAACACGATGAAACGTACACCACACATTCCAATGGTTGCGGGTATCCCTGATCCGATTCTGGAGGGTATCGCAGGCGGCTGGAAGGTTCAGGATGCAGCCGACGTTACCGATGGCGGCGTCATCAATGCAGATGTTGTCATTATTGGCACAGGTGCAGGCGGTGGCACTACCGCAGAAATTCTTGCCGAAGCTGGCCTCAATGTACTGATGCTGGAAGAAGGCCCGCTGAAAAGCACCAATGACTTTAAGATGGATGAGCGTGAGGCCTACCACGATCTCTATCAAGAAAGCGCCGGCCGTATGAGCAAGGACGGCTCAATGTCGATCCTTCAAGGTCGATGCGTCGGTGGCACAACAGTCATCAACTGGACTTCAAGCTTTCATACGCCAGAACAGACACTCGAACACTGGGCAAATGAATTCAAACTCGAAGGCGCCAGCAAAGAAGAGATGACGCCATGGTTTGAACGCATGGAAGAACGTCTGCAGATTGCGCCTTGGCCAGTACCCCCTAACCCGAACAACGCTGTTCTGAGCCGTGGTGCCGAAGCCCTGAATCTCGAATGGCACGTTATTCCGCGTAACGTTTCCGGGTGTTGGAACCTGGGTTACTGCGGTACTGGTTGCCCGACGAATGCAAAACAGTCCATGCTGGTTACCACCATTCCGGGGGCACTGAATAAACAATCTGGCCTTATTTATAACGCTCGTGCAGAGCGCCTGATCATTGAAGGCAAAAAAGTTCTGGGCGTTGAAGTGACGGCCCTGAACAGCGACTACAAACCGAACGGCAATACGTTTTCGGTGAAAGCACCTCACGTCGTGATGTCCTGTGGTGGTATCAACGGCCCTGCACTGCTGTTGCGTTCAGATGCTCCGGACCCGAAGAAGCGCGTTGGTAAGCGTACCTTCTTCCACCCGGTGGCCTTTAACTTCGCTCAGTTCGATGAGCTGATCGACCCGTATTACGGCGCACCACAGTCTATTTACAGTGACCATTACCAATGGCTGAATGTCACAGGTCCTGCAGGCTACAAGCTTGAGGCAACGCCTCTGCATCCCGGTCTGGCAGCGGTACTCTTCCTGGGGCACGGCGGTCGTCATTATGAAGACATGGGCAATCTGCCCAACACCAACCTGCTGCTGGCACTGATCCGTGACGGCTTCGATGAAGAGAGCCCCGGCGCAAGTATCGAACTGGCCAGCGATGGTTCGCCGATTGTGGATTACCCGGTTAACGATTACATCTGGGATGCATTCCAGCGTGCCATGATCTCAATGGCTGAAATTCAGTTTGCTGCGGGTGCGAAACGCGTTCGACCTTCGCATCTGGACGCCCCCTGGTACGAAACCGTTGAAGAAGCACGCGAAGGCATCAACAACCTGGACAATCGCTCAAACGCATTCACCGTAGGGAGTGCGCACGTTATGGGTGGTATGACCATGGGTGAAGACCTGGATAAGTGCGTCGTCGACAGTAACGGTAAATACCATTACCTCGACAACCTCTACGTGATTGATGGTTCAGTATTCCCGACCAGTATCGGTGCAAACCCACAGCTGTCGGTTTACGGCTTCGCCTGTAAGTTTGCTAACCAATTGGTTGAGAAAATCAAAGCCAGCGCATAAAGCAATCGTGCTGGTTTCTGATACTGAAAAGAGCGGCTCAGCCGCTCTTTTTCTTTCTTTAAATACCTTCCTTTCTGAGCAATTCACAAATACACGCTCTGAACGAACCTTATACGGACACCATGGTCTAGACTCAGAACATTCAACAAACTGAGTTGTAGTTATGTTTTCTCCTGAGAAATCGTATTTCTCAATCGCTCCGTGCTTTTCATTCACATGCTTTTCATTCAGGCGCTCTCGATTGAAGTACTTTGCTTTATTCACAGCGTTCCTGCTTGCTGCTCCCTGTGCAGTTGCGGTTGCTTCAAAGGAGCAACCTTCCAGTACCCAACCAGCTCCGCAAAGCGCCGATCAGGAAAGAACGGACCTCGAAACAACAGACACGGAAAAAACAGCGTCGCCTGCTCCTCAAGTGACAGGGTCTGTATCGACTGAACGTGATACGAAAGAGCCTGAAACCACCGAAGCCAAGCCGCCAGTAAGCCAACAAGACGTCGAAATAGCCCCGGTCGTCGAGAACCTGAGCCTTCTCAACGCCAGCATTCCCCCCGGACAGTTTCAGACACTGTACTGGAGCCCCGGACAGTCGTTTGCCAGTATCGACACCCCGGTGCCGGTGCTGGTTGCACACGGTAAAAATCCTGGGCCCAGGGTATGCCTGACCGCCGCGATACATGGCGATGAACTGAATGGCATCGAAATGGTGCGGCGTCTGATGTACCAGCTCGAACCGGTAAAAATGAACGGCACTGTCATTGGCGTTCCGATTGTTAATCTCGATGGTTTCCGACGCGCCAGCCGCTACCTGTCTGACCGTCGCGACCTGAACCGTTACTTTCCGGGCAGCGAAAGCGGTAGCGCAGCCTCGCGTATTGCCTATTCATTCTTCAATAAGATCATCCGCGGTAATTGCGACTTTCTCGTCGATCTTCATACAGGCTCTCTGAAGCGCACCAACCTTCCGCAGATCCGTGCCGACCTCAGCAATGAAACCGTCTTCGAATTCAGCCGCCATCTGGGCGGCATTACTGTGCTGCATGGTCGTGGCAGTGAAGGAACACTGCGACGTGCCGCGACCGATCTCGGCATTCCTGCGATCACGCTGGAGTCCGGTGGGCCAAACAGCCTGGATGAAAGCTCGGTCGACGGCGGTGTCAAAGCGCTTGAAACACTGCTGCAGAATCTCGACATCCAGCCTACGATGCGCTTCTGGGGAACGCCTCAGCCAGTGTTCTATCACTCTGAGTGGGTAAGATCCGATCAGGGCGGGATACTCATGTCTGATGTTGAACTGGGTGACACGGTTCGCGAGGGCGATGTGCTGGGTCGTGTTGTTGATCCGGTATCCAATACAGGCAGCGATATCGTTTCTCCTCTGTCCGGAAAAATTATCGGCATGGCCTTCAATCAGGTCGTACAGACGGGTTTTGCTGCCTATCACATCGGCGAAGCCAAGACCCCGGAAGAGGCTAAAGAAGAAGCGCAGGAAGAACTGAAAGAAGAAAGTCAGAAATCAGGTTCGGTTCAGTCGTACCCCGACGACCCGGAAACAGCGCCCGCCCCGGAAGACACCGAAGCAAGCATGAAAAAAATCAGCGACTCTGAGGGCGGCTCTGAGAACGCTGAGTAATCAGTAATGTAGGAAATGAAGCGTCCAGCTGAGTATTTCATGTTGGTATGACGAGACTGTCATAAAGCGTCCTGCAATAGCTGTTACTATACCTGCATTGCAGATCTGGTACGCACAGCATGAATACTAAATATCTGGGCTGCGGCATTCTGACTTTACTAGTTGTATCCGCTTCGGCCTGTACCCCAGTACGCTTTAACGAGCGAGAGCGCCTGTCTCAGCCGGATATGGCGTTCGACAGCACGCCCCTGAAGAGCGAAATCGAAGCCGATGTATACAGTGCCCGCGAAGGCGCATCCGGTGTATTTACCGGCGGTGGTGGTGGAGGTTGCGGGTGTTACTGACACGTCTGATCACAGCAGTTCGCCCTGCTCATCTCCTGCGAATACTGACTATCGCTTGTGCCATTGCTGTAACGACAGCTGTTCAGGCGGCTGCCCCTACGACAGATGAACTCGACAGCATCTTTGCCGCCCGGGGGATTGTTTACCAGCAGGAAGATGATGGTGGTTCAGGGGGTAACCCAACCATCGAAGAAGATGCGACCATCTACGAAGGTATTCTCCTGTTTCAGCAACGACTGAATGAAAATAACGCCGCCAGCTTTAAAGCCGTGGGCGATCTGGTCACCGCTGCCTCCTACGATGACGCCCGCGATAAAGCAGAAACCGTCTCAGGCGCCACCGGCTATAACCCCGGGCGCTTCAATCTTGAAGGGCGTTGGAAGTATCGCAGCAACAGCCGCACAGGTTTCACTCTCCATACCAGTTACGGTCAGGAATACGCTTACCGCAGCACCGGTTATGGATTTGGTATTTCTCAATCATTAAACGAAGAGTCGACCCAGCTGAGTGCAGACTTTCAGTTTTATGATGATACGGTGCGCATGATCCGCTACGACGGCAGCAAAGAAACCGACGAACCGCGCGATACTGCCACCGGGGCCTTCAGCCTGACTCAGACGCTATCACCGGTATCGCTGATGAACCTGTCCTGGGTCTACAGCCGCCAGCGCGGCATGTTAGCCACCTCATTTAATTCAGTACTCTTCGATAACGGTGAGCGTGGCTTTGAAGTCCTTCCTGATGAACGCGTCCGCAATACAGTCTCCGTTCGTTATAAACACGCCATCGGTGAAGACTCCGTACAGCTGGGCCTCAGTCATTATCAGGACAGCTGGGAGCTGGATGGTCAGGCATTCGAAGCTCGCTATTTCTATCGATTGAATGACGGGCAACTGACACTGGAACCTAGCTATCGGTTTTACACACAAACGGCCACAGAATATTTTTCAGAACAATTCAGTGCACCGCAGACTTACCAGACCAGTGACTCTGACCTCGGACATTTTGATGGCCACAGCGCGGGACTGGTTCTGTCCTACCGGAAAGCAGGCTGGTTCACCAAAGCACCATCAGATTACGATATCGGCTTTAATATGTATCGTCGTTCAGATGACCTGAATTTTTACTGGCTGACACTAGGTTGGTACACCGCATTATGAAATTAATTTCTGTTTTTCTATCCGCTTTTTCAGCGCTATTATTTTCAATCGCATCGCTCGCAGGAAATTACTCAACGCTGAATAACGACACCTACTCCATAGATTTTAATCAGCCCGAAAAACCGGTTGTATTAATTGTCTGGGCATCCTGGTGCGGCTACTGCATGGAAGAAATTCCACACTTAAAGAAGGAATTAAAAGACCACCCGGAATTTACCTGGCTTGGTCTTAATGTGAATAAAAATCCAGAAGATGGTCGCCAGGTAGAAGTAGAGCGCGCACTCCCTTGGCCATCCCTGAGTGACCCGGACCTGATCATCGGAGATCAGTTCAAAGTGCGGGGCACGCCGACTCTGATTGTGCTCAACAGCAAAGGAGATGCGGTGTATCGCGGTCGACGGACTGACGACGACTTTAAAGCCGCTCTCGATACTCTGTCGACAGAGCAATAGCCCTGTGACCTCTATACTCAGACTGCTCTGGGCCAAATGCATTTTACTGGCTGGCCTGAGCCTCTTTGTTAACCCGTTACATGCCGCTGAGCGCATCAGTGGTACTGCAGAGAGTCAGGCTACGCCTGCGGTCAACAGGTCCACCAGCCTGATGACCACCACGGTCGATTTTCAGATTCTTCTTACCAGCGATAGCCACTCCGCGAAGGCAGCCAATACGGCAATAGACAGCGCCATCGATGAAATCAAACGCGTCACGCAGGTATTCTCTGAATGGGAACCCAACAGCGAAATCAGTTCGGTAAATCAGGCAGCGGGCGAGAAAGCCGTTCCGGTGTCACCTGAAGTATTTCGTTTAATCAGCGAAGCTCTGCGCATATCAGAGCTTAGTAGCGGAAAGTTTGATATCACCTTTAAAAGCGCGGGCAAGCTCTGGGACTTTCGAAAAAAAACGATCCCTGAAGCGGCCGAATTAAAGCGCGCGGCCGCTTCCATTAATTATCAACACGTCGCCTTAGATGAAGAAAAACAGACTGTTTTTCTGACGAAGGCAGGAACCCAGATTGGCCTCGGAGGCATTGCTAAAGGCTATGCGATTGATCGCGCGGTGCAGGTTATCCGTAACGCCGGTTTCGAGGTGTTCTATATCAATGCGGGCGGTGATCTGTACGCCAGCTCGGGAGCCTCTATTAAAGACAATGCCAAGAACAGTGCCAAGCGCTGGAAAGTCGGCATACAACATCCAGACAACCCAGAAAGTCTGATCGCCGTGCTGCCGGTCGCCAACGGTGCCGTCGCAACCTCCGGGGACTACGAGCGCTACTTTGAGAAAAACGGCACTCGCTACCATCACATTATCGACCCGGATACTGGCTATCCTGCCAATCTGAGTCGTAGCGTCACCGTGCTGACCTCGCGAGCCTACCTCGCTGATGCATTGGCGACTGCCGTGTTTGTGCTGGGCCCCAAAAAGGGCGTTACGCTGATAGAGAATATGCCTGAGGCTGAGGTGCTGATCATCGACAAACACGGAGAGGTCGTCAGTACCCTGCCGCATATCTCTATGTAAAGTGTGACGTCTCCTGCCATTTGCCCAGACCCCACCCATCTATTACTATTCGCGCAGATATCACCCATAAGGCTGATTTTATGAATACAGTTGTATACCCGGGCACCTTTGATCCTATCACCAACGGCCACACCGATCTGATTGAACGTGCAGCGCGCATGTTTGATCACATTATCGTCGCCGTTGCAGCAAGCCCAAAGAAGCGCCCGCTGCTGGATCTCGAAACGCGCGTAGACCTGGCTCAGAGCGTACTGGGCCACCTGCATAACGTTGAAGTTGTCGGGTTCAGCAACCTGCTTGCAGACTTCGTCAAGGAAAAGCGCGGCAACATCATTCTGCGCGGCTTGCGTGCAGTTTCGGACTTCGAATACGAATTCCAGCTCGCCAACATGAATCGCGTACTGGCACCGAACGTCGAAAGCCTGTTTCTGACACCTGCAGAGCAATATTCCTATGTGTCGTCGACGATCGTGCGCGAGGTGTCAGCTCTGGGAGGTGATATCAGTACGCTGGTTCATCCAACCGTCGCTAACACTCTGAAAAAATACCAGACTGAGGCATAATACGCCTCAGTAACCGTATTTCCTGAGCCGTATTCCCTGATGGAGGTTAGTCATGGCCTTGATAATTACTGATGAGTGCATCAACTGTGATGTATGTGAGCCAGAGTGTCCGAATGAAGCGATCACTCCGGGAGAAGAAATTTACGAAATCGATCCGGCAAAATGCACCGAGTGTGTAGGTCACTACGATGAGCCTCAGTGCCAGCTTGTATGCCCGGTCGACTGCATCCCACAGGATGACGACAACATGGAAACTCAGGAAGAGCTCGAAGCCAAGTACGAGCGCCTGACGGGCAAGAAAATCGCCTGATTCCGCCCGCGCCGGTTGCGCCCGGCGCTTGCGAGTAAGACACTAGAGCCTCCTGTCACCGGAGGCTTTTTTATGCGCCGCACCTGGCTTGCTGGAGTTTTCGCCACCAGCGCTCTCATTTTCACTGTTACTACTGCTGTCACTGGCTGTGCTCAGAAAGATACTCAGCCTGATTCATTCTCAGGCACAGTGGCCGTAGCAAGTGCTCATCCTTTGGCCACAGAGGCAGGCCTTGAGGTTCTGGCTGAAGGAGGCAATGCCTTTGATGCTGCCATCGCCGTTGCGGCCAGTCTGGGCGTTGTCGAACCCTATAGCGCAGGTATAGGCGGTGGGGGCTTCTGGCTGCTGTACGATGCAGATCAGAAGCAATATCGCTTTATCGATGCACGCGAGACAGCACCACAGTCTTTTCACCGGGATTACTACCTGGATGAAAACGGAGACGTCGACAGAGACAAGGCCGTAAATGGCGCGACCGCGGGCGGTATCCCCGGGCAGCCAGCAGCATTCGCTTATATCGCCGAGCACTACGGTAAGTTACCACTCACACGCTCTCTCGCCGACGCCATCACTCAGGCAAGCGAAGGTTTTCCTGTCGATCCGCATTATCAGAAGTTGATGAGCTACCGACTCGACGCGGTTCAACGCTACCCATCCAGTGCCTCTGTTTTTCTGGATGACGGCCGTATTCCAGAGGTCGGTTTCACACTGAAGCAGCCTGATCTTGCTAACACCCTCAGTAGCATCGCCAACCTGGGTTTTGATGGCTTCTATCGCGGCCCACTGGCAGTGACCATGGTCGACGAGGTCAACAAGGCGGGCGGCGACTGGACTCTGAACGACCTCGCTGCTTACGAGGTGAAAGAACGAGAGCCAGTCAAAGTGACGCTGGGCGGCACTCAGTTAATCAGTGCGCCACCGCCCTCTTCTGGCGGTATCGCGATTGCCCAGATGCTGAAAATGCTTGAGCCGTTTGACTGGCAAAGCATGAATGAAGCCGATCAGGTGCACCTGCTCACCGAAGTCATGCGCCGCGCGTATCGTGATCGTGCTGAATTTCTCGGTGACCCGGACTTTGTTGATGTCCCAATGACAAAACTCATCAGTGATGAGCGTAATAAAGAATGGACAGCCGGCATCGATATGAATCAGGCGACGCCGAGCACCGAATTAAATGGCCCTAAAAATATTCAGGAAGGTTTCCACACAACGCATTTATCTGTCGTTGATTCAGAAGGAAACCGTGTATCAGCCACCCTGAGTATTAACCTGCCGTTTGGTTCTGCCTACACGATTCCGGGTACCGGCGTACTACTTAATAACGAGATGGATGATTTTTCTGCCAAGCCGGGTGAGCCAAACGCTTATGGTCTGGTTGGCAATGAAGCAAATGCGATTGCTCCGGGTAAGCGCCCACTGTCATCCATGTCGCCTTCAATGCTGGAATCTGAAGACAGCATTGCCGTATTGGGAACACCGGGTGGCAGCCGTATTATCAGTATGGTCTTCCTCGGTGCGCTGGAATATCTGCAAGGAAAACCCGTCGAAGACTGGGTCGCACGTCCGCGCATTCATCACCAGTACCTGCCCGATGTCATTCAGCACGAACCGGGCGTGATCTCTGAAGAAGCCATGACCGAGTTGCAGAAGCGCGGTCATTCTTTCCGCGATGTCGGCCGTGAATACGGCAATATGCAGGCCATCCTGATCGATAAGAAAAGCGGCGAAGTTACCGCCGCTTCAGACCCACGCGGCATTGGCAGCGCGAGAGTCATCACTCAGTAAGTTGCTCTGCTATCAGGCTGATAGTCAGGCCGGTTGATAAACTCGCTTCAACCGGCCCTGACCGTCTTCACAGGCATAACTGATGCCGCATTCAACGGCTTTGCTGCGCTCAGTCACTGTCGGCACGTAATACCAGTCTGACTGAACTTTAGTGCGATCCACAGTTAGCAGAATAAAACCGTGGGTCTGCACTTCAGCGTATTTAATATGCGGGCTACCGGCCATGATGGTGTTCTCTGCGCTGTTGGCAATCACCTTCGGAAACCCCGGAGAGGTCACCGAGGGCGTGACAAATTCGACGGCCAGAGATCCCTCTCCGGTATAGCGGTTATAGTTGCTCCAGCTGTAGGGGTCATCAGAAATGTCTGCCGCAAAGGAGGCATGCAGGTCGCCTGTCAGCACCACCATATTTTTTACATTCTGGCTGCGCACAACCTCAAGCAGGCGGTTTCGCGTTGCTGCGTAGCCGTCCCAGCTATCGAGCCAGAATGACGCCGCCGCACCGCTACCAAGAAGATTTTCCAGATTCAGATAATATCGTTGAGCCATCATGACCTGCTGCCCGAGTATCTTCCATTGTGCTGAACTGCTGACCAGTTGATCGTGCAGCCAGGCTTCCTGCTCAAAGCCGAGCAGCGAGCGATTTTCATCCATTGCCACCTGCTGCTTACCTGAACCAGAAGGCTGCTCATCACGCCCTTCGACGCGGGTATCCAGCATCAACAGATCAAGCAGGTCACCGTACTGAATCCGACGATAAATACTGCCCGAGCGATTTTCTCTGACCGGCATCCATTCAAAATACGCCTGTTTTGCGGCCGCTTTACGAGCAGACCAATCGCCCTCTGTGTCATCGTGATTGGAAGCGCCGTCACGCCAGGCGTTATCGGTAAACTCGTGATCATCCCAGACGCAGATAAAGGGGTGTTGCTGGTGTACTGCAGCAAGATCCGGGTCCAGTTTATACAGCGCATGGCGACGACGATAATCAGACAATGAAACGGTCTCGTGAGCAGGCACCAGTGCACGCTCACTCCGCAGACTGTCTTCGCCGTATTCGTCCTGACCATACTCATACATATAGTCTCCGAGATGAATGACTGCATTCAGATCGCTGCGCTCAGCCAACACCCGATAGACATTAAAATAGCCGTGTGGGTAACTTGAGCAGGAAACCACCGCAAAGCGCGCAGAATCCGGGCTTCCGGCATCAGCAGTCCGTGTACGACCAACCGGAGATGTCTCCCCCATGGCCAGAAAGCGGTAAAAATAGGAGGTACCTGAACTTAACCCGGTCACGTCCACTTTCACGGTATAGTCACGATATGCCCCTGTGCGCTCCACACCACTGGCAACAATGTCAGAAAAGCCATCATCGGTGGCCAACTGCCAGATCACATCAACATCCATCGGGCTGACAGGAGAAAAGTGGGACCAGAGCAGTACAGAGTCAGTTGTAGGATCACCACTGGCAACGCCATAGTTAAAGAAACCCGCAGCCGGAAGCTCCGGCTCGGCAGGTATCTGACTCATTGCCAGCGCCACCGGTGCCACACTGACTCCAGCAAGACTCGCGGTACCTGTACGCAGAAATGAACGACGCGTGACGGACATAATGACTACTCCTCGAAAATCAGCCCGGTATACTGAAGTACGAAGATGTCAGTAACATGAAGCCCAATAGCCAGCCCCGATAAGAGCCGTCAATGGAATCTCAGAGCATTACGTTTATTCTCAAAAAACTGGTCGGTATGACACTGATGCCAGTGCCTTTAAGTCTGCTGCTTATTTTACTGGGGCTTTGGTGGTTTTCGCGTGCACCGGTTAAATCCCGGCTGGTATTTTTCAGCGCATTTCTACTACTCGCAGTCAGTGCATTTAATCCGGTAGCTGACCGGCTAATTGCACCCCATGAAAGTTATTATCCGGTGTTTGATATCGAGCAGCCTGTTGATGCTGTGGTGGTTCTCGGGAGTGCCAGTCAGAGTGCCCCTCCGGACAGCCCGGCTTTTATGAGTCTCGGCAGCTCAGCCATGTACCGCTTATCGGAAGGCTTACGGATTCTGCGCGCTAACCCTGACGCAATTCTTATCGTTACCGGCTACGCCGGCTTCAGCGCAGCCCAGCCTCATGCAGAAATTCTGCAACAGGCTGCCATTGATCGCGGGGTAGACCCGTTACGTATTTTTGCTTTCCCGACCGCACGTGACACTGAAAATGAAGCTTCGCTGACCGAGCCATTATTGAGAGATAAGCGCTTCGCTCTAGTGACCGAAGCAGCACACCTTAAACGTGCAACCGTATTTTTTGAGCGGGAAGGCCTGAACCCATTGCCGGCACCCGCCATGTTCGTCGGCGCCCACCACAGCGACTGGAGACTGGACTCATCAGGCCTCTATAAGACCGAGCGGGCTTTTTACGAAACGATGGGCAGGGCATGGCAGTGGTTAAAGTCTTTTCTTTAATGTACATGCAATAAGGTGTTTGGCCTCACCAGAAAGAAAGCAGGAACTTTAACGCCCGGTCCCCTCTCCCAATATGTGTCACTATTTATTGGGAGTCAGTATGAGCATCATCAAAAAAGGTTCAGCGATTTATCATTCACTCGGTAAAAAAGCGAAAGCCAGCGTGTCGACCGAGTCCGGTGCGCTGAAAGATCAGCCTTACGGTTTTAATACCCGGTTCGAAGATAAGCCCGGCACCAACCCTGAAGAATTAATCGCCGCGGCTCACGCCAGTTGCTTCACAATGGCGCTGTCGTTTGCTCTTGAGGCTGAAGGTTACTCCAGCGGTCAGCTGAAAACCGAAGCCGATGTTTCACTCGATAAAGACGGCGACGGTTTCACCGTGACTACGTCCGCCCTGAGCCTGGCAGCACAGGTGGATGACATTGACGGTGACGAGTTCGAGCGTATCGCCCAGACAGCGAAGGCGAACTGTCCGATTTCTAAATTACTGGATACCGAAATCACGCTCGAATACACCCTGAATCAATAATTCAGGTGTCAGTGAGATAGCGGCAGGTTCTCTTAACCTGCCGCTTCTGCCGTCAGCTCTGCCAGAGTGTGGCGGTAAGTCTCCTGAATCAACCAGGCGTCGTTACTGGCACGGTGGCGTGGAATGTTGGCCTCCCGCGTTAACCTGGCCTTGGTCTCATCCCACAGTAGAATCTGAGGCTCGGTCATGATGACTTCGATCGGGCTGAGCTGAAACTGCATATCAATACCGGCGGCTTCAAACAAACGGATCAACCAGGGCTTATCAACCACCCAACCATCGCTGTACACCGTCTTCCCGCTCAACATCGCATTAAGCTCAGTCGCAACCTGATGAATATGGCTGCCATGACGCGCCAGCATCTCACGGGAGATATTGTGAACCCCCTGAGCAGACGCATCCCAGTGCGTCCAGTGTTCCGCCGGAACAATCAGGGAGCAGAAGCGGGAGCCATCCCCCAGCGCCAGGCCAACTTCAATGGGGTAACTGTCTGGGCCAAAGCCAGACGCTTCAATATCCATGATGAATGGGGTCGAGATCCTTGGCATTCGTTGCCTCCCGCAGCATGCTTGTTGTTTTTGTAATGGCGACGTCGCCTGTTATCTGCACTGACTCAAAACATAGCTCAGTAACTAGTACAGTAGAAACCAGTACAGTAAAAAGTAGTACAAGCAGATACGTATCGCGCGCTTTTTTGGATTAACGCTGACATTTTGAGCAGTAGACGGTTGCCCGCTGTCCCTGGCGGATCTCTTTCAGTGTGGTGGCGCAGTTTTTACACTCTTCTCCACCTCGCCCGTAAACATAGAGCTGCTGGGCGAAGTAGCCGGGCTTGCCATCCCCGCCAACGAAGTCCCGAAGCGTTGTCCCACCTTGTTCAATGGCAGCCCCTAATACCTGACGTATTGTCTGCGTCAGCCTCTGGTAACGGGCCTTACTGATCTTCCCTGCCGGGGTCTGCGGGCGAATACCCGCCAGAAACAAGCTCTCATTCGCGTAAATATTGCCGACACCGACGACAACGCGCCCATCCATAATGAACGTTTTTACAGCCTGCGACTTACCACGGCTCTTCTGAAACAGGTGAGAATCATCAAAGTCATCCGACAGAGGCTCAGGGCCGAGATGACTCAGATGCTCAGAGGTCTCTCCCGGTGCGACCCAGAGCAGCGCGCCGAAGCGCCTCGGGTCGTGATAGCGCAGTACCCGGCCATTGCTCAGATGCCAGTCGATGTGATCGTGCTTCATAGCCGGCGCCGAAGGATCAACTAAGCGCAGAGATCCGGACATGCCAAGATGCCAGATCGCCGTGCCCACGGCGGTTTTCACCAGAATATACTTCGACCGACGGGTCAGGCTGTCCACCGTCTGTCCGACCAGCTGCTGTACCTCATCCTCAACGGGCCAACGCAACCTGGGCTGGCGCACATCAATGCGGGTAATGGTCTGTCCCTTCAGATACGGGCTGATGCCGCGCAGGGTAGTTTCAACTTCGGGTAGTTCTGGCATACAACAACAATGACATGAGTGGATTACGTAGATGAACGCCTAGTCTACCGCATACCGGCGAATAAATAGCAGGCATAAAAAAACCCGGCCGGAGCCGGGTTTTTTCAGAAGTCAGATCAATTACTTGATCTTAGCTTCTTTGTACGCAACGTGCTTACGAACTACAGGATCAAATTTCTTGATCTCGAATTTCTCAGGCATGGTGCGCTTGTTTTTGTCAGTAGTATAGAAGTGACCGGTACCGGCACTTGATACAAGACGGATCTTATCGCGTGGCATAACAGGTCTCCTTAGACTTTTTCGCCGCGTGCACGCAGCTCTGCCAGTACTACATCGATACCTTTCTTATCGATGATACGCATACCTTTAGTAGAGATACGCAGACGTACGAAACGGTTTTCGCTTTCAACCCAGAAGCGGTGGCTCTGCAGATTCGGCAGAAAACGACGCTTGGTTTTGATCTGTGAGTGGGAAACGTTGTTCCCGGAAACAGGACCTTTTCCTGTAACTTGGCAAACCTTAGACATGGTTCCTCGCCCCGATTTTGTGTGTATCGAACAATTTGAATTCGTTACCAACCGTGGGCGTTAGCTCATCACTTTATGATGACCGTAGACGGCCCTGGCTGAAAAGAGTTGCGCTTTATACCAAAACGCAGACACCCCCGCAAGCAAAAGTGTATTTTTTACACAACAGGTCAAGACACATAATCGAGCCTCAACCCCCGCTAGAGCCAGCCGCGCTGGGCGAAAGAGACCGTATGACCATCACCAACCACCAGATGATCCAGAACCCGGATATCCATAAGGCCGAGAGCTTGCTGAAGTCGCTCTGTGATTGACCGGTCTGCCCCGCTCGGCTCAGCCACGCCGGATGGATGGTTGTGCGCCAGTATCACCGCCGCCGCACCTTCTGCCAGTGCCTGCTTCACAACTTCTCTTGGATAGACTGCTGCCGCATCAATCGTTCCGCGGAATAACTCACGGTAGCGAATGACGCGGTTCTGATTATCCAGAAAGAGACAGGCGAAGACTTCGTAGTCACGATCCCTGAGCTGCGCCTGCAGATAACGTTCGGTGTCCTGGGGGCTGCTCAGAGCGTCACCGCGCTGCATCCCCTGCGCCAGGTGCCGACGCGCCATTTCCAGCACCGCCTGCAACTGGGCAAACTTCGCCGATCCCAGCCCCAACGGCTGACAGAAGTCTGTCTGACTGGCCGTTAGTAAGGGTCGCAGACCACCAAAGTCGCTCAACAGGTCGCGCGCAAGATCCACCGCACTCTTCCCCTTAACGCCCGTGCGCAGGAAGATCGCCAGCAGCTCGGCATCTGACAATGCAGCAGGGCCGCACTCAAGTAATTTTTCGCGTGGACGCTCGCTCGCCGGCCAGTCCGTAATCGCCATCCCTACCTCCTTGTAGGTGTGATTGGAGTATGGCTGTACGATATACTGAATTTTTTTTCAGGTCAGGCTATTTCTACCATGCAAATGCAACAACTCTGCAATCGTCGAATCCTGCTGGGTATCAGTGGTGGCATCGCCGCCTACAAAAGTGCAGAACTGGTAAGGGAACTGAAAAAAGCCGGAGCCGATGTCCGGGTCATCATGACCGACGGCGCGCGCGAATTTATCACGCCGCTCACCATGCAGGCGTTGTCAGGTAATCCGGTTCATTATGCTCTGCTGGACCCTGAAGCAGAGGCCGGCATGGGTCACATCGAACTGGCCAAGTGGGCTGACCTGCTGTTGATTGCTCCGGCCAGTGCCAACCTGATTGCGCGGCTGGCACAAGGTATGGGCAATGATCTTCTGACGACCGTATGCCTTGCGACAGACGCACCGCTCTGCATTGCTCCGGCGATGAACCAGGCGATGTGGCGCGACCCGGTGACTCAAGCCAATATGAAGCGCCTGCAGGATGCCCACAAAGATAACCTGACCGTGATCGGCCCCGACGCGGGCGAACAGGCCTGTGGCGACGTTGGCCCCGGACGCATGATGGAACCGGCGCTGATCGCAGAAGCCGTTGCTAACAAGTTTGAGTCTGGTGCGCTGGCCTGTGTCAGCGTGGTGATCACCGCTGGTCCGACCCGGGAAGCGATCGACCCGGTTCGGTACATTACGAATCACAGCTCAGGCAAAATGGGATATGCCCTCGCAGAAGCCGCGCGTGATGCCGGTGCCCGGGTCACTCTGATCAGTGGACCTGTGACATTGGATGCGCCTGACAGAATCAAGGTCGTGCGGGTAAACAGCGCTATGGATATGCTACAGGCTGCAGAGTCTGAACTTGAGCACTGCGAGATTTTCATCGCTTCTGCGGCCGTGGCAGATTACCGCCCCGCCGAGGTTGCCGACCAGAAAGTCAAAAAGTCCGCTGACGAAATGTCGATTCAGCTGGTTAAGAATCCGGATATCGTCGCTACGGTTGCAGCGCATACGCCACACCCTTTCACCGTGGGTTTTGCTGCTGAAACGCAGGACGTCGAACACTACGCACGGGGTAAGCTGGCACGCAAGAACCTCGATATGATTGTTGCCAATGATGTGTCACGAAGCGACATTGGTTTTAATAGCGATAACAATGCGGTAAACGTCTATTGGCCGGAGGGGCAATGCCAGTTCGATGTCATGAACAAACAGATCCTCGCCCGCGAATTGATAGGACTCGTCGCCGATCACTTCCGACCGGATTCATCGCAATAACGAATGTAAAAACTGACTGCTGAACAAATAACTGCCGAAGGAAACATAATGCAAAAGCTGCAGGTAAAAATTCTCGACCCACGAATTGGTAACGATATTCCACTGCCAGAGTACGCCACCGGTGGCTCTGCTGGTCTCGACCTGCGCGCCTGTATGGACGAAGCGATCACCCTCAATCCGGGTGATACCGTTCTGATTAAAACCGGACTGTCGGTCTACATCGAAGACCCAGCCCTGGCAGGCATCATTCTGCCGCGCTCGGGGCTCGGGCATAAACACGGCATTGTTCTGGGTAACCTCGTTGGTCTGATTGATTCTGACTACCAGGGTGAGCTGATGGTCAGTTGCTGGAACCGCGGTAAAGAGCCCTTCACTGTCGAAGTCGGGGAGCGCATTGCCCAGTTCGTTCTCGTTCCTGTAATACAGGCGGCCTTCGAAGTCGTGGAAGAGTTTCAGGAAACAGAACGTGGCAGCGGCGGCTTCGGACACTCCGGACGCGGTTAAACCTGCTATAAAGCAGGGGGAAGAATAATAAATTACCACGCAGCCTGAGTGGCTCAGGGAGAGCAATATGCCAGCGCCTCGCAAGAAGGCTCTTACCATCGTGACGTACAGCCGGATTGCGATCTGGCTGGCACTGCTGTTTATCGCCAGCGGCTATGCGTTGCAAAGCGTACAGATAAACCTGCTGACACAGTCCGATGTCGACTCCGCTTTTTCTGAGGCCGTCGCCTCTCAGGCAGCACTTGCGTTGAAAACACGCCTGACAGACACCAAGCGGCTGCAGCTTGCTGCAAGCAGTCACGAGGCGACACTCGATTCATTGCAGACAGGTAACCGCACATGGCTGAGCGACCTGAAAAGCCTACTGCCCGGTACTGAAGACATCCGCCTGTTAACTCCTTCCCAGTCGCAGAACCTGCAGACCGAATTCAGCTTCGCCGTACAGGATCTGGTGAACCGCACGCTGCGTGGCGACGATATGAAACTGGAAGCGGTTAACATCAATGGGGAGCAAAGCTTTTTCTGGGCCAGCCCGGTACCCGCTACCGGTACACCGCAGGGTGTTCTGCTTGTACGTTACGGGCGCGACTGGCTGAACGCATTCCGCTCGTCGGTATCCGGCGACCTTGGCCAGATTCAGGTAATGCAGAAACTGACCCCACAAGAAAACTCGGGCATTGAAGTGTTCAGCGCCGGGGCCACGCCCGTCAAAAGTGCGAGGCCAGTCACCCGTCCGATCAATGACTACTGGTTTCTGACTTATACACCTTCTGATCACCGCCCGGTCGTGTCACTCCTTGATTTATCCTTCCCGTGGATTCTTTCACTGGTGGCGACACTGAGCGCGTTATTTATTCTGCTGTTTATCCAGAAACGTATTCTGCAGAAAAACCATCGTCATTTTCAGCAGTTCCTTGAGCGTTTTTTCAAAGAAGAAATTCGAGAAAATCCAGGCTTCAGCCTGCAATTATTTAACGATCTTGCCGATGATGTCCGCCTTGCCAGTGAACAGGTATTTGATCGTCTTAGCAGTGCTGAAACCAGCCTGAAAACCGCCAGCGTCAAAGCCACACCGAAAGCCCGTACCCGTGACGATCTGCCCGAAATTGATGAAGAGCCGGAGCGCCCCGAAGTTCGCGAACCACCCGCGACCTATGACGGTAAACCCCTTGATTTTCCGTCGCAGGAAAACAGCTTCCCCGATCACATTTTCCGCGCTTACGATATTCGCGGCATTGTCGAAAAAGAGCTCGATGACGACATCGTGCGCAACATTGGTAAAGCACTCGGTAGTGAAGTCCGCCAGCGTGGTTTCGAGCGTATAAATCTTGCCTGGGATGGCCGCCTCTCCAGCAAGCATCTGGCTAAAGTCCTTCAGGACGGCCTGTTAAGTGCCGGTTGCAGCGTAAACCGCCTCGGCATGTTGCCTACCGGCGCGCTCTATTTCGCATGCTTTGAATCTGACACGCCTTGCGGCGTGATGGTCACCGGCAGCCATAATCCAGCCGAGTACAACGGCTTTAAGGCTGTGATTGATCAACAACCGCTGTCCGAGCAGGAAATACAGAAACTGGCCCAACGGATTCGCGACGAAGACTACAGTCAGGGCTACGCCGGTGCTCGGGAAGACGCCATAAAAGATAAGTATATTGAACGCATTACCGACGACGTTCAGGTCGCTCGCGAAATTAAGATTGTTATTGATGCCGGTAACGGTGTCAGCGGTCCACTGGCGGCCGAACTCTTCCGTGAGCTGGGCGCAGACGTCACCGAACTTTACTGTGACGTTGATGGGCATTTCCCGAACCATCACCCTGATCCGGGCGAGCCAGAAAATCTCGAAGATCTCAAAAATGCAGTGTTGATCCATGGCGCCGATCTGGGTTTTGCCTTCGATGGCGACGGTGACCGGGTCCTGATGATTGATAATGAAGGCAATATCATCTGGCCAGATCGCATGATGATGTTATTACTCGAAGATATTCTTCCTCGTCGCCCGGGTGCGGATGTTCTCTTTGATGTGAAATCTTCCCGCCACCTCGCGCCATTGATTAATCGTCTCGGTGGCCGCCCGACCATGTGGAAAACCGGCCACTCCTTGATGAAGCGCAAACTCAAAGAAGTAAATGCGGTCATCGGTGGTGAATTCAGCGGTCACTTTTATATCGCCGAGCGCTGGTACGGGTTCGATGACGGGCTCTACACCGGCGCCCGTATGCTGGAAATTCTGTCCACACGCAATGACTCTGTCGCCAATGTCTGCAAGGCGCTGCCAGAAGATGTCAGCACTCCAGAACTGACCATTACGACGACAGAAGCGGAGAAGTTCTCTCTCATCGAAGCGCTGAGCTCCGATGCCGAACTGACTGCCGAAGGGCGGGTCTTTACAGTGGACGGCTTACGTATCGAATTCAGTGACGGCTGGGGGCTGGTGCGTGCGTCGAATACAACACCACGACTGACACTCCGTTTTGCCGGCGAGTCTGAAGAAACCGTGGCTCGTATTCAGGCACTTCTGAAGCAGGCACTTACCCGTCACGCCCCGGGAATACAGACCCCGTTCTGAACAATCATAGCAACCGGGAAGTGAATAGAGGTATAATCGCGCCTCGAAAATAACCCGGTTTGCCGATTAACAGGAGCCAGCCAATGCCTCTGACGCGAGACAGCGCCATGAATACCGCCAACGTTCTGAGCGAAGCTCTGCCGTATCTGCAGCGCTTTGTTGGCAAAACTATTGTCGTTAAATACGGCGGTAACGCCATGATCGACGAAGAGCTGAAGAACAGCTTTGCCCGCGACATGGTGATGCTGAAGCTGGTCGGTATTAACCCGATTGTTGTGCACGGTGGCGGCCCTCAGATTGGCGACCTGCTCGAAAAGCTCAACATTGAAAGCCGCTTCGTTAATGGCATGCGTGTGACCACCAGCGAAACCATGGACGTGGTAGAGATGGTTCTTGGCGGCCTGGTTAATAAAGATATTGTTAACCTGATTAACCAGAACGGCGGTAATGCCATCGGCCTGACCGGTAAAGACGGTCAGTTGCTGCACGCACGTAAGCTGCACGTTACGCACAAATCGCCAGAGCTGGAGAAGCCAGAAATTATCGACATCGGTCATGTTGGTGAGGTTTCGCACATCAATACCTCGCTGCTGAATATGCTGACCAACAGTGATTTTATTCCTGTGATCGCGCCTATCGGTGTTGATGAAGAAGGTCACTCATACAACATCAATGCCGACCTGGTGGCTGGCAAAGTGGCAGAGGTACTGCAGGCCGAAAAACTGATCCTGCTGACCAATATCGCCGGTCTGATGGATAAAGAAGGTAAGATCCTGACGGGTCTGACCACGCAGCAGGTCGACTCTCTGATTGAAGATGGCACGATTTACGGTGGCATGCTGCCGAAGATTCAGTGTGCACTGGATGCCGTACATGGCGGCGTGAACAGCGCTCACATCATCGACGGTCGTGTTGCTCACTCGACGCTGCTTGAGCTCTTCACCGATGAAGGTGTAGGTACTCTGATCACCAACCGACGCCGCTAAGGAATACGGATGACAGACGCAACGGAAAAGATGTCTCGCCGCGACCAGATTCTTCAGGCTCTGGCGCACATGCTGGAGTCCAATCCTGGCGGGCGGATCACAACCGCAAGCCTTGCGAAAGAAGTTGGCGTCTCGGAAGCGGCGCTCTATCGCCACTTTCCGTCGAAGGCGAAAATGTTTGAAGGCCTGATCACCTTCATCGAGGATACGCTGTTTTCGCGCATCAATATGATCCTCAAGGACATCGATGGTGCACAACAACGTTGTGAAAAAACATTAGGCCTGCTGCTGACATTCGCCGAAAAGAATCCTGGCATGTGCCGTCTACTCTCAGGGGATGCGCTTGCGGGTGAAACTGAACGTCTGCGTCAGCGGATTGATCAGGTCTTTGACCGCTTCGAACTTCAGTTCAAGCAGATCCTGCGGGAAGCAGAAGTGAGGGAAGGTCTGGTACCGCAGCAGTCGCCGACAGCATTGGCGAATCTTCTGACGGCTGTAATTGAAGGCCGTATACGTCAGTATGTGCGTACAGAGTTCTCGGTTCGTCCAACAGAGCACTGGCCTGCTCAATGGGCCTCTCTGAGCCAGATACTGTTGCAGGAAAAAGACCTGCAGATGCCTTAAATCAGTAAGGCACTAACTGGCTCTCACGGATTGAGAGCCGGTAAGCGACTGTTGTCGACGTCTTCAGGTAACGTACCCTCAGGGTATACAGACAACACTCTTAACCGCTGACGAATCACTCCATAATCGTGGTTCAGCGTTTCTAATTTTTCTTCCAGCTCCCGAATGGCAACCTCAGCTCCCTGAATGGCGCTTTGATAGTGGCGAATCTCGTCCACCAGCGACTCAGGCACCGCAGCTCCCCGTCGTTCTGTATTCGCAGCAGCCTGCTGCGCCTGTTCCAACTTCTCGGTAAGGTCGGTGATGCGGCGGGCCTGCAGGTCTTTTTGAGTAATGACTTCGTCCGACTTTCTCTGCAATGCCCGGTCAACATCGGCAACCGTCGAGTAGATACGCATCAGGTCTTTATCTTTTTGCTTACGCTGCTCGATACGGACATTCCGGGCTTCCTGCTCGGCTTTCAGGCGATCCCGTTCAGCAATCTCTTCTGGTGTAAGCTCACGCGGCACGCGCTTGACCAGCATCCCTCGGGAGTTCAGAACATCGTAGCCCAGAGGTGCCAGATCTGCCGGCACCGAGTCTTTAATCACGACCTGCCCATCAACATTGAACCGATAAACATTGCCTGCCGCCAGGGATGCGCATGCTAATGCGCTTAACGTAGCACCAACCAACAGCCGCCTGAACATAGATCTCCCGGATTACTTAACGCCGTATTGATCCCGATATGCAGCAATCGCATCTGCGTATTGCGCCAGCTCAGGATTTCCAGAGACATAATCTAGCACCTGATTCAGGCCTACGATACTGGCAACAGTGATACCGAAGTCACGTTCTACCTCTTGAATGGCAGATAATTCGCCCTGACCGCGCTCCTGACGGTCAAGAGCAATCAACGCCGCGGCTGGCGTCGCACCGTCAGCTGCGTTGATCATTGTCATCACTTCACGGATCGCCGTGCCAGCGGTGATAACGTCGTCTACAATCAGAACACGGCCTTCAAGCGGAGCACCCACCAGATTTCCACCCTCACCATGCGTCTTAGCCTCTTTGCGGTTAAAGACGTACGGAAGGTCTTTCTGGTATTGATCTGCAAGCGCGATGGATAAAGCAGCAGACAAAGGGATACCCTTGTATGCAGGGCCAAAGACAACGTCGTACTCAATACCGGAGTCTTCTAACGCTGCCGCATAAAAACGACCCAGGCGAGCAAGAGCAGAACCCGTGTTAAACAAACCGGCATTAAAGAAGTAAGGACTGATGCGTCCGGATTTAAGAGTGAACTCACCAAAACGTAGTACACCCTGCTGGATAGCAAATTCGATAAACTCTTTCTGATAGGTTTGCATAAGGAATCCTGAATTGTCGTCGTGGGCCAGCAATGAAAATTAAGAAGAACAGGCGATCCAACCGGGTTATCTCCTGTTTTCGCAAGACCCGTAGCCATATTGGTGCCACAGAAGAGTGCAGCGGCCTAATTGGATGCGGTATGATACACCCATCGATAACCGGGAACCATGTATGAGGATAATCACACTACACGTTGACGGGCTGGAACAGGCAGTAAAAAACGGTCTGTATCAGTGGCTGAGCAGTGCCGATGTTGACGTCGTTGCCATACAGAACCTCAAGGCAAAAGAATATCAGCTGTCTGATGACGTGCTCTACCCGGAAGGATTCAACGCGTACTTTTTCGATGCTGCTGAAGACCACTACAGTGGTGTCGCAATTCTTACCCGCGATGTTCCTAAGGCCATTATGACAGGGTTATCCCACGCCAAGTGGGATATGCAGGGCCGTTTTATCCAGGCTGACTTCGACCACGTCAGCGTGGCCTCGGTTCTGTTCCCAACAATTGATGAGCACAACTCGCTCGAAGACAAGCTGGAGTTCCAGCAGGTATTTCTTGAACACCTGCAGAAGACCCGACGCAAACGCCGCGAGTTTATTTTCTGTGGCAATTTCGAAGCGGCTCATAAAACCGTCGACATTCAGGACTGGAAAAACGCTCAGGATACCCCGGGATTTATGCCCGAAGAGCGTGCGTGGTTTGATCAGGTATTCGGGCCGGTCGAGTTCACGGATGCTTTCCGCGAAGCGAACTTTGGTGAAAACCAGTTTACCTGGTGGCCAGATGAAGAAAGTCAGCGGCGCGATCAGAGTGGCTGGCGTATCGACTATCAGATCTGCACGCCCGGAGTGCGCCAGTATGTCGTTGAAGCCCGCGTCGAGAAAGCACCTCAGTTTGGTAAACATGCTGCTGTGATGATCGAATACGAGTTTGACGAAGAAATATGAGCGCTCTGATTCTCAGGCGCAGAGTGATCGTTTGAGCTATAGTGAAAAGGCCAGCGGATCTGCTGGCCTTTTTCATATCAGGATGACAGAGCCGCCTTCTGTAGCTCGGACAATTCACCGATAGCCTTCTGAGCATGTGCCAGCATGGCATTCAGCTCTTCCGCAGAGAAAGCTTCCCCTTCCGCAGTGCCCTGAATCTCTACGTAACCGCCTTTCTCGGTCATGACGACGTTCAGGTCCGTTTCAGCCGTTGAGTCTTCGGCGTAATCCAGATCTAACACGGCCTCACCGTTATAGATACCAACCGATACGGCAGCGATCATCTGCTTCAGCGGCTCACCTTTTACCTTGCCGTTTTCTTTCAGCCAGTTAATGGCATCGGCAAGAGCAACACAGGCGCCCGTGATCGATGCAGTGCGGGTACCGCCATCCGCCTGAATCACATCACAGTCGATAGTGATGGTGTTTTCACCCAGAGCTTCAAGGTCGACTGCTGCGCGCAGGCTACGGCCAATCAGGCGGGAAATCTCAACAGTACGCCCCTGCTGCTTACCTTTGGCGGCTTCACGGATCATGCGCGAACCGGTAGAGCGTGGCAGCATACCGTATTCAGCGGTGACCCAACCCTGGCCCTGACCACGCAGGAAAGGTGGTACTTTGGTTTCCGCACTGGCAGTACAGATGACTTTGGTGTCGCCAAACTCCACCAGCACGGAGCCCTCGGCATGCTTAGTGTAGTTCCGGGTGATGCGTACTTCTCTTAACTGATCCAGTGCGCGGCCGCTTGGTCTCATAGTTTGTCCTCTGTATTTATAGCTTGTGTATCTGTGGCTTCTGTCACAGCGCGCAGTATACAGAGAATCCATTCAGTTATTCAGTGTTGTGAAATTGAAAAAACGTTTTTCCTACAGAGCCAGCTGACTACAAAACACACCTTAAACATCTGCATGGAGTAACAATATGTTTTATTTTGTTTCGCTATGTATTTATGTTTCCAAATGTAACTGTAATTAGTGCAATGAATTCAGCAACTACTAATAAATCTCTCAATTTTTAAATAACAATCTCTCACCTTCGATAACACAAACAAACATATCGCCATAGTTCGCAACGATATATTCCACTCAGGACATCTCCTTCAGCAGGAGTGTTACAAACAACGTGAAACGTCGACATCGCCATATCTGAGTTTTCTATGCCATCGACAGCACGCAACTTATGAACAATTTGAGTTCTGACTATGGATATACAAAAAACAGCACTTATTTGCGCCATCATTCTGGTGCCCTCAATGGCAATAGCGGATGACCACGAACATGAATGGCCAGAGAGCTACAGCAGCCTGGGCCTCGAGTACAACTACACCCTCATCGCTGAGGGTCGTACTGAGGATACCGACGATAACATCACGGATTTCCACGGCTACGGAATCAACCTCGCACACCAGTACAACTCTCTACTGAGCCTGTATGCCCAGGCAGCTATGGCAGAGAGCGAAACCACCGAATCAGATGCTGACATTGATGTGGAATCTTACTCCGTCGGCCTCAGGGTTCACCCGACTGCGTTTCATTATGGTGATTGGCGGGCATTCGCTGGCGGCGGCTATAAATACAGTAATTACGACATCGCATCGAATACCTTAATTGGCAGCAACGAAGTCAGCGAAAACGCCCTCTTCGCTGAAGCTGGCTTGCAGAAACTGGTATTCGATCAACGCTTTATTGCGGAGGCAGGCATACGTGCAATTGGTGAACTTCAGGATACGTATCTCGACTTCCAGCCGTTTGTTGGCATATCAGTTCTTTTCGGTCGCAGCTACCCCAAACCGATGGAGCCAGTAGTTCTCGACAGTGACAATGATGGCGTCGTCGACGGCGATGACCAATGCCCGAATACACCAGCAGGTGCTGTCGTTGATGCGACTGGATGTGAAGAAAAAGATTCTGATATGGATGGCGTCCTCGACAAAGATGATGCCTGCCCAGATACACCGCAAGGAGCAAAAGTAGACGCTCAGGGCTGCGCAGAGAAACTGACTATAGAAGTGCGGGAAAATCTTTATATCGCCTTCCCGAGCAATAGCTCTGCCGTGCCACAGGAATCCGTCAAAGAACTTGAGAATATTGCGCGCTTGATGAAGGAATACCCTTCAACAGAACTCCAGGTGTTCGGCCATACGGACAGCCGCGGTTCAGCAAGCTACAACATGCAACTTTCAGATGCCCGCGCCAGTGCTGTCGGAAAAGTACTGTCAGCGGAATACGACATCTCGTTAACCCGAATTAACTCTCAGGGTATGGGCGAAACTGCACCCGTCGCCACTAACGACACGCCCGAAGGGCGCGCTGAGAACCGCCGAGTGGAACTGGTTCTGCGCCAGCCTGAATAAAACCGGAGATACTTATGAAAAAGCCTGATTTTAAAACCTCACTAACCTTGCTGGCTGCAGTCGTCCTGACCGCGTGTGGCGGCAACGGTTCAGATTCAGAAGGCCGACTGGGAAGTAACGACTCCGCCATTACCGATCCGGTGGGTTCAGACCAGACCGACGGAGCCGTAGGTAACGGTGATGACAACGGCGCACCTGGCACCGTCGACCCTGTGTGCTCAGGGGAGAGCCAGTTCGAGGTTACAGAATTCATTCCGGCCAATGCTGCTGAAAATGTTTCTATAGCAACGAGTGTCCGGGTGACCTTTAACACGGATCTGGATGAAGACTCTGTTGATGCAACGTCTGCTTTCCTCTCAGGTGGTACCGCAGGCTCAATTGATGCCAGCCTGTCTGTGAACGGCAATGCGCTGCTCATCAATCCTGTCAGCGGCCTGGAAGAGGACACTCTTTACACTGTTAATATCGGCGCGGGTATTTCGGCTGCCTGCAGCGAAAATATCGCGCTAGGGACAGATGCATCCTCTGACTTCACTACCGGTGGGCAGGAAGATGAGGATACAACGGCCCCTGAAATATTGGTTTCAACACCAGATTTAATGGGATTATTACCTGTCGATATTACTCTGGTTATTGATTTCTCAGAGCCGCTCGACAGTAGCACCGTAAACTTCGACAGCATTTATGTTATCCCTGTCGACAGTGAAGGTTCGCCAATTCCAGGTAGCGGCAAAATTGAAGGTGATTTCTCATTCGATGGGAGCCGGGTGCTATTTACCCCGAGTGAACCGCTGAATGGTGAAAGCTTTTACCTGTTGGAAATTAATACCAATATTGAAGACCTCAGTGGTAATCCACTCGCAGCAGTCAGCACAAATATCTTCCGTACAGAGAGCCTGACTGCAGTCATTGAAGGAATACTCGGTGGTGGATCTGGCGACAATCCATTAGGTGACCTGCAAGCTGCACTCGAAGATCTTGCCGGAAACCTTCTTACTATTGTTGAAAATGGTACAGAAGAGCCCGGTGATGAGGGCGGCAATGAAGGGGGAGACAGCGGTGTGCCAACCGATCCTCAGGCTCTGTTCGAGCTGCCATTAACCCTGGCTGCATTGATTGCTGCAGGCTCAGAGGAACTGCTCGCCCTGACTGGTCTGTCTGAAGAAGATCTTGGCGACCTCGACAACTTTGCGGATCTCCTCGACTCGTCGATATTGGCGCAGCTACAGGATCTGCTTACCCAGTTTGCAGATGACCCTCAGAATTTCGATCTGCTCGAAGCCTTTAATTCGGGTGACTACGACCTCGTTATTCTGGAGATCTTCCCACTGTTAGTAGATGGCGAACTGACCCCGGAAAGACTGACTGAGTTCAGCTCAGTACTGATCGCTGTTTGTGATCCAAAGGGCAACGCTACAGGTACAGAAGCCGCATGTACTCTGTCAGTAAACATAGGCTTCGGTAGCTTCAGCGAAGGCGTTCAGCAAGCATTTGCCGACGCACTGGCTAACGGCGACCCAGCGGCGCTGGCTCAGTCCTTCCTGACGGTTGGTGAGCTTGTCTTCAGCGAAGGTGGACTGGTCGATATTCAGGTTCTGGATGACAGTGGCCTGCCTCTGCCAGAAGCACTCGAAGAGCCGCTCGTTGACCTGCTGAATCAAATCGGTCAGCTACCTGTTCTGGGTTCACTGACCAACCAGGAGGATATTACCCGGTTAGTTGATGTTGAAGTTCTCAAGACGTCACTGGCTACGGTTGAAGCAGGTAAATTGCTCACTCTGACTGTGATCTCAGAGGATTTGCTGAAAGCTGGCGCACTGACCGATCCGAATCTCGATCTCGGATTATTACAGGTGGGCGGTGAACTTATTGATGCACTTTCAGACGCAGGTCTTGAGCCATTATTTGACGGCTTATGCAATATTCGTCTGTTGTGCACAGACTGAATTGGGCGAAGCCCAGCACCTCGGGGCCAAGGAAGCCCCACTCCACACTCGGGGGCTTCGGCCCCCTTTTTTATGTGCTTTCGTTTTGCACGCTTTAGTTTTGTTTACTCGAGTAGACCAGGCACCATCCCCTCGTGTATTTGGCAGTGAACTACTAAACTAACGGCCTGACCATCCGTATCGAGGTTTTTATGGCCCTTAGCATGACAGCGTTTTCCAGAAGTAACGTAGACACAGATTCTGGCCGGATCACCTGGGAAATTCGCTCAGTAAACAGTCGCTATCTGGAGCTTCATTTTCGCCTGCCTGATGAGTTTCGCGATATGGAGCCAGCTCTTCGCGAGTGCATTAAGTCCAGATTAAACCGCGGTAAAGTTGAAGTATTCCTGCGCTTTCAGCCATCCCAGAAACAGCAGAACTTACAGGTTAATCAGGACCTCGTTGCTTCACTGAATGATGCAGCGGATAAAGTTCATGAAGTGATCGGCCCGGGAAATGCGCTGGATGCGCTGAAAATTCTGCAATGGCCGGGGGTATTAGAAAGCACAACAACCGATCTCAAAGCGCTTCAGAAAAGCGCGTTAGGTTCATTCAACGAATGTCTCGAGTCGTTAATTATTGCACGTAAGCGTGAAGGTGATTCCCTCAAAGAACTGATACAGCAACGCTGTGACGAAGCACGTAATCTTTCTGAGCAAGCGGATAAAATTATACCTGAAGCCCTTGCCGCTCAGCGCACTCACCTGTTGAATAAACTCAGTGAGTTGATCGAAACCCCGGATACTGAACGCCTCGAACAGGAAATGGTGTTACTCGCACAAAAAGCTGATATTGCAGAAGAAACCGATCGGCTGCGCACCCATATCGATGAAGTTCTCAATATTCTGCAACGAGAAGAGCCCATTGGCCGGCGTCTGGATTTTATGATGCAGGAGTTAAATCGCGAAGCAAATACACTTTCATCTAAGGCAATGCGCACCGAACTGACACGTATTGCAGTTGACCTTAAAGTGCTGATCGAGCAGATGCGTGAACAAGTACAGAATATTGAGTAATTACTGTCGGGATTTAAGTGCTTTTCGCGAGTTATCCCACTATTAATTGGTATCCCACGATGGCACCCCCGAAAAGTAATCACTCAGGGAGTCGATAAATGCCCGCACTTTACTGGATAGTAACGTGCGGTGTGCATACACAGCGTACAGGGCAATGGGCTCCGGCGCTTCTTGTTTGAGTATTTCCACCAGACGTCCATCAGCCAGTGCAGCCCCTGAGATAAAAGTCGGCTGCATCACAATGCCCGCACCCGCAATTGCGGCATTATTCAGAACTTCGCCGTTATTGCAGCTGAACTGATTGCCACGTTGAATCCCAGCCTGGCGCAACTGCTCATCTTCCATGTAGCTGTAATGAAGAAAACGATGCTGGGGCAACTCTGCTACCGATGTCGGCTCGCCATATTTTTTCAGATACTCAGGTGATGCGCAGTACGCCAGACGGATCTCTGTGAGCTTTCGGGCCACCAGCGAGGAGTCTTTCAGTTGCCCGATGCGCAAGGCGACATCGAAGCCTTCGTCGATGATGTCCACCTTGCGGTCGTTTAACTGAAGATCGATACCCACTTCCGGGTTCTCCCGTTGGAACAACACCAGCGGCTCGGCAAGATGCAGGCTCGCGAACGACACGGGGGCTGCAATTCTCAGCAGGCCCCGTGCCTGAGCCTGAAGGTCACCAGCCTGACTCTCCATATCGTCAATGTCCGACAGAATCTGCTGGGCCTGCTGGACGTAGCGTTCTCCCGCCTCGGTCAGGTGAATGCGCCGCGTGGTGCGGTTAAGAAGCCGCACGCCAAGGTGCTCCTCCAATTGCGCAACGTATTTACTGACCAGCTGCGGCGACATCGCCAGACGCTCCGCGGCCCGGGTAAAGCTACCCTCATGCACCACGCTGACCAGCGTGCGCATCGCCTCTATTCGATCCATATGCGATCCCGACCTCTCCGACACAGATAAAGCAGGCCAACGATTATCAACGAAACATTGATAATGAGACAACAAAAACCCCATTAATCAACATGGAAGCGAGCAGTAAAGTACACACATCACTTAAGCAGAACTCCATAGGGGGGCATACTATGAACATTCAGAAAATCTTCGAATCCAATGCCGGCTTCGCTCCTTTTATCCTGCGTATCCCGGTTGGCCTTATTCTGGCAGCGCACGGCTCACAAAAGCTGTTCGGTTGGTTTGGTGGCTACGGACTGGAAGGCACCGGTCAATGGATGGCCAGTATTGGTCTTGAACCCGGCGTACTCATGGCATTCCTTGCCGGTAGCGCAGAGTTCTTCGGCGGCCTTGCACTGGTACTGGGTGTGCTGACACGTCCCGCGGCACTGCTGACTGCTTTTACGATGCTGATTGCCATCTTCAGCGTGCACATCAGTAACGGACTCTTTATGGCGAATAACGGTTACGAATATGCTCTGACACTCTTCGTAGTCAGTATTGCTCTGGTGGTTCAGGGTGCGGGCAGCCTGTCGGTTGACCAGCTGATTTCTGAAAAGCTGCGCCAACAGAAAACTCAGGCTTCGTTCGCCTGAACAAAATTAAAAGCCAGCTTAATCCCGATCTGAGAAAAGAGGTGTTATGAGTACTGTAAATACCATTTTTATTTCCCACGGCGGCGGCCCTCTGCCCGTTCTTGGTGACCCCGGCCATGCGGAAATGGTAAGCAATTTAAAACAGCTGGCGAGAGAGCTACCTCGGCCAAAAGCGATCCTGGTAATCAGTGCGCACTGGGAAGCCAGTCGCCCTACGGTGACCTCAGCCAGTCAGCCGGGCATGATGTATGACTATGGTGGTTTTCCGGATGAAGCTTACCAACTTCAATACCCGTCTCCGGGGGAACCTGCTCTGGCAGAAATGGTAGTTTCTGCCCTGCAAAGTGCTGGTATTCATGCGGGAAGCAGCCCGGACCGCCCTTACGACCACGGCCTGTATATTCCGCTGATGCTGATGTATCCGGAGGCCGATATTCCAGCTATACAATTATCACTGGTGAAAGGTCTCGATCCGGATGAACACCTGCGTATCGGTGAAGCATTACAGGGGCTGGATTACGATAATCTGCTCATCATAGGTTCCGGCTTTTCTTTCCATAATATGCGCGCCTTTTTTATTCCCGAGAGCGACGATATGCACGCGGCAAATGCAGCATTTCAGGGATGGCTGGAAGAAACCTGTATGAGCACAACGCTGACAGAAGACGACAGACGGCAACGCTTTCAGCATTGGGCTGAGGCACCGAGTGCCCGCTACTGCCATCCACGCGAAGAGCATTTGCTGCCCCTGCATGTCTGCTACGGCATTGCCGGTCGCCCTGCTGACGAGCATATTGCGACTAAGATTCTCGGCAAGGCTTCCGGCATGTACGCATGGATAGCCTGAGGTATACTGTCAGGCCAAATACTTAAACGACTGGATCAGCATGGCTAAATCATTTACCGGAACCCTGTTTATCTTCTCCGCCCCTTCGGGCGCAGGTAAAACCAGCCTGGTAAAGGCCCTGCTCGACAGTACGGGATACATAGGCGTCTCTGTGTCGCATACCACCCGCGCCCCACGTCCGGGAGAGGTCGATGGCAAGGACTATCACTTCGTCAGTAAAGAAGATTTTCAGCAACTGATCGGAGAGAGTGCCTTCCTCGAGCACGCTCAGGTATTCGACAACTACTACGGTACGTCTCAGCGTTGGGTCGAGTCAGAACTTGAAGCGGGCCGTGATGTCATTCTGGAGATCGACTGGCAGGGTGCCGAACAGGTGCGCCGTCTGATGCCAGAAGCGATCTCAGTGTTTATTGCCCCGCCCTCGATTGAGGCGCTGGAGCAACGTCTGCAGAATCGTGGCCAGGACAGCGACGAGACCATCCAGCGCCGTATGCGCGATGCCCGCAGCGAGATGAGCCATTACGGCGAATACGACTATCTGATCATCAATGATGATTTCAACAACACCCTTGAGGAACTACGCGCCATCATCATCGCGCGTCGCCACCGCCTCGAGGCACAGCAGGCCAGACATGCCCAGACTCTCAAAGATCTGCTGGGTAATGACTGAGATTTTTGTCTGACCTCTTCCTTTATCGCTGGAATCGAATACAATAGAAGGTTCCACTGAATTTAATTCGCTTACAGGAAAAACCATGGCTCGCGTAACCGTTGAAGATTGCCTGACAAACGTTGATAACCGCTTTGAACTCGTCATGCTGGCTGCCAAGCGTGCCCGCCAGATGCAAGTTGATGGCGCGGAACCTATGGTTGCCGAAGAAAACGACAAGCCTACTGTACTGGCTCTGCGTGAAATTGCTGACGACCTCGTGACTCCTGCGACTATGGCAGCACAGGAAGAAGCGGCTCGTGCAAACGCTGAGTTTGAAGCACAGACCCGTCATCAGGAATTCTGATAGACCTTTCTTACAGAGCATATAGTGCCTACGATTGATGCGTTATCTGAGCGACTTACCCAGTATCTGAGCCATAGTCAGATCAAACAGGTATGTCGTGCCTACTTTTACGCGGAACAGGCACATGAAGGGCAACGCCGCCGCAGCGGCGAGCCCTACATTGTTCACCCTCTGGCAGTCGCCAATATTCTTACTGAGATGCACCTCGACCATCAGAGCCTGATGGCTGCGATGCTGCACGACGTTATTGAAGATACCGGCGTACCCAAAGCGGCGCTCGCTGCGCAGTTTGGGGACGTGGTCACGGACCTTGTGGATGGTGTGTCTAAACTCACGCACATTCACTTCGAAAGCAAAGAAGAACAACAGGCTGAAAACTTCCAGAAGATGGCGATGGCGATGGCCAAAGACATCCGCGTTATTCTGGTTAAGCTCGCCGACCGACTGCACAACCTTCGGACACTGGGGTCTCTCAAGCCTGAGAAGCGCCGCCGCATTGCCCGCGAAACACTCGATATCTACTCCCCGATCGCCAACCGCCTTGGTCTGAACAGTGTACGGGTTGAGATGGAAGAACTGTGTTTCGAAGCCATCTACCCCATGCGTTCAGAGATGATCCGTAAAGCGGTGAAGGCCGCTCGTGGTCATCGCGTTGAGGTGGTAGAGAATATTACGGCCAGCATCCGTAACCGTCTGAGCGAGTGCGGTGTGTCCGCACGGGTATTTGGCCGCGAGAAGCATCTGTACAGCATCTACAGCAAGATGCGCGACCAGCGGAAATCACTCAGCGACATCATGGATGTCTACGGATTCCGTATCGTCACCGATTCAGTCGACGACTGTTATCGCATTCTTGGTGCCATGCACGGTCTTTATAAGCCTGTGCCAGGACGATTTAAAGATTACATCGCTATTCCGAAGACCAACGGTTATCAGTCTCTGCATACCACACTGATCGGTCAGAACGGCGTGCCAATCGAGATCCAGATCCGCACCGAAGATATGGAAGCCATGGCCAACCATGGTATTGCGGCGCACTGGCTCTACAAAAGCGAAAGCGACCAGACAAGCGGCACACAGCGTGCACGCCAGTGGGTTCAGAGCCTGCTCGAACTGCAAAAAAATGCAGGTTCGCCAATCGAATTTGTTGAACACGTTAAAGTCGACCTCTTCCCCGAAGAGATTTACGTGTTTACGCCGAAAGGCAAAATTATGGAATTGCCCGCAGGCTCTACCGCAGTCGATTTTGCTTATGCCGTACATACCGATGTCGGCAATCACTGTATTGCCTGTCGTATCGACAAACAGCTGGCACCTTTGAGTGCCCGCCTGCAGAACGGCCAGACTATTCAAGTGGTCACAGCGCCGAACGCGCAACCCAATCCGGCGTGGCTTAACTTTGTTGTTACCGGTAAAGCCCGCTCGAATATCCGCAACTACCTGAAAACTCAGCGCCGTTCTGAATCTGTTGAGCTTGGTAAGCGCCTGCTCAATAAAGCGCTCAGCGCGCTGGGTAAGACCATGGAAGATATCGACGCAGCGCATGTCGAACTGGTTCTGAAAGAGACTGAAAAAGAGACACTCGAAGATCTCTTTGAAGATATTGGTGCAGGCAACCGCATGGCACCACTGATGGCTCGCCGCCTGCTCGTTGCCAATCGCGATACCGATATTGATCTGAATTCGATTCAGGACAACTCTCGTCTGGCGATCAAAGGCACCGAAGGTCTGGTCGTCAGCTTCGCTAAATGCTGCAGCCCGATTCCGGGCGATCCGATTCTGGGGCATGTCAGCTCCGGTCGAGGCTTGGTTATTCACACCGAAAACTGCCGCAACGTCGAAGAGTACCGCGACAACCCTGAAAAGTGCGTATTCCTGAGCTGGGATAAAGAGATCAGCAGCGAATTTACGGTAGACCTCAAAGTCTATATGGAAAACCGCCGGGGTATCATTGTCGATGTTGCCGCGGCAGTAAATCAGGCAGAAGCCAATATTGAGAAAATCAGTGTTGAAGAGCAGGATGCCCGCCTCAGCGTAACCTACCTGTCGCTGAGTGTTCAGGGTCGCAAACACCTCGCGCGCACGATTCGCCGCCTGAGAACGATTCGGGGCGTGTCAAAAATCGTCCGTATTAAATATCCTAAAGCTAATCAGTAACCCAACTCTAACCTGTACAAAGGATTCCCATGAGTCGCGAAATTATTTCTACCGACAAAGCACCTCAAGCCATCGGTACATACTCTCAGGCCGTTAAAGTAGGCAGCACGGTCTATCTGTCTGGTCAGATTGCTCTGGTTCCCGAAACCATGGAAATCGTTGAGGGCGGTATTGAAGCTCAGATTCATCAGGTGTTTAAAAACCTGAGCGCGGTTTGCGAAGCGGCCGGCGGCTCACTGCAACAGATCGCCAAGCTGAATATTTTTCTCACTGACCTGAGCAACTTCGCCACAGTAAATGCCATCATGGCTGAATACTTTGAGCAGCCTTACCCTGCGCGTGCAGCCATTGGCGTTAAAGAATTACCCAAAGCGGTTGGCGTAGAAATGGACGGTGTACTGGAAATCGATTAAATCATTTTCAGTCGCGATACAGCCCCATAAAAAAGCCCCGCTCTCATAAAGAGCGGGGCTTTTTTATTGCCTGCCTTTTACTGCCTGATCGCCTGCCGCAAACAATCTGCAGCAGACTGATCAGGTGACAAGATCACATATTAAGCTGTGACCTTGCATCCACCGGGAAGGTCACTGTATTGCCCTTCTTAACACCCAGACCGGAATCCAGGGCATTCTGAATGGCTTGAGCAACCTCGTCGCTGACCGACTTGATAACCCGGATCACAGTACCGTTCTTGATGCTCGATGGGCTTTCAATCTCAGGATTCTGCTGCATGATGGAGTTCCATGCGTAACCGGTTCCGAGGAAGCGTTCAGAAAGTTTCCACAACGAGTCACCCGCCTTGAAGACATAATTCTGAACCACACCCAGTACTTCTCCGGTATCCGAATAAGCGATACGGATTTCCTGATCGGTGTTGATGCCAGAGCCCGACGCCTGAGCGTCTTCGTCTTCTTCCTCATCACCGACCTGATACCCTTCCGGTGAGCCCGAGGCTGTTGGCTCATACGAAGCCAACAGCGACGCCAGCAATTCAGTATCCAGCGTCGAAGGTACATCGCTGCTAGCGTAGTATCCGCTTGAGCCTGCTACCGCGTTAGCATCAGCAATGAACGGAGACAGTGCTTCGAAGACCGCTGGGTTCAGCTGCGAGACATCACCGACGCCATCAACAATGACCAGTGCTGGTGATTGCGAGCTGATCAGAGAGTCTGTCTCTGTACCTTCAGTGTTGTACACCACAGGCGCACCGTTCGGGAAGAACGGACTTACGAACGTAATTGCCTCAAGGTCGAGTCTGAGCGCAACTTCAAATGTAAGCTGGTTGTTGGTTTCACCGATACTTGCCCATTCACCGGCACCCGCTACGCCCGACTCACCCGTACCAATGTATGCATTGAGTGCCGACACGTCCGTGGTGTTAACAGTCTCGGACGTCAAGGCACCTGTGCCTGCGACCAGGCTATCAAGAACCAGGGTCCCTCCTTCGATAGCGATATTGCGAATCACAAGGTCGCCATTCTGAATCATGGTGACATCAATGGATTGGCCATTAAGCGTCTCAATAGAGATCAGGTTAATGTCAGTCCGCAGTTCAATATCACCGTAGCTCAGAATCAATAATTCATCGGCAGTGACAGAACCTGTGATCGCAATTGGGTCACCCTCTGCCTGAGCAGCAGTCCCTGAACCATAAGTAGACAGCAACTCTACATTCTCGGAGCCATCAAAGTTCAGAGTCATGGTGTTATCACCAAAGGAAACACTCTCACCGTTGAAATCAGCCTGCATCGACGTCGCGAGATCAAGATCACCCGCATTATTGAACAGAGATTCAAACTGGCTGAAGGTAAACTTACCCACTTGGTTAATACCGTTGCCAACCGCATTAATCACCCAACGCACACCGTCAATTTCATTGATCAGGGTGTCGTCACCGTCGGAGCCCAATAGTGTCAGCGGTCCATCGAACAGAATGTCGTTAGCTGCAACCTGCTCATCATTGCGGATCGTGAAGGTATCATCGCCAGTAGAGCCCTGAATCTGATCATCGGTATTCGCCGAAACCTGACTCACTGAGGTGAACAGAATTTCTTTAGTGCTTACAGAAGCAGACTCGTCTCCCAGCGTGAAAATCTCAGTCTGAGCAGCAACATCATTCAAGGTACCGCCAGACAGATCGGCGGATTCAATCGCATCGAAACGGATAGACTGTGCCACCAGGGCATTATCGGTAACCGTCAGCTCCGCCGAGGTCGCAGCGGATGTGGTGATACTGTCGGTGCCCGTGCCGCCATCTACATTCGCGACGTCACTGAACAGGATGCCGTTACTGAAGAACTGATTCTCCCCAACTAACGCAAACTCATCGTTGGCCGCGGTGCCATTCAGTGCTCCCGATGACAAGCCCGCGGCTTCAAGGTTGCTGAAGACGATGTCAGATGCGATCAAGCCAAGCTCGGTGCCATTCAGGGCAACCACAGCATCATTGGCAGCGACCAGAGAGTCATTACCGTCACCAGCATCAATGGTTGCTACCGAAGTAATAGTCATATCATTCACTTCAACCTGACCCGACGTTGCACCGGTGTTGAAGGTCTCTGCTGCATCAGTAGCCGTAAGAGCACCATTAGCAAGATCGACAGAGTCCACATTCGTGAATGCGATGCCCTGAGTTTCTAATGCGTTATCGCTCGCGGTACCTGCGTCGCTCACCAAAGTAGCCCCGTCGGTATTCACCTGATCATCTCCCCCCAGAGCATCGACAGCTGCAAGGTCGGTAAAATCAATACCGGCGGAGGTCAGAGCATTGCTACCCGTCACATCAAAGGTATCGGCCCCTGTGGTTCCAGTCAGAGCATTACCTTGCAGGTCAGCCATTTCGACAGACGTAAACTCATAGCTCGCTGTATCCAGTGCATTATCTGCACCGGTTAACGTTGAGTTGGCATCATTAACCGTCAAAGCATCATCACCGGTCCCCGCACTAATTGCAGAGTCAGCGTTAGTGACATTGATGTCGTTAGCAGTCAGGGCAGTGCCTGTCACTTCGAAGCTATCCGCCGCATCACTGCCTATCAGCGTGCCGTTCGCCAGATCGAGGTTCTCTACCGAAGTAAATGCGATCTGTTGAGTCGTCAGGGCGTTATCAACCGCGGTACCTGCTTCACTCGTCAGAGTCGCACCATTGGTGTTGACCTGGTCATCGCCATTTTCCGCATTAACCGAGGCAACATTAGTGAAGTCGATATCTGCTGACGTCAATGCGTTAGCGCCAGTCACGTCGAAGGTATCGGCACCAGCGGTACCCGTCAGCGCATTGCTTTGCAGGTCTGCAACTTCAATCGAGGTGAACTCATAGTTTGCCGTGTTCAGTGCATTGTCTGCACCCGTCAACGTTGAGTTGGCATCATTAATCGTCACTGCATCATCGCCAGTACCAGCATCGATTGCTGTGGCTGCATTGGTCACGCTGATAGCATTTGCCGTCAGAGTAGTAGCCGCTACCTCGAAGCTATCCGCTTCTGAGCTACCCGTGAGCGTTCCGCCATTCAGATCTGCATTTTCTGTCTCACGGAAGGTGATACCCAGAGTTTCGAGTGCATAATCCACCGCATTTCCAAACTCTGCAAACAGAGACGCATCGGCACCATCGGTATTCACCTGGTCAGCACCGTCATCTGCATTTACGACTTCAACATTACTGAAGTCGATTCCTGCAGACGTCAGCGCATTCGTACCTGTCACATCAAAGGTGTCGGCATTCGCTGTACCGGTCAGAGCGTTATCAGCTAGGTCTGCAACTTCAACCGATGAGAACTCGTAATTCGCAGTCTCGAGCTCGTTGTCCGTGCCTGTGAGTGTTGAGTTACCATCATTCACGATCAGAACATCATCGCCGTCGCCGGCATTAATGGCAGACGCTGCATTGGTCACCGTCATTGCATTCGCAGTCAGAGTTACACCTGTCACTTCGAAGCTGTCGGCCGCATCACTACCGGTAAGAGCACCGTTGGCCAGGTCGAGATTCTCTACCGAGGTAAAGGCGATCTGTTGAGTCGTCAGGGCATTATCAACGGCCACAGTTCCCGCACCATCGGTCTGGCTGACCAGAGTCGCTGCATTGGTATTCACCTGGTCATCACCATTGCCGGCATCGACTGAGGCAACGTTAGTGAAGTCGATATCCGCCGAGGTCAGAGCATTAGGAGCTGAGACATCAAATGTATCGACACCTGCAGTACCCGTCAGAGCATTACCGGCGAGGTCAGCCGTTTCAACCGAAGTGAACTGGTAGTTCGCTGTGTCGAGCTCGTTATCAGTACCCGTCAGTGTCGAATTAGCATCGTTAACAGTCAGGACATCAGTACCGTCGCCTGCATTAATAGCAGATGCTGCACTGGTCACAGTGATGGCATTAGCCGTCAGAGCAGATCCGGTTACTTCGAAGCTATCGGCTGCATCACTGCCTGTCAGCGTACCGCTCGTCAAATCCAGATTTTCTACCGAAGTAAATGCAATCTGCTGAGTCGTCAGGGCGTTATCAACAGCCACGCCTGTATCACTGACCAGAGTCGCACCGTTGGTATTAACCTGGTCATCACCGTCGTTGGCATCTACTGACGCAACGTTGGTGAAATCGATATCCGCAGATGTCAGAGCGTTAGCGCCCGTCACGTCGAAGGTATCGACACCAGCGGTACCCGTCAGGGCATTGCTTTGCAGGTCTGCAACTTCAATCGATGTGAACTCATAGTTCGCTGTGTTCAGTGCATTGTCCGCACCCGTCAACGTTGAGTTGGCATCATTAACCGTCATTGCATCATCGCCAGTACCAGCATCGATTGCTGTGGCTGCATTGGTCACGCTGATAGCATTAGCCGTCAGAGCAGAACCGGTTACTTCGAAGCTGTCTGCTTCAGAGCTACCCGCAAGTGTGCCGCCATTCAAATCTGCATTTTCTGTTTCACGGAAAGTGATGCCCAGAGTTTCGAGCGCGTAATCAACGGCATCACCCAGCTCGGCGAACAAAGACGCGTCAGCACCATCGGTATTTACCTGGTCAGCACCGTCATCTGCGTTGACGACTTCAACGTTACTGAAGTTAATTCCTGCAGAGGTCAGCGCGTTAGTACCCGTGACGTCAAAGGTGTCTGCATTCGCCGTACCGGTCAGTGCATTATCAGCCAGGTCTACCGTTTCAACCGACGAGAACGCGTAGTTGGCGGTATCGAGCTCATTGTCCGAGCCAGTTAATGTTGAGTTGGTATCGTTAACAGTGATTGCGTCATCACCGTTACCTGCGTCAATTGCTGAAGCTGCATTGGCTACAGTGATTGCATTGGCTGTCAAAGCAGAACCGGTTACTGCGAAGGTGTCAGCTGCATTACTACCAACCAGTGCACCGTTCGCCAGATCCATATTTTCTACCGCAGTAAATGCAATCTGCTGAGTCATCAGGGCGTTATCAACAGCCACGCCTGTGTCACTGACAAGAGTCGCCCCATTCGTATTAACCTTGTCATCACCATTGCCGGCATCGACAGAGGCAACATTACTGAAATCAATATCCGCTGAAGTAAGAGCATTAGCCCCAGTCACATCAAACGTATCGACACCAGAAGTACCCGTCAGAGCCTTAGAGGTGAGGTCTGCACTTTCAATCGAGGTGAACTGATAAACGGCTGTGTCCAGCGCGTTGTCAGTGCCAGTAAGTGCTGAACTGGCATCATTAACAGTGACTTCGTCATCACCGCTACCTGCATTAATGCCAGACGCTGCACTGGTTACAGTGATTGCATTGGCTGTCAAAGCAGAACCGGTGACTGCGAAGGTGTCAGCTGCATCACTACCAACCAGCGCACCGCTCGCCAGATCGAGATTTTCTACTGCAGTAAATGCAATCTGCTGAGTCATCAGGGCGTTATCAACAGCCACGCCTGTATCACTGACCAGAGTCGCACCGTTCGTATTAACCTGGTCATCACCGCCGTTGGCATTCACTGACGCAACATTGGTGAAATCGATATCCGCAGATGTCAGAGCGTTAGCACCCGTGACGTCGAAGGTGTCTGCATTCGCCGTACCGGTCAGTGCATTATCAGCAAGATCCACGGTTTCAACGGATGAGAACTCGTAGTTAGCAGTGTCGAGTTCATTGTCCGTGCCAGTTAACGCAGAGTTCGCATCGTTAACCGTCACTGCATCATCGCCAGTACCAGCATCGATTGCTGAGGCTGCATTGGTCACGCTGATGGCATTGGCTGTCAGAGTAGTACCTGTGACTTCGAAACTATCTGCTTCAGAGCTGCCGGCGAGTGTGCCGCCATTCAGGTTCGCATTTTCTGTTTCACGGAAGGTGATACCCAGAGTTTCGAGGGCGTAATCAACCGCATTACCCAACTCTGCGAACAGAGACGTATCGGCACCATCGGTATTCACCTGGTCAGCACCGTCATCTGCATTGACCACTTCAACATTACTGAAGTTGATACCAGCCGAAGTCAGCGCGTTAGCACCCGTGACGTCGAAGTTATCTGCATTCGCCGTACCGGTCAGTGCATTATCAGCAAGATCCACGGTTTCAACCGACGAGAACTCGTAGTTAGCAGTGTCGAGTTCATTGTCCGTGCCAGTTAATGCTGAATTGGTATCGTTAACCGTCAGAACATCAGTTCCATCGCCAGCATTAATGCCAGACGCTGCATTGGTTACAGTGATTGCATTGGCTGTCAAAGCAGAACCGGTGACTGCGAAGGTGTCAGCTGCATCACTACCAACCAGGGCACCGCTCGCCAGATCGAGATTTTCTACTGCAGTAAATGCAATCTGCTGAGTCATCAGGGCGTTATCAACAGCCACGCCTGTATCACTGACCAGAGTCGCACCGTTCGTATTAACCTGGTCATCACCGCCGTTGGCATTCACTGACGCAACATTGGTGAAATCGATATCCGCAGATGTCAGAGCGTTAGCACCCGTGACGTCGAAGGTGTCTGCATTCGCCGTACCGGTCAGTGCATTATCAGTGAGGTCTGCAACTTCAATGGATGAGAACTCATAATTCGCAGTATCAAGTGCATTGTCTGCACCAGTTAACGTTGAGTTGGCATCGTTAACCGTCACTGCATCATCGCCAGTACCAGCATCGATTGCTGAGGCTGCATTAGTAATAGTCATTGCGTTAGCGGTCAGAGCGTCGCCAGTCACTTCGAAGTTGTCTGCTTCAGAGCTGCCGGCGAGTGTGCCGCCATTCAGGTTCGCATTTTCTGTTTCACGGAAAGTGATGCCCAGAGTTTCGAGCGCGTAATCCACTGCACTACCCAACTCTGCGAACAGAGACGCATCGGCACCATCGGTGTTCACCTGATCAACACCATCATCCGCGTTGACTGCTGCAACGTTACTGAAGTTAATGCCTGCAGACGTCAGCGCATTCGCCCCCGTAACATCGAAGGTGTCCGCATTCGCCGTACCAGTCAGTGCATTATCAGCGAGGTCTACCGTTTCAACCGACGAGAACGCGTAGTTGGCGGTATCGAGCTCATTGTCCGTGCCAGTGAGCGTTGAGTTAGTATCGTTAACCGTCAGAACATCCGCACCATCGCCCGCATTAATGCCAGACGCTGCATTGGTGACAGAAATGGCGTTAGCCGTCAGAGCAGCGCCGTTTACTTCAAAGCTATCAGCCGCATCACTACCTGCCAGTGTGCCGTTCGCCAGATCGAGATTCTCTACCGAGCTAAATGCAATCTGTTGGGTCATCAGAGCATTATCAACTGCAATGCCTGTTTCACTCGTCAGTGTCGCACCGTTGGTGTTGACCTGGTCAGCGCCATTGCCAGCATCCACAGATGAAACATTAGTAAAATCGATGTCCGCAGAGGTCAAAGCATTTGCGCCAGTCACGTCGAAGGTATCGGCACCAGAGGTACCTGTCAGAACGCTATCAGTGAGGTCAGTACTATCAATAGAGGTGAACTGATAATTTGCCGTATTAAGCGCGTTGTCTGCACCAGTTAACGTTGAGTTGGCATCATTAACCGTCACTGCATCATCGCCAGTACCAGCATCGATTGCTGAGGCTGCATTGGTCACGCTGATGGCATTGGCTGTCAGTGTTGTGCCTGTTACTGCGAAACTATCTGCTTCAGAGCTGCCGGCGAGTGTGCCGCCATTCAGGTCTGCATTTTCTGTTTCGCGGAAAGTGATGCCCAGAGTTTCGAGCGCGTAATCCACTGCACTACCCAACTCTGCGAACAGAGACGCATCGGCACCATCGGTGTTCACCTGGTCAACACCATCATCTGCATTGACCACTTCAACATTACTGAAGTTGATACCAGCAGACGTCAGAGCATTAGCCCCAGTCACATCAAACGTATCGACACCAGCGGTACCCGTCAAAGCCTTAGATGTGAGGTCTGCACTTTCGATCGAGGTGAACTGATAATTCGCTGTATCGAGTTCATTGTTCGTGCCAGTTAACGCAGAGTTCGCGTCGTTAACAGTCACAGCATCATTACCAGTACCAGCATCGATTGCTGAAGCTGCATTCGTAACAATAATTTCGTTCGCGGTCAGAGCAGCGCCGGTTACTTCGAAGCTGTCGGCTTCAGCGCTGCCGGCGAGTGTGCCGCCATTAAGGTCTGCATTTTCCGTCTCACGGAAGGTGATACCCAGAGTTTCGAGCGCGTAATCCACCGCATTACCCAACTCTGCGAACAGAGACGCGTCTGCACCATCGGTATTCACCTGGTCAGCGCCGTCATCTCCGTTGACGACTTCAACGTTAGTGAAATCGATGCCTGCAGACGTCAGTGCGTTAGCACCCGTTACATCGAAGGTGTCCGCATTCGCCGTACCGGTCAGTGCATTACCAGCGAGGTCTACCGTTTCAACCGACGAGAACGCGTAGTTGGCGGTATTGAGCTCATTGTCCGTGCCAGTTAAGGTTGAGTTGGCACCATTTACAGTCAGGCTATCAACACCGTTACCAGCATTAATGCCAGACGCTGCTTTGGTTACAGAGATAGCGTTAGCTGTCAGAGCAACGCCGTTTACTTCAAAGCTATCTGCCGCATCACTGCCTGTGAGTGTGCCATTGGCCAGATCCAGATTCTCTACCGAAGTAAATGCGATCTGTTGGGTAGTAAGTGCGTTATCAACAGCCGCACCTGTATCACTGACAAGAGTCGCACCGTCGGTATTAACCTGGTCATTACCTTCTTTGGCATCCACTGAAGCAACATGAGTGAAGTCGATATCCGCAGAGGTCAGCTCATTAGCGCCAGTCACATCAAACGTATCTGCACCAGAGGTACCTGTCAGAACGCTATCAGTGAGGTCAGCAGTATCAATAGAGGTGAACTGATAATTTGCCGTATTAAGCGCGTTGTCTACACCAGTTAACGTTGAGTTAGCATCGTTAACCGTCACAGCATCATCACCAGTACCAGCGTCGATTGCTGATGCTGCATTCGTAACAGTAATTGCGTTAGCGGTCAGAGCAGCGCCTGTGACTTCGAAGCTATCCGTTTCAGAGCTGCCGGCTAGTGTGCCGCCATTCAGATCCGCATTTTCTGTCTCACGGAAAATGATGCCCAGAGTTTCGAGCGCGTAATCAACAGCACTATCCAACACTGCGAACAGAGACGCATCGGCACCCTCAGTATTCACCTGGTCAACACCATCGCCGGCATTGACTGCTGCAACGCTACTGAAGTTAATGCCTGCAGACGTCAGTGCGTTAGCACCCGTGACGTCGAATGCATCAGCATTAGCAGTACCGGTCAGTGTCCCATCGTTAAGATCCGCAGATTCAATATCCGTAAAACTGATGCTATTTGAGCCCAATGCTTCATTAGTACCTGCTACGAGCGATGCATCGTCTGTATTAATTTGATCATTACCGTCGCCAGCATCCACGGTAGCAACATTAGTGAAGTCGATATCTGCAGAGGTCAGAGCATTAGCACCAGTCACATCGAAGGTATCTGCGCCAGCGGTGCCCGTCAGCACATTGCTCTGCAGGTCTGCCGTCTCAATCGAGGTGAACTGATAATTCGCTGTGTTCAGTGCATTGTCTGCACCAGTTAACGTTGAGTTCGCATCGTTAACCGTCAGAACATCAACACCATCGCCTGCATTAATGCCAGACGCTGCATTGGTGACAGAGATAGCATTAGCAGTCAGAGCAGAACCGGTTACTGCGAAACTATCTGCTTCAGAGCTACCGGCGAGTGTGCCGCCATTCAGGTTCGCATTTTCTGTTTCACGGAAAGTGATACCCAGAGTTTCGAGTGCGTAATCCACCGCACTTCCTAACTCTGCGAACAGAGACGCATCGGCACCATCGGTGTTCACCTGATCAACACCATCATCCGCGTTGACTGCTGCAACGTTACTGAAGTTAATGCCTGCAGACGTCAGTGCGTTAGCACCCGTTACATCGAAGGTGTCAGCCGCATCACTGCCTGCCAGTGTGCCATTGGCCAGATCCAGATTTTCTACCGAAGTAAATGCAATCTGCTGAGTCGTCAGGGCGTTATCAACTGCAGTGCCTGTTTCACTCGTCAGCGTTGCGCCATTGGTATTGACCTGGTCATCACCGTCGTTGGCATCCACCGAAGCAACATTAGTGAAATCGATATCCGCAGACGTCAGTGCGTTAGCACCCGTGACGTCGAAGGTATCGGCATTCGCCGTACCGGTCAGTGCATTATCAGCCAGGTCGGCACTATCAATTGAGGTGAACTGATAATTTGCTGTGTTCAGCGCGTTGTCAGAACCAGTGAGTGTTGAGTTGGCATCGTTAACGGTCAGAACATCCGCACCATCGCCTGCATTAATGCCAGACGCTGCACTGGTGACAGAAATGGCGTTAGCCGTCAGAGCAGCGCCGTTTACTTCAAAGCTATCAGCCGCATCACTACCTGCCAGTGTGCCATTGGCCAGATCCAGATTTTCTACCGAAGTAAATGCAATCTGCTGAGTCGTCAGGGCGTTATCAACAGTCGCGCCTGTATTGCTGACCAGAGCCGCTGCGTTGGTATTAACCTGGTCATTACCGGCGTCTGCATTCACAGATGCAACATTAGTGAAATCGATATCCGCAGACGTCAGTGCGTTAGCACCCGTGACGTCGAACGTATCGACATTAGAAGTGCCTGTTAGTATGCCATCACTAAGGTCCGCAGATTCAATATCCGTAAAACTGATATTGCTTGAGGTCAACGCTTCGTTAGTGCCCGCTTCAAGCACGGCGGCGCTAGTATTCAGTTGATCATCGCCGTCGTTGGCATCCACCGAAGCAACATTAGTGAAATCGATACCCGCAGAGGTCAGCTCATTAGCACCCGTTACATCGAAGGCATCCGCATTCGCCGTACCGGTCAGTGCATTATCAGCCAGGTCTACCGTTTCAACCGAAGTGAACTGATAGTTCGCAGTGTCCAGCGCGTTGTCTGCGCCAGTTAACGTTGAGTTAGTATCGTTAACCGTCAGAACATCAGCACCATCGCCTGCATTAATGCCAGACGCTGCATTGGTGACAGAGATAGCATTTGCCGTCAGAGCAGCACCGTTTACTTCAAAGCTATCAGCCGCATCACTACCTGCCAGTGTGCCATTGGCCAGATCCAGATTTTCTACCGAAGTAAATGCAATCTGCTGAGTCGTCAGGGCGTTATCAACTGCAGTGCCTGTTTCACTCGTCAGTGTCGCGCCATTGGTATTGACCTGGTCATCACCGTCGTTGGCATCCACCGAAGCAACGTTAGTGAAATCGATATCCGCAGACGTCAGTGCGTTAGCACCCGTGACGTCGAAGGTATCCGCATTCGCCGTACCGGTCAGTGCATTATCAGCCAGGTCTACCGTTTCAACCGACGAGAACGCGTAGTTAGCAGTGTCGAGTTCATTGTCTGTGCCAGTTAAGGTTGAGTTAGTATCGTTAACCGTCAGAACATCAACACCATCGCCTGCATTAATGCCAGACGCTGCATTGGTGACAGAGATGGCGTTGGCGGTCAGAGCAGTACCGGTTACTTCGAAGCTATCCGCTTCTGAACTGCCGGCGAGTGTGCCGCCATTCAGGTTCGCATTTTCCGTCTCACGGAAGGTGATACCCAGAGTTTCGAGCGCGTAATCCACCGCATTACCCAACTCTGCGAACAGAGATGCGTCGTCACCACCGGTATTTACCTGATCAGCTCCGCCATCAGCATTGACGACTTCAACGTTACTGAAGTTAATGCCTGCAGACGTCAGCGCATTCGCCCCCGTAACATCGAAGGTGTCCGCATTCGCCGTACCAGTCAGTGCATTATCAGCGAGGTCTACCGTTTCAACCGACGAGAACGCGTAGTTGGCGGTATTGAGCTCATTGTCCGTGCCAGTGAGCGTTGAGTTAGTATCGTTAACAGTCAGGCTATCAACACCGTTACCAGCATTAATGCCAGACGCTGCTTTCGTTACAGAGATAGCGTTAGCTGTCAGAGCAACGCCGTTTACTTCAAAGCTATCAGCCGCATCACTGCCTGCCAGTGCGCCATTGGCCAGATCCAGATTCTCTACCGAAGTAAATGCAATCTGCTGAGTCGTCAGGGCGTTATCAACTGCAGTGCCTGTTTCACTCGTCAGCGTTGCGCCATTGGTATTGACCTGGTCATCACCGTCGTTGGCATCAACCGAAGCAACATTAGTGAAATCGATATCCGCAGACGTCAGTGCGTTAGCACCCGTGACGTCGAAGGTATCCGCATTCGCCGTACCGGTCAGTGCATTATCAGCCAGGTCGGCACTATCAATTGAGGTGAACTGATAATTTGCTGTGTTCAGCGCGTTGTCAGTGCCAGTGAGTGTTGAGTTGGCATCGTTAACAGTCACGGCATCATTACCAGTGCCTGCATCGATTGCTGACGCAGCATTAGTAACACTAATTTCGTTAGCGGTCAGTGTTGTGCCTGTTACTGCGAAACTATCTGCTTCAGAGCTGCCGGCGAGTGTGCCGCCATTCAGGTCCGCATTTTCTGTCTCGCGGAAAGTGATGCCCAGAGTTTCAAGTGCGTAATCAACCGCATTTCCCAACTCTGCGAACAGAGACGCATCGGCACCATCGGTATTCACCTGGTCAGCACCATCGCCGGCATTGACTGCCGCAACGCTAGTGAAGTCGATGCTTGAAACTGTCAGCTCATTTGTACCCGTTACATCGAAGGTGTCCGTATTCGCCGTACCGGTCAGTGTATTATCAGCCAGGTCTACCGTTTCAACCGAAGTGAACTGATAGTTCGCAGTGTCCAGCGCGTTGTCTGCGCCAGTTAACGTTGAGTTAGTATCGTTAACGGTCAGAACATCAACACCATCGCCTGCATTAATGCCAGACGCTGCTTTGGTTACAGAGATAGCGTTAGCTGTCAGAGCAACGCCGTTTACTTCAAAGCTATCAGCCGCATCACTGCCTGCCAGTGCGCCATTGGCCAGATCCAGATTCTCTACCGAAGTAAATGCAATCTGCTGAGTCGTCAGAGCATTATCAACTGCAATGCCTGCTTCACTCGTCAGTGTCGCGCCATTGGTATTGACCTGGTCATCACCGTCGTTGGCATCCACCGAAGCAACGTTAGTGAAATCGATATCCGCAGACGTCAGTGCGTTAGCACCCGTGACGTCGAAGGTATCCGCATTCGCCGTACCGGTCAGTGCATTATCAGCCAGGTCTACCGTTTCAACCGACGAGAACGCGTAGTTAGCAGTGTCGAGTTCATTGTCTATGCCAGTTAAGGTTGAGTTAGTATCGTTAACGGTCAGAACATCAACACCATCGCCCGCATTAATGCCAGACGCTGCATTGGTGACAGAGATGGCGTTGGCGGTCAGAGCAGCGCCGTTTACTTCAAAGCTGTCTGCTTCTGAGCTGCCCGCAAGGGTGCCGCCATTCAGATCTGCATTTTCTGTCTCACGGAAAGTGATACCCAAAGTCTCAAGCGCGTAATCCACCGCATTTCCTAGCTCTGCGAACAGAGACACATCGGCACCATCGGTGTTCACCTGGTCAGCACCATCATCTGCATTGACGACTTCAACGTTACTGAAGTTAATGCCCGCAGACGTCAGAGCGTTAGCACCCGTTACATCGAAGGTATCCGCATTCGCCGTACCAGTCAGTGCATTATCAGCGAGGTCTACCGTTTCAACCGACGAGAACGCGTAGTTGGCGGTATCGAGCTCATTGTCCGTACCCGTTAATGTTGAGTTAGTATCGTTAACGGTCACGGCATCATTACCAGTGCCTGCATTAATGCCAGACGCTGCATTGGTGACAGAGATAGCATTAGCCGTCAGAGCCGCGCCGTTTACTTCAAAGCTATCAGCCGCATCACTACCTGCCAGTGTGCCGTTCGCCAGATCCAGATTTTCTACCGAAGTAAATGCAATCTGCTGAGTCGTCAGGGCGTTATCAACTGCAGTGCCTGTTTCACTCGTCAGCGTTGCGCCATTGGTATTGACCTGGTCATCACCGTCGTTGGCATCCACCGAAGCAACATTAGTGAAATCGATACCCGCAGAGGTCAGCTCATTAGCACCAGTCACGTCGAAGGTGTCTGCTTCAGTGCTGCCGGCGAGTGTGCCGCCATTCAGATCCGCATTTTCTGTCTCACGGAAAATGATGCCCAGAGTTTCGAGCGCGTAATCAACAGCACTACCCAACTCTGCGAACAGAGACGCATCGGCACCATCGGTGTTCACCTGATCAACACCATCATCCGCGTTGACTGCTGCAACGTTACTGAAGTTAATGCCTGCAGACGTCAGCGAGTTAGCACCCGTTACATCGAAGGTATCGGCATTAGAAGTGCCTGTTAGTATGCCATCACTAAGATCCGCAGATTCAATATCCGTAAAACTGATATTGCTTGAGGTCAACGCTTCGTTAGTGCCCGCTACAAGCACGGCGGCGCTAGTATTCAGTTGATCATCACCGTCGTTGGCATCCACGGAAGCAACATTAGTGAAGTCGATACCCGCAGAAGTCAGAGCATTGGCACCCGTGACATCGAAGGTATCTGCATTCTCCGTACCGGTCAGTGCATTATTAGCCAGGTCTACCGTTTCAACCGACGAGAACTCATAGTTGGTGGTATCCAGCTCATTGTCCGTACCAGTGAGTGTTGAGTTCGTATCGTTAACAGTCACAGCATCAACACCAGTACCAGCATTAATTGCTGAGGCTGCGTTAGTAATATTAATTTCGTTAGCGATCAGAGCAGCGCCGGTTACTTCAAAGCTATCCGCTTCAGAGCTACCCGCAAGTGTGCCGCCATTAAGATTCGCATTTTCTGTCTCGCCGAAAGTGATGCCCAGAGTCTCAAGCGCGTAATCTACCGCACTTCCTAACTCTGCGAACAGAGACGCATCTGCACCACCCGTATTCACCTGGTCAGCACCATCATCTGCATTGACGACTTCAACGTTAGTGAAGTCGATACCAGCAGAAGTTATGGCATTAGCACCCGTGACATCGAATGCATCAGCATTAGCAGTACCGGTCAGTGTGCCATCGCCCAGGTCGGCAGACTCAATATCCGTAAAACTGATATTGTTTGAGGTCAACGCTTCATTGGTGCCTGCCACAAGCGTGGCTTCGGTAGTATTAAGTTGGTCAGCGCCATTGCCAGCATCCACAGATGAAACATTAGTAAAATCGATGTCCGCAGAGGTCAAAGCATTTGCGCCAGTCACGTCGAAGGTATCCGCATTCGCCGTGCCCGTCAGAACGTTACTCGCGAGGTCAGCGGTTTCCACTGAAGTGAACTGATAGCTCGCTGTGTTCAGCGCGTTATCAGTGCCAGTTAACGTTGAGTTGGCATCGTTAACAGTCACAGCATCATCACCAGTACCAGCATCGATTGCTGAGGCTGCATTAGTAACACTAATTGCGTTAGCTGTCAGAGTAGAACCGGTTACCTCGAAGGTGTCAGCCTTATCACTGCCTGCCAGTGCACCATTGTCCAGATCCAGATTCTCTACCGAAGTAAATCCGATCAGCTGAGTCGTAAGTGCATTATCAACCGAGGCACCCGTATCACTAACTAAAGTCGCGCCAGTGGTATTTACCTGGTCATCACCATTGCCGGCATCGACAGAGGCAACATTAGTGAAATCGACACCCGCAGACGTCAGAGCGTTAGCGCCAGTCACATCAAAATTGTCAGCGCCTGTAGTGCCCTCTATCGAGCCGCCACCGAGATTAATATCATTAACATCAGTGATAGAGATGTCTGCAGTACCGAGCGTTATCTCATTGTCAGCTCCAGTCAGCTGAGCATTACTTAATGTAGTGTTACCATTCTCGATAGTAACTTCGCTCGCGATAGCCGTAGCCCGACCATCTGTGCCAAGGTCGACCGATGCACTATTACCAATCGTTAGCTCTGTAACAGCGCTTCCGTCATTATCAATATCTAAGCTAGCTGAAACGCCATTTAAAGTGACCTCCGCCCCAAGCCTAACGGTATCCCCATCGATATTAATCGATGAGGCTGTCGCAGTACCTTCGAGGTTAATGGCGTTGTTGTATATCGAGGATGCATTGTGAGCTGTTAAGTAAATCTGCTGGGCAGTTAAAGCCCCCGTACTCTTAATGGCATTTGAATCGACTGTACCGGAACTGTCGAAATCACCTGATACTTCGAAACCTACAATGCCATCTGAATCAAAAGTAACCGTACCGCTCGAACCCGCGCCCATACCTATAAATTCGGAAACGGTAATAGCCGCTCCATTCATAATCGAGCCACCAACCAGGACAACTCCCTGATCTATACCACTTAAATTTGCGCCATCTTGAATCGTAATGACACCCGATCCCGAGCCCAAGTCCAGCTCATCTATTGTTCCGTCTAAAAAACTAGTAAGGTTGCTGCCACCAGAAAAACCCGCTACTGCAAGGCTATTTACATTGATCGCGGATGTGCCAGCGAGCGTAACGCCATTGGGGTTTACAAGGATGATGTGACCATTAGCGTTTAGTTGACCCGCTATATTCGATAAAGAATTGCCGGTTACCTGGTTTACAAGTATTGCATTCGTATTTTGTTGATTGAATGTCACCGACGACCCATAGGAAATTCCAAAGCTCGTCCAGTCAGCAGAAACGCGGCTACCAGTGACATCGTATGTCGCGCTTGTCGCATTATTACCAGCGCCTGCATCAACTGTTCCCCCTTGTACATTTGTAAGGCCCGTCGGTAGCTCAGCCCACGCAACTGGCGCTACCACCTGCCCTGCAATTAAAGTGACATACACCCCACCTTTCAGGCCATCACGAACCCCGGCAAGGGTCGTACTCAGGGCTGATATAGCAACGCTCAGGGCATTTTTTCTGAAACTGTTTGATACGGTCTCAATGCGTTTTTTCGTGTAGTGGGTCATTGTCACTGCTCTCATTGCAAGGAGGGCTGAGCCCTCCGGTAGCTTATCCATGTGTACCGGCTGTCTGGTCGCCGGCGCTGCGCTTTTGTGCGTCAGAAATAAAAGTTGATGTCAGCGAATACTTCGATGGCATCAGGATTGTTATTCAGTGGTTCGGTACTGGCGTCACCATCCTGTGGGTCCAGGCTCGACTTGCCGTATACTGGGGTAGCAACAGACACTTTACTGCTGAAGGTCGAACCCCAGGTTGCTTTAAATACAAGGCCAGCGGCACTCATTTGTGCCCATTCGTCTTCTGCCAATGTACCGCTGTCCGTTATGAAGCCGCCGTTCTGAATGCCGTAAGCTAGATCAAATAAAATACCGGCCTGGAATACATCATTGAGCGTATTTCTACCGAAGAGATTCCACTCAGGGAGGTCGAAGTACCACTCGTTGCTTATAAATGCGGATTTATCAGCAGAGAAGTCGCCGACCTGAAAACCGCGAACGCCCGTTGAGCCGCCCATACTGAATTGCTCAAACGAAGGGAGCGACTGGTCGGTATGCTGAAGGCGAACGCTGGTCAGTAAGCGGCTGTATTTCTCGGTAAATGGCAGAGGAATGAAGAAGAGCGAGCTGGTATCAATCGCCGTGCGCACATAATTTTCATCAGCGCCCTCAACAACGTCGGTCTGGAAGCTACCGTACTGAACGCGGAGATTCGCGGTGTTGAGCATACGAATACCCGATTGACTCAAACCATCTATGTAGAAGTTCCACTCACCCGCGACGACATGATCTTCCGTCGACAGAAAATCGATATAGCTCTCTACCGTTGAGGTTTTATCGGTAACTGCCAGTCCAGTCGACATATTAAAGTCACGGGTACGGCGAATCTGATAGTCATAACGAAGTGCGTAGGTAGTATTTACACCGCTGATTTCCAGGGCGTTGATAATGCCGCCATCTTCGTCAACAAGATCGAATGTGTTGCGGTCGGCACTGATCGACACCCGGTTGCGCAGGTTAAATACAGGCAGAGAGTAACTGATCTGACCGAGATTACTGTGTGCTTCGCGCGTACCAATTTCGTCTGCAAGGCCGTCACCCGAATCATTCTGGCCGATATCTTCAGAACGTAGCAGGCCTATGCTCAGATTGTCGCCAATGCCTGCTGGGTTATGCCATTGCATATTGCCGTATGCGCGCGCTTTACCTGTAAACCGAGCACCGTGATTATCCAAACGCACGAGATAGGAGAAATCATCTTCCTCACGAACCACCAGGCGAAGCCGTGTTTCACCTGGATTATTACCCGCACTGAATGCTCCGGTCAGTGTCATGCCGGGCAGGTCATTGAGAATATAAAGCGCTTCTTCAACCTGCTGGCTGGTTACGATGCCACCAACGATATGCTCCAACGGAGACTCAAGCAGCTCCTCGCTGTAACGCTCATTACCCAGAGCTTCAAGCTGACCAAGGCGCCCTTCCATCACAGTAAAAGTCACTACGCCGTTCTCAACTTCTTGTGCTGGCAAAAGCACACGCGCCAGAAACAGCCCGCGCTTGCGGTAATAAATCGTCAGCAGGTTCGCAATTTCTTCCAGATCGGCAAAACTAAGGCCGCGGCTCCGCTTCTGGTCACGGATTAACTCAATCAGCGCCTGCATATCTTCATGAGTCAGGTCATCAACGTCTGAATCACTGCCAATGTCGCGCAGATATGCCGTGATCTCACGAAGTTCATCCGGCGTATAACCAGCATCACCACGCTGGTCTTCCTTCATATAAACGATGCGCAAACGCTCAGCTTCAGCCAGCACACCTTCGCGCGTGATACCAAACTCAGGAAACTCTTCCAGGCGTTCAAAAGCGAATTTGTTTACAAGAATACGGGGGCCCGCATCACGGTCATTAATATCTGGGATATCGCCATCCGTGCTTGGCATCAGATCCTTCTGACGAGAGCGCTGACGGAAGTCTTCATCTGCGTCCGGCTGATCATCAGGCGCATTAATACCAAACACATCACGTAAAGAAGATGCCTGTTGCGCAGAAACACCGGGAACGACCGGGTCTGCAGCCTGGACCGCGCCAGAAGCAAAAAGTGACAGTAACGACAACGTAACACCCCGGCGCACGGACGCACCCAGGCTGGAATGAATCAACATATCCTTGTTCCTTAAACGTGCAGGCACGGCCGCACGCATCTGTGTTTTAACAAGAAGCAGTAGAGCCGGGAGGCGGCCCACGTAACGATCTCTATGAGGAAAATTCTGAGACATCCTTGCCCTACTGAAATTGCAATCCGTTTAGCGCCTGCTCGGGGCAGAGCTGCATAAATCGGGCCTTATCAACGCCATATTGACGCCAGACCCGGTAAAAATCGGCGGCATTATAGCAACATGATCAGAGCTTGAATACCGGCCTGTTAAAACACATAAAAGACGAATTCGATCTCTGAACAGGAGTTTACCCAAAGAGAATCACACAGCAAAGAGGCTCGCCGGACAGAAAGTCAGGCAGGGCTGAAATGGGAATTTATATTACTGAGTAACCACTCAACAGAGTTATTCCCCGAAACGAGGCTGATTTCTGCGAACGGTCGTATCTTCACCCTGCCCACTCGGTACTGAGATAACAGGCGCTACAGACTGATTCGGACCCACGGTAACCTCGAGCATCCCGACACTGATATTATCGCGGCCACCACTGTGATTCGCATCATCAATTAAGCGATAGCAACACTCGAGTGCTGGACGGTGCGTTGCCAGAACATGTTGCAGCTCGGCGTTATCGAAATACTCAGTCAGGCCATCAGAACAGAGCATCAGCAATGCACTTTCAGTTAAACGGTAGGTTTTGAGGTCGGGCTCTACATCCTCCTGGACGCCTAGTGCACGGGTGATGTGGTTACGCACATCGCTGGTTCTGGCCTCTTCCTCGGTGAGCGTACCCGCATCAATCATTTCCTGAACCACGCTATGGTCACGGGTCAGCTGCGTCAGCCCCTTAAGGCTCCAGTGATACGCACGGGAATCGCCAACATGGGCCACCGTGAGTTGATCCTGCCACACCACAGAAAGAACCACCGTCGTTCCCATGTGAGAAAAATCCGGGTTCTCCGCTTTCGCTTCAATGATAGACAAGTTGGCCTTGTGAATGCCGCTACGAACCGCAGACTGAATCATCAGTTTCTGTTGCTCAGGGGTACAAGCAAGGAACGTCGGGGTAATCAGCTGACTGAAACAAAGACTGATCGTCTGAATGGCAATCCGGCTGGCAAGCGCGCCACCGCTGTAACCACCCATACCGTCGGCCACAACAACGTACGCGAATGGCTGATCAGGATGAGCAAACCACGTAATTGCATCCTCATTTTCCTCCCTGATCTGGCCGATATCCGTGCGACCATTTACTGCAAGAGAGACGCTTCTGCTCATTCCATTTTCCATATTTCAAGTGAACAGAGCACTCGCCCTCCGGGCAGGCTGCGGATACAGCGGCTCTGTGTGGACTCGAGCGATTAAAACAAAAAAAGCTGAGCGGTGACAGAATTTTTCCTGATTCGCCTCTGGTTGATTTTGCAACACCTGTTCAGCATAATTGGCCTCACTTCAGCGTGGCAGCGTCTGAAACTTCAGGGAATCACCGTCAGCAGGGACACATACTCGACATGGCAAGACTGCCGCGTATCAACATCGCCAACATCCCCCAGCACATCATTCAGGTCGGCCACAACAACCTGAATTGCTTCTTCGATGACGAAGATTACGAATTTTATCTGGCGTCATTGCAGAAGGCGGCTGAGCAATACGATGTCGATCTTCATGCCTATGTATTAATGCCCAATGCGATTCAGATGGTTGCCACACCGAACATCGCAAATGGAATTTCATCCATGATGCAGTCACTTGGCCGTCGCTACGTTCAATACGTCAATCACCGTTACCAGCGCTCGGGCACCTTATGGGGTGGCCGCTATAAGTCCAGCGTCATTGATTCCGAGGCCTACCTGCTTACCTGCTATCGCTACGTTGAACTGAAACCCATGCATGAAGGGATTGTCGAGAGTCCTGAGCTTTACGAGTGGTCAAGTTTCAACCACCACACTGGGCGAAAGAAGAGCAAAATTCTTGAGGACCACCGGCTGTACCTTGCGCTCGGCGATACCTACGAAGAGCGTGCCAATGAGTACAGTAAGCTATTCCGCTATGAATTCGACCGCGGACTGCTTACCTATATTGCTGAAACCATCAAACTCGGCCAGGTACTCGGCGGAGATCAGTTCACCGAGAAAATTGAAAAAATTGCCAACCACCGGGTACGCCCACTTAAGCGTGGCCGCCCGAAGAAGAAGTCAAAACCCACCACCGCTTAATCGGCGAATACGCCCAGTGGCGTAATATTACGCATCATTGTAATTTTCTCGATCATCGCAAAAAATTTCTTTTAATAAATCGTGTCAGAGTCAAACCGCTCACTGATCACTGGCTTCTCCCATGTAGTTAAAGGCCCTGTCTGTCTGCAGCCAGCCTCGTGAAAGTAACTGCTATAAATTCGTGCCAGAGTCGAATAAATAATAAAAAATCAGGGGTTTTCGTCTCGGGTCTAATCTGTTTAACTTGGCCTCACTTGCCATATGGCCGTGGTTTAAGCGCTGAAAATCAGCCCGCACAGCCAAGGCTTGAAGGAAATCTTTAACTAAATACAGAGGAATTGTTAAATGGCTATCTACATGAATTTCAACGGCAACAACCCACAAGGTAACGTAACTGCTGCTGGTTACGAGAACTGGATTGAAGTTGATAGCATGAGCTTCGGCGTTGGCCGCTCAATCACCATGCAAGCGGGTGCAATGTCTAACCGTGAAGCATCTCGTCCAAGCATCAGCGAAGTGACTGTAACTAAGCCACTGGACGCTGCTTCAGGTGGCCTGTTCAAGTCATCTGTTACTGGTGACGCTGGTGTTAAGGTAGAAATCCACGTTGTTCAGACTGGTGCAGAGAAAGTAGAAAAGTACGCTGTCTACACTCTGGAAGAAGTAATCATCTCTTCTTACAGCATCAGCGCTGCAGCTGGCGGTGCTCCAGCTGAGTCTATCTCTCTGAGCTTCGCAAAAATCGAAGCTGACCTGACTCACGCTGATAAGACCAACAAGAATACTAAGAACATGAAGGTTGGTTACGACCTGACTACTGCAAAACCACTGTAATAGGGTATCCTAACCCCATTACATCTCAGGGCAGCCTGCAACAGGCTGCTCTGTTCTAAAGGATTCTAACGCAAGTGGAAGCGTAGCCCCCTCATTACGCTACCCATCACAAACGCAGTGGTGATATAGCATGACGGCACTCAGTCAGAACAACCGCCTTATTCAGATAACGACTCCGTTAGGTAAAGACGCAATGATTGTGTCAGAGCTGACCGGTGACGAATATATTTCAGACCTTTTCCACTTCCACCTCGACTTATATTCTGACAACCACGAGATCGCTCAGAAAGACCTTCTCGGTAAAGACGTTACTATCAGCCTGCAATCAGAAAAGACGAAAGAATCACGCTATATTCACGGCTACATCAACCACCTGGCAATGCTTGATGTTAACGACGAAGGATTACGTCGATATCGTGCTGAGGTAGTGCCAGGGCTATGGTTCACAACACTCGGTGCGAAAAACAGGATCTTCCAAAAGAAAACTGCCGATAAGATCATCGAAGAAGTTCTGAAAGAATACAGCAAGCTTGTCTCATTCAAGCTGAATACCAAAGGCAAGTTTGCCGAACGTGAATACTGCGTTCAGTTTGAAGAAACGGACTTTGCCTTTGTATCACGCCTGCTCGCAGAAGAAGGCATCAGCTACTACTTCACACACAAAGACGGTGAACATGAACTTATCTTTGTCGATGATGCACAGGACTTCGTCGACTCAGGCGCGGCCAAAGCAGAATATGATGGCGGCGGTGTTCAGCCAGACATTCCATCCGTGCACAGCTGGCAGCGGACCTTTAATTACCATACAAATGCATTCGAATTCCGTGATTACTCCGAGAACACGACGAGTAAAGATCACAAGCAGACAGTTAAAACCAAATCAGACCTGAATAAAATTTCAGGTCTGACTACCCAGGGATATGGTGCTTTCCACTTGGAGCCCGAGGGAGATAGCGAGCACACTCTCATCGATGCTAAGAGTAAGTCCTTCGCTGAGAACAGCATGGAAGCCGTTGAGGCAGGGTTCGACGTTGCACAGGGTACGAGCAATATCATAGCCCTATCGGCGGGTGCACGTTTTGAACTTGAACACCCTATTTCCAGCGAAACAGGTAAGTACCTGGTGACTCACCTCAGCATCATTGCCCGCGATGGTAATGGCGAATCAACCCAGAACTCGAACCGTTTCAGCTGCGTTCCATCAGATACTTTGGTCAGGCCTCAGCACGACGCCTACCGACGCCAAGTTCATGCGCCTCAGGTCGCAACCGTATGTGAAGTAAAAGCCACAGGCAGTGACAGCTCCAAAGACACTTTCACCCAGGTAAAAGTTACCTTCCCATGGAACAGTGCCCAGAACTCTTGCTGGGTACGAGTCGTACAGCAATTCGCTGGTAAAGGCTGGGGTGCGAACTTCGTTCCGCGCGTCGACCAGGAAGTAGTCATCAGCTACATCAATGGCGACCCTGATCGCCCGCTGGTAACAGGGGCTGTTTATAACGGAACCAACGCAGGTCCGAACTACACATCGACGCAAAGCGGCTGGAAAACCATGGTCAAAGACAGTGAATTTAACGAACTGCGCTTTGACGATAAAAAAGGCAGCGAAGAAATTTATATGGAAGCCGGTAAAGATCACAACTGGATCATTCACAATGACCAGACCGGCACCGTCGAAAACGATCAGACCGTCACCGTTAAGAACGACCAGAAGCTGACCGTCGAACAGAATCGCACAGCAACCGTCAGTAAAGGCAACGATTCACTGACCGTATCGAAAGGCAATCAGACGACCAAAGTCGACTCAGGCAACCATAGCCTGAAAGTCAGCAAAGGTACGTCAACAATCGATGCTATGGGCGCGATTAAGATTACCTCCAAGACCTCAATCGAACTGAAAGTCGGCGCTAACAGCATAAAAATCGACCAGAGCGGCGTTCAGATTAAAGGCACCATGCTTAAAGCCAAAGCCAGCGCTATTGGCGAAGTATCAGCCGGCGGCATACTCACGGTGAAGGGTGCCCTGACCAAAATTAACTAAGTGGTAACAGCATGACTCAGCTGATAAAAATACAGGCGCTGACTGCCGACGAACTGCTCAAAGAATTTGAATTAACTGAGCCGGAGGCCGCTGATGTCGTGATTCCTGATACAGCGCCGCAGATCAGTATCGAGCGCTTGATGGAAGCAGGTTACTACCAGGATGCCATCAAACTACTGGCCCACGGCCTACCTAAGCGAGAGGCAGTCTGGTGGGCCTGCCTCGCTGCGAGAAAAGCCCAAAAGCCAGACACCGACGAACACAACATTAATGCCCTGTTGGCGACCGAAACCTGGGCTCGAAAACCCACAGAAGACCATCGCCAGCGCTGCAAAGAACTCGGTGAAAAAACACAGTACAAAACTGCAGCCAGCTGGGCGGCCACTGCAGCAAGTTGGTGTACCGGAAGCATGACCCCACCGGGCGAACCTGAGGTACCACCACCAGCCTACCTATACGCCCATGCAGTGGCCGGCAGCATCACACTCGCTTCAGCCACGATCGACCCGGAAAAAATTGAAGACAACTATAAGCTGTTTCTCGCTCAGGGCATCGATCTTGCCCGTGGCGGAAACGGCATGATCGAAGGAGCCTGATCATGGGAAAGCCAGCCTCACGCATCACTGACATGCACGTCTGCCCGATGTCATCTGGTCCGGTACCGCACGTTGGCGGCCCTATTGTCTCTCCCGGTGCACCTACAGTGCTCATCGGTAATATGCCTGCCGCGACTCTGGGCAGTATGTGTGTCTGCGTTGGGCCTCCCGACTCTATTGTCATGGGCAGTACAACCGTCCTGATGAGCAATAAGCCTGCAGCACGGATGGGCGACTCAACAGCTCACGGCGGTAAGATTGTATTGGGCTGCCCTACCGTTTTGGTGGGCGGGTGAATGGTGAAGCTTTCTCTTTTTATCGTATTAATAATTGCATTCGTAGGGGCTAACGCGATGTCAAAGAACAATAAAACGTGCTTATTCTCAGCAATATCCGGCACGATCACGCTCAATGGCAAGCCAGTTGCAAATGCAAGAATAAAGAGAGTTTCAGACGAACGGATTGACGAGTCAAAGACGGATGAAAATGGCTACTTCAGCATGCCTTCTGTTTTCGACACATCCATTTCCAATGCAATCAGGAAGTTCGTTCCCAGTCAGTTTGTTTCCCCGCAGAAGATTTATGTATATGTAGATGGTATGGAACACCAAATACTTGGTGGCGTGAAGCGTCGCGAGAAAGAATTTTCTGAATCTCTAGGAAAACCTTGGATAGTCACCTGTGAACTTACGGACAGACCGGAAGTTTTTGAAATAGACGGCAACGCGTTTTATACAAAGTGCAAATGGGATGCAGAGCGTGACGAGGAATTGGAAATTCTACCACCAAGCTAATACGTTCAGTACCGAATAGAGGGAATTTGATATGAGTGACACATACCCGCCAACGTTAGCAGCACGACTAGCTGACGACATATATGGTTTAGTAACAGGGGCAACACTTGACGATGGATACAGAGTTCTTCACAAAAATCACCATAAATATTTAGACCTTCCCGAACCTCCTGAGCAGGAGATTATTGACCAGAAAGTCATCCCCCTATTAAAGGGAACTACGGGTTCGGTGTTTTTCTTGAAATCCCAATCTGCTATGGGCTTAACTGCTTTCGGAAATGGTATGGGGTACGAGAAACACGCTTTTATTGTATTCAGGGGTACGAATACGAAGTTCGCCGCAGACATCCTGACCGATTTGAGCGTAGGAATTACTCTGAGGTCATCATACGGTCAACCTATTCACAATGGTTTTGCTGATGCATTCAGCTCCATGAAAAACCAGATAGATATTTTTCTAGCAGAATGTGTCAAACGAAATACCCTACACCTCCATATCGTCGGCCACAGCCTCGGCGGCGCCCTAGCCACTCTATGTACTGAATACGCAAAATCTAAATATTCTACTCTGGCAGTGAAGTGCTATACATTCGGCTCTCCTCGGGTTGGCTTGAAAAGCTTTTCCGATGAGTTCACAAGGAAGATTGGACCTGAGAATATATTCCGAGCGTACCACCGTACTGATCTGATTCCATGCATCCCATGCTGGCCTTTTATGCATATCCCGATTACAACGGGCGCTAACTCTGACTACTTTCTGCCTAGTGAAGGGAACTTTGCAGCATTAGCCGCACATGATATGAAGCTGTACAGAGACTCCGTCAAAGGTCATAACAACTGGGATGGATTAAGAGGGCTTAGGTATCAAAACTTGCAGCCTACTGAGATTAAGCCATGGCTCAATAATAAGTCGCCAATTAGCTTTACCCCGACAAATCTTGAGTATTTAGATAAAGCCATCAATTACGTATTACTCAAGGTTGCAAAAGGTATAGGAAGTGCTGTTGGAGCAGGGCTCACGGGATCTTTCACCCTTCTTGATCAAATGGCATACATTCTAAGAAAGGGGATTGATCTTTCGACGAACCTTTCAACACTCGTACTTTCGCTCCTAAGAAAAATCGCTGAATTACTCGGAATGAGAAAGACCATTGAAGTAGCAGATGCTACGCTGGTTTTTATCAGGAATTTATTTCAGAGACTTCATCAGAAGGTAAGTGAACAAGCTCAGAAAATCCTTGATGCCGTTCTGGTTAGAGGCAAGTCACTATAAGAATAGTGATCAACCATAAATATTTCCAGTTCAAAATTGATATCCTGGTCATACATATAGATATATGAATGCTTAAACCTATTCTCATCATACTAATAATTGCATTCGTAGGAGTGAACGCAATGTCGAAAAACAATAAAACATGCTTGTTTTCGGCAATATCCGGCACGATCACACTCAATGGCAAGCCTGTTGCGAATGCAAGAATAAAGAGAGCTTCAGACGAACGGATTGACGAGTCAAAAACGGATGAAAATGGCCACTTCAGTATGCCATCCGTCTTCGCCAACCCGATATTTATTTTCATATCCCGGTTCATTCCTGGGCAGTTTGTATCAACACAAAAGTTGTACATATACGTTGATGGTATGGAGCACATGCTCTTAGAAGGGATCAAACGTAGAGAAGCAGAGTTTACAGAGTCACGTGGCAAGCCTTGGGTCATCACATGCGAACTAAGTGATGATCCAATCCGATTCAGAATTGATGGAAATGCCTTCGCTTCCAGATGTAAGTGGGATTCCGAGCACGACAAAAAAATGAAAATACTGCCGCCTAGCTAATTCATTTTTGCATCTGATATGACGATTTATAAAAAAACGGGGCTTTCGCCCCGTTTTTTGTTCCTACCCGATAATCAGCTTACCTGATAAGTAAAGTCACCTTCCTCAGTAGCACCGATGTGCACCTTAGTAACTTCTTCGCCTTCGGCCATCTTCGCTAAGCACTCTGATGCCAGCGCTGGCAGCACGGTACGGTTGAGGATGGTTTCGATGTTACGAGCACCGGTATCCGACTCCTGACAACGTGCGACGATATTGATAAGTACATCGTCGTCGTAGCTGAATTCCGCACCGTATTTCTCGGTGAGGCGTTTCTCGATACGACGCATGTTGATCGCGGCGATCTGCATCAGGTTCTCATCATCCAGTGGGTAGTATGCGATGGTATTCGCACGACCCATGAATGCCGGCTTGAAGTGCTGAAGTAAATGCGGACGGATATTATCAAGCAATACTTCAGGCTCTGGCTTCTCTTCAACCTGATTGAAGATAGCGCGAATCGCATCTTCACCCGCGTTCGACGTCATGATGATGATGGTATTCTTAAAGTCGATATCCCGGCCTTCACCGTCTTTGATCGTACCTTTATCGAACAGGTTGTAGAAAATGTCCTGAACGCCCGGATGTGCCTTCTCCATCTCATCCAGCAGGATGACGGAGTACGGCTTACGGCGTGCCGCTTCAGTAAGAACACCGCCTTCGCCATAACCCACATAACCCGGAGGCGAACCCAGCAGCATAGAAACTTTATGCTCTTCTTTAAATTCAGACATGTTGATGGTGGTGATATTCTGCTCACCGCCAAATAACTCATCCGCCAGTGCAAGCGCAGTTTCTGTTTTACCAACACCCGACGTACCACAGAACAGGAAAACGCCCATAGGTTTGCGCGGATCAGTTAAACCAGCACGCGAGGTCCGGATCACCTGTGCAATGGCCTCCAGCGCATGTGGCTGACCAATAACACGCTGGCCCAAGCGATCAGCAAGTGTCTGAACCGCAGTAATCTGATCACTGACCATTTTACCGACCGGAATACCAGTCCAGTTAGCGATCACCTCAGCGATAGCCTGCTCATCAACATTCGCTTGCATCAGAGGTGCATCCCCCTGAATGCCACTCAGTTCAGCGGTAAGCGCCTTCAGTTGAGTTTTAAGCGCATCGGCATCGCTGTCTGACAGTTTGTTGTCAGCATCTGCCATAAAGTTCTGGTCGATCTGGTCACGACACTCGCGGATCTGAGTAATCAATGCGGTTTCCTGTTCGTACTGAGTATTCAGATCAGCTAACAAGGTCCCTGCATTCTGTTTTTCTGCGTACAGATCAGCGAGGCGTTCGGTATGTTCTCCCGTCGCCGCCGCTTCCCGCTCCAGTTTACCTATGGTTGTTTCCGCTCGTTGAATACGACGCTGAGCATCTTCAATCGCACCCGGTGTCGCCGACTGGCTGAGTGCTACACGTGCACACGCGGTATCCAGCAGGCTGACCGATTTATCCGGAAGCTGACGACCCGGAATATAGCGATGAGATAAAGTCACAGAAGCGATAATGGCTTCGTCCAGAATACGGACCTTATGGTGATCCTGCAGAGACTGAGCGATCCCCCGCATCATATCGATGGCTTTTTCTTCGGACGGCTCTTCAACTTTTACCACCTGGAAACGACGGGTCAACGCTGGGTCACGCTCAAAATATTTTTTGTATTCAGCCCAGGTCGTCGCAGCAATAGTGCGCAGCTCGCCACGTGCCAGTGCAGGTTTCAGAAGGTTTGCTGCATCGCCCTGTCCTTCTTTTCCGCCCGCGCCAATCATGGTGTGCGCTTCATCGATGAACAGAATAATCGGAGTGACGGAAGCACGCACTTCTTCAATAACAGATTTAAGACGGTTCTCAAATTCGCCTTTCACGCTCGCACCTGCTTGCAGCAAGCCAAGGTCGAGAGTACGTACAGCAACACCTTTCAGCGGTTCAGGCACGTCACCCGCGGCAATACGCAAAGCGAAGCCTTCCACTACCGCAGTTTTACCTACGCCAGCTTCACCCGTCATGATCGGGTTGTTCTGACGACGACGGGTCAGGATGTCGATGCACTGACGAATCTCTTCATCACGGCCAAGTACCGGGTCAATCTGACCACTCTGAGCACGCTCCGTTAAGTTCACTGTGTACTTATCAAGCGCTGGCGTTTTAGACGCAGACACAGGGCCTGCCTGGCCGCCTTCTGAGCCTGGTTCATTACCACGAACCAGTGAATCGGTCTCGCCAGTGGTGCCGAAAATAGCGCGGGCAGTTTCACGGATAGATTCTGGCGCAATCTCTTTTAACTCAGGGCAGCTTTCAAGGAGCTGACGACGCGTGCTGTCTTCTAACAGCAAGGCCGCAAGCAGGTGACCTGAGCTGACGACGGGTTGTGCGTAGTCGACTGAAGCCAGCATCCAGGCGTTCTTAGCGGCTTCGACAATACTTGGGGCGAGAGCAGCCGGACGACTGCTGCCTGAACGGAAACGCGAGATCGTACCGGCCAGTTGTTTGGCGACACTCCCAGGATTAACGTCATGTTTTTCCAGCAAGGTAACAAAATCGGTGTCAGAGATATCGAGGAGTTTCAGCAACCAATGTTCGAGTTCAACATTGTACTGGCTGTGAGCAAGACACAGACCTGCTGCTCCTTCGAGCGAGTCCCTCATATAGGGCGACATTTTGTCGACCAGCGACTTCAGATTGATGTTAATCATGGGTTTATTCCTCGTTCATCTCTGAAATTATTGAATCCATGTGATCCGTGCGATTAGTACGCCATCGGTAATGCATCATCCGGAACAGGCACGTGTTGGGATAGCCTGACTGATAACGCGTTTTCTTTTATCTTTTCTGGGTTCATATAAGTATTCCAACCAAGTAAAGGTTCAGACTTAGTTGGGTCGAATAAATCGTCAAGCGGAAAATATCTGGCGTCCAGCTTCACTTCAATATCAAAGTCCTGCTCTTCGCCAACGCTCATACGAATAAATGATTTTAATTCTTCAAGACCGCGAGACCCTGGCGCCAGGCTATGAAACTCTTCTTCATTGTGCGGCACGGTAATAACGGTAAATTTACTTTGTGCCTGATAACAACGGGTGCCCATGACCGTGCTGACACCCAGCGCATTATTCACGCCATGAGGGTGATCCTCGTCCGGGAGCCGGCAGCGTGCGTCTTCAGGTAAGTCGTACCATGAGCCATTAAACTGCTCGATATAGGTTTCAAGACCAAACATGCCTGCAATACTGCTCCTTAAAGACTCAGCTGAACAGATTCCGCGGGCAAAGTGAGCGGCATACTGAGCAATTGGTTCATCCGGCATGGTGGAGCGATAACGTAACTCGGGAATACCCAGCCCCGCCAACGACAATAAAGCATCAGTAAACAGGTCTTTCTTCTCAGTCCCCTCTCTGACTGTTCTCTCGAACGAAGGGCCCATCTGGTACTTGTGCCATGCCTCATAAAACAACGAAATAGTGCGATGATTAAACAGGTCGAGGTAATCTTTCAAAGCCGGATTTTTCTGTCTCAGCTCAGAAATTACCGTCTCACTCAGATAGTAAGGCATCACCCCCTGACTACCCGTCAGCCCCATCATGGCGACTTCGACCTGCCATTGCAGTGCAGGGTTTTCCTCAGAGTCGTGACTGTGAATGCGTTTCTGAGATACCTTGGTGACGTCAGAACCATTGAAGGCCAGCGAATTTCGAGACGTAAAGTGAACCGCCTCCTGATCCGGACGCGCTAATCCACCGACAGACGCATCGGCAACATCGTCATCCTCGGTATTCTGCTGTGATGCAGACTCAAGTAAACGCACCGCCTGAAAAAAATCGAAGCGCTGTGGTTCAGTCTGCAACTGCTCAATCAGATTAAGGCTTTTTCGCCGGCGCGCGGTGGCCATCGCTTAAACTCCCCATCTTTTCCATTGAGCGTTACGGTTAACTTAGTAAACGAATTAATCGAACCGTACAGGCCGAAAAAACGCTCCATTACACTGGCGAACATAAGCGGGCTCGTTCCCGCAAGCATTACTGGGTCCAGTTCGAGATCGATCTGCGTTCCGCGACACAAAGACACCATGCCATCCACCTGAACGGGCGATGTAACGGGCTTAGTGTGAATCGCAGCAATCGCGTCGATCATATTTCGTGTACTGGCAGAATCTCTGAAATCGTACAAACGCAGAATCTCTTTCAGCGCTTCTACGGAGCCTCCCCCCTGACTCAGGGACAGGTGGTTAAGATTGAGGTGAGAAATCAAACGCCAGTAACCGCGCTCCCGCAGTGGCGGACGGATGGTCGCAGACGGAACGACCACACACTGTATACGCTCGGTCGGATATTCATCATCAACCACTTCGAAATATGGTCGCCCTTGCCCCGTTGTCAGCTTTCTCGGCACATTACGATTTGTGCACAAAAGCTTCATCTCGAGGTTCTGATTTTTCACCTGATGCGGATTAAAATTCATATCCACAAGACTGATATCAACCTCGGATGCCAGTTCATTGCGATGGTCACCCTCAAGTACCTCGCGGCGATGCGTTAACCAGAACGCCGGTTTAGCATCGGTATTACGGCTGTGGTTCATGCCATAAAACGGACGGTATGGAGTGTAACAGCCATCGCTGTCGGTCGCTCCGACATCCGTAATGCTATACACCTCCAGGCCATCGCGACGACGAGAGTCGGGAACAACCGGGTAACGCGACTCGGTGTGCGTTAAAGCCACAGGATCGGCCGTCGTCTCGAATATATTCACAATCGGCGTACAGCCAAGTGCAAACATACTGGCATTCACCTGATGCTCCAGTTCGGAGTCACTCTCACGCAGATAAAAATAGACGTTGAGCGTATTGGTGTACGACTCGTTCATCGCCACATCAAGCTGAGTGAGGTCGATAAACTGGAATTTCTCCTGAAACGCAAAGAACTCAGTTAATAGTCGATAACCTGCAAAAGAATTCGGCGGGTACGGCAACATCCCTTCGGCGGTACCAAAACCTACCTGCTCCAGACAATCGGAGTTCAGGAAGACCGGAGCAACATCTGACTCACCATTGGCGACAACGACTTTGAAGCACTTGGTTAATAGCAAATCATAGAGTGGGTGAACGTGCTGCAGCTGACCTTTAAGAAACAAACGAATCTTTGAAAAATCCATTTCATTCATAACCAGGTCTTCGCTCAGCGTTCTGAAAGAGACCTTAAGCACGGCAGCAGCCCCCTGCACCTCCAGGCTGCCTGGCGCAACAAAAGGCCGTGGCATTAACTGAGCTGTTTCTACTTTCAAGGGCAGCAGCTCAACCGGGTAAGAAGTCGTGAATCGACACTCTTCACCATCAGAATCTGTATCAAGCAAGGTACCTGCCGGTATCTGTACGGGCGCATCCAGGTCATCAAGCGGTGCAAACTGAGTAATTGCCATGGACGGTACTGGGCGCAGGTAGTGCGGATACAGAGTCTCCAGCATGGCATCCGTCAGTTCAGGAAAGTCATCACTCAACTTCTGCTGAATACGCGCATTCAGAAAGGCAAAGCCGGAAAGCAGACGCGACACCAACGGATCATCCACAGAGTCACTGCCTAGCTTAAGGCTTTCAGCGACGGAGGGATGCTGGCGTGCAAAATCACTGGCCGATTGCTTAATAAACGCCAGTTCTTTTTCGTAATGATATAAGAGCCTGTCGCTCATAATCAGAAAATCTCCGAGACATTTACCGTCTGATTGACGGGGTTTAACGCCGATTCAAATATAATCATTTCTTGTAGCGGGTTGACGTTGAGCGTTGCCTCAACCCGGAAACGGATTGTGGGGTCTTCATTATCAATCGCCACGTCCGTCTTCACTTTGACGGAGCGAATCCGTGGCTCAAAACGCTTCACAGCTTTTTCAATCCGGCGACAGAATTCATTGCGACTATCGAACGATGTCATATTGATTGTCGATAAATCAGGCAAGCCGTAGTTGAGAACGCAGTCGTCCAGATGGCTATATCCCGCAGGCGGTGACACACAGCAGTAACGGGTATTAAACAGATTCTCGAGGTCGCGACGTATGCTCTCGCGAAGGCTGCGCACAATCTGATGACTCTGGCGAAAATCTGTGCCCTTGTTCTGTTCCAGGAAACGATCAAGCAAAGGGGCAACGAGTGGTTTATCTTTCAGTTCAGACATACATCACACCTTGCCAATATCAATCTGACTTAATGACGTCGTCAGCCTGAGCTCTGACACCAGATGGTCAACCGAGTAATGCGTTTTCAAATGCACCAGACTTGAGTAATAACCTGGCTGTGCGGGATCTTCATCCACTACCACTCTGGCCTCACGCAATGGATAACGTGCCATCATTTCCCACGAAAGGTCGTCCCGGCCGGTCGTGTATTGATCGAGCCAGTTCTGTAAAAAACGCTCACAGGATTCGGCGGTAGTGTATGAGCCCACCTTATCCCGAACAATAACCTTGATGTACTGTGCCACCCGGGAGCCACACAATATCTGCTGCAACATAGAACTTATGCGTGCGTTCGCTGTTGCTGATTTTTTCGCATACACCTTAGGGATCTGCAGCGATGGGCAGTTATTAAACACGGCATACGGCGTCTGAAAACAGTGGCACAGAGCGATCATTCCATAGTCGCTCAGTTCACGTTCTAACTGATCAGTCACAGTGACAGACGTCGACATTTTCACCATCGCGCGGGATGAATCGGTGCGATAGGCCGGCGTCGGGAATTGAGTAACCAGGCCGCCACCATAATGATCCCGAGGGACGCCGCGTATATGACTGAACCAGCCGACCTCAGAAAATTCACGGATCAGTACTGTCCCAAGTGCGAAACAGGCGTTACCCCACAAGTATTTGCGGTTATCTTTACCTGCGACGCTTTCATTAAATCGCAGACCACGGCGGGAACGGCGATTATCCTGATAAGGCTCACGCATCAGCACCTGAGGCAGAGTCAACGCAAGGAAACGACTGTCATCGTGTTCACGCATCGAACGCCAGCGCACGTAATCATGCGAGCGGAAAATTTCGTCGACATTGATATGCAGACCAAGGTTATCGAAATCATCCAGACCAAAAAGCTGAGGGGCCGCACTGCAGACAAACGGACAAAACGCCGCAGCTGCAGCCCGGCTGATGCCCTGCAAGGTAAACACATCATCAATGCGATGGTCTTCATAAGGCCTGTGCGCAACGTAGTAGTCACCCAGCAGAACACTGAAAGGCTCCCCACCGGGCGTACCAAACTCTTCGTTGTAGATCAGATGAAACAAGCCGCTTTGATCGAAGTCTGGCGCACGCTCCATATCACGAGCGAGATCCTTCCAGCTGACATCCAACAATCTGATTTTAGTATTTTCGGGATTAACAACGGCGTCGATCAGAAACCAGAGGCCGCGCCAGGAAGCTTCGAGCGCCTGAAAGCGCTTATTGTGCAGAACGGCATCAATCTGCTCAGAAATCAGCTCATCAATAAATGCGACTTGTTGAGCCAGCCAACGACAAGGCTCCAGACGTGACGTATCGGCGGGTGACGATAGTTCGACCCAACGGCGAAACGCCTCCACATCATCGTTTTCAGAAAGGAATGAATAAATATCCGCGAGGGGTATTTCGTCCGATGAAAGGGTTGGCGAAGGATTCTCTGACATGACAGCCATGCCTGCGGAATCGTTCAGCACGGAAAACCTCTGAAGAAGAAATTATAAAGGGGGCCTGAGGCCCCCGATATCTGCTTACTTAGGCTGCGGAATATTCGCAACCATACGCAGAGAAGTTGTCAGCTCTTCCATTTGCAGCCAAGGCTTCAGGTAAGCAACGGCGCTGTATGCACCTGGAGAACCTGGAATTTCCTTAACTTCAACGCGAGCTTCAGCCAGTGGGTACTTGGCTTTCATTTCAGCAGACGCATCTGGGTTGCCGTTAGTGTACTGGGCAATCCACTGGTTCAACCAACGCTCGCAGTTTTCTGCCTGCATGAAAGAACCTACCTTGTCACGCGCCATTACTTTCAGGTAATGAGCAATACGTGAAGTCGCCATCAGGTATGGCAGGCGAGCAGAGATAGACGCGTTTGCAGTAGCATCCGGGTCATCAAATACTTTCTGCTTCTGAGTAGACTGAGCGCCAAAGAACACAGAGTAATCTGTATTTTTGTAGTGACACAGTGGCAGGAAGCCCTGGTTAGACAGCTCAGCTTCACGACGGTCAGTGATACCCACTTCGGTAGGACACTTCTGGTCAGTATCGCCATCATCACTCTTGAAGATGTGCGTCGGCAGACCATCAACACGACCACCTTCGGCACCACGGATAGCAGTACACCAGGAGTTTTCAGAGAACGCACGCGTCAGGGTAGTACCCATCACATAAGACGCGTTCATCCAGCAGTAATCGTCGTGCTCAGTTGCTTTCGACATACCAGACTCGTCCAGATCAAACTCTTCAAAATTGAAGGCTTCAACTGGCTTAGACGCAGCGCCGTATGGTGTACGTGCAAGAACACGAGGCATAACCAGAGTGACAAAGCGTGAATCTTCGCTGTCACGGAAGCTGCGCCATTTAATGTATTCCTGAGATTCGAAAATACCGCCCAGATCACGTGGCTTAGACAGCTCAGTGAAATCGTCAAAACCGAACATGCCTGAACCAGCCGCTGAAATAAACGGACAGAAGCCAGCAGCAGCAACGTTAGACATATTGCTCAGCAGGTCGATATCTTCAGGGTGATTAGTGAACTCAAAGTCACCGATCATACAGCCGTATGGCTCACCACCAGCAGTACCGAATTCTTCTTCGTAGATTTTCTTGAAGATCTGGCTCTGATCGAACTCAACCGCTTTATCAAGGTCACGGAAAAGCTCACGCTTGCTCAGGTTAAGCATGCGGATTTTCAGAGTAGCGCCAGTTTCGCTGTTCATAACGAGGTGGTTCAGACCGCGCCATGAGCCTTCCAGCTTCTGGAATTTTTCGTCATGCAATACAGCGCTGAGCTGTTTTGACATCGCCTGATCAATCGCAGTAATTGCCTGCTTAATTGTATTGGTCAGGTTACGATCCCAGGTAACGGTACCTTTCAGAACCTGCTCGGTCAGGTTTGCCAGCAGGTCTTCAGTTTCTTCACGGCCAGTTTGCTTAGTGTAGGTAATTGCCTGTTCAAGCAGACTGACCGACTGTTCTTCCGCTTCTGCGCCTACCGCAGCTTCGACTTCAGTACTCATTACTCAGCTCCTTCTTTGCTTTCGCCAACACCCAGCTGCTGAGAAATCTCAGTGATGTTGTCAGTATTTTTCAGAATTTGTTCAAGAACCGTTTCCAGCTCTTCAGAGCGATCCGCTTTACTCAGCAGGTCACGCAGTTTGTTACGCGCGTCCAGAAGCTGCTTCAGAGGCTCAACCTGTTCTACGATAGCTTCTGGCGTAAAGTCGTCCATCTTACGGAAATCCAGATCCACAGCCATGGTGTTGCCATCGCCTGCCAGAGTGTTTTCAACCTGCAGGTTCAGCTTCGGATTAACTTTAGCCATCACTTCATTGAAGTTATCGCGATCAATCTGAACGAACTTACGCTCTTTCAGCGCTTTACGGTTTTCAGCGTTATCACCTGAGTAGTCACCCATGACACCTGCAACAAACGGCAGTTCTTTTTTAACTTCAGCGCCATTCGTTTCAACATCATATGTGATGTGTACGCGAGGCTTACGCACGCGCTTCAGCTTATTGTGGATACTTTCGGACATGAGTAACTCCTTTTCCTTTGAGTAACGGTGTTCACCGTAATTCTGTTAATTCTTACCAGCTGGTCTCAGACTTTGGTTCAGGCTCAGCTTGCGGCGCAGGCGCGGCAGCCGGAGCAGCGGCTTCTTCGCTCGCCGCCGGTGCGGCAGGCGGCGCAACATAGGTCGACTCATCTGAGCCGTCCATTTTCACGCCTGTAAACTGCGAGAACAGACCGCGAGCATTGCTGTCTGGAATCAGCTCCATCATCAACTCGGCGACCGTCATCCGGCCCCAGCTGATCAGGCGCTCAAGACCCGGCGCCAGTGGTGTATGTGGTTCGTACTGACGGAAGTACTTAGCGACCTCTTCAAGGCGCTTAAGTGCTTCTTCGCGATTGGTAATCGGCCCTGTGGTTCCATTCACTAAACGCACAACCTGCCCTCCCTGTATGGCGCTGGCGTCTGCTGCGGCATCCTCAGCGGCTGCAGCACTTTCTTCGGCTTCTACAGCAGCGCTTGCAGCATCGGCTTCATCAAGCTTCGGCTTATAGATAAAACGGGTGGTACGTACGATTTCGGCAAGCAGTTCAGTGATTTTTGAACTTGGCGGTGCTTCAGCGCCGCACTTCTCACGCAAGGTCGAACTGATGTTTTTATAGAGTTCGGCACACTCTTCAAGTGTGGTTACAAAATTCTGGCAGGTAAGCAGGTCAGTGGCGGCTATCGTATCGGTAATTTCAGCCAGACTATAACCCAGTGACGCAATTCGCTCTGATTTCTTGTCGTCATCGTCAATCTTATCAGCGTCACGAGCCTGCAAATACTGATAGTAGCTGAATGCGCCTTTGTCACCGTAAACCGTGATTTCGATATTACGCAGCGGCGCCAGAAGAGTGCCTTCACCGCCATCACCATTAAGACCAGTCAGAGGCGCAACGCGCGTTTCAATACCGTCTTCATCAGGCAATGGATACACATCGTCCCAGAAGTTATCGATAAGCTGATTAATCACTGAGAGGCCATCACGCAGACCCGAGATACCATGGCTACGGACTAAGCTTTCGAGGTACCAGGACGCCACTTCCAGATCTTTTGAGGACTCTGTCAGGATCTTACTGGCAGTACGCTGCACAATATCCCAGGGGCCTGCCACATCCACTTCATCGTCACCACCGAACATGGCCGAGCGTTCAGCGGCGCGAGCGGCATTACGGGCGTCTTTAATGGTGTAGTAATCGGACGTTGGGGAGCGGTCTTCACGAATATCAATGCCCTGCGGAGTATCTTCATTAACAGGGGCGACGAGGCTTTCGATATCGACAACTTGACCAAATGGCATGGCAGAGTCCTTTCAATTTTGGTGTTTCTGGTCCAGTAGGAAAATGATACTACACCAGCCGTAGGGTGTTAACACCCATTAAATTATGACCACTGACCCGTCAGCATGTGGGTATATTCTTCCGGAGAGGGAAAACCAGATGCGACAAAAGATACCGACGGCGTATTTTCATTCGCACTCATTCCCCAAAGGCTGACACTGCCGGGCACGGGCTGCGTCATGCTATGCAGAGAACCAAATTCAGGATTGGCACCTCCCACAGAAACCTGGCTGCCCGAAGCGCTTACAAAGCAATGTCTCGTGCACGCAGGTATGGCGACATGACTCAGCTTTTCACAAAGGTCATCAACAGTCAGTTGCTCCTGAAGCCCGGATATGGCTACCTGTTGCAGCTCTGCAAACCAACCGTCGCCATCGGCCATCAACGCATACAGGTTTTCACCCTGAGCGAAAGGCACAGCAATCGACAAGGGGAAATAACGGCCAACGCTATCTACACTCGGCACCAGAATGCCAGCCCAGCGTTGCTGATCAACAACGCCGGCATCAAGACCAAAGCGCCAGACAGAACTGGTTAAGTAAAAGTCTAACCAGTCATCAGCAAGAATATTGCGTGAGCCTGCCACGACGCACTGCAGCCATTCATCCCAGACATCGATAAATGTCTGCGGTAGATTACGAACCAGAAAATCGCCGTGCGCGGGTAACTTACCGTAGATGCCGTAGTTCATAAAAATTCCTTACAGCGACTGTGGGCAACGGAAGTTACGAAGCAATGACAGGTCGAATGGATTTACATTCGTGCTCGCTGCCAGTCGATACTGCGCTTGATACCCAGACTCAGTAAACGTAATTACCTTTTCAGATTTATTTACGGTGGAGTGCAGCTGAGCATCATCAAGCATTCTCAGCAGCGACCAGTCACCATCGTACTGATCGTTGGACACCCGCTCTCCAAGGTCTTCGAACACAATACGAGAACGTCCACTTTCACCGGCGATCCAGTTAAGCGATTTTTCAATTCGAGGGCCGTGAGAATAACTGATCCGGTTCTCACCAATCTCCATCGTAAACAGACGCACATTGGAGTGAAGTTTCTCCGGCGTCGCACGGAAGTTAATCGCAGCAGCTTCACCTTCTGAGAACCAGGCGCGGCGAATATCGTCAGCACGTTGGAACTGGCGCAACGCTTCGCTGCTTAAGCCTATAGAGAAACCGCCATAGCCTTTCTGCTTCCAGCGGTAGGTATCGACAAACGGAGACACATATTCATCGACGAATGCCTGCTGGATGCCCCCCGGCTTGAAGAACTCATTAAATGCGACCACTGAGGCCTCTGACTGACGCCCAGCAACCAGTGGGTAGCGGTCGCCCAGCGTATTACGGAAAGTCTCATAGACCTGATAACGCCATACGGTATTAAGATGGACACCGGCTTTACCCATGACAGCGCCCCAGGTCTGATCGGCCAGTTTATTCAGCCAGTCGGCGGGTTGTTCAGGTGCGGTTGCCGCCAGGTTTTTAAGTTGCTGAATGGCGTCAGCACCGCCCCCAGAGAAACGTTTTTTCGCCGCTTCAAAAGCCGCCGCATTTGAATCTGGAGCACCATCAATCTGACCGAGGTATTCAGCCAGTGCTCCGATCGCTTCAAGATAACCCGCAAACTTAGAAGGCGTGCCTTTCTCGGCCGCCAGCATGCGCTGGATATCACGGAAGCGAAGATCAACCAGCGTCGGGTCGTACACCATACCCGCCGCTTTTTCGACGAGACCGCCAGCAGCACCGGAGGCCGTAGGCATTTCAATTTCTGGCGTAAGAGTCGTGTTTTTTACAACCAGCTCTGTCACCTGAGAGAGTGGCGATGAAAGCTGATCTGCCAACTTAAGCAGGTGGGTGACAGACTGACTACCACCCGGTAAATTCGCGAGGCTGAATTTCTGGTAGAAGGCCTGCCAGCGGCGGGCATACTCAGTCAGGTATAACTTCTCGACATCGGCACTTAATTTCTCGAGATCCGCTTTACTGTAATCTTCGCCACTGATATTACCGCCATAGATCCACTGATCTGCAGCGATCTGTTTCATCATTTCGGAGTCAGGGCCATACTCCGCCTGATCGTATCCTGCCTTAGTGAAAAGGAACGGCATCATAAATACCGGATCATTTTCACTTAAACCAAACACCTGCTGCGGGTTGCCGCCAATCTCGCGATAAAGATCAACTTCACGGGCGTTGTTGCCCATTTTCTGAAGTTGCGCAAACAGTCTTTGAGCAACCGGAATACGCTGCAAGTACTGGCGTGTACGAGTAACGACGTACTCATCCGGCTGGAGCTGCTCATCAAAGCCCAGTTCAATCAGGTGATCGAGGTGAGTCAGTAGCTGTGACTGCTTAGTCGCTTCACCGGGCAGGAGATCCTGCCAGCGAGTCTCTGCGTAAGCCCGAATCTGTTCATAATCGCGGTGCTCCTGATCAAACAGCATCAGATAGACGCGGAACACAGGTAAAAGCGCGTTATCGTCTGCGCCCAGCGCATTGAGATGGCGTTCAAGCATATTAGCTACAGCCGGATAGAACACCTGATTAAGCTGAGTGTTATACGCCTGATCTGCCGCTGCATCGACGCGGCCATCATACAGGCCAAGGTAACTGATGAAGGGGTGCTCTTCCTGATCGTAAACAAGGCTCGCCTGATAGAGCGGAGTCAGAAGTTCGAGTGCTTCTTCCGTTGTCGCCTGCTCCGGGCGAATGGTTTCACGTAATTGCAGATAATCACGATGCAGGCTATCAACCTCAGCCATGTATGCCCGGTTCTGCACCAGAGCACCAGTCCATAGAGCCGCACAGCCAATCAATAAACCGGTCAGGCCCGCAACCGCACCGCGGCGCATCCAGCGCAACAGGTTTTCAATCTTACGGTTTACACCAACAAGCTCTGATTCAGGGAAAATAACATCGCGGAAAAGGCGGGTAATAAAGAAACTCTTACCGCTGTTATGCTGTTGCTTGCCCATACTGCGTTCAAGACCAAAGTTAGCGCTCACTTGCGCCATCATGCGGTCAATCGGGCTACCTTCCTGTGTGGCGCTGGTAAAGTAGACACCACGCAACATAGGTACTGTGCTGTAATTATTCGGTGCAAACGTCTGCTGAATAAACCCATCAACGACGTTCGCCAGACTTTCAAGCGCTGGCGGGAAACCCTGAATCATGGCGCGCTTATCGGTATTACGCTCGTGCTGGACACGCCAAAGCAGACGCTCGTTCAAGCGCTCCACCAGCTGATTAAACTCGTGACGGAAGCGGCTGATATCGGCACCCGTATTTTCACTCTCTTCCTGAGGGAAGCTCACACCCCAGACCTGCTCACGCTCGGCCTGTGACAGGTTACCGAAAAATTCAGCAAAGCCAGCCACAAGGTCGCCTTTAGTAAAGGTCAGATAAACGGGGAAACGAATACCGAGTTCATCCTGCAATTCACTGATGCGGGCACGGATAATTTTCGCCTGCTGCTCACGCTGTTCTTTCGTCTGTACCATCAGATCCTGAAGACTGATAGCAATAAGAGCACCATTAATAGGACGGCGGCGACGATATTTTTTCAGCAGCGCAAGAAAAGCCTGCCAGGCGTTATTGTCCACCACCCGATGACTGTCCTGAGTGGTATATCGTCCTGCGGTATCAATCAGAACAGCGTCGTTAGTAAACCACCAGTCACAGTTACGTGTACCACCGATGCCACCCAGGGCTTGCTTACCGTGAGTGTCGGCCAGCGGAAATTCCAGCCCGGAGTTTACCAGAGCAGTGGTTTTACCTGAGCCCGGCGGACCGATAATAATGTACCAAGGGAGCTGATAAAGACTGAGTTTGCCACGACGCGAACTGAAACGTGCCTTTTTGAGCGTCGCCAGAGCATCACGGAAGCGGGTTGCCATCTGTGCCAGCTCTTCCTGACTGCGCTCCTGATCAGGGTCAACAACGTCGTTACCTTTCTGCTGTGATGACTCTATTTCGCCCAGCAACTCTTTATTCTGTCGACGCTCAACCAGCCATTGACTGACATTCCAGGTCAGCCAGAACAACCAGAAAAATCCGATAATAATCGCCCGGGTCATCGGGCTAAGCGTCATATTATCTGCGCCGAACTTGATAAATTCAGCACCAAACCAGATCAGCAACGACAGAGCCGTGAGCCCGATAATTCCGACGACCCACTTATTTTGCAGAAACGCCAACAGCTTTTTCATGTGTTCTCCATGTACACAACGGGAGGCGCATCCTTACCCGATGGTCATTTTTATTCATTCAGCAGCTATCTCATCAAAGACAGCAAGACTAGGGCCTGTTAACACTAATTAAACAGGCCTGTTATCGGCTAAAACCCCCTCAGATAAGGCACTGAGAGTGTCGCCTAACGGGTTAAGCAAGCGAACAGTAACGCGATATGAGGGATTTTTAGCCATAACCCTTCGGGCTGAGGCCAGTTTTTCCCATTTACGTCGTCTTTCGTCATTCATTTAACCCGTTAATATCACTCCTCTTTCCTTGTTCTGAGAAAAACTGGCTCTCAGCAGGCACGCTTCACTTAGTGTTAACAGGCCCTAATAAAACCGCTTACCTTGTGGTGGTGATACCACCTCGGAATCTTTTGCAGGTGTACCGTCAACGCCGGATATCTCTGAGTAGATACTTTCAGCGACGGGAGTCGTCTCCTGATACATCCAATAACGGAAACCGGAATAGGTCAGCACGAGTAACGCCATCACAACACTGGCGATGACCCACAAAGGAATATAATTTTTCAGGTACTCGCTGGGCTTCACGGAACCTTCCCAGTGGGGCGACAACTCTGACTCCCACCCAGGGCGATGACTTTCAATGGTGTGATACAGGTTTTCGCGTATCTGTTCGAGCTGCTCGTTCCCCCGGGGCATAACGCGATATTTCCCCTGAAAACCCAGGCTCAGGCAGAGATAATAAAGTTCAAGCAGATCGAGGTGAGTCCCCGGCGTTTCCAGCAGCTTCTGCAGAATCAGGAAGGATTTTTCACCACCCGACGTTTCCTGATGAAACAGACTCAGAAGTGAATGTTGACTCCAGCCACTGCCCGCTCCCCATGGGGTATTCAACACCATTTCGTCAATGACAGAACATAACAGGTAACGCGCAGCGACGACGGTGTCACCGGAAATACCGGCATTTCTCGCGTTACGCTCAAAGCTCTTTATTTCTTCCGTCAGACGCTTATGCAAGTCAGGCACCTGATCGTGCTTCATGGTCGAACGCAGCTTGGTCACCAGAGTCAACAGCGTGGTTGCGCCTGTCACCAGCGGATTAAGCCCATGACGCACATCGATTTTTTCATTGCCCGCCATCGCTGGTTGAGGCGGTGCTGCCCGGCCCTGCCCTGCACCAGCAGAAGAACGCGCAGCGCCCGGCGTAGGAATCATGACCGTGCGGTCAGAAGCGCCCGGCTGTTGTCCATCATTGCCCATACATCAGCTCCTGATTGCCCAGAGTTCCATAATTAAGCCGGGGTAATCGGCGCCAAGATGTACCGCGAAACCACCGGACTGCTGCATCGACTTCCACAGATCCCCGGTATTCTCAATTTCGAAATAAGTGAAACCGGCGTGGTACGGAATCTGTCGTGGCGCGACAGGCAGCGGGCGCGTTCTCAGACCCGGTAGCTGCGTCGTGATCAGCTCCCGAATAGTTTCGACCGGTGCAATTTTTGCCTGCGCAGGGAAGCGGCTACGTAACACTTCTGTTGGCATATCCGCTTTAACCGCAACCACAAACGATGCAGTACGCGTCAATGATGGATCAGTGATCGGCGCCACATAAATACCGAACTTGCGCTCGACCAGATCCAGAGAAATAGCTGACTGCTCAAGTACCATACTGAGCGACTGGCGCAGCGCCGAGAAAAGCCCAGCAAATGTCTGCTGCAAATCTGTGTGAATGTACGGGGGCATTTCCGGTGGACGTTTATCACTGGCAGTAAATGTCGACAGTTCGCCTGCCAGTTGCAACAGCTCGGTATAGAGTGTCAGAGGATGCAGAGTCGCTAACTGAGTCAGATGCTTCACCAACGGCTGCACGCGGTTAATGACCTGTAGCAAAAGGTAATCTGCAATTTCGGCAGAACCTGAACGTCCTGAATCGCTCAGGCGATGGCTCAAAGCTTCACCACGCTGACGCAGCAGGCCTGACACTTCTTCGATGTAACCTTTAATTTCACCACTGACCGAACAATCGAGCACGGGCGGTATAAATGTTTTATCGAGTTTTACCGGATTTCCCGGTAACCGTTCTGCGATGCGGGCAATGCCAATACAGGCGTAACCACCGAGGTCTTCTGAACCCAGTTTAAAGCAGGTAGACAATTTCCCGATCTGGATGCGCGCCGACTGGCCGGACGAAGACGAGCTGTCACGCGCATCGAAGTTGTAAGTCTGGAAGCGTGCCTGTGGGAACTCTTCGGCATCCCGAACCGATTCCTGAGCACCCGGGCGACGCATAGGCACGCACAGGTAAACAATCTCATCCCGGGTATTTTCAGGAATCTCAATAATCGGTGGAAGCTCTTCTGCTTCAGGCGCCAATATCGGCGTGCCGTCCGGAAAAATACCGCGAACTGAAGAAATAGAGACTTTGCCCAGCTCAAGCGCCTCGACATCGATCGTCAGCTCCTGAATACCCCAGTAATAACTACCAACGGCCCCGGTGCGAACATCAACAAGGCGCTCAACAAAACGATCCTGCTGCTGAAAATGCTGAGGGCGCAGGAACATTCCTTCCGACCAGATTACCTTGTTCTTTGAAGACATGAGTCATCCTTTCCGTAACTGCACAGACCGTACAGTGAATTCCGAATTCTGAATAGCGCGACCGTCAGAGTTGTGAAGAACGATCGCTGCGTAGTTTCTTATGAGGCGTAGCAGCACTGTTGTCTTCTTCTTTCTCAACAACGGCAATCTGATTTCCCTCGATACCGACCTGAACCACATTTTCGTTGTGTTCCAATACTGGAATGACCAGTAACGCCTCGGCGTCACGATATTGAATAAACTCAGCCATCAGCCCCAGATACTTAACTTCGGTCGCCAGCTCGATGGTTTCGATACGCTGCTCACCCGGGGTCAGTTCTTTCAGCACAATGGTATCGATCAGATCTTTACCCAGACGAGCCGGTGCGCCCTCGTACAGACTCAGGAAATCTTCCCGACTGAACTGACGATCATCAGCCAGCTTAAATACATGGATCACGACCGGTGACGGACGATCATCTGCATCCGGGTTGATCTGCGTGCCTGCCGTAAATTCGATAACGGCACTGGTATCCATATTCAACGCTTTACGCGCCGACTGACACCCCGACATCATCGCCAGTACCAGCACCAGCGAAACCAGGTGCCATCCTTTCTTAAACTGCATTGTTTTTCCTAAAAGTAATCAGGTACGGTTAAGCGCCCGTGTATTTTTAAGCTCGGCCAACTGCTTTTCGTAGGCGCGGGCAAATTCTTCACCAAATAACTGGTTGTATGTCGTCTCGTAGTCCGACTTCAGAGCCTTAAAGTACTGCTCGAAAGCGACCCAGTTTTTCGCATCTTTGTTACCCAGTAGCGAATCACGGGCATTAATGTGCTGCTTCAGGTTGTCCGGGTCAAAATGTTTAAACATCGTATCGTACGCGGCATGCATGCCTTTCAGGACAGCCACCTGATGATCAGACAAGTCATCAAAGCTGTCGCGCACCGCATCCTGAGGACGCATAAATGCAGACGCATCGCGGCTGAACATCATCTTCAGAGCGTCTTCTGCGTTGGCAGAAAATTTCAGCGGGTTGTTATCCACTGTCTGAATCATGGTGTGTTGCACACGAAGCTCGTTTTTAATCGCGGTACGGGCACGCAACAGATCAATCAGGCGGGTCACGGCCTCATTTACAATGCCTGAGACCTCCGGCATTAAGCTATCCAGCTGATCATCCGAGATATTATTCAGGCCCATAAGACTGGCCAGCTGTCGGACATCAACACTCGACGTGCCTGCACCAGACGCAGCCTGAGCTGATCCAGAACCAGGCTGACCAGCCCCGAACGCAGCCTGACCCTGACGGGAGGCTGCAGGTATTGGTTCCGGGATCTGCGATTCAGGCACAGGAGGCACCTGCTGCGAATCAGGAAATGACGAAAACGCCGGTGGCGTAGTCTGTGGTTTCTCGGGAGACGCAGGTATCCCGAACAAACTATCAATATCATCAGCTCCGCCCGCAACCGCTTCAGATGCTGCAAACGGATTCGGCTCTGACGCGGGCGACGATGAAGCAAAAGAATCTGACGCAAAAGAATCTGAAGCAAACGGGTCAGGAGTCTGAGAGTGCTGCGATTGAGGGGCCAGCTGCACAGGCGCCTCTGGCCGAGGAATTCTGATGTTCTGCTGTTCTACAGGGGCATGATCTGATGCTGATCCGCTTTTCCACCAGTCGTCATTATCATCCCAACCGGACGACGACGGTGCAGGATCTGAAAAAGCCGGTTTATTTAACGCAGCGAGGGGATCATTGCCCGATGACGACGATCCAAACGACCCTCCGAATAAGGAATCATCCGATGACGATGAACCCCACGGGTCATCTTTAGCAGAGCCCACCGACTGAGACACGACAGCGCCCCAGTCCTGTTCTGGTTGTTTCGGTGTCTGAGCACCCGGCTCAAGCCAGGAATCTAACTGACTGGCACTGTTCGCCGACTGCTGCTTCGCGGCCGTTGCCGGGTTAAACGTCGTGCGATCTCCTTTATCAAGGAAATCTGCCGACCCTAAATCAGCCGGAATCGCGGGCTCAGCCGGAGGCGCCTTAAGAGTGACCTGCAACTGATACTCACCACAGATTAAAACATCGCCTGCGGCCAGAGGGTGCGGCTTACCGGGACCAAGAGGGTCCTGACTGTCATTCACAAATGTACCGTTGGTGCTGTGGTCCAGCAACGAAAAGCGACCATCAGCGAACACAACCTCAAGATGACGTGAAGAAAGAATGCGCTCGGTATCCGGCAATACCCAATCGTTGGAGTCGGCACGTCCGACTGAGCCACCCGCACTGCGGAAGACTTTCGTGTGATTGAGCATATTGGCGTGAGGCGGGCATTCGACGACCGTCAGAATCAAGTCCATTTCTTCACCGTAGGTTTCCTGTGGTTCAGCGGCAAAAAGAGAATAACCGCAGCGCAGACGAGCGGTCACAACAGACACCTGTCTTGAGCCGCGCGAGCAAGTCCTATAATATCGGCGCCACTTTCTGAGTTCAAGCAAACGGAAGGTCGGGCCAACGAGGAACCAGGGCTCGAAAAGGACGAAATACGTCAAGGGTATCGATACGACAGGCTCAATATGACCGATAACAGGGACGACAAGACACGTCTTGTCACCGGTGGAAAATCCACTGGAAACGCCAGCAATTCAGACCGCAAAGCAACCGGAAAGCCATCTGGCAAAGCTTCTGAAGGTCCTGCTAAAAACGACGACGCTACTGTATTAGCGGGCGGCTCAACACCGAACAAATCTCAGCGAAACCCGGACGCCACGCTGGTGACTTCGCAGACTCCCCTGTCGACGCCGACCAGCAGTCGCACTGGTAGCACCACCACTGGTGGTACTACGCCGCGCGTATCAGCCCTTAACAACAAAGTGATCAAAGGGCGTTTCGAGCTGGTTTCCATGCTCGGTGCTGGCGGTATGGGTGCGGTATATAAAGCACTCGACCGACGTAAAGTTGAAGCCAGTGACTCAGACCCTTATGTAGCCGTCAAACTGTTGAATGACGATTTCCGTCAACACCCGGATGCCTTTATTTCGCTGCAACGGGAGTCGCGCAAGTCACAGACGCTGGCTCACCCGAACATCGTAACCGTTTACGATTTTGACCGGGACCGCGACACCGTATTTATGACCATGGAGTTCCTCGAAGGCGCTCCACTCGATGAACTGTTACGGGAACATCCAAACGGCTTGCCGCCTGAGCAGGCCGAAAGTGCACTGCGTGATATTTCTAACGCACTGATTTACGCACACTCGCACAACATTATTCATTCCGACTTCAAGCCCGGAAATATTTACGTCACCAAGAACAAGGGCTCGAAGGTGTTCGACTTCGGTATCGCCCGCGCGGTATCCGAAGGCAGCGCGGCGCACGGTGCGGGAGAAAAAACCATTTTTGATGCGGGCACACTCGGAGCGCTGACTCCGGCTTACGCCAGCTACGAAATGCTCAAAGGCGCAGAGCCAGCGCAGTCTGATGACGTCTACGCCCTTGGCTGTGTGGCGTACGAACTGTATGCAGGCAAGCATCCTTTTAACAAAACCCCTGCAGATCAGGCGCTGACTAAAAAGCTCAAGCCTAAGCGCATTAAAGGCCTGACCCGTCGCCAGTGGAACGCCCTGTCAGGCGCACTGGAACTGAAGCGCGATCAGCGTACGGCAACGGTTGATGAGTTTTACAAACAGTTCTTCGGTAAAGCCCGCATGCTTATCTGGGCTCTGGCGGCATCGCTGACTGCTTTTGTCGTTGGTGGCGGTGTTTACTATCAACAGTATCAGGAACAGCTGATCGCTCAGGAACAGTTAAAAGTTCAGCTCGAAGAAGAACTCGCGCAGAAACTTGAAGATTCGGCCATCACCAACCAGACACAGAAAATCGAACAGCTGGTTCAGATTGCAGCCCTTACCCCTAAGTGGGATATGGAGCTGCGCCGTGAACTGCTGAACTATGAAAATCTGGTGTCGAATATCGATGGGCTGAATACCGATGAACTGAACGAAAGTGTTCGTCAGCGTGTTATTGCAGCCTACATAAAAGAAGCGAAGCAGCGCATCGCTGACAATAATCTCGAAAACGTTCTGAGTCTGTTGCAGTACGCCAGTCGCTGGGAAGCTCCCGCAGAGCAGATTGAACTGCTGACCAATCAGGTACTGACCAATCAGGAAGCCGATCGCCTGAGACAAGAAAATGAACGTCTCGCCGCAGCGAAAAAAGAAGCCGACCTGCTTCGCCTGGAACAGGAAAAACGAGAGAAAGAACTCGAAGAAGCACGCCAGATCCGTATCCGTCAAGAAGTGGCTGCGCTCGAAAAATCCCTGCGCTGCCCGAACCAGATTGATGTCGCCGGTGACGTCGCCAGCCACCTGAAAGCACTTGAGTCGCTGGACCCGGGTCGCTCGGCTGACCTGCGTAATATCGTTGCTAACTCACTGACCAACTGCTTTAACAAACTTGCAGCCGTCAGCCCATTTGCCGCCGATACCATGCTGACCGAAGCCCGCGAACTGCTGCCATCGCAAGGCCAGCTCGATCCACTGGTTGTCGATTACTGCTCACACCTCGAGCCAGGGACCGGTGCTAAAGGTCGCCGTTACACCTGTGCAGATCCACTGCCACGTGACGCACTGGGGCCGACGATGGTGGTTGTGCCTGCTCCGGACGGTGGACGCCCGATCGCCATCAGCCAATACGAAATTACCTACGATGACGTCGCCGACTACTGCACTGTTTCACAGCTGTGTGATGCCGATAAATACGCGCGTAATTTTATGCCTATTCACAACATCAAAGTGGATTTTGCAGAGAATTTCGCAGGCTGGCTGAGTTCCGTTACCGGGCATTACTACCGTCTGCCGACGTATGATGAATGGTTAACTGCAGCGACCGCCGACGGCGCGGCTGAATTTCCGGAGCGTAACTGCTTCCTGAAATACGGAGCCATTGAGAAAGGTCTTGAGCTGCACAAAACCACCAACGGTAAGCAAAACTCCTTTGGTCTGGCATCGCATGTCGGTAACGTTCAGGAATGGGCATACCGCGATAACGAACTGGTCGCCGCCGGTGGCTCTCGCCAGACGCCTCTGAACGAATGTCGTTACAGCACAGTAACTGCTCACAACGGCACCGCTGACGAATTTACCGGCTTCCGCCTGGTACGTGAACTGGCACGTTAATCCTGCTTAATTGGCCGCCGGAGGGTTGATTACCCCAAGCGGCCAATCCATCCCGGTCCAGAGCACCAGAAGTGCTGTCCAACCAATAAGAAATGCCACACTGTACGGCAGCATCATGCTCATGATGGTACCGATGCCGATATCTTTGCGGTATTGCTGCGCGAACGCTAACACCACGCCAAAATACGGCATAAGTGGTGTAATTATATTTGTACTGCTGTCACCAATGCGGAAAGCCACCTGAGTGGTTTCCGGTGCAATGCCAACAAGCATCAGCATAGGAATAAATACCGGTGCTAACAGCGCCCATTTAGCGCCGCCACTTCCGACAAATAAATTAATGGTCGCTGCGATAAGGATAAAAGCCACCAGCATAACGGGAGCTGGGGCGTTCAATTCTGTCAGCAGTTCTGCACCATGAATTGCGAAAATAATCCCCAGATTACTCCAGGCGAAGTAGGCAACAAACTGTGCCGCAAAGAACATCAAGACAAGGTAACCGGCCATGGTCGCCATGCTCGCCTCCATCGCGTCAACCAACTTATGCGACTGACGCCAGGTACCGCTGAAGCGACCATAAATATACCCACATAAAAGTGCATAAATTGAGATAACAACCACAATGCCTTTCATAAAGGGCGAAGAAATAATGGCCATACCCTGACGCAACCAGGCATTCTCTCCCGCTAACCCACTGGCACAGATAAGAGCAAATATCAGAGTAAAAATCGCAACGGCTTTCAGCCCGCGGCTCTGATTAATTTCTTCCGGATGGTGTTTACTTTCTTCGGTGAAAACCTGTTCTTGCGGATTCTCTTTTGCAGCTACCTCGTCGTTATCTTCAACCGTTATTGAAACCAGTCGCGGTTCGACCCAGCGTGCTGTTACCAGGGTGGCCAACGCACTGACCAGAAAAACAGAAGCGACCATAAACCAGTAATTGGCGGCGATATTTACCTCGCCCCCCGGCTCAACCAGTCTCACCGCTTCGGTGCTGATACCGGCTAATACAGCATCAAATGGTCCGAGCAAGAGATTGGCGCTGTAGCCACCAGAGACTCCCGCAAAGGCTGCTGCAATACCTGCCAGCGGATGACGCCCGGCACTTTTAAATACCAGTGCAGCGAGAGGGATAAGAACAACATAGCCTGCGTCAGCAGCAAGGCTCGACATAACGCCTGCGAAGACCACCAGAAACGTCAGTAAGGCCCCTCTCGCACCGCGAACGATCGAAGCCAGTAGAACAGCAATAAGGCCACTGCGTTCTGCAACTCCCAGCCCCAACATGGCAATCAGTACCGTTCCTACGGGAGCAAACCCAGTGAAATTCGATACGGTCTTAGTGAGAATTTTCGCTGCCCCTTCGGCAGAGAGCAGGTTCATCGCTGTCAGTTGTTCACCATTAACAGGATGTACGGCTGAGAGGCCGAGAGCAGATGCCAGCCCTGAAATAATCAGTACCAGTCCGCATAGCCAGATAAACAGCAACGTTGGATGAGGCAGGCGGTTCCCTGCATGTTCAATACGTGAGAGAAGGCGTTCAGTAACAGAGGTCATAGGCATTTCCAGCGACAGGTGTCATCAGAATGCCTGAATATCAGCAGGGTTCAAGCTACAGGGCTTTGGTGGCAGACACTGCCGGAATAATCCGGCAATGCCAGAGGGCGGGTCAGACCAGCCCCATCTCATTCAGCATCACATCATAACCTTCCTGATAGTTGCTGAATTTAAACTCGTAGCCCAGTTCTCTCAGTCGCTTGTTAGAACAACGACGGTTAGCGCGGCGTGATACTTCACCCACGTCGCTATCCGGGTCGACCTCACCGATACGATCCTTCATCCATTCGAGGACATCGAACAGAGTGGCTGGCTCGTTATCAGTGGCGAGATAGCAGTCATCAAGCGATTCGCCGTTCAGAGCACGATTAATCAGAAACTTAAGCGTCCCCAGACAATCATCACGGTGAATGCGGTTGGTCCAAACAGCGGGTTCTGGATCACAGTAACCGCCCTGACGCGCTTGCTGAATCATGCGTTCACGGCCCGGGCCGTAAATACCAGTGAAGCGAACGACAGTGCCGTCGAATGCCGAATCGAGCAGTACTTTCTCCGCCGCCAGCATTTCTTTGCCGGCAAAGCTGGATGGCGTAGTTTCGGAGTTTTCATCGACCCACTCACCATCCATCTGGTGATATACCGAAGAGCTGGAAACAAAGAAGACACGCTTAGGCGCCTGCCCTTTCAGCTTCTTAAGAATATTCTTCAGGCCTTTCACATAGTACGCGTGATAGCCTTCTTTCGAAAAAACCGGCGCTGCCACGCTGTATACGACAATATCAATGTTGTCTGGCAGGTCGGACAGGGTGCTGGCATCTGACACGTCAGCACTGATCACCTGAACCCCTTCCCCAACGGGCTTGTCCGAACGGCGGACGCCAGTCACGTCATGCCCTTCCCGGGCGAGGTCCTGTGCCAGATGGCCGCCGATATCTCCGGTGCCCACAACCAAAATAGAAGCCATGCCTTTCCTCCACTATTTCAGGCATTTTGTACCGCATCTGGGCGGTACCTTACGTTTTATTTTGTTACGGTCTTTCGCTGACGTAATGGATAGGTAGAATAAATCAGATAAGCCACCTTCATTCAAGGTAACAATCATGACCCTGACCGAACTCCGCTATATCGTCACTGTTGCACAGGAACGACACTTCGGCCGAGCCGCTGAAAAATGTTACGTCAGCCAACCGACGCTCAGCGTAGCGATAAAAAAGCTGGAAAGCGAGTTAGAGGTCGCCATTTTTGAGCGCAGCAAAAATTCCGTCACCGTTACCCCGTTAGGTGAGCGTATTGTGGCCCAGGCTCAACGTGTTTTAGAGGAGTCCCGGGCCATTAAAGATATCGCCAGCTCGGGCAAAAATCAGCTGTCGACGCCACTTCGCCTCGGTGCTATTTTCACTATCGGGCCTTATCTGTTTCCTCATCTGGTTCCACAGATACACAGTGCCGCGCCGGGCATGCCGCTCTACCTGGAAGAAAACTACACCGGTGTCTTACGTAAGCAGCTTAGAGAAGGCGAGTTGGACGCCATCGTGATTGCGCTGCCTTTTACTGAACCCGACGTCGTGACCCGACCTCTGTACGAAGAGAAGTTCGTCGTCGTCATGCCCAAAGAACATGAGCTGACGAAGCAGAAAGATATCGACCCTGAGCAACTGATCGACCTCGACCTGCTCATGTTGGGCGAAGGTCACTGCTTCCGCGATCAGGTGTTTGAACACTGCCCGGCACTCCACCGCAAACAGCACAGCCGTGTCGGCAGTGTCCTCGAAGGCAGCTCGCTGGAAACACTCAAACACATGGTCGCCACCGGCCTCGGTGTGACTGTGCTCCCTGAGTCCGCTCTCGGGAATATGGACGAAAACCTGCTGGCCACGCGTCCGTTCCGTGAGCCGGCGCCGTTTCGGACGGTGGCCCTTGCCTGGCGCGCCAGTTTCCCTCGAGGCAATGCCATCGACCTTCTGATTGAACACGCCCAGCTGTGCTGGTCTAAGAAGTAACCTGATGGCGAACTCCGGTAAGCTAACGGATCTGAAAGGCGTCGGGCCAAAACTGGCAGAGCAGCTGGGTAAACTGAATATCCACTCTCTCACTGACCTCGCCTTTCACCTGCCTTTCCGCTACGAAGACCGGAGTAAAATCACCCCCATTGCTGGCCTGATGCCTATGCGGCCCGCGGTTATTCAGGGAGAGGTGAAGGGCTCGAGCGTGGTGTTTGGCAAGCGTCGCAGCCTGCTGGTTAAGCTTCAGGATCAGAGTGGACTGATCAATCTGCGCTTTTTTCATTTTAATGCGGCGCAAAAAAATCAGATGAGCAAAGGCACTCTGCTGCGCTGCTATGGAGAACCCCGTCGAGGAGCCAGCGGGCTCGAGCTATACCACCCTGAATACCAACGCATCGAAGACGGTCTGGATACGCCGCTCGAAGCGTCTCTTACTCCTATTTATCCAGCCACCGATGGTATTACTCAGCAGCGCCTGCGCCTGCTTCACGAACAGATGATTGAGCTGTTGAAGCAGGATGAGGTGGCTCTTCCTGATCTGCTCCCCGAACAGTGGTGCGCGCAATGGCGCCTCCCGGGCCTGCGCGAAGCACTCCTGTTTCTTCATAACCCGCCCGCAAACACGGACCTGTTACAGCTGGAGTCAGGCAGCCACCCCGCACACAAGCGCTTAATTCTGGAAGAACTACTGGCGCACCAGTTATCTCTGTTTAAACTGCGTGCTCAGGTACAGGCCGATAAAGCACCCGCCATCCTCAGTGACCATACGTTGCGAAGCGCACTACTGGAGAAACTGCCGTTCACACCAACCGGTGCCCAGCAACGCGTCACCGATGAAATCACTGAAGATCTCAAGCAACCCTATCCGATGCTGCGCCTGGTCCAGGGCGATGTTGGTTCTGGTAAAACCTTAGTTGCGGCGCTCGCTGCCTGTGATCTGCTTCAACAAGGTTATCAGGTTGCGTTAATGGCACCGACCGAGATCCTTGCCGAGCAACACCTGCGTAATCTGGCGGGTTGGTTTGAACCTCTCGGCATTCGCATGGGCTGGCTTGCCGGCAAAGTTAAAGGAAAAGGCCGGGAACAATCCTTATATGAAATCGCCAGTGGCGAAGCGCAACTGGTCGTAGGGACTCATGCGTTATTTCAGGAGGACGTGCATTTTTCGAAGCTCGGTCTGGTCATCATCGATGAACAACACCGCTTTGGTGTTCATCAACGCCTGTCACTCAAGGAGAAAGGTGAACGCGCAGGGCTTGCTCCGCATCAGCTGATCATGACGGCAACGCCCATACCACGAACTCTGGCCATGAGTGCATACGCCGATCTCGATACCTCAGTGATTGACGAACTGCCTCCGGGGCGTAGCCCGATTACCACGGTTGCCATCAGCGATCAGCGACGCCCGGAAATCATTCAGCGCGTACAGGAAGCCTGCTCTCAAGGGGCGCAGGCCTATTGGGTCTGCACCCTGATCGAAGAAAGCGAAGCCCTGCAGTGTCAGGCAGCAGAGAATACCTTTGAAGAACTCCAGAAAGCGCTTCCGGGGCTGCGCGTCGGTCTGGTTCACGGACGCATGAAGGCCGCTGAAAAAGCAGACATCATGGCTGCCTTTAAAGATCATCAGCTGGATCTTCTCGTCGCAACCACCGTCATCGAAGTCGGCGTCGATGTGCCAAATTCGAGCCTGATGATCATTGAAAACCCGGAGCGCCTGGGCCTGGCCCAGCTGCATCAGCTGCGGGGGCGGGTTGGTCGTGGCAGCGCAAAGAGTCATTGCGTTCTGCTCTACAAATCTCCCCTGTCATTGACCAGCAAACAACGCCTGCAGGTCATGCGCGATAGCCAGGATGGCTTTTACATTGCTGAACAGGACCTCGAAATCCGCGGCCCCGGTGAGTTATTGGGCACGCGCCAGACCGGACTGCAGATGCTCAGGATTGCCGACCTGCAACGCGACGCTGACCTTCTCCCTGAGGTACAGGAAATGGCCAATGACCTCTGGTACCAGCACCCTGCCACCGTTGAACCCCTGATCAAACGCTGGCTGGGAGATGCCGAACGCTTCGCCAACGTCTGACCCTGGTAAAGAAATATCTGCCAATTTAGTCCCAATCGACCACATTTTTCAGGATCTCTACTATATTTTCTGAAAGAACGAATTCCGGGGCGTAAACATGTCAGCCATTCCAGCCGTCGTACAGAAAATCCTTGAAGACTGGCGAATCCCCTACTCCGCCGCTGATGACAAGGAGTTGTTTGAAATCATGCAAAGTAATCCGCCCGCATCCTACTCTTCCAAGGTTGCTTATAATGTGTTCCTGAAAGATGAGCTGGGGCAGGTGCAGGTTCTGGTACCGGGCGACCGGATGCTTGATCTCACCCAATTGTCACATGCCTTTGGCAGGCAGTTCACCGCTCTGTCTGTGGACGAGCTTGATCTGCTCAAGGCCCGCTACAAAATTGACCAGTTTCCGGCGATACCGCAGATCACCGAAATGGAAACCATGATTGATCAGGCGCTGCTGCGCGAGCAGGAGCTGTTCGTATACTCTGGCGAAGAAGGCAAAAATTGGCTCAAGATTCCTATGTCGGAATTCCGCGCGCTAACGACCAGCTCGCATGTCGGCAACTACAGCACGCCTTTGCGTCCTGACCGCCCGGGACAGGGCAGCGATCAGGATCTTGATGATGTCCATTCGGCCATCCGTCAGTTTACGCCGCTCAGAATCAAACAGCGCCTCGAAGAAACCCTGGACCTCCCGCCTCTACCCGAAGTCGCGCGCAAGATTATCGAACTGAGGGTCGACCCGGAAGCCGACAGCAAATCACTGGCCACGACCATTGAGGTCGATCCAGGTATGTCGGCTCAGGTGCTGAGTTGGGCGCGCTCTCCTTATTACGGCACACGTGGCGAGATCAAAAGTGTTGAAGAAGCGGTGATCCGCGTGCTCGGTTTTGATCTGGTGATCAACCTAGCACTCGGGCTGGCGCTGGGCCGGTCTCTGGCTGTGCCTAAAGAAGGGCCGCACGGTTACACCCCATTCTGGAAGCAGGCAGTGATGACCGCAGCCCTGTGCGGCGAACTGGTACGTAAAATAGAGCCAGCAGGTCGCCCATCACAGGGCATGGCCTACCTGAGCGGTCTGCTGCATAACTTCGGATTTCTGATTCTGGCGCAGGTGTTTCCGCCCCAGTTTTCGCTGATCAACCGCCACATTGAGGCAAACCCGCACATTAACCGTTTCTACATTGAAAACTACTTACTCGGCATGAGCCGTGAGCAGTGCGCCGCTGCCTTGATGATGCAGTGGCAGATGCCCGGTGAACTGGTTGCTTCGCTGCGTCAGATGCACAACGCCGATTACGATGGCGACTATTCAGGCTATGCGAACCTGCTCTTCGTTGCCGTGCGTCTGCTGCGTGAACGTGGTGTGGGTGACGGACCGTCAGAAGTCATTCCAGAGCAGGTATATGCTCGTCTGGGGCTGTCCGCTGAAGACGCGGCTGAAGTGGCAGATACTCTGGTTGAGAATCAGGACAGCTTCGCTGACCTTATCAGCATTCTGAATCACTGAGGCTTTACTTAAATCAGCCCATTACCTGAAAGCCAGACTTTCACTGGATGAGACCAGGCTCAGCAAGCTCAGGCGGGGCAGGATCTGGTAACGCAGCAAAGGCTTCGGTCAGCCAACGCTGCATTACCGGGTCATTCCACAGTCGGATCAGGGCATCTATTTCTGCATTACTCACCCGGCGATACGCGTACAGCATAAAATTCAGTACAGCGTCCCGTGTATCAGCTTCATATCCTTGAGAGAGCTCAAGCTCCAGAGTATCTGACACGGATGCCTGTACGCGAATCAACCATTCTGCCATCCGCGTTGCCGATACGAAACGTTCAACCCTTTGCACCCGGGAAACGGCCGGAGGATACGTAGCTAGCCTTTGCATGTAACGTTCGTATTCTGGCGTTCCCTGTTCCTGAAGCGCAGTGTCTTCCATCAAACGTCCTCGCGCCATGAGAGAATCATCAACGATCTCCAGTAAGCCGGCGACCTCTTCGTCCGTGAATGATTCGAGTAGCTGAGTAAACGATGTCTGCAGAGCTGCAGGCGACCAGGGCAGAAGCTGACGTAAGCGGTCACGCTTCTCGCTGTCGCTCAGTTCAGTCAACTGCGCTTCGGCTAACTGCCGGACCTGTGTCGATATACCGGACACACCGCTCCCCGAAATAATACGCTCAGGCGCACTCTCATTAGCAGCATAGGCAAGACCCGGCGTCGTCAACGAGGCAGCGAGCACAACAACGAACGCCGCAACTAAACACGTCAGAAAACGATAGAGAGAAAGCCGCTTCATTTGTCGTCGTTGCTATTCGTCGCAGAGAGACTCAGGTCGTTATAGCGCTCGTGATTCAGAACCCCTTCGGTCTTAGCAATCACAACCGAGACCATGGTGTCGCCAGTCACATTCACTGCGGTACGCAACATATCTAACAGGCGGTCGACGCCGATAATTAATGCAATCCCTTCTACCGGTAAACCGACCTGCTGCAGAACCATCGACAGGGTAATCAACCCAACACCCGGTACACCTGCGGTGCCGATGGAGGCCAGAGTGGCGGTGGCAATCACCAACAGGTAGTCACCCATGCTCAGATCAAGGCCAAACGCCTGAGCAATAAACACAGTCGCCACGCCCTGCATAATGGCCGTGCCGTCCATATTGATGGTTGCGCCCAGCGGTAGCACAAAAGATGCAGCACGGGTACCGACACCGAGATTCTGCTCAGCGTTCTTGATGGTAACCGGCAAGGTGGCACTGCTTGATGCCGTACTGAAGGCGAAAATCTGCACCGGCCACATTTTCTTGAGGAAGGTTACCGGAGAGACCCCGGCGAACATACGGAGCATAGCGGAGTAGACAACAATACCGTGCACCAGCAGCACCGCGACCACGGTAAACATGTAGGCCAACAGTTCCTGCACTGGCCCCAGCCCTTTGGAGGCAAACAGGCTGAACAGCAAAGCAAACACACCGTAAGGCGCAAGATTCATCAGCATGGTGACGAGCGTCATCAGAATCTCGTTCCAGTCGCTGAATTGCTTACCGATACGCTCACCCGGCACACCTGAGCGACCAATAGCGAGACCAACCAGAATCGCGAACACGATCACCTGCAGCATATTGCCCTCGGCCATTGCCTGGAACGGATTCGTTGGGAATATATTCGCCAGAACATCGATAAGAGGTACCGCCTCAGGGGCCTTAAATTCCGCCTCCACCGACATATCGATTCCGACGCCGGGATTCACGATATTGGCCAGCGTCATGGCCGCAGAAATCGCAATGGCGGTCGTCACAAGGTACAGAAACACCGTCTTCAGACTCATTCGTCCGAGGCTGCTCTGATCGCTCAGATGACAAACGCCGCAGACCAGAGAAACAAACACAAGCGGTACAACGAGGACTTTCAGGCTGGAGACAAAGATTTTACCGATCAAAGCAAACAGACCGGATGCCAGCAGATCATCCAGCACATAGCGCACGCTGTCATTGAGGTCTGGCATGGCCAGGAGGTTGAACGTGATAGTGCCGAGTACGATGGCGAGCGCCATGGCCAGAAGAATTCGGGTTGTCAGCGTCACGGTACAGCCTCCTTTTTATTCTGGTTATTTCTCACTGATCGATTTGGCCCTGATGACAGGGCCCGATTTTTAGGTCTGAATCAGGGTTTCAGGTATTTGCTGATGCCTTGGAACCACATCACTTTGGACAGGTCGCCACTGATTTTAATGTCTTTTTCCTGAATGCCGCGCATAAAGGCATTACGATCTTTCGAGGTAAGCACCTTCAGTCCGGTATGCGCATCTTTGAAGCTGATCGTAAATGCAGGGTTGCTATGTGCCTTGCCTTTGCTGGAAATGGTTTCATCTTTAACGACAAACTGACGGACGGCTTTGCCATCGTCGGTCTGTAGCTGAAATGCCATGTCCTGACCTGCCAGTTGCTCCCGGAACTTAGGGTTCTTTTTGGCTGCTTTTTTCATCAGTTTGGACAGTACCCAAAGCAACATGCGGAATTTAAACAAGGGAGTCTCCTCAGCTGTCAGCGCCCGTTAGTCGTCGGGCGTACTTTGATCGTCGTTATCAGCAAATACCGCGGTACCTGCCAGCGACGGCATAATATTGAGCAGGCCATTATGCCCCAGACGGCGCATATGGTGTCGGTTTCTTTCGGGAATTCTCTCAGGGAATCTGATCTGTGTTAAGGCTTCTTCGATATCATGCTCACGGATAATATGCAGCATAGGAAACGGAGAGCGGTTGGTGAAGTGACTCATGTCGCCTGCGTCTTCACCTTCAAACACATACTGTGGATGGAAGGTCGCCAGCTGCAACAGCCCTTCATACCCCATCTGCATCAGAAGATCATCGCAGATCAGAGTCCAGTTCCAGTACTCATCAAAATCACGATACAGATTCGGAACAACAAACAACGCGGTGGGTAATTCAGAGGGCGATGCATCAGCCACCTCTTGCAACAGAGTCATAAACTCAGCGGTTGCCGTGTAATCATCAGAGGCTGGGGAAACTTCGATCCGGAGGGTGTCCATGACTGGACTGGCAAAGGGGCAAAGCCCTTCACCGACCACCAGCCGGCTGACCCACTCACGGGTCAGTTCAGCGGCGGCGGTAACATCAGGAACGCCGCTTATTGGACGGATTCCTTCAGCGCTTTACCTGGCTTAAATGCAGGAACCTTAGCGGCTGCAATGGTGATTGGCTCACCAGTCTGCGGGTTTTTACCCTGGCGCTCAGCGCGGTCACGTACTTCGAAAGTACCGAAACCGATCAGAGTCACAGATTCGCCTTCGCTCAGAGACTTAGCAATCTGGTCTGTGAAAGCAGTAACAACCTCTGCTGCTTTCTCTTTGCTCAGGTCTGCTTTTTCAGCGATGGCCGCAGCCAGTTCTGGTTTACGCATAGTAATATCCTTGTTTCTGTTGTCAGTATTGATCTGTTAAGGACCAATGATGTTACAGAGAATCAGGGCATGATTGCCGGCAATTCTTTGTTGAGTGCTACTTTATTCGCTACTTTTGCTCCGGTCAAAGCGTATCCGAGCAGATCACCCGCTTCATTGCGGTATTCTGCCTGAACGTCGTTGCCTTCCTGTTCAACAATCCAACGACCTGACGCATCACCACCCGGTGGCGGAGAAACAACCACTGGGCACGCTGGCGTCTTAACAGTGACCGGCATAACACCGTAGCTCACTTCAGTCGGTGTGCCAGTCAGCGTCTTCGCCAGAGCACGGGCAGAAGCCATCAACGGCAGCACGTAGAGCAGCACACGGCCTTCAACTTCAGCACAGTCACCCAGAGTGTAAACATCATCAGCACTGGTTTTCAGGTGACGATCTGCAACGATACCGTGGTTCACTTTGATACCCGCATCGCCTGCCAGCTGAGTGCGAGGACGAAGACCAATCGCTGAAACCACGACATCGGCACGAATTTCATCACCGTTGTCCAGAGTTGCGACAACACCGTCGCCATCACGTTCAATACGGCTCACCAGAGGGCCAAGGTGGAATTTAACACCGATGCCTTCCAGACCTGCCTGTACTGCGGTGGCGGCTGACTCAGGCAGCAGAGTCGGGAACACCTGATCACACGGAGCCACGATCTCACACTCATAACCGCCAGCAGTCATATCATTGGCAAACTCACAACCAATCAGACCTGCGCCCATGATCAGAACGCGCTTCTTACCGTCGGCTGCGGTACGGAATTTGGCGTAGTCTTCAAGATCATTGATCGAGAACACCAGATCTTCAGCGCCACCTTCGATACGTGGACCCACTGCTTCTGCCCCCCAGGCCAGAACCAGCTTGCTGTATTCAACCGTTTCATCACCCAGGCTGATGGTATGAGCATCGATATCGATCGCAGTCACCACAGTATTAGTGCGGATCGTCATGTTCAGCTGTTCGGCCATACCCGCAGCAGTGTTCATAGCCAGTTCATCTGCGGTTTTATTCTTGCCGTAGCCTGTCGACAGCATCGGCTTGGAGTAGCTACGACCGTCGTCTCCAGTGATCATCAGTAAAGGCTGATCAGCGGCAAGTTTACGAAGTTCTTTTGCCAGGTTATATCCGGCCAGGCCTGAGCCAATAATTACGATAGGAGCAGATGAATTACTCATAGAAGGGTCCGTTAAGTTGTCAGATAAGGAAGGTCTGCAGAAACGCAGGGGGGCTACCGGGAACCGGTAGCCCGGATAATCAGATTTCTACCATCTCGAAATCTTCTTTACCTACGCCACAGTCTGGGCAGATAAAATCGTCAGGCACATCTTCCCAACGGGTACCCGGAGCGATGCCTTCTTCTGGCGCGCCTTCCGCTTCATCGTAAATCCAGCCACATACAACACATTGCCACTTCTTCATGCCAATAACCTATGATTCGGTGAGTTTTTAAAGGTCGCTAAAAGTACTTATCAAGCTCGCTAAAAGCAACGGTCAATTCCGGGCATTTTTTGACCAACAGTCTGGTCTGACTTGCCTGACCGTGCGATTTAGCGCATTCTCCGCGCCATGAAGCACTCTTCTGACCTCGCTGTCATTATCCATCCTGCGCGCCCCGACTGGTCGACCCGACTTAACGTCGCCCCTCAGGCATTGCCACCGTTCTGGCGATCCTGGTTACTGGAGCGTGGCTCTCTGACTGCTCGTCTTACCCGCCTGGCTCCGGGGCGTTTCAGCGTCGACTGTCAGCAGGAGGGCATTGGCTACCCGACGCCAGCGGAACAGAAAGAACTCGGTTTATCCGCCAATCAGCGTGTCTGGTTCAGAGAGGTGCAACTCAAGTTGAGTGGTGTTCCCGTAGTTCAGGCACGCACCGTCGTACCTGATGCAGCATTGACCGGGCGGCTGGCACGCCTACGCCACCTCGGCAACCGGTCTTTGGGCTCCTTCCTCTTCAGCCAGCCGGATATGCGTCGGACTTTCGTCCGTGTCTCTCGCTGCAAAGCCAATACGGCCGGGTTAGAATGGGCGCGTCGATCTGTCTTTACCCTCGGAGGCAGTTCGCTGATGGTTACTGAGGCATTCAGCCCCTTATTGACCGATTTCGATCAAACAAACAGAACAAACTGAGGTTCCTGTGCTGACAGCCCGACTGGATTCTTTTTGGCCGCAGTGGCGCGCCTGGATTGCCATTACCCGCCTGGATAAGCCGGTTGGATCTTATCTGCTGCTATGGCCAACCTTCTGGGCATTGTGGACCGCAGCCGAAGGAATGCCATCACTCAGTAATCTCATCATTTTCACAGCCGGCGTATTTCTGATGCGCTCTGCCGGTTGCGTGATCAATGATTATGCTGATCGCGAAGTCGACGGTCACGTTAAGCGTACCAATGACCGTCCGTTAGCCACTGGGGCTCTGTCGGCAAAGGCGGCACTGGTTGGTTTTGCGCTTCTCTGCTCCCTATCGTTCGGTCTGGTGCTTCTGACTAACAGCATGACGGTATGGCTATCCTTCGGGGGCGTCGCTCTCGCTGCCATCTACCCCTTTATGAAGCGTCACACGCACTTACCCCAGCTATTTCTGGGGGCAGCATTTTCCTGGGCGATTCCTATGGCGTTTGCCGCAGAGTCCGAAACTCTGCCCGCTTACCTCTGGCTATTTTACGCGGCGAATCTCTGCTGGACGGTGGCTTACGATACTTTTTACGCCATGGTCGATCGTGATGACGACCTGAAGATTGGCGTAAAATCGACGGCGATTCTGTTTGGCGAGCTTGATTTACAGATGATCGGGCTTCTCCAGGCCATGAGTGTCGCATTTCTGTTTTTTGCAGGGCAGCAGTTTGGCTTTGGCTGGGTCTACTACCTCAGTCTCGTGATCGGCGCCACCTTTCTGGGGTGGCAGATCTGGAACGCCCGGAGCCGCAATCGCGAAGACTGCTTCCGGGTATTCCGTCAATCGCATTGGTTCGGAGCCATTGTCTGGCTCGGAATTGTCGGCCACTACCTGCTGAGTGCCTCCTGAGCAACTTAGTATCCGGATCTTTTCTGACTCTGGGGCTATTTACGAAGAGTGAATAGTCCCTTGTCACATACCTGTAACATCCCGCCTGTGTAATACGACGGTAATGATAACTAATCTGTGACCGGACTATGACTAACGCTGGAAAACGCGTACTCATCGTTGACGATGAAGCACCCATCCGTGAAATGATCGCTGTAGCGCTTGAAATGGCTGGCTACGAATGCCTCGAAGCCGAAAATGTTCAGGACGCTCACTCTCTTGTAGTGGACCTACGCCCGGATATGATCCTGCTTGACTGGATGCTGCCGGGTGTCAGTGGCATTGAGTTCGCTCGTCGCCTGAAACGCGAAGAAGCAACAGCTGAGCTGCCGATTATCATGCTTACAGCCAAGGGTGAAGAAGAAAATAAAGTTCAGGGCCTCGAGAGCGGTGCTGACGACTACATCACCAAGCCATTCTCTCCACGCGAACTGGTTGCTCGTCTGAAGGCCGTATTGCGCCGGGCAACCCCACCGGGCGTCGAGGAAACCATCGAAGTTAATGGCCTGATTCTAGACCCCGTATGCCACCGAGTGATGGCCCACGACAAAGCGGTTGATGTGGGCCCTACCGAGTACCGACTACTGCAATTTTTTATGACACACCAGGAGCGTGCTTACTCGCGCTCTCAACTTCTGGATCAGGTCTGGGGTGGCAACGTTTATGTCGAAGAACGCACGGTGGATGTGCATATCCGTCGTCTTCGCAAGGCGCTGGGCCAGTCGCATGAGCAGCTGATTCAGACAGTTCGCGGTACCGGTTACCGCTTTTCAACCAAAGCGTCCTGATCATGCCGGGCTGGCGTCAGGAGCTTAAACGGCTCCTGCTTCTGCTAGCCGTTGGCCTGAGCGGGCTCTGGTGGAGCCCCTGGCCGTTCCTGCCTCTGGCAGTAATCAGTCTGCTGATTCTGTTCTGGCATCTACGTCAGGCCATCCGCATGAAGCACTGGTTGACCCGTTACGAATCTCAGGAAGCTCCGGCCACCAGCGGTATCTGGCAGGATCTCATCAAACTCAGCTTGCGCCCAACCAAGCGTAGCCAACGCTATCGCCATAAATTACAGGCGCTGTTTGATCGGCTTCAGGATTCCACCTCCGCTCTGCAGGAAGGCATCATCATGGTGGATCGCCATGGCAATCTTGAATGGTGGAACCGCTCTGCAGGAAAGATGCTGGGACTGCGTGACCCGATCGATATCAACCAGCCCATCACCAACCTGATACGTGCACCTGAGTTCACGGCCTATTTCTCGAGGGGCGAGTTCGATACCCCACTGGAGCTGAACTCACCGATTGCCAAAGACATGTGCCTGTCTCTGAATATTACGCCGTTCGGCCGCAACGAGCGCCTGATTGTCGCTCATGACGTCAGCCGTCTGCGGCAGCTCGAGCAAATGCGCAAAGACTTCGTCGGTAACGTCAGCCATGAACTGAGAACGCCCCTTACGGTCATTCAGGGTTACCTTGAAACCTTTGAAGATATTATCCCAGAGCGGGCCCGGCGCATGCTGACACAGATGCAGGAGCAGGCTTCACGAATGGATTCATTAGTGCGCGACCTGCTCGCCTTGTCGCGCCTTGAGAATGGGGCACACGACCCCAGGACGAGTGTTGATGTCCTCACACTGCTGGAGCAGATCACAGAAGAAGCTATCGCGGTGTCCGCAGGACAACACGACATACGCCTGAACATAGAAAGCGACGACAGCCTCAGCGGCTATGAGCACGAGTTACGCAGTGCGTTCACCAACATTATCATTAATGCAGTGAAATACACTCCCTCCGGGGGTTCCATCCATATTCGCTGGTATCGGGACGGGGAGAGTCTGTGCCTGGAAGTGAAAGACTCGGGTATCGGCATTGAAGAACATCACCTCCCGCGCCTGACCGAGCGATTTTATCGCGCCGATCCAAGCCGCAGTAAAAACACCGGAGGCACGGGGTTAGGTCTCGCGATCGTAAAACATGTGCTACTACGCCACGCTGGCAACCTGCTGGTCACCAGCGACTACGGGAAAGGAAGCTGCTTTACCGCCTGCTTCGAAGCGCCTGTTCACCTTCCGGCATCAGCGGACTTTCGCAATGAAACGCGAAAGCACGGCTAATTTATCTTCGTCGTCATCCACAAACCGGATAAGCATCTGAATTGTCTCGGCTTCTGGGTGCGGCTCCTGAGCCTGCATCATGCGGACATAGCCATTGATACGCGCCACATCGCCTGAATCCTGATCAACAATATCGGCAACCGCAGGTTCCAACAGCGCAGGCAGGGCGCCATCTCTGCGGAATACGCCGATCATTTCCTGCAGATTAATGTCCTTCAGTACCAACTTGGCAGAGCTACCCGAACCGAAACGAACACTCGCTACCCCCCTTGCCTTGGACTTAGGCTTAGAAGCCGGGGCAGCTTCTGGAGAGGAGGAACCTCCCATAAGTACGCTCGCACCGCCCATATCCTGAGCTACCGGTTTGCCCGCACCTTTACCACCAGAGGCATCGCCACCAGCAGGTTTACCCATCAGAACATCTGCTGATTGCTGTCCGGGCATTCCCTTGAACGCAGGTCCCTCACCCGGCTTCACGCCAAGATGCTTGGCAACAACTTTAGAAACCTTGGCGACGAAATTTTCCCGTGTGAAAGGCTTGCCGATGTAGTCCGAAACTCCAGACTGCACAGCCTTAACGACGTGATCACGATCACCACGACTGGTGATCATCATGAAAGGCGTCTTCTTGTAACGTTCGTCAGATCTCATCCACTCGAGAACCTCGATGCCCGACATTTCGGGCATCTCCCAGTCACAAAGCACAAGATTAATTTCGCGCTGATTCATAACGGTCACGGCTTTGCGACCATCAACCGCTTCATTAATCTCACAGCCCGGATAGGTATCCCGGACCGCTTTTTTCACAAGGTCGCGGACGAACGTAGCGTCATCGACGACCAGAACCCTCAGTTTCATCGTGCGTCAGCCTTGGAGTCACATCTTCTGTTAACTCAGCATAGCTGCTTTTGCCAGAATCGCCGCCGAAGGGCATACGCTCCAGACGCATCAGAGTCGCACCAATCACCGCTGCCGGCATAATAAAAAGATTCACAATCGGTACCGTCAGCAGAAGCGCCACCAGCAAGCCAAACCCCATCACCGTCCATAAGTCTTCCGCCAGGCGTTCCCGCACTTCAGTAAACGGCTTTGTATGGTTATCGAATGACAGGTCCATATACTGAATAGCCATCATCCACCCTCCAAACCAGAACCACAGTGGCGGAGCAACAAGTTGCCCAACGCCCGGAATCCAGCCAAGTAAGAAAATGCCGAGATAACGTGGCAGATAATATCTCACCTTAGTGAACTCGCGCCCGAGGGTGCGAAGCGTCATTGCCGGAATAGATTCGTCAGGTATCGAGTGCCCCTGCAAAGTTTCAACCCGTTCCGCCAACAGGCCGTTAAGCGGCCCGGCAATAATCATCAACACCGCACTGAAGAAATACACCAGCGATAACACCAGAAAGATGACGACCAGCGGCATCAGTATCCAATAAAGAAAAGACAGCCAGCCAGGCAACAGATCAACCAGCTCACCAATCCAGGCATCCAGCTGGCTGATCCCCCAGACACTGGCAAAGCCCATAACGATGATGTTGAGTAATAGTGGAAACGCCACGTAACGACGCAGCCCGGGGGTTTTTAAGTTCTGAAAACCACGCCAGACATACTGCATACCAGTAAAAGGATTACCGCTCATGATTCCCTCGTGCATCTGCGAAAAGCCTTTTATACAATCCTCGCCCTTTGTTGACCACCCAGGAGTGCCGGACATGACCCCGGAACGCTACGAACGCATCCGCAAAACCCTGGAGATGCGCCAGCCGGACCTAACCGTCATTACGGACGAAGTATATAAACCTCACAATCTGGCAGCCATTGCCCGTACCTGCGATGCCGTCGGCATTCCTAAGATTCATTGCGTTTGGCCACGCGATCGTTACCGCCTGAAAACAGCGGCAACGGCAGGTTCTTCCGACTGGATTGAAGTGCAGACCCATGCCGATATCGAAACCGGGATTCGTGAGCTTCAGAATAATGGCGTCAAGGTCGTAGCAGCTCACCTGACAGATCGCGCCATTGACTACCGCGATTACGATTTCACTCAACCAACAGCCCTGCTGATGGGTACAGAGAAAGAAGGCGTCAGCGACGCCGCATCTGATATGGCCGACGAACACCTGATTATCCCCATGCGAGGCATGGTTCAGTCGTTTAACGTCTCCGTCGCCGCAGCCATTATTCTCAATGAAGCCCATTATCAACGTCAGGCCGCCGGCATGTATAACGAACAGCGCCTGCCAGATGAATGGTTTAACCGTTTACTGTTCGAATGGTGCCAGCCAAAGATCGCTCTTCTGTGCCGTGAGAATAACCTCAGCTACCCTGAATTGAGAGAAGATGGCGAGCTGGCAGACCCGCAAGGCTTTTCTGATTTATACAATGCGCACAGAGCAGCCAAAAAGAAGCGCTGACGCTCTGATTGCGACAGATTTTTACAAAACAAAAAGTGCAACAAAGCGCACTCAAATGTAATATCGTAAAACAGTGTTACGGCAGGTTTCAGCCCAGAAATTACACTGTAAGTTATTCACCCACTCGCTTGTGCGATATATCTCACAAGCAAGTGGGAGATATAGGCATAACACTGTCTTAACCTCCGAAACCCTTCCCTAGATTATTCCCAACTCATTGTTTTAAAAGACTTTTCTTACAATCACTGGCATTTGGCGACACATCATGTCGCAATAGTCACGTAACACGAACTCACAGTTTTGCTATCTTTAATTTCGCAGGACGCAAGGTGCTGATGGAATCAGCAGCAGGATGCAGGATTCGGCAGGATCGCCGGGCAGGAAGCACAGGGACGATATAGGAAGCGACGGAATATTGTGGCCAGGAGGCCAACCAGGACGGTAGAGAGGATCTCGCTCAAGGACGATATACCAGGAAGGTATAGGGTGCTGTGGCGGTGAGGACAGGATGTCCTGGCCGCCCATTTAGCTCCCGGCCCATCGTAATGGCATCCCCCCATTTTCAGTTACCCCAAGCTAGTTACTTCAAGCACTCTCACGACCGATACTCTTGGATAACACGTTATGCGTTCAGTAACCCTGAAATCAGCTTAGTAACAGCATTTTTCCACTCATTAATTCCGCCTCTGGAACACCGGCCATATAGTGACACATATATCACTTAAAGCTCGTCAAATTTCCATCAACGACAGTACAAAAGGCAACCATCAGCATACTCACTGTTGTGGTGCTTACCCGATGCTGTGCCATCCTGTATCTGTACAAAGATCACACCGGAAGAACAGTATGCCATCACCATCACTTAAGCTACGCCTCGGGCAGCTTCTTCTGAACCGACGCGCAATTACTCGTAAGCAGTTGGATGATGCACTTCAATACCAGAAAGAACACGCAGGAGCCAAACTCGGTGAAGCACTGATCGCTCTGGGCGCTATTGATGAAGGGTTACTCAAGCGCGTACTGCGCCAGCAGCGCTGGTTGCGCCCGTGCGCCACCTGCTTTGCACTTCTTTCACCTATGTCAGTGACCTACGCCTACGATCCCGAAGAGCACATGCTTTCTGCTCAGGACGAAGCTGCAACCTACTGGTACCTGCAGGGAGAAGAACAGCAAAGCTACAACGAGTCAGAACAGGCTATGCGAATTCTTTCGACCGCGTACGATCTGTACAAAGGTGAACCACAAGCCGGTGAATGGCGCTACAGTCTGAGTGAGACAGATAACAGCGAGGGCTATCAGGTCGAAGTGAAGGTTTTTTTCTGAGAGCCGAACAATCCGGAAAACAGAATGCTGGAAAAGAAAAAAGCCCGTACATCCGTACGGGCTTTTTTGTATGGTGCCGGCACCAAGAGTCGAACTCGGGACCTACTGATTACAAGTCAGTTGCTCTACCAACTGAGCTATACCGGCTAAGTGGGCGGGAATATTACTGATCAGCCCGGGGGTCGTCAACCATTTTTCGAAAAGAATTTACTATTTTTCAATAAGTTAACAACACCCACTCAGGGACAGGCTAAGCAGCACGAAAAACGGTCCAAAATCGTAATAAAAATGTCACAATACATCCCCCTGAAATGAATACACTAGGTGCCGACATGAACGCCGGATTTATCCTCGTTGCCGACGATGAACCAGCCATCTGCGAAATGATCTGTACCGGTCTTGAGCTTGCGGGATACAAAACCCGGAAAGCTGCCAATGGCCAGATAGCCCTCCAGATGATCATCAACGAACAACCGGATCTTGTAGTACTGGATTGGATGATGCCGATGATGAGCGGACCGGAGCTGACAGCCCGGCTGAAGCGCGAAGAACGCACAAAAGACATCCCTGTCATTCTGCTTACGGCGCGCGCCGAAGAAGATGACAAAATCAAAGGGCTGGAGTGCGGTGCTGACGACTATATTACTAAGCCGTTTTCACCCAGAGAGCTGAATGCGCGTATTAAGGCGGTTCTCCGTCGCAGCCAAACCACATCGTCTGAAGCGCTGACCGTTCTCGATATGACGTGCCACCCAGATGAGCAGCAATGCCGTATCAAGGGTGAACTGGTATCGCTCGGCCCGAAAGAATACAAGCTACTCGAATTCTTTATGCGCCACCCGAACCGGGTGTTTTCCCGCGAACAACTGCTCGACAAGGTCTGGGGCGGCAACGTCTACATCGATGAACGCACCGTTGATGTTCATATCCGGCGTTTACGCAAAGCGATTTCTATCGATAACCACGAACGTCTGATTCAAACAGTCAGGGGAAGTGGGTATCGTTTTTCTCCCGATCAGTAAGGTGAGGTAACGCAGGTTTGTATCAGGATGCACTGCAGCGAGAGCTGTTTCGGGTTGGCATTATAGTGCTTGCAGGTTTCGCTGCCGGCTGGTCAGTCGGATATTCCCTGTATGGCTTACTGATCGGATTGGTCGTTTCACAGATCATCAGTATCCGCCACGCGGCCACTATTTTTAAATGGAGTTATCGCCAGGGCCCGGCCCCACAGGACAGCGGATTGATAGGTTACTCTGCCGACCGCATCATCCGACGAGAAAAGACACTTAAAGATCGCCTGCTGAATCAGGCGAAAATGCTGCAACGCTATAATCAGGGGATTGAAGCACTGAAAGATGGTGTCGTTGTACTCGACAGCGCCGGCCACATTACGACATTCAACAGCGCAGCAACGCGTATGCTGTACCTGCGTAAAGATGATAATGGTCAGCACATAACTCATCTTATCCGCACCCCTCAATTTGTCCGCTATTTCCGCAGCAGCGACTTCAGCGAGCCTCTGCAGTTCGATCTCAGAAATGTCAGTCTGCAGGTTCAGATCACTGAATTTGGTATCGATCAGAAAATCATGCTCGTCAGAGATGTCACTGAACGCAAACGCGTAGAAACCATGCGCCAGGACTTTATTGCCGATGTCTCCCATGAATTGCGCACACCACTAACCGTCATTAATGGTTATCTGGAAATGCTCTCTGATATGGATACGCCAGCTCCACTGTCTAAAGCACTGGCACAAATGGATAGCCAGGCGAACCGTATGACAAATCTGGTAAACGACCTTATTCAGCTATCCAAACTGGAAAGTGCGAGCAGGGAGCGGGATGGTGTGTCCTTTGACCTGACAGCGCTGTGCCATCAGGTTGCCGGAGAAATGAAAGGCTACTCAGGCGATGCTGAAGTCAGAATTAACACCGAGCGCAGCCTGATTGTCGATGGCTTCAAAGAAGAGATGCATTCTGCTCTGACCAACCTTGTCACTAACGCGATTAAATATGGTGATGGAAAACAAGTGGATATCGACATTGCCCCAAGTGATCGCGGTATCGAGGTTGCCGTGACAGACCAGGGGCCAGGTATTCCACCGGAACACCTGTCTCGGGTAACCGAGCGTTTCTATCGTGTGGATGAGTCGCGGGAGTCTACCGTTGGGGGCTCAGGCCTCGGGCTGTCGATTGTTAAACACGCACTGGAACATCACGATGCCGAGCTTAAAATTGAATCGGCGCTGGGGCAAGGTAGTACCTTTTCTTTTGTGATCCCGTCTTTTCGAAGAGAAAACAACGCCTGAATGCTCTTCTCGCACATCCGGATCGTCAGAATTCAGGACGTTAATCTTTTATTAATAAAGGAGTCAGGTTCTTTTCAGTGTTCCTCCGTATCGTAGTGGCTTCACCTAGGAGGAACAAAAATGTCCATAATTAAGTACGCCGTTGTCGCAAGTTCTTTACTGATGCCTGCTGCCGTATTGGCGGGTAATTATTCTTCATCCGAAACTGTGTCTGATAAGGTGATCGCTGAACAGCGCGAACGCCTTGCGGAAAACACCCAGGGTCAGGGTTTTGGACCTCAATCGCCACGCGATATCGATCAGGTTTCGGGCGAGAACAGCAACATGTTCCAGCCAGCCCCTGCACATACTCAAATGAATCTTTGCAATATTCACTTCCACGTTGGTGCCGAACACAAAGGCGGAGAGTTCACGACTTATGCCGGAAATGGTAATGGTCAGGGCGCTGATACAGGTTATCTGTACGACGGCAAACTGACTAAAAAACAGCTTAAACCGTTTAAAGGAGAAGTCTGTGCAGCAAAAGGCAGAAACCTGGTTCCGGGGGATACCATCGAGGTGCACTTCGTACATACCACCGCTCAGATTCAACCAGGCCCGACACTTGGCGCCTGTCTGTCAGACAACATCATGAACCCTCAACTGCGCGTCGAAGCCCAGGTGATTGTTCTGGCCAATGACGATGACGCCCTCGACTTTGGTGAGATGGCAAACGTTGAACAGGTAAACGGCTATTACCAGGCGCCAAATATTCCATCCGATACGGGTACACCGGTCCAGTACGCAGGATCAACAACAGGCCCGTCATACAATGAAAAAGGCTCCCCGTTGCAGGTGAGCTGGAGCGTGCGCCCGGAAGTCGCTGTCGTTGATATTGGAACAGTGGCCGACTGGTGTGAAGAAAATGAATTCAATGAAGATCACGCTCACGGTGTACGCAATCTTGTACTGAACCCACAGCTACTGTCTGAAATACACTGACCAGACACACGGGTTAACAAAGAACCCTAAGCAGCACCCTAGCAGCGATGGATACTACCGGCTGGCAGTCGTCAGCCGGTAACCATTTCCGCGCAGTGTTTCAATAATCAGCGCATCAGTAAAAGCGAGCTTATGGCGAACCCTGCTGATGTATACATCCACAATATTAGTCATCGGATCTTTCTCTGATTGCCATACCCGCTGAAGAATTCTCTCGCGGCTCAGTACTTTGCCCCTATTCTCAACAAAGAACTCCAACAGGTCATACTCCAGCCGGGTTAACGATAGTTCGACCCCTGCATGCCGGACAATACGTTCATCGCGATAGAGTATTAACGGCCCACACTGAAGCGTTTCTTCAATGTGTTGATTTGAGGGCACTGCGCGTCGTGTCATCGCCTGGATACGCGCTAACAATTCTTCGAAGTCGAACGGTTTACAGAGGTAATCATCGGCGCCCTGACGCAGTCCATCCACCCGGTCACTGACGTCGTCCATCGCCGTCAGCAACAGCACCATAGGCGGCGAAGGCAGTCGCTTAATACTCTGTATCAATACCAGGCTGTCCACATCACCGAACATACGATCCAGAACTGCTACGACAGGACGCTCACTGCTTATGGTCACGATCAGGTTGTGAACGTCACTTTCCGATATGACGTCATACCCTTCAGACTCCAGTCCTCGCTGCAGAAAGCTGAGCAATGGCAGTTCATCATCCGCAATCAGAATCTTCATTCTGCGGCCTGCCTTGGTAGAACGACGGTAAACACTGATCCTTGCCCCTGTTCTGATTCTGCATAGATTTCACCCTCATGCGCTTCTACCAGGGTGCGAGCAATTGATAAACCCAGACCGGCGCCATCTGTCCGTGGCTTAAAGCGTACGAAGCGCTCAAAAATATACTGTAAGTCGGCAGGTGAGATTCCATCGCCATGGTCGCGGACACTAATCATTACCTGATCCTCTGTCGCTTTGAGTGATATTTCGACAGGGTCATCCGGATCAGAATAACGAGTCGCATTATCTATCAGGATGGTCATAACCTGACGTAGCCTCTGCTCGTCAGCGCGTATAACAATGCGTGATTTCTCAGCGTCTGCGGTATTTAATCGGAAAGATCGCAATGGCATTTTTCTCTGCCACTGCTCCACTTGGTGTTCAAGAATATCAACGACCTGGAGATCATCAGGAAATAACCGTAATTGGTTAATTTCAGCACGAGCCAGCAGTAGCAGATCATCGACCAGGACGCTCAGGCCAACAACCTGATCAAGTACTGTCTGTAATGCAGCTCTGTAGTCTCTGGTATCCGCATGATTCTGACGCAAGGTTACCTGCGCCTCTCCACGAATAATGGTCAACGGTGTTCTGAGTTCATGCGATATATCCGCAATAAACTGCTTACGTCTGGTATCAATCAGAGTGAGCTGTCTATTAGCCTCGGTCAGTTCTGATGTACGCTGGTCTACCTCATACTGAAGCTGATCACGCATCGTTTCTGCCTGCTTCTCATGCTCAGCCATCTGGCCTGCTAGCTGATTGAGAGACTGAACGAGTGAGTGAAACTCCTGATCAAGGTTTTCTGGTAAACGGAAGTTATAGTTCCCGGACGCAATGACCTGAGTACCACTCCCTATCACAGTCAGGGGCTGATAAAGCTGATTAAACAGCCACACACACCCGAAGACAATAAAGGGGCCAACCAGTACGCAAAGAATGATACTGAACCATACGATAGCTGAGTTTAACGCTTCGATACGAGCATTCGTCGCAGAAACTACTTTACTCTGGCGTGATACAGCCGCATTAATTGCTTCGCGGAATTTATTATCAATAGTGAACTCCAGCAAGCGCTGGACACGCTCCTGCTGACTGAGCGGAGTTGTATCGTTCATGGCAATAACCGCATTGAACTCGTCAATAATTTCAGCGATTAAAAATTGCAATTCGTCAGTATCTTCAACACTTCCCTGAGTAATGTCGGGACCAAGCTCATTTCTCTGACGCACTTCAAGGTCCCGGATGACCATTAATGACTGCTCAATGAGAGCCTGTTTATTGCGTACTTCGGCCTGGTTGGCATTGCGTCCAAAGATCAGTTCATCGGTGAGTTGTTTAAACAAGCGGTAGGAGATACTCGACAGCATCTGATGTTCAGAAAGCAAGGATTGTGCAGTGGCACTCTGACGAAGATTTTCCTTGGTTATGTATGCAGAAACGGCAACACCACTTAGCGCAACGAAAAGAACAGCTGCTGAAATAAAACCGAAGAGGAACAACTTTCTTTTATACATGCCAGGCTCCCGGCGCCCTTATTTAGCAATTATCATAAAAGAAAAAAGGCGCCACCGAAACAACCGGAGGCGCCCTCACGTCTTACGAGATTAGTTAAACAGAATCAGAATACGAACTGAGCACGCGCACGGAATTCCTGCCCTTCATCAGAGGTAGCATCACCTTCAGCCACAGAGTACGACATCCCCAGACGAACGTTGTTGTTTGCATAGTAATTCAGACCAATACCGATTTCAGAGGCCTCGGTAGCCCCAAGCTCAGTATCTGAGTAGTTACCATCCCCCTGAGTAGCACGGACCACAACCTCGTAGGCGCCCTTGCTACTGGCAGGCTTGATACGCTTAAACTTACCAGCTTTGTATGGACGGGTCTCGCCGGTCAATACGTAACCGACCTGAACGTAGGAGCCCGCAAGATCGTCTGCATCATCGATACTACGCTGCATATATTCAGCTTGCGCATGTAGTGGACCAAAAACGCCAGCAAGTTCCAAGCCCGCAGTTAAGGTGTCTTCACCCTGGTTGTGACTACCAAGGCCAACGTGGACCAGTCCGCCATCAATATCGGCAGCGTAAGCCACACGAGCGGCCAGAAACATTTCGCTGGCTTCCGTTTTATCTTCACCATCTTCAAACAAGCCTACGCCATAATGCAGACCATCAATATCGCCTTTCACCTGGATGCCAGCAAGACGACCAACAGAGTATGCCTCGGTCACGGCGCTACGCTCAAGGAAAGTATTATCATTGGAAGAGGTGTAGTCTTCCAGGCTGAACTCAACCCGTTGATGACCGACAGAAATCTTAGCTGGCTTACCAAAACCTTCGTAAGTGATGTATAGGTCTTCCACAGTACCACCGGAATCTTCCCGTGCACCGTCATCGGTTTCTGACGCCTGATCAATATTGAACTGCGACTTGAGACTCCAGTCACCCACTGTACTTTTCACGTATATACGAGCACGACGAACATGGATGTCAGACTCGTCTGTTTCACCATTCTTTTTCGCCAGATTGTAGTCCCACTGCAAGCGTCCTCCCGTCTGGAATTTAATTTCTTTTTCCTGAGCCATCAGGCCGCCGCCGACTTTTATAATCAGATCATCTTTTTCATCTGCCTGAGCAAAACCTGCCGCGCAAGCGATAGCGATAAAGAGTGCTGTTTTTTTCATGCTTCTCATCCAGAGTTAGTTATGTGCAAGATGGTCTTGCTTAATAGTTACTGCAACGCACTGTGTTACAGGATGATGTCTACTCTATGGCACTTTTATTACAGCAATATGACAAATCAGTCATATTTGTGAAATCAAACTGTCATATTCAGAGAAAGCCATGCAGGAGCAAACAAGATATTGCGCTGCTTAGTATAGGCCAGTTTCAGGAAAGCAAAGGGAAAGTTCGCGCCTCAGGGGAGGTTGAGGCGCAAAAAGCGGGGGATCAGATCAATCTTCTTTCTGAGCGGTTTCTTCCATTTCTGTGAGAGAGCTGTGACGAACGTCTGTGCCACTCACAAGGTAGATAACCTGTTCAGAGATGTTGCGTGCATGGTCACCGATACGCTCAATAGCACGAAGAATCCAGAGGATATTGATCGCCTGGCCAATAGAGCGTGGGTCTTCCATCATGTAGGTGATCAGCTCACGCAACGCAGAAGCGTATTGCTTGTCGACCAGCTTATCGGTACGCACCACCTCAATCGCACCTTCAACGTCGTGACGGGCGAAGGCATCCAGAGCGCCAGAAATCATTTTCACCACTTCTTCACCCATGTAACGGATGGCTTGCTGGCAGAATTGTGGGTTCTTCGAGTCTTTTACTTCCAGCGTGTGAATTGCAATTTTACTTGCCTCATCACCGATACGCTCAAGGTCGCGAACCACACGTGACACAGCCAGAACCATACGCAGGTCTGACGCGGCTGGTTGACGACGAACCAGAATCTGAGTGCACTCGTTATCAATTGCGACTTCTGCTTTATCAACGTCATCTTCACGGCGGATAACATCATCGGCTAATTGAGTATCACCTGAACAGATCGCCTGAACCGCATGGTTTACCTGGCGCTCGACCAGTCCGCCCATGCTCATCATGTGGTTACGGATCGCTTCCAGATCGGCATTAAACTGACCAGAAATATGCTGGTTAAAATTCATTTCCATCGTACTGCTCCTTAGCCAAAGCGGCCGGTGATGTAGGCTTCAGTCAACTGATGCTCAGGCGTTGTAAATACCTTATCCGTTGCATTCACTTCGATCAACTGGCCCAGGTGGAAGTAGGCAGTGCGCTGTGACACACGAGCAGCCTGCTGCATCGAGTGGGTCACGATTGCGATGGTGTAATTCTCACGCAGCTCGTCGATCAGTTCTTCAATTTTAGCAGTTGCAATCGGGTCCAAAGCAGAACACGGCTCATCCATCAGGATTACTTCAGGATCAACCGCAATGGTACGAGCAATACACAGACGCTGCTGCTGACCACCGGAAAGGCCAGTACCCGGTGCATGCAGACGATCTTTTACTTCGTTCCAGAGACCCGCACGCTGCAGGCTCTTTTCTACGATTTCATCGAGATCCACGCGGGATGTCGCCAGACCATGAATCCGCGGGCCGTAAGCGATATTGTCGTAGATAGATTTCGGGAAGGGATTCGGCTTCTGGAACACCATGCCCACCGTCGCACGGAGAGGTACAACGTCAACGCGAGGGTCGTAGATGTTATCGCCATCAAGCAGAATTTCACCCGTGACATTACAGATATCGATGGTGTCGTTCATGCGGTTCAGGCAGCGCAGGAAAGTCGATTTACCGCAACCGGAAGGGCCGATTAAGGCGATTACTTCATTCTGGCGGATGTCCAGGCTGACGTTATAAATCGCCTGTTTCTCACCATAAAACACACAGACGTCGCGAGCGCGCAGTTTTGCACCTTCACTGAGAGGAGAGCCGACCGTTTTGTGATTTTCAATAATACTCATAACGTTATCCGATAATTTCTGTTTCAGGCCTGTTACCAGCGACGCTCAAGGCGACGACGAAGCATAACGGCGGCAGTGTTCATAATGATCAGGAAGCCCAGCAGAACCATAATAGCGCCCGATGTACGTTCTGTGAAAGCGCGCTCAGGGCTGTCTGACCAAAGGAAAATCTGTACTGGCAATACCGTGGAAGGATCATTAATGAATCCTGGCACATCCACCACAAACGCAATCATACCGATCATCAGCAGCGGAGCTGTCTCACCCAGCGCCTGCGCCATACCGATAATGGTACCTGTGAGCATGCCCGGCATCGCCAGCGGCAGTACATGATGGAACACGGTCTGCATCTTGGATGCCCCCAGACCAAGCGCCGCTTCACGAATAGAAGGAGGTACCGCTTTAATGGCTGCACGACCAGAAATAATAATCGTCGGCAGTGTCATCAGTGTCAGAACGAGACCACCTACCAACGGCGTTGAACGTGACACACCAAAGATATTAATAAAGATGGCCAGGCCTAGCAGGCCGAAGGTGATCGATGGCACCGCCGCGAGGTTATTAATGTTGATTTCAACAATCTCTGTCAGGCGATTTTTAGGGGCAAACTCTTCCAGATAAATCGCTGCGGCCACACCGATCGGGAACGACAGCAAAAAGGTCACAAGCAGAGTCAGCAGGGTACCGGTAATTGCACCACGAATACCCGCCAGCTCAGGCTCACGGGAATCCCCGTTCACGAAGAACGTGGTATTAAACTGAGTTTTAAGCGCATCACTTTCGATCCAGCCGTTAATCCACTCGAGCTGTTTTTCACTCAGGCGGACGCTACCGCTGTCATTACCGTACTCGTGCTTAAACCATTGGTCGAGATCGTCATCGACCAGCAGGTCTACAGTGACGGTTTTGCCGATGATTGAAGGGTCTTCAAGCACCTCGCTCTGAATCTGCCAACCAGCACCTGAAGAAATCAGGCTGAACAGGCTGCGTGCTTCTGAGCGACCTTTTGGCTGAATGTCATTTTTGAAATGACGCTTGATCAGACCATCATAGTTCGCACTCATGATGTCACTCTCGGATGAATCCGGTGTGATATCCAGATAATCGCCATCGATCTCAATGGTGGTTGTCAGCACTGTCTGCGAGAAGGCCGATGTGCCTTTTGAAAAAATATCGCCAAAAAGAACGACCAGGCAAAGCAGACCGAATAATACAGAGGCCATGCCATACAGGCGGAAGCGAGTTTCAGCCGCACGACGGCGACGCATACTGGCTTCGACTTTCTGACGCGTTGTCATGGTTGAATCAGTCATATTGTTCCCGGTACTTCTGTACGATCTTAATAGCTACAAAGTTCAGCGCCAATGTCACAATAAAGAGGACAAGGCCCAGCGCGAAGGCAGCAAGTGTTTTCGGTGAATCAAACTCCTGGTCACCGACCAGCAGAGTTACGATCTGCACCGTTACAGTGGTGACACTGTCGAGTGGGTTCGCGGTCAGGTTTGCCGCAAGACCCGCGGCCATCGCAACAATCATGGTTTCACCAATCGCACGCGACACCGCCAGCATCACAGCACCGACAATCCCTGGCAGAGCAGCCGGTATTACCACCTGACGTACCGTTTCGCTACGGGTCGCACCGAGGCCATAGCTACCGTCACGCAGGGACTGAGGCACAGCGTTGATCACGTCATCTGACAGCGACGACACGAATGGAATGATCATAATGCCCATGACCAGACCAGCCGCCAGAGCACTCTCGGAAGAGACATCCAGCCCCACCGACTCACCGACGCCGCGAATAAACGGCGCGACAGTCAGGGCAGCAAAGAAGCCGTACACAACGGTAGGAATACCCGCCAGAACTTCGAGCGCCGGCTTGGCTAGCTGACGTACGCGTGAAGTTGCGTACTCAGAGAGGTAAATGGCCGCCATTAAACCGACTGGCACCGCAATAAACATGGCGATGGCAGAGATCAGAAGAGTACCAGCAAACAGAGGTACCGCACCGAAGCTGCCCGAAGAACCAGACTGGTCTGCACGCAGAGCCACCTGAGGTGACCAGGTCGTTCCGAACAGAAACTCAATCGGCGATACCTTCTGGAAAAACAGAACAGCCTCAAACAGAACACTGACGAGAATACCCAGCGTGGTCAGTACAGCGATCGCCGAGCTGGCAAACAGCATCACGCGAACGATGCGTTCAACTTCACCACGGGCGCGAAGATCTGGCTGAATACGTCTCCAGGTCACAGCCACGCCCAGCAGGATCAATGACAGAATCACACCACCCTTGAGAACCGCAGCTCGCTGTTCAAGGTCGACCAGGTGTGCAGCGACAGAACCTAAATCACTCTGCCCCATCATTGCAGGATCACTGGCGATGTTATGAACCTTGGAAAGTGCCAGACGTACTTCTGCTTCACTGGCCGTACGGATGGCTTCAGGAAGTTGCATTGTCAGCAGCGCATCAACGATACGAGGTTCCAGCATTACCCACATGATCAGAATGAGCAGAGGCGGCAGAGTAGTCCAGAGCGCAGTCAGAGCGCCGTAATGGGTTGGAAGTGAGTGCATACTCTCTCCCTGGCCGGCAAGTGACCGGGCGCGATTGCGTCCGAGAAAATATGCGGCCCCCAGCGCGATCAACAACGCGATTAGCAAGGTACTGTAGTTCATGGGTTACTTCTGTCAGTAAGTGTTTTGAATGCACAAAAACCGGGAGTGCATTCGCACGCCCGGCTTTCAACAGACAGATGTCTGTCTTATTTAGCGGAGATTGTCTTCAGATTCTCGACAGTATCAACCACTTTTTTATATTCCTCTTCAGTCATAGGGATCATACCCTTGTCTGCGAGGTAGCCGTATTCGCCCATAGCTTTGTCAGATACGAACTCAGCCAGGTACTCTTCGATGCCAGGAATCACGCCAACGTGAGCCTTCTTAACGTAGAAGTACAGTGAACGGCTAACCGGGTAAGAACCGTCAGAGATTGCGTCAAACTCTGGCGCCTGACCTTCAACGATAGAACCGTGAACTTTGTCAGCGTTCTGCTCAAGGAAGCTGTAACCGAAGATGCCAAGTGCGTCTGGGTTAGCAACCAGCTTCTGAACGATCAGGTTATCGTTCTCACCTGCTTCTACGTAAGCACCGTCTTCACGGATACCGTGACACAGAGCTTTGTACTTGTTCTTGTCAGTTTTTTTCATCTCTTTGATGAATGGGAACTTCTTACAGCCACCTTCCATTGCCAGCTCTACAAATGCGTCACGGGTACCAGATGTTGGTGGTGGACCGAGAACCTCAATTTTCTTCGCTGGCAGTGCTGGGTTAACGTCTTTCCAGGTCTTGTATGGGTTGTCGATCAGAGTTTCAGAACCATCCTGCGCAGGAACTACTTTCGCCAGAGCCAGGAAGATATCTTTACGGGTCAGTTCGTACTGTGGAGCTTCGTTGCTACCCGCCAGAACGATACCGTCATAGCCCACCATCACTTCAACGATGTCTTTAACGCCGTTTTCTGCACACAGTTCGATTTCAGACTGTTTGATTGCACGTGAAGCGTTGGTGATATCAGGCGTGTTTGCGCCAACGCCCTGACAGAACAGTTTCATACCACCGCCTGAACCGGTAGATTCAACTTTTGGCGTAGGGAAGCTTGAAGACTTACCGAAGCGCTCAGCAACAACAGTAGAGAACGGGTAAACAGTCGAAGAGCCTACGATGCTGATGTAATCACGCTCAGCGTAAGCGTTTGAGCCAGTCATGGTTGCCAGCAGAGCGGCACCAGTCAGAAGTACTTTTTTCATTAACGTGTCCTTCATGTTGTTTGGCACTAGGTATGCCTGAGTCACTTGATTTCGGATGCTGGCCATTATCGGGATGGTATATTACAGAAATGTGACAAAGCGGCAATTTGTTACACCGATATGACAGTTATATTACACCCGAGCACGCCTCATCCCGGTTAACAACACCTTACGAGCAGCTTCTGAACCTATCACGGATGGCTACGACGCCACCGCTACAGAGGTACTCCCGAGCCTGATATACTCCCGCCTCATTGACTGCCGGAGTTCTGTTTTAGAGCTCGATCCAGTCACTGATCCGGTACGCTTCCGACACTTATATCGACACTAGATTAGTTAAAACAGGGATGCCTTAAGGGATGTCACAGTTGATAAGCCTGATTGATCGCTTTACATCAGCCACCGGCCGCATCACCCGCTGGTTATCACTTTTTATGGTGCTGGCTACCTGCTCGGTGGTCGTGCTGCGCTACCTGTTTGATATGCCGTCAATCGCATTGCAGGAAAGCGTTATGTACCTCCATGCCTCACTATTCATGCTGGGTGCTGCCTACACCTGGCAACAGGGAGGCCACGTCAGGGTTGATGTTTTCTACCGGGGCTGGACGGAAGAGCGCCGTCACTGGGTTGAACGACTTGGGATTCTTCTTCTGGTTCTGCCAACCAGCCTGTTTCTGCTCTGGGCGAGCTGGGAATACGTCGGCAATGCCTGGGCGATCCGCGAACGCTCGCAGGAGGCCGCCGGCCTACCTTTTATTTATCTTCTGAAAACCCTGATTGTGGTCTTACCAGTGACTCTGATTCTGCAAGCCATCGCTGAGCTACTGCGCACTTTTACGGGGATGAACGCTGATTCCGACATCACCAACGATAGCAGCGAGGCAAATCACCATGGCTGAGTTTATGCCTCTTGTACTGTTTGCCGTCGTCTGCCTGGTCCTTATGTGTGGCTTCCCGGTGGCCTTCACACTGGCAGGGACCTCACTGCTCTTCGCCGGTGTTGGTTTACTGACCGGCACCTTTGACCCGGCCTTTCTTAATGCCATGCCTAACCGCATGTTCGGAATTCTGTCTAATCAGATTCTGGTGGCCGTGCCCTTATTCGTTTTCATGGGGGTAATGCTGGAGAAATCGAAGATCGCAGAGCAGTTGCTGCGCAACCTTGGCCTGCTATTCGGCCCGGTACGGGGTGGTCTGGGTTTCTCCGTGATCATTGTCGGTATGCTGCTTGCGGCCAGCACAGGTATTGTCGGCGCAACCGTGGTCACCATGGGGCTAATTTCATTACCCGCGATGCTGCGCAATGGTTATAGCCCATCACTGGCGAGCGGAACTATCTGCGCCACTGGGACACTCGGCCAGATCATCCCACCATCGACTGCGCTCATTATTCTCGGCGATGTGTTATCCAGTGCCTATCAGCAAGCGCAGCTCAAGATGGGCATATTTTCGCCAGAAACCGTCTCCGTTGCCGACCTGTTTGTGGGCGCTCTTATTCCCGGATTGATACTGGTGCTCGGCTATTTTATCTACACCAGCATCGTGGCCATATTTAAGCCCGAAGCCGCTCCAGCGGTTCAGGACCGGGAGCCACTCGCACCAGCCTTTATATTCGAATTACTCAAAGGCCTCCTTCCTCCACTGCTGCTGATTGTCGCCGTACTCGGCTCGATTCTTACCGGTAAAGCGACACCCACAGAAGCTGCGGGTATTGGTGCGTTCGGTTCATTAGTACTCGCCATCGTTTACGGTCAGTTCAATCTACAGCGCCTGCGCGAAGTGATGGACGCGACCCTGCAGGTCACCAGCATGATCTTCCTGATCTTTATTGGCGCTGCTCTATTCTCGCTAGTATTCCGAGGCTTTGGCGGCGAAGAGCTGGTTCATGAAGTATTCAATGACCTGCCCGGCGGCGTTTTCTCTGCCATGTTGCTGGTGATGCTGGTGATATTCCTGCTGGGCTTTATCCTCGACTTTATCGAAATCACTTTCGTGGTCGTACCGATTGTCGCCCCGGTATTACTGGCGATGGGCATCGACCCGGTATGGCTTGGCATAATGATCGCCATCAACCTGCAGACATCGTTCCTCACACCACCGTTTGGTTTCGCTCTCTTCTATTTACGTGGTGTCGCGCCACCCGAGTTACCGACCCGAACTCTCTACAAAGGCGTTATTCCGTTTATTGTTATTCAGGTGGCGGTTCTGGGATTGCTGGCCGTGTTCCCTGAACTGGCAACATGGTTACCCGATCAGATATACGGCTAGACTGAAGAAGCCCCGCACCCTATACATTGGCACGGCATGCGGTACAATTTGCGTCCAACACAATAATAAAAGCCGGTGTCCGCATGGAAAAGACCGAAGACAACCAACCGTCACCTGAAGGCAGCCTGACCTTAAAGCTGCTGCCAACCCGTGCCGACTGCAATATCCACGGTGATATCAGCGGTGGCTGGGTCGTTGCTCAGATGGACCATGCCGCAGAGTCAGACGCCAGCCGAATCGCCCAGGGGCGCATCGCCAACGTCGCGATGGAATCCGTTGTGTTTATGTCGCCGATCCGCCTTGGCGCCGAGGTATGCATCTACACCCGCCTGTTAGAAATTGGCACCTCATCCATCCGCATCGCCGTTGAAGCCTGGACCCGCAATCCTACAGAATCCGCCGAGCGCAAAGTTGTGGATGCGGTGTTTGTGTATGTCGCGATTGATGGGACAGGGCGAATCAGAGAAGTACCAAGATAAGAGTACAGCGTTAAGAGTGCCCCTCTTGGAGCGAATCAGCCTTAAGTTATCTGTGGGAGTGAATCAGCCGGAGGCTATTCACGATCAACTGGCGTTAATCGCCAAGCGGGGAGAAGCTCCGCGCCTACATAGCCCCCAAAAAATGCTGACTAGGCGCTTGCGTTTGCAGCACTGCATTACGGATCAATTGTGGTCGGGGAATTTTTGTTTCTGATGTAAGACACGAAGAACGTGAATGGTGTTCTCTTTCAGGAAATACAAAACAATCATTGATACCTCTGGGATGATCAAGAATCTACCCGGTAACCCTTCCTTTTCCCCCCCCATCAATGGTTGCTGAATCAGATTTTCGACCTTCGACTCAATGATCGCATCCGTCTTATCTGCGGCTAACGGATTAAACGCATAGAGATATTCAAAAATGTGCTCACGATCGTCCAGTGAGGTTTTTTCCCAAACGATCATATCTATCCCTTATTTTAATTAGCCTATATTCCTGATTCGGTTCTTCCGGACTTCCATTTCCAGACGTGCCTCATCATGACTGACAAACTCAGCCTGATCACTTTCTAGCTTACTGAAGGCAGCATTAACCTGCTCTGTCAGCCACTGGTCGTGAGTCATTACCTTGCGTTGCTGTTCAGCCAGCTGCTCTGTGAGCTCCCTGCAAGCATCACTCAGCGTACGCCCCTGACTTTCGGCCATTAACTGGGCCAGACGTTTTGTTTCTTCATCAACTCGGAACTGTATACGGGTGTCCATCCTGAGCCTCTCTTCTATACATACAAACCGAAAATGTACACACAAACGTTAGCACAGGATCAAAGATCATCGCAAGACAAGGGCCATCAGCCGGATAACCCAAGCCGCATCGCTATCGAATTTCAGGCTTAGCTTCTCTACAAGTTCAACTCATTCTTAACTTTGATAAGTTTGAACTCCTGATCCGTCTTATCAAGGCCAGCGACCGCGGTAATTATCAAAGCTCCGGACGTCAGTAACTTCTTAGCCTGGCAATCATCAGGAAGCGCAGCAAGAATCGGCTGATACCATTCCGGCGAAAACTGCATGGCTTTCTTTTTATTGAAATAAAGCTGTACGCCACCATCATCGATCTCATTAAGCCCGATTATTAAAGCCATCGTCTGCCCTTCGTCATCCTCAGATTTCATTAACAGATCAAAACCCGGCGCATCTTTGATTTCAGGGAAAGTCACCCATTCCCACCCCCGGCTCGATAGCATACTTTTGGTCAGTGCGTACTGAGCTTCATGGAGCTTGCGGGCATGTTTAGCTTCATCAGAGTTATTCTCTGTACGCGTGTATAGGCGAATTCGCTCTGCTTGTTGATGAATCGTCAGCGGTGGCTCGCCGGGTTTGGCGGGCGACAACTGATCGACATTAGCGATGTACATGGCTGTGTCACGATTAATCGGCTTCCAAATATCAAAGTCATCCATGCACTTAAAGTCATGAGTGTGTGCTTCCGCAGGAAGTGACCCAAGCCTGATAAGCTCCATCGGAACGTAGTCGCACTCGGGGTCGATCTCAAAACCATTCAGATGAGCAAGCTTGGTATAAATGAAACCCCAGCCATAGATGACGTCTTTTATGGCTGAAAATGTCAGTTCACCATTTCGTTTCTTAAGGTGCTTATTCTTGCATAGCTCTTTTAAGGCACTTTCCATTCTCTCTGGGTCTTGAGAGGCCAGCGCCAGATAGAACTCGTAATCAATCCCCATAGACGCATATTCGAACTTTCCATGCTCAATGGCCGCCTCAGCCTCCTGAGCGACACGCTCCCAATCTTTAAGAAGTGCGTAATGCAACACCATGTACAGATGTTGATAGGTCCCCGGGATAAAACACTTCGAGATGCCCTTACTGACAAGCACCAATTCATTGGCAAAATATTGAGTGATCCAATGAAGGATTTCATGATGTCCACTCAGCAGCGCCCAGAATACCTCACTGGCATAACCAGGACGCTGCTCGGGGTGAAAATGGAATGCTGCGGTATTCAAGTAACAATGTCTAAAAGCATAAACCCGTGCGAGATGGCTATCCTTTTTCAAGAGCAGTGCATGCAGAGAGCACCCTCGATACACATTACCGAAATGTACCAGTCTTGCTCCGCCATTTTCTCCCATATACGAGATCGTTGAATCAGCATATCCGTCAACATATCTTGATAAATCCTGTACTGCTAGATTCATCTTGACAATAACGTTATTTGACAAATTCATTATTAAAAAATCTCATCGAGCTTAACAACAGAAAATTCACCAGTCTTCTTATCCAAGCCTGCGACACCTTTGAGTAAAGTTCCATTGGTTTTAGCAGAATCGATCTTGCTCTTCAGTAACAAATTAGCCTGTGCCATATCTCCGTCATAATCGAGATTTTCCAGGACGTTATCGACCCACTGACGGGACATCTGCACACCATTATTCGTATTCGCAAGAGCAGCAGAACCGTTCTTAAGCTGTTTGGTATCAACAATCATGACATGCTCAACGCCGTCGATTTCTGTAATAAATACATGATCAAATCCATTGACGGTATTGTATTTACCACCATCCAACTGAGTAAATCCCCGGGATTCAAGCAAATTCCTTGTAAGCAGCTCAGACTTTTCACCCAACTCCTGATTAATAGCATTAATCACATCTGCGGGCTCACCATTCGCACGGGCTTCTTCACCAGCACGATAAAAATAAACCCGGACTATTCCGGGTTTATTTGATAAGAGATGACAAAGTTACGAGCAATCAATCTCTGGCGTTAATATACGCCTGTTCACTCACTGCATGGTACGCCTTCACCTGGTCGCGGTAGGCTTTGTAGGAGTCGTATACTTTCTGAGAAAGTGGGTCAGCGCCTGCAACCTCAGCAACGACTTCATCAGATAATGCCTGAAGTTTGTCGAGTACATCCGCCGGGAATTCACGCACATCTACGCCATGTTTTTCTTTCAGTTCGATCAATGCCGCCTGATTTCGCGTCGTATATTCCGCGAGCATGTCTTCGTTGATCGCTTTGGCGGTGATACGGACGATAGCCTGAAGGTCAGCTGGCAATTCAGCAAAAGCATCTTTATTGATGGTGAATTCCATCATGGAACCCGGCTCGTGCCAGCCCGGGTAGTAGTAGTGTTCAGCCACCTTATAAAGCCCAAAGGCCAGGTCATTGTAAGGGCCAACCCACTCGGTTGCGTCGATGGTGCCCGTCTGCAGGGAGGTGAAGATTTCACCGCCCGGAAGAGTCACTGGCGTACCACCAGCACGTGCCAGTACTTCTCCGCCTAAGCCCGGAATCCGCATTTTCAGGCCTTTCAGATCATCCACGCTGTTGATTTCTTTATTAAACCAGCCACCCATCTGCACACCGGTATTACCGCCCGGTAATGGCAGCAGATTAAATGGCGCATAAACTTCTTCCCACAGAGCCTGACCGCCACCGTATTGAATCCAGCCGTTCATTTCCTGTGCAGTTAAACCAAAGGGAACAGAGGTGAAGAATTGCGCAGCAGAGGCTTTGCCTTTCCAGTAGTAAGCGCCACTATGACCCATTTCCGCAGTGCCCTGCGATACGGCATCAAACACCTGCAACGCAGGTACGAGTTCACCAGCACCATACACCTTAATGGTTAAACGGCCACCCGACAGTTGCTCGACCTGCTCGGCAAAACGCTCAGGCGCTGTACCCAGACCCGGAAAGTTTTTCGGCCAGGAGGTCACCAGTTTCCATTCGAACGTTTTTGCTGGCTCGGCGCCCGTGGCTCCTGCCTGAGGTTCACAGTCCTTATTACATGCGCTCAGCACGAGTGCTGCCGCCACCATCACTAACAGTCGTTTCATTAGGGTCTCCTGCCTTTGTTATTTTGTGCGCGTTTAACACGCTTCTAGTTTTGCAAAACTGGCTACTAACCACTTACTGCCAGCATCATCAAAATTCACCTGAACCCGTAAGCCCGCACCCTGCCCTTCAAACTGCATCACCGTGCCTTCACCAAACATTTCATGGAAGACCCGCTGCCCAAGGCTGTACGGGTATTGCTCCTGAACAAAGTCGGGCTGTCCGAACGAAGACGGCTTAGAGGTTCGTGCCGACAACGGGCGACTGACGCTATTTTTCAAGCGCACTTCAGACACCAGCTCAGAAGGTATCTCGCGAATAAAACGTGACGGTGTGCTGAAGTTTTCCTGGCCATGCAGGCGGCGACTTTCGGCGTAGGTAATAATGAGCTTTTCCATCGCGCGGGTAATGCCGACATAAGCAAGGCGACGTTCTTCTTCGAGGCCTTCCGCTTCGTCCATGGACATTTTGTGAGGGAAAAGACCTTCTTCGACGCCCGCCAGAACGACCTGCGGAAATTCCAGACCCTTGGCAGAGTGAAGGGTCATCAGTTGCACTGCGTCATCGTATTCATCCGCCTGACCTTCGCCAGCTTCGAGTGCAGCGCTGTCGAGGAAGCGCGCTAACGCAGACTCGTCTTCCTCTTCATCGTCAATAAAATCGGGTTCAAACTGGCGCGCAGCGGTCACCAGCTCTTCGAGGTTATCGATCCGGGCCTGCCCCTTCTCACCCTTTTCTTTTCGGTGATGGTCAATCAACCCAGACTGCTGGATAACATTATCGACCAGCTCGTGGAGGGGCAGATCTTCTGCACCAACCGCGAGTTCTTCAATCAGATCAATAAACCCCTGAACGGCCCCAGAGGCACGTTTAGGAAGACTGTTATGCTCCAGAGCTTTATGCAGCGCCTGCCAGAGCGAGCAGCCTTCATCACGAGCAATGGCGCGCAATGATTCAACGGTTTTTTCGCCAATAGAACGTGCAGGAACATTAATCACACGTTCCACAGCGCCGTCATCTTCACGGGTTAACAGTAGGCGCAGATAAGCGAGGGCATTTTTAATTTCGAGGCGTTCATAGAAGCGCTGGCCGCCATAAATACGGTAAGGAATACCTGAACGCAGAAATGCTTCTTCCAGGGTGCGCGACTGTGCATTCGAGCGATACAGCACGGCCATATCCGTACGGGCCCGACCTGCTCGTGCCCATTCATCGACCAGATCAGCAATGTAACGTGCTTCATCCTGTTCATTGAATGCGGCATAGAGCGAGATCTGCTCGCCGTCTTCATCATCCGTACGCAGCTCTTTACCGAGGCGTCCGCTGTTGTTCGAGATCACCGCATTCGCCGCGGCCAGAATGTTTGCCGTCGAACGGTAGTTCTGCTCGAGCTTGATCATTTCAGCGCCGGGAAAGTCTTCCTGAAATGCGCGGATATTACCGACATTGGCACCGCGCCAGCCGTAAATCGACTGGTCATCATCGCCGACGACCATGACAGAGACGGTATTGCCCGCAAGCAAGCGAATCCATGCGTACTGGATGTTGTTGGTATCCTGGAATTCGTCGACCAGAATATTACGGAAGCGGCTTTGGTAATGCGCCAGCAGCTCCGGGTTTTCTAACCAGAGTTCGTGGGCTCGCAGAAGGATTTCACCAAAGTCGACCAGCCCGTTGCGCTGACAGTGTTCTTCGTAGATGTAGTAGAACTCGTGCAACTGACGTGTAAACGGATCGGCAGAAGGAATCACATGCGCAGCACGACGACCTTCGTCTTTCTGGCCATTGATGTACCACTGTATCTGCTTCGGCGGATAGCGGCTGTCGTCGATATTGTGTTCTTTCATCAGACGCTTGATCAGGCGCACCTGATCATCGCTGTCGAGTATCTGAAAATACTGCGGCAGTTTCGCTTCACGCCAATGCTGTTTCAGCAGGCGGTGCGCCAGACCATGAAAGGTCCCTACCCACAAGCCATTCGATGGCTCATTAAGTACCTGCTCGATGCGGGTACGCATCTCACGAGCGGCTTTATTGGTGAAGGTGACCGCCATGACAGAGAAAGGCGAGACGTTCTCTACCTTCAATAACCAGGCGATACGGTGCACCAGCACACGGGTCTTACCCGAACCGGCACCTGCGAGTACAAGCTGATGTGGAGAGTTAGCGCATACGGCGTTGCGCTGACCATCATTCAGCTGATCAATAAGAAGCGATATATCCATGGGCACCAAGTCTACCAGAATGTTTCACGCGCCCTGAACACTTACTGTGGGCTTATACGTCGTCATAAGTCCCATGGCTAAGGAGAGTGAATTTCGTATAATCAGACTCTGACACCTGAGCTCTGGAACGCACGTGAAAAATCAGCCCATTCTGAAAGAAATCGCCAGCGCCCGGTCGTCTCTGCGCAAGTCAGAAATCAAAGTCGCAGATTTTGTTCTCGCCGAACCTGAACAGGTAATGCATATGCGCATCGTTGACCTGGCTCAGGAAGCACAGGTCAGCGAACCTACCATTGTGCGCTTCTGTCGCGCGATCGGATGCAACGGTTTCCAGGAGTTCAAGGTACGTATTGCTCAGGAAACCGCGGTGGCCAATAACCTTGGGCAGTTCGCGATAGCCGAAGACGACAGCATTGACGATATCTGCACCAAGATTGCCGACACAACCATCCAAAGGCTGTATCAGGTCAAATCTCAGCTGCTGCCCGCTCAGGTTGCAGACGCAGCTCAAGCCATGAGCAGCGCGATGCGTGTGGAGTTTTACGGTTTTGGTGCGTCAGGAGCCGTTGCAACCGACGCCCAGCATAAATTTTTCCGTTTGCAGGTCGCCACCGCGGCATACAGTGACCCTCATATGCAGTCGATGTCGGCCGTCACACTGGGCGATAAAGACGTTGTCGTTGCTATTTCTCAAAGCGGACGCACTCTGGATCTTATGCACTCAATTAAACTGGCACAGAAGCATGGTGCTGTTGTCGTTAGCCTGGCCCCTCAGAATACTCCGGTCAGTAATGCCGCCGACCTGCCGATTCATATTAATATCGAAGAAGACACCGACCAGTTTACGCCGATGACTTCCCGGATTGCCCACCTGATGGTGATTGATATGTTGGCGGTTGCCGTCACCCAACGTCGTGGCCCCGACTTTGCCAACCATCTTAATGCGATCAAACAAAGCATCCGGTCTTTGCGATCTGAAGGGGATCATTAAGGTCCGCCTGAAACAGAACTATTCAAACCGACACTCAGTAATAAACTACCCAACAGTGGAATTAGGACAATAACGCCCAGTTAGTGAGTTTGGCTGAATAAACCGGTTGGCTTATCAGTCAGTTCCTGTAATCTGTCTGTAAACAAAAATAAGCAGAATCGCAACCGGACTTGTGAATCCCAGAGGGAAAAACACTATGGAAACCGCTAAAGATTATACTTCTGAAGAAACCGTATCATTCGACGAAAACGGTAATGTTGTTGTTAACAAAGAGGCGCACGCTTCTAAGAAATTAATCTCCCGCCGGGCCATTGAGGCACACTTAGAGCGGAAGCGTCTGGAAAAAGATCTCGAAGCCTACTACTTCGACTGATCAGTCCGCAGCAGAAAAGAGCAGCCAACCGGCTGCTTTTTTTGCCTGAATATTTTCATCAGCCAAACTCGGCATTTTTACTAGGCAGAGAGCGAACTCAGATTGATTCGCTCCCTGAGATCCAGAGTTCGTTTGTGGGAGCTATTCAGCCAGCTTGCCTGGCTAATGGCGATGGTTTTTGCGGCTACGGTATTCGCTAAATAGCCTTCGGCTGATTCACTCCCACAGTGGTTTACAGGTTGATTCCAACCGCTCCGTTTAAGCATTCTTCTGTCGTTAATTGATCGCCTTTAAATACTCGCTGATCAACCCTGTGCTAAAAATAACAGACATAAAAAAACCGGCCAGTTGGCCGGTTCTTCGTTTTGGCATCCTTGCCAGCTGAGGTTCAACTTACTTAGAAGTGAACTCTGGGTACGCTTCCATACCACACTCAGCAATATCAACACCTTCGTATTCCTGCTCTTCGCTGACGCGCAGACCCATGATGGCCTTGAGTACGCCCCAAACGATCAGAGAAGTTACGAATACCCAGATGAAGATAGTCAGAGTACCAACCAGCTGTCCCATGAAGGTAGCATCAGCGTCAGACAGCAGTACTGCGAAGATACCCCATACACCAACAACACCGTGTACAGAGATCGCACCTACTGGATCGTCGATCTTCAGCTTGTCGAGGGTCAGGATAGACAGAACTACCAGAACACCACCCGCAGCACCGATCAGAGTTGCCAGGAAAGGTGATGGATCAGCAGGCTCAGCAGTGATCGCAACCAGACCAGCCAGAGCACCGTTCAGAGCCATAGTCAGGTCAGCCTTACGGAACAGGATGTAACCAGTAATCAGGGCAGCAATCAGACCGCCTGATGCAGCAGCGTTAGTGTTCAGGAATACGTTAGCAACTTCGTTTGCAACTGCGATACCACCCAGTTTCAGAGTAGAACCACCGTTGAAGCCGAACCAACCCATCCACAGGATGAACATACCCAGGGTAGCCAGTGGCAGGTTAGCACCAGGAATAGCGCGTACTTCACCGTTAGGGCCATACTTGCCTTTACGAGCGCCCAGCAGCAGAACACCAGCCAGAGCAGCAGCAGCACCCGCCATGTGAACGATACCTGAACCTGCATAGTCAGAGTAGCTCAGTTCGTACAGACCGAATACAGAGTCACCGTTCCAGGTCCATGAGCCTTCCATAGGATAGATGAAACCAGTCATTACAACAGCGAATGCCAGGAACGCCCACAGCTTCATACGTTCAGCAACCGCACCAGAAACGATAGACATTGCAGTCGCTACGAAGACAACCTGGAAGAAGAAGTCAGATGCACCAGCGTACTCGCCCATGTCACCGAAACCAGATTCGTTAGAAGCCGCCAGAACACCTGCGATTGCAGCGTCGTCCATGCCAGCAACAGTAGTCACACCAGACAGGAAGTAACCGCCGCCATACATCAGTTCATAACCGCAGATCAGGTACATGGTGCACGAGATCGCGAACAGGGCAACGTTTTTGGTCAGAATTTCAGTGGTATTTTTAGAGCGGACCAGACCCGCTTCCAGCATAGCGAAACCTGCCGCCATCCACATTACCAGCGCGCCACACACCAGGAAATAAAAGGTGTCCATGGCGAACTGAAGTTCAAAAATATGATTAAGATTCGATTCCATTATAAGCCCCCCGCATCAGGCTCTGTTATGTAGTGGTCGGACGTCTTACAGCGCGTCTGCGCCAGTTTCGCCAGTACGGATACGAATAACCTGCTCAAGGCTGGTGACAAAAATTTTGCCGTCGCCGATTTTGCCGGTGTTCGCTGCTTTAGTTATTGCTTCGATAACTTTTTCAGTCAGGTCTTCAGCAACCGCCACTTCAATTTTTACTTTAGGCAGAAAATCCACCACGTATTCAGCGCCACGGTACAGTTCAGTGTGGCCTTTCTGACGACCAAAGCCTTTCACTTCAGTCACTGTGATGCCCTGAACACCGATCTCAGACAGTGATTCACGAACATCGTCAAGCTTAAACGGCTTAACAACAGCAGTAATGAGTTTCATAGAAAACCCCTTTCAATTTTTAGATAAGGTTACAGATAGCCCGTGCGGGGGCACGGGCTATTGTATGCTTTTTACATGTCGATAGGCAGGCTGTAAGAAACAACAAACTTCAGATCGTCGTCGTAAGAGTCTTCTTCGTCTTCAGCAACAACCTTGCTCGCAGTGAAAGACAGGTTGTCGTTGTATGCGTAGCTCAGGTCCAGGTGAGTGTAGCCAGCGTCTTCGCCTGCATCATCTTCAACCATAGTGATACCAGCCATTGCACTGAAAGCACCCATGCCGTAACCCAGCGTCAGGTAGCTATAGTCGTTAGGGTTGCTTGATACTGGGTAGTAGTAAGAGAAAGACGCACCTTCGTAACCAAGAGATACGATCAGCTCAGACAGATCAAAAGTGTTTCCGCTAGTGTCTTGCTCAGACTCCAGAACATCTGCAATGCCGTTACCATCTTCATCGGTAGTGTCTACGTAAGAGAAGTTACCTGCGCTTGGATAAACGTAAGTCACAACAGATACGTCGTAGGAGAAACCTTCCATTTCACCACCGTAACCTACATACAGGTCGTATTCGTTTCCAGCTGCGCTATCACCGCTAGAAGTCCACATACCAGCGTAAGCACCACCAGATGAAAGCGTAATGTCACCAGATACGGCAGCATCACCGTTACCCAGATCCAGACCACGCCACAGGTACATGCTCGCAACCGCAGCAGATGCAGATACATCTACTTCAGCTTGAGCCAGTTGAGCACCAGTCAGACCTGTAGTCATTACACCAGCGAGAGCGATTGCTTTAGTCAGTTTTTTCATCGTTCTTTTTCCTATTACGGTTTTTTTAGCTGTTGATCTTTCAATTTGGTCGATATGGGCAATTCGCACCGATATCTTTCTGTCACTCGGTTATAGCAGGGTGTGTGCCAACTTTTGATATACCCTTTTAAATCAATAACTTAGTAAAAGTATGCGGACTTTTACAGTCATTGACGCAACCAAAAGAGGGCACGCAGCCAAAACCAGCACCCATTTATTGCACACCCTTCTGACGGTTTGCACTGTTTGGGTGCAGCATTTGAAATTATCCCCTTTGCCCTTTCTGGTACACTGCGCCAAAACCCTTCCGGAGGTAAATTATGAAACCCGATGCGATTAAGAGCCGACTCGAAGAAATGCTGGAAAAGAGCCCGTTTGCCAGCCTGTCATCTGACCTGAAGCTGGCACTTCAGTCTCAACTGCAGAGCCTGATCACTAACGCCAACCTGGTGACCCGGGAAGAATTCGACGTGCAGGCAGAAGTTCTGCGTCGTACCAGTGCACGACTGGCGGAGCTTGAAGAGCGTGTTGCTAAGTTAGAAGCAGAGTGATCTTCTGATGCTTTGATTAAGCGGCCTGATGGCCGCTTTTTTGTTTTTGGCCGCTGATTCTGCGGGCCGCTGTGGTAGTAGCCGCTGGCGCGGGGTAACTTCTTTAGCTGCCGCTAAGGTCTGATGGCCAGTTGAGTTGCCGCTAGCGCGGGCTGGCTTTTTTGGCTGCCGCCAGGGTTTTATTGCCCTGTTTGGGGATTGCATCCCCGGGCGGGCAGCCCCTCCCCTGCTTCGCGCTTTCTGGGCCGCGTTTCCTTCACAGAACTTGAGAACCCTCGCAACGGGCCAATGCAGCATCCCTGCTGCCAGCCCCTTGCCCGGCATCCATGCCGGGGCCATGCGGGCTTCTCATCATTCTGCTCGGCGGCCCCAGAGGCGCAATTACCAGCCCGCGAAAGTATCTTTCTTAATTAGATAGGTTTAACTGCAACACAGCCTGGTGAGCAATATCCACCACACACTTTTACGGTAGGGCCAATCAGATTTTGAAATACGATATTGAGGGTAAAATTCTGCGCCTCTGGGGCCGCTGAAATTTACGCCAGCTTTGAAGGCAACGAGAGGCAGGATGCCGAACGAGGCTCCATACGGGCATGGATGCCCGCCGGAGCCGGTTGCCGGAAAAGCCAGTAAATATCAGAACTAAGGCCCAGAAAGCGCGAAGCAGGGGAGGGGCTGCCCGCCCGGGGATGCAATCCCCAAACAGGGCAATAAAACCCTGGCGACAGCCAAAAAAGTCAGACCGCGCTAGCGGCTACAGAATCGGCGGCCACATAAACTAGCGGCTACTGTTAAATAGCCAGAAGCTCCTTCGCTTCCTCTGAGTGTTCAAGCTCTTCCCCCGTCCCCTGACTCACTACTCTCCCCCGCTCAAGAATAATAAATTCATCAGCGAGTTCTTTGGCAAAATCGAGGTACTGTTCAACAAGAACAATCGCCATATCACCGCGATCGCGTAATAGTTTAATGACGCGACCAATGTCTTTAATGATGGAAGGCTGAATACCTTCGGTCGGTTCATCAAGAATCAGCATTTTAGGTCGCAGCAGTAATGCGCGTGCAATCGCTAGCTGCTGTTGCTGGCCACCAGAGAGGTCACCCCCCCGGCGCTTGAGCATCTGCTGCAAAACGGGGAACAGTGAGAAGACTTCAGGGTCGATAAAGCGCTGTGAGCGCGGCACCGCTGAGAACGCGGTCTGCAAGTTCTCTTCTACCGTCAATTGCGGAAAAATATCGCGCCCCTGTGGCACAAACGCGATACCTTGTTTAGCCCGGTCGTAGGGTGCAAGTTTCATGATACTTTTACCGTCCCAGGAGATGTCACCGGAACCCGGTGCAAGGTGCCCGGCCAGTGATTTCATCAGGGTGGTTTTACCAACACCATTACGTCCCAGAACACAGGTCACTTTGCCCACGTCTGCGTTAAGGCTGACGTTGTAAAGCGCCTGACTAGCACCGTAAGAAACATTTAAATCCGTTACATTCAACATATCAGCGCCCCAGATACACTTCGATAACCTGCTGGTTATTCTTCACATTCGCCAGACTGCCTTCGGCGAGTACCGAGCCCTCGTGCAGTACCGTCACACGACAATCCAGGGCTTCAATAAAGTCCATGTCGTGCTCGACCACCATTAAAGAGTGTTTCTTTGAAAGCTCTTTAAACAGCTCAGCCGTTTTCATCGTTTCTTCGTCGGTCATTCCGGCAGCAGGTTCATCAATCAAGAGCAGTTCAGGCTCCTGACCTAACAACATGCCGATTTCAAGCCACTGTTTCTGGCCATGCGACAAGCTACCCGCGTCTTCGTAGAGGCGATCTTTCAGGTCAATCATGGATAGAATTTCGTCGATTTTATCCTGCTTTGCGCCCGTCAGTTTATGGGTCAGCGCCTGCCAGACTGAGCGACCACCTTTTAACGACATTTCGAGGTTTTCGAATACTGTCAGGCTCTCAATCACGCTTGGTTTCTGAAACTTACGACCAACGCCCATATTCGCTACCTGCGCTTCGTCGTAACGCGTCAGGTCGAGCTCATCATTAAACAGAATCGTCCCTTCGTCGGGGCGGGTCTTGCCTGTGATGACATCCATCATGGTAGTTTTACCGGCACCGTTCGGGCCGATAATTGCGCGCATTTCTCCTGGTTCGATAAAGAGCGACAGGGAGTTTAAAGCCTTGAAGCCATCAAAACTGACGCTCACACCATCCATATACAGAACGGTCGGCTGCTCGATATGTTTCGTTTTTGCGAGGCTCATGCATTACCCTCCGCTTCTTTGCTGGTCTTCTGATCGCTACTTTTTCCAGAGCTCGAACCTGTAGTGATTCCACTGTTACCACCACCGCCAGAAGACATAAATTTGTCTTTCATTTGTGCCCACAAACCAACGACACCTTTTGGCAGATACAGAGTCGTCAATACAAACAAACCACCCAGCATAAACAGCCACAGTTCGGCAAAAGCACCGGTAAAATAGGTCTTGGCGTAGTTCACCAGTACGGCCCCGATGACGGCGCCAAACAAGGTTCCACGACCACCGACGGCTACCCAGATAATCATCTCGATTGAATTAATCGGAGCAAACTCACCCGGATTGATAATGCCAACCTGAGGAACATATAAGGCACCCGCTACGCCTGCCAGCATCGCTGAGACGACAAACACAAACAGCTTGTACCATTCAACGCGATAACCTAAGAATCGCGCCCGTGACTCACTGTCTCTGATTGCGACCAGAACTCGTCCGAGCTTAGAGGTCACGATAAAGCGGCTGATTAAATAACCGAGAATCAAAGCAATACCTGAGGCAAAGAAAAGCGCGGCACGCGTCGAATCAGCCTGTAGATCAAAGCCTAAAATATCCTTAAAGTCAGTCAGGCCGTTATTACCACCGAAGCCCATATCGTTACGGAAGAACGCCAACATCAGGGCATACGTCAGTGCCTGAGTAATAATAGAGAGGTAAACCCCGGTAACCCGCGAACGGAATGCCAATGCACCAAAGACGAACGCCAGAATACCCGGTACGGCGAGAACCATCACCATAGCAAACCAGAACTGATCAAAACCGAACCAGTACCATGGCAGCTCTGTCCAGTTCAGGAACACCATAAAATCTGGCAGATCAGGATTAGCATAGACACCACGGTCGCCGATCTGACGCATCAGATACATGCCCATCGCATAACCGCCAAGCGCAAAAAATGCCCCGTGACCCAGGCTTAAAATTCCGCAATATCCCCAGATTAAATCAACGGATACTGCGAGTAGTGCGTAGCAAAGATACTTACCTAACAGAGTCATTGTGTAGGTAGATACGTGCAGGGCCGATCCTTCCGGGAATACCAGGTTGCAGAAAGGTACGATGATGGCAATCGCAAGAATGATCATCATCATGCGACGGCCAGCGACATCGTTCATAATCAACCGGGTAAGTGGACCGCCTTTAATTTCCTGTTTCATTATGCGCTCCTTAACCCATATCCGCAGCACGACCCTTGAGGGCAAACAACCCACGAGGACGCTTCTGGATAAACAGAATAATAAATATCAGTACGAGAATTTTTGCGACGACGGCACCGGCCCACGGCTCCAGCAGTTTATTCACAACACCCAGAGACATAGCACCGACCAAAGTGCCCCACAGGTTGCCTACACCACCGAACACGACAACCATAAATGAGTCGATAATGTACGCCTGACCCATGTTTGGCCCAACGTTAGTCAACTGTGACAGGGCAACACCTGCAATACCGGCGATACCTGAGCCCAGGCCAAACGTCAGTGCATCAACCCAGCCAGTGCGAATCCCCATAGAGCTCGCCATCGGACGATTCATGGTTACTGCACGCATCTGCAATCCGAACAGGGTTCGCTTAAGTATTAATGCCAACAACGCGAGCACCAGGAGGCTGAAAATAATGATGTATAAACGGTTAAAGGTCAGTTCAAGCGCCGGATTAATCATGAAAGTACCCGCCATCCAGTCGGGCGTAGCTACTTCACGGTTTAACGGGCTGAAGATTGAGCGTACCGCCTGCTGCAGCACCAGACTGATACCGAAGGTGGCGAGCAGAGTTTCCAATGGGCGGCCATAGAGATGGCGGATAACACCACGCTCAATAGCGACGCCCACCAGACCGCTCACCAGAAATGCTGCAGGCACAGCAACGGCCAGTGACATGCCAATATGGTCTGGCATCAACTGTTGAACAACGTAGGTTGTGTAGGCGCCCAGCATGATCATTTCGCCATGAGCCATATTGATCACGCCCATCACACCAAATGTAATCGCCAGACCAATGGCCGCAAGGAGCAGCACAGCACCGAGAGCCAGGCCAAAATAGAGATTTTCAGCAACGCTGTTCAGTGACAGCAGGCTTTCGATTTTCTTGAGTGCTTCGTCTGCCGCCTGAATTTCCTCGGTTCTGGAATCTGCTTCAGCAGCACGGCGATAGTTGGCCAACGCACCGCGAACATCCGGGTAAAGTGACCCTGAAAGAAGCTTCACGCCTGCGATGCGTTCTTTTTCGGTCTCTGCTTCCAGCAGGCGTATGCCCTTCACCAGAAGAAGAACGTCACGAACGTCTGTTTTTTCTTCGTTATCTAACGCTTCATCAAGCGTCGCCTGATCAAGATCTTCCGCAGACTTCAGTAAGTTGACCGCTGCCTGCAAGCGCATGTCCGGATCATCTGAGAAAATCTGCAAGCGTGCGATGCCGTTTCTCAGCAACACACGTAGCTTATTATTTACGCTGATTTTTTTGATATCGCGTTTACTTTCCAGAGTGACCTCTTCACCACTGAAAAATGTCGTCACCGAATCATCGTCATTAATAACGACGACCCGATCGTCTTTACGGTAATACAGGTCGCCTTCGACCATAACCTGCATAAAGAGAAGCGTTTTAGGGTCATCGATGGTTGTCAGGCGTTCGGTCACTGCCTGCTTTTCTCGATACCCTGCATCAATTAATTCTTGAGCAACGGCGTGTAACGCTGTGTTGGGCTTCATAGGTGATGCTTCAGCCCCTGCCACCACCACAGTATACAAAACAAATGCGAACAGCACGGCCGTCCGTATCAATACAGAAAACATAATTATCACCGGGAATTTTGAGAGAAGCAGGAAAGAATTTCCCTGCCTGTCCTTGTTACGAACTGCGATAGAGCGCGTTTTACCGCACTCTATTCCGCTGCCAGCGAATTACTCGCCTGCAACCGCCGAACCACCACAGGTTTTCGTTGAGGTGTTGTAGTTTCCGCAGTTAATAGGTGCAGTCCAGTCTGAGATCAGGTTTGCACTTTCTGGCAGATAATCCGTCCATGCATCACCTTTCACTTCTTCGTCAGTAGCCCAAACGATTTCGAACTGGCCATCTTCCTGAATCTCGCCAATCAGTACCGGCTTAGACAGGTGATGGTTTTCGTTCATTACGGCCGTACCGCCAGTCAGGTTAGGTACTTCGATGCCGTACATCGCAGAGCGTACTTTATCCACTTCTGCAGAGCCTGCTTTTTCAACCGCTTCTGCCCACATGCTGAAACCGATGTAAGTCGCTTCCATTGGGTCGTTAGTTACACGGTCTTCATCGCCGATGTAGTTATGCCATGCTGCGATAAACTCATCGTTAGCTTCGCTTTCTGCACTCTGGAAGTAGTTCCATGCAGCCAGGTGACCAACCAGTGGCTCAGTATCAAAACCTGACAGCTCTTCTTCACCTACTGAGAAGGCAACAACTGGAATTTCTTCAGACGCTACGCCCTGGTTAGCCAGTTCTTTGTAGAAAGGAACGTTCGCGTCACCGTTAATGGTAGAAACAACGGCCGTTTTCTTACCAGCGGCACCGAATTTCTTAATATCCGATACGATAGTCTGCCAGTCGCTGTGACCAAACGGCGTGTAGTTCACCATAATGTCTTTTTCAGCAACACCTTTAGACTTCAGGTAAGACTCAAGAATCTTGTTAGTCGTACGAGGGTATACATAGTCAGTACCTGCAAGTACAAAACGCTCAACGCCGAGATCGTTGATCAGGTAATCAACCGCAGGAATCGCCTGCTGGTTTGGCGCAGCACCGGTATAGAATACGTTGTAAGAAGATTCTTCACCTTCATACTGAACCGGGTAGAACAGCAGACCATTCAGCTCTTCCACAACTGGCAGAACCGATTTACGGGATACTGAAGTCCAGCAACCGAAGATCACATCAACGTCTTCTTTTTCCAGAAGTTCACGGGTTTTTTCTGCAAACAGAGGCCAGTTAGATGCTGGGTCGACAACCACTGGCTCAAGCTTTTTACCTAGCAGGCCGCCCTGCTTATTCTGTTCTTCAATCATCATCAGAACAGTATCTTTCAGGGTAGTTTCTGAGATTGCCATAGTTCCCGACAGCGAGTGTAGAACACCTACTTTAATGGTGTCATCTGCTGCATTCGCAATGCTTACGCCTGCAGCCATCGCTGTCATACCAACAATCTGTGACGCTTTCATCAGAGTTTTGAGACTTACTTTTTTCATAATTATTTCCTTTTTATGGTCAGGATTATGTCCGGCCTCGACTCTTCTCTTGGGGGTGTGTAAGAGCGGGCAACTATAAAACCGATCTAACTAGAGCAATCGCCGTACCAGTTTTTATTTCTTATTTTTCGGCGATTTCAGGGCAGAGAGTGCCCTCCGGGGGAGCATTTCCGGTCTGGGGGAAATAAGTCGCACCATTAGTGCTCAGAAGAATTGTTATGCTGCCTTGAAAGCGTGCGTATCTATTTCCTTGATAAGTCGGTGGAGTATCGTTGTCGCGCTTCCTGAATTCTGTGAACTGTTATTTCGCGAACAGTATTGCGACTGACCTCGATGTGTTTAGTAAGATCTCGCGTTGCACGAGAGCTGTCTGCCGAAAGAATCGCACTGAGAATACTACTGTGCTCATCGTATGTTGCCTGTATACGCCTAGGCTCATAAAAGTCGAGGCGCCTTACGATCCTCAGACGCTCACATACGCCTTTATGAATGGCTTCCATTTGCTTGTTCTGGCCACACTCCAATAGTCCGAAGTGAAATTCCTCATCCAGAAACGCTACATCAACAGGATCAACCTGCCTCTGTGAGGGCTTGCAGCACCAGATGGTGACCAGTCCCGCTAAGCGTTCCGCCCGGTCTGATTCCATACACAGGCGGCGAACCACTTCACACTCCAGCAGAATGCGGACATCGTAGAGCTCTTCGAAATACCGAAAGTCAAAAGGCCTGACCTGCCAACCATTACGGAAGTACACCTGCACATACCCATCGCGCTCCAGGCGATACAGCGCTTCCCTGACAGGTGTCCGGGAGGCCTGCATACGCTCTGCAACTTCACTTTCACTGAAGCGATCTCCGGGTAGCATTCTGAAGTCGAAGATATCTTCTTTCAGCTGTCGATATACTTTCTCGGCAAGGTTCACAACATGACCTTATGCGTTCAGTGATGAGATATAGGCCCGCCAGCCGCCGAGATGACTAATGTCCGTTGCGCTCGCCACCGCCTCTGGTTCGCAGATAAAGCCTTTCACCAGACGGCCGTCTTCCAGCTCAAGAGTTCCAATACCAAGCGGCTGCGGAATTTCTTCAACGAAAGAACCAAAGGCCGCCTGATCTAAACGCCACAGCTCGACGATTAATTGATTCCCTGTAACCTCGCCGCTCTTCAGATCCTCTTCGTTAAGGCGCACCAGACCGGGCTTCGGAGGTACTGTATTTGCGAGAGCATAGAGCTGATACTTGTTGGCGGTGAGTGTCTGTTCCAACAAGGTCGCGTGACGACTAGTCAGCTGATGGTTCAGAGGCATCCCGGTCAGATGGGCACCCACAACGGCAACGACTACAGAAGTATCTTCTTTTTTGCCCAGCATCACAGGCGCTTCGGCTAAGCAAAGGTGTGACTGCCACTGGCCAGCAAAGTTGGTCAGAGCCAGCTCGTGCCATCCAGGTGCAATAACAGTAACTCCAAACGGTAAACCATCGGTACGCATATGCGCTGGCAACGACAAGGCACATAAGTCGGCCAGATTGACGAAGTTTGTGTAAGTGCCTAACTGACTGTTGACCTCAACCGGGGCGGCATCAACGTCTGCCATCGTCGGAAATCGAGGAGCAGTGGGAACAAATAACGCATCCACTGTTTTAAAAATACTCTGTATCTGGCGCACCAGATCTTTGCGGCGATACTCTGCTTTGAATGCATCCACTGCCGTACCGTTAACGCCACCAGCAATGATGTTTTTTACGACCGGATTAATACCCGGTAAATCCCGTTTCAGAAACTCGCCGACAGCCGCATAGCGTTCGGCCACCCATGGGCCCTGATATAAAAGGCTGGCCAGCTCAAACAAGGGCGTAAAGTCGATTGTTTTTAAATCGAAGCCTGCATCAACAGCCTGCTCACAGGCTTTTTCATACGCCGCTTTTTGTATGTCATCTCCAAACCATGGTGCATCTGCAGGGATACCCAATGTCTGGATACGTTCATTACGCACCATAGTACGTGAGCGGGCGTAGCCATCTGCTGGATCGAATTGCGCAGCAATTTCATAAATGCGCTCGGCATCGCGGCTATTGAGCGCAAAGACAGAAACGCAATCAAGACTTCGGCATGCTGGAACAACGCCCGAAGCACTGATAGCGCCTACAGTCGCCTTTAAACCGACGATATGATTAAAGCCCGCAGGCACCCGGCCAGAGCCAGCGGTATCGGTACCGAGCGAAAAGGCCACCTGGCCCTTTGCAACCGCAGTCGCAGAACCAGAACTTGAGCCGCCAGAAATATACTCAGGATTAAACACGTTGTTCACTGCACCGTATGGCGAGCGAGTACCAACCAGTCCGGTTGCGAACTGATCGAGATTGGTTTTCCCCATAACGATGGCACCTGCCTTACGCAGAAGCTGAACAACAAAAGCATCATCATCCGGCTCGTAGGCATATTCAGGGCACGCCGCCGTGGTGAGAAAGTCCGCAGCATCAATATTATCTTTCACGGCAAACGGCACACCGAAAAGGGGAAGGTTTCTGCCCTCATCGTCCGCTGCAGCTTTCAGGTTTTCGAGGTAACTTATTTGTTTAGTAAGCTGTTCCTCGCTGGCTAGCGCAATCCAGGCGCTACCATTGCGGGGCAATCCATTCGTATCCAGCTCGTCTGCAGCAATCGCTTTCCGGGTGGCCAGTAAAAGCTCACCTACATCAGCGCCATTCCTATATGCCCGGGCCCAATCGTTCAGATTCCAGCCAATTCCTGTCGTTACTTCTGTCATGCCAACCGCCATTGAATTCATACTTGTATACAAGATTCGTAGCGACACTTGTGCCAGATTCGTCAGGCAAGACAGGGGAATCTATAACATTATGATTTTTAACGGGTTTATCGAGATAAGAGCATCTAACTCACAAACAGAAAGTCAGACAAAGTACGGATGGCGCTTTAGAAGAAAGCTCGATGTAGCTGCATTGCACCAATTTGCACCAACTCGTACTAAAGAGCAACACAGATTTCAGAAGAGGTTTTTCAGATAGAACTGCATAGGTTTGGTCGACTCGCCCGATGCATCGACGTCTTTCCAGGCAAAAGACGTGCGAATACCCGCCATAGGCTGATAGCCCATATGCTTCCAGATCGGATCAAGTGACTGGTAGTTCTCTGGGCGTAAAGGATGATCATCGGGCCGTACCACGGAGCAAAAGACACAGGCGGATAACCCAAGGGCACGTGCATGCTTCTCCCGAGCATCAAAAAACTGTCGATACACTCCCTTACCCCGATACTCAGGCAGGAGTACAGACTCAGCACAGTAGAATAACGCCTTGTCATTGATTCCCGCTTTCAGGAACGGAGCTCTGAACTCATCGACTTCCGCCGCTAAGGGTAGACCGGTCGATGCTCCAACCAGATGGTCGCCTTCCCAGCAAAGCACCACAATACTGTCAGGGCACTTGGTGTAGGTGGCGAGGTAAGCACGCTCGTAATCTTCCGAGCCGTCGTAGAGGTATGGAAAATCGCGGAATATCCGAATCCGCAGGTCGGCAAGTTCCTCAAGAACCGGGCTTATTTCCACGCCGTAAAGGCACTCGACTCTCAGGCCCACCTTAGTTGCCCGTTACCCGCTTGAAGGTTTCCTGAAGGACTTTCACATCATTGGCAGCACGGTGCCGGTCGACATCTAACTCATTCCAGAGTGTGCTTTTGGTGTCTGCCCAGCGCTCCATTTCTTCCATCGTCAGAAGTTTATTGATGGTTTCGATACGAAAGCGTTGAACCAGCTCCGCTTCTTCAAAGAGGCGGCCAATCCAGGAGCTATCAAAGCTCCACGCATCTGAATAAAGTGTTTTGTTGAAAAGATGCTCATTGAGCAGCAGGGCGACATCACGAACACTCAGACCTTCCTGCTCAAGTTTGTCGCGGCTAATACCGTGGATCGCTTCGGCCTCTTCAGACCAGTGCGTCCAATGACTAACAGGCTTGATGAGATAGCTGTGCACTTCCCGGTCTTCGAGAGCAAAGCCGATTTCGATGGGGAAACTCCCCCGGCCAAATCCAGAGGCTTCGACGTCAATGATGGGTGGAAGGGAACTACTCACAAATAACTGCCATATTCTCGTTAATTTCAGGCCGGCATTCTGGACGCTCAGGCCGGATTATTCAATGCGACTATTTTACTGCCTTTACGGCTCTCAACTACTGAGACAATGCTCTGCTCGCTGGGGCGACCCGCATGACCTCTGCAATCGTTGTCATGCCTGCGGCGACTTTATGAGCACCACTCAGGCGCAGGCTGTGCATCCCTTCCTTCATCGCTGCCTGACGCAGCTTCTGGTAATCCGTTGATTCATTAATATGGGGCTCGAGAGACTCTGAAAGAGGCATCACTTCGTATATCCCCATTCGCCCGAGGTAACCTGTCCCACGACATTCCAGACATCCTTTTGCAGTATAGATGTGTTCTGGCGTTTTCATGAGCCATGGTGCGGTCAGCTGCTTCCAGACCTTCTCGTCGACAGGCTGTTTTTCTTTGCAGTGTGGGCACAAAGTACGCACCAGGCGCTGGGCCATAACACCGATCACACTGGAGCGAATCAGGTAAGCAGGCAGTCCCAGTTCCTGTAAGCGAGTAAAGGCCGAAGGCGCATCATTGGTGTGAAGTGTCGACAGAACAAGGTGTCCGGTAAGCGCAGCCTGTACGGCGATCTCGGCCGTCTCAAGGTCGCGCACCTCACCCACCATAATAATGTCCGGGTCCTGACGCAGCAGAGCGCGAACCCCTGACGCAAAGGTCAGGTCAATCGTTGGGTTGACCTGCATCTGGTTAAAGGCAGGCTCAACCATTTCAATCGGGTCTTCGATGGTCGATACATTCACTTCACTGGTCGCCAGCTGGCGCAGTGTCGAATACAAGGTGGTCGTTTTACCCGAGCCTGTCGGCCCGGTAACGAAGATAATGCCGTGATTATTGTCCGTCATTTCAGACCAGCGACGGCGATCTTCACGCGAGAAACCCATTTCAGAGAAACTGCGCATCAGCACCTGTGGGTCAAAGACACGCATCACCATTTTTTCGCCGAAAGCAGTGGGCAAGGTCGACAGACGCAGCTCGACTTCATCACCCTCGGGCGTTTTAGTCTTCAGGCGGCTGTCCTGAGGTTTACGCTTCTCAGCAATATTCATACGCCCCAGTGACTTAACCCGCGCAATCACGGCCATACCTACTGCGGCTGGTAACTCGTAGACATTATGAAGAACACCATCAATACGGAAACGCACGTGCGTTGTTTCGCGACGCGGTTCAAGGTGAATATCACTGGCGCGCTGGTCAAAGGCGTACTGCAGCAACCAGTCCACGATATTGACGATATGTTCATCGTTGGCGTCAGGCGCTTTCGCTTTGCCCAGCTCCAGCATCGACTCCAGGTTCTGCACCGAGCTGATACCAGAATGATCTTTGCGCGCCTTAGAGACCGAATTTGCTAACTGATAAAACTCAACCCGGTAGCGACTGATATCAGATGGCGAAGCTAACACCCGTTTCACATTGCGACGGGTCACGTGTTCCAGGTCACCGACCCAGCTTGATGAATCCGGATCGGTACAGGCCACCACCACCTCATCAGTACTGACTTTCACCGCGAGGATTTTATGCCGCTCTGAAAAGGCGTATGACATCACCTCAGTCACCGCCGATACGTTAATCTCAAGCGGATCAATATTGATCACATCCATCGACTCACGCTCACCCAACCATTCAATCAATGCGTGCTCAGTCAGCACTTTGCCGTCTGCGCGGGCGTCTTTGTAACGCTGGCGGGCGATCAGGGTCAGAGGATGCAGAGTAGCGTCATCCGCCCCTCTGCGAATCGTCAGGGCCAATTGGTGATCATCTTCGGTGAGCAGGCCATCGCGGTGTAGATCACTCACCAGTGTCGACAGATTGAGTACCCGGTCTGGCGTCGCCTGCATGCATTAATCCTTTAGTAACTGTTTCAAAGAAGCTGATAACGAAGATGTCTCACTGCATTCAATCACATCACCTACCTGGCTGCGAGCCTCGTCCCAGCGATCACGGATACTTTCTCGGCCTGGCTGCGACTCAGTGCACATTCCAGCCACTTGCTGAACCGCACACGTTAATGCCTTCGCTGCTGCTTTATCCTTCAGCAGATGCTCTGACTTCATAGAGAGACTCTTGTCGAGCAATTGCCAAAGTACACTCTCTTTGCTCATAAGCCGCGCAATGGGGTAGCCTGACTGCCAGATGGCCTCTAAGTCGCCATCACTCCAAAGGTAATACTCAAGCGCCCGCTGCAGATCAAACGCCTGCTCAGGCAAACCGGCGCCCTCTGCATCAATTGTTGCGCCGTGAAACGATGCAGACCCGACTCCAGCCAGGCGGTAGCCACGCTCGGCTTTGGAAATATCACTCAACCACATGGGCGCCACGTCATGCAGCGCTTCTGATAACGGCCACATTGCAGCGGCATCACCTGAAACCAACTCAAGCTCCAACTCACACAGAGGTTCCGACTGACCGTTGGCAAGAATACTGCCCTGATCGATTACCACTTCAATCTCCGAGCCATCCGCAGCTGTGTATAGCCAGCTGCGACGTTCAAAGTCAGTACTGAACACCGTCGTAAGACGATCCCTCGCTGCCGATTCTGGCCAGCACGCCTGTACCTCTGGTAACGCCAGCAACGATGGATCAAGCTGCCTTTCAGGCAAAGGCCAATTCCATTCGTGACGAACCTGAACACCACTGCTGGACTGACTGCGAGCCTTGAATGTCTGTTCATAGCCAGAGGTCGTCGAGCGTATTCTTAATGCTGAGTGCGCGGCCGACAGCGCCAGCTCAGGCGTATCGAAATAATCGTTATTCAGAGTTTTCTGGCCCGTTGCTGTCGCTTCGTTATCAAGCCAGCTGACCAGCGCCGGGATATCTTCAGGCTGGAGCCTGAGTTTCAGTTCAATTTCTTTTGCCATCGCGCTATTGTTTTATGTCGCTGTATTTTGCAGTTTAAGATCATCAAGGATAAGGCCATCATGCCGCTGCCCTCCACGCTCGAAAAGCTCTCGGCCCTGATCGCTGAGAACAGTATCAGCTCTGTATTACCGGAATACGATCAAAGTAATGAAGGTGTGATTAACCTGCTGGCAGGTTGGTGCCGGGATCTCGGTTTCGAAGTTTCTATTATGCCGATTGAAGGCCATCCGGGGAAATTCAACCTGCTGGCCACCTACGGCCGCGGGCCGGGCGGCCTGGTACTGAGTGGCCATACCGATACTGTGCCCTGCAACCCGGAAAAGTGGACATCAGACCCATTCACCCTGACCGAGCGCGACGGCAAACTCTACGGGTTGGGCACCTGCGATATGAAAGGCTTCTTTGCCCTTGCGCTGGAAGCGTTAGAACAGGTTCGCGATAAAACATTCCACCAGCCGCTGATGATACTCGCGACCGCCGATGAAGAATGCTCAATGAGCGGCGCCCGCGCGCTGAGTCAGAGTACGGGCCCCGGTGGTCGTTATGCCGTCATAGGCGAGCCCTCAAGCCTGCGACCGGTGCGCATGCACAAAGGCATCATTATGGATAGCATCCGGGTAACAGGCCGGGCCGGACATTCTTCCAATCCGGCGCTGGGCATTAATGCCATGGACGCCGTGCATGAAGTTATGGGCGAACTTAAAAACCTGCGCGCTGAGCTGGCCGAGAATTATCGCGATGCGCACTTTGCCGTGCAAACACCGACACTCAACCTTGGCTGTATTCACGGTGGCGACAACCCAAACCGTATTTGCGGCAGCTGCGAACTGGCTTTCGATTTACGCGCTCTGCCGGGCATGAGTAATGACGACCTGCGCGAAGAAATTCGTCGACGCATGAATCCGATTGCCGCGCAGAACAATGTAGAAATGTCATTCGAGCAATTATTCCCTGGCGTCGAACCCTTTGCAGAAAGCGAAAACAGCGCGCTAATTAAAGAAGCCGAACGCCTCACCGGATACACCAGCGTGGCCGTTAACTACGCCACTGAGGCGCCGTTTCTGCAGAACCTGGGCATGGAAACCGTGGTGCTAGGCCCGGGCAGTATTGATCAGGCGCATCAGGTCGATGAATTTATGGCACTGGATCAGATAGAGCCGTGCGTGAATATTCTGCGCAATCTGATCGAGCGCTTTTGTCTCACTCCCGCCCGTGATTAAATCATGAGAAGAAGTGATACCGAATAACTCTACGGGACGCCGTAAATACATCCATGTAGGCTCGGCCGCGCCATCCATGGCGTAGACGCCCGAATCCTTTATTCAGTATCACTACACCGTACCCACTGCCGAACGTTGCTGCCCCTTTGGACCAACTAACGCAGAACAGGAAGTCCCGTTTTGACCGACAACACCGAATACGTACAGTGGTTTCGCCAGTCGTCACCGTACATCAATGCGCACAGAGGCAAGACCTTTGTCATCATGTTTGATGGCGACGCTTTGCTGCATCCTAATTTTGATACCTTGGTTCAGGACATTGCCCTGCTGAACAGCCTTGGCGTGCGACTCGTGTTGGTACATGGTGCTCGACCACAGATTGATGCCGTTCTGGAGCGTCTGGATATTACCAGCCAGTTCCATAACGACCTGCGCATTACCGACGGTGAGGCCCTGCGCGCGGTAAAAGCGGCCGTGGGGATGGTTAAGGCAGACATTGAATCCCGGCTGTCGATCGGTATTCCTGGCTCTCCGATGCATGGTGCGCGTATCCGCGTCGTCAGTGGTAATTTCGTCACGGCTAAGCCCCTCGGCGTCATCAATGGTGTCGATTATCAGCACACGGGGGAAGTCCGTCGTATTGAACATCAGGCGGTGAGTCATCTGTTAGATCAACAAAATGTCGTGCTCTTATCCTGCTCCGGTTACTCGCCCTCGGGTGAGATGTTCAACCTCAGCGTCGAAGATGTTGCGCGTCACGCTGCCGTTGCATTACGCGCCGATAAACTGATCGCGTTTGGTGAAAACGACGGTTTAACCGGTGAAGATGGCACTGCGCTGGAAGATTTAACCTGCCGTGAGCTTGAAGATATTCTCAGCTCCTTGTCGGGAAGCCCACGCTGGCAGGCCGATATGGCACTGCGGTGTGTACGTCAGGGCGTGCCGCGCGTGCATATGTTGAGTTATCAGACTGACGGTGCATTACTGCAAGAGCTGTTTACCCGTGAAGGTAGCGGCACCCTGATCAGTCAGGATGCATATGACCAGTTGCGCGCTGCTAACATCGATGACGTGGCAGGCATTCTTGATTTGCTGAAACCATTAGAAGACGACGGCATTCTGGTACGGCGTTCGCGTGAATTACTGGAAACCGAAATTCACCGTTTTTATGTCATCGAGCGCGACGGTTTAATTACGGCCTGCGCAGCGCTTTATCCCTACTCAGACGACGAAGCCGAGCTGGCCTGCGTTGCTGTTCATGGAGACTATCGCGGTAGTAATCGTGGTCAAAGGCTGCTTGAGCAGATTGAACAGGAAGCCAAAAGACGTCATTACAACCGCCTTTTTGTTCTGACGACGCGAACAGCGCACTGGTTTGTTGAGCACGGTTTTAAAGCCGGGCAGGTCAGTGAATTACCGCAGGAAAAGCAGAAGTTATATAACTTCCAGAGAAACTCTAAGGTCTTCTTTAAAACGCTCTGACACCCGGGTGTCAGAGCTTGATTCGCTTAAACGTTTCGTCGGTTTAAAAATCGTCGAAACGGAACAGCCATGAATAAGAAAAGCCAACATACTCATATTTGCCGACTTCTTCGCTGCCGTATTCCGGATTCCAGGTAACCGACAACCGGTGCGTATCATCAATCAGGATGCCGCCTTCCAGCGAGTACATCAGATCAATTGAGGTTTCTGACACATCGTCCGGGAGCTGTAAGTCGATCGGATCAGCGCCGGCGAGACTTAACCAAAAGTTAATCTGATCCTCAGCCCTCTGAACGTCCGCAGCAGAGTACTCCTGAAACGCTTCCGTCGAACTGACACCGACGCTATCGACTGTAAAAGTGTAACTGGTACGAACAGCACCAACCCCCAGACCAGCAAACAGATCAAAATTCGCGAACGGCTGCGACAGAACAAAATTGACCGTCACCGCCTGACGACTGACACTATCGAGGTAAGCACAGCCGACTGAAACTTCATCATTGATTCGCTCAACGGCGGTCTGGTCAAGACAGCCTCCTTCAAACTCCCGGTCGTCTTTACCCAAAACGGCACCTTCGACTTCCAGCGAAAAGCGATCACTGAAGTCCATACCAAAGCGGGTTTCAAAGTTCAGAATGGGATAGTCAGCGCCTGAGTACTGCTCATTGAGCTCACCATATTCTGCACCTACGCCCAGATACTGACTGGCCGAGACATTCGCTGAGCAAAGAGCAGCCGCGCCCACGAGCGCGCCAATTGCATACTGTATTTTCATTGTTGTTATTAGAATCTGATTCGTGAGAAGAACAAAACAATGGCGCGGAAAGCCCAACAGGTCAAGCCTGGACTAAGTAAAGAGCCTTCTGCTACCACGCTCCACTCTCAATCGCGGCGCTTCACTTTTAACCGCGACGCCGCACGACGAAAAAATCGACGATGAAGCCAGCGATGACCATCCCCAACAGATACTTACCTGAGATTTCTGCGGACGTCACCGGTGAACCCAACGCCGTATGCAGCATCGGCACCATCATAAAGCCGATAAAGATACCGCCAATACGGAATACCGAAGCCGACCCTTTACTGTCTACCTTACGGGCCATAATGATGCCCGCATACATAATGGCAAAGCCGAGAAATGATACTGCAAACGCTGTCAGATCCATCTTAATTCCCTGTTATCGCAAACAAAGCCGCATGGTACCCACTATCAAGGCAGGAGTCATTCCACCTTGCTATCCCCACGGGGCTGCGATAGCTTCTGTCGCTAAATAACAACTTATTCAGGAACATCCATGTTCGAGATTCTCACCCAGGTTGCTCTTCCTATATCCCTGATTCTGATCATGGCAGGTGTCGGCATGGGGCTTACCCCAGCTGACTTTGGTCGCGTGATTGCCCAGCCGAAAGCGTTCATGATTGGTGCGGTCTGCCAGATGGTATTGCTGCCTTTAATCGCTATCGGCATCATTGAATTGACGGGCCTGACCGGACCCCTGGCGATCGGCCTCTTTATACTCGCACTCTGCCCAGGAGGCACCACCTCAAACCTCTATACGCTTCTTGCCCGTGGCGACGTCGGCCTGTCGGTATCGCTGACAGCCGTCATCGGTTTTATCACACCGTTTACTATCCCGATTCTGGGCGCCTGGGCGATTCATCAGTACGGTAATGCCGACCAAACCTTCGAGCTGCCACTGGCCAAGACCTGGATTACGCTGATGGTTGTGACGGTTATTCCTGTAATTGTCGGCATGCTGATCCGCCGCTTTGCCAGCAACTTTGCTGTAAAGATGGAACCCTGGGTATCGCGCTTTTCGGTCGCCGTACTGGCTCTCGTAATCATCTCCATCTGTATTAATCTGGGCCCTCAGCTTATCGACTTTGTAGTCGCATCTGGCCCGGCCACTCTGCTGCTGAACCTGATTACTATGGGTCTTGGCTACCTGCTGGGCAATGCCCTGCTTCACCACGAGGACCAGGCCCGAACGATCTGCCTCGAAGTTGGCCTCCAGAACGGTACGCTGGCTCTCATGGTCGTCACCGGTATTCTGGCCAGCCCCGAAATGGCTGTTGCACCATCGGTGTACAGCCTGCTGATGTTCGCCACAGCGACCCTGTTTACACTGTGGGTACGAAACCGCCCACTGACCTCCGCCTGATATACCCGGCTATTCAGATGGCCTGCCTGCTGGCAGGCCGAACTCAAGACAATCAACGTCATCCTTGCCAATGCACCGGCAACCGTCTGGTGTAATATGCCTGCCTCTAATGAATCACTCATGAGGCTGTATCTCCATGCTCGGTCAGATCATCAAGTCGATTATCAAACGCAATGAGCCTGCAATCATTCCTGCGCAGGGAACCTCGGTCGTTCGCCAGCGCGTCTGGCCACACCAGATCGACTACAACCTTCACATGAATAACGCCAAGTACCTGAATGTTCTCGAAGGTGCCCGCTGGACCCTTTTCCGTGACAACGGTTGGTTCAAACACCTCTTTGAGAAGCGCATCAACCTGGTAGTGGCATCGCTGGAAATTACCTTTATCCGTGAGCTTAACCTGTTCAGCAGCTACGAAATTCACACCAAGCTGCTGACCTGGGACGAAAAGTACATCTACTTCGAACACCGCTTAATGGTGAAAGGTAAGCTATATGGCCACGCGCTGGTAAAAATGGCCGGAGTACGCAAAGGCAAGCGCGCACTGACGCCAGAGATCTGCGAGGCCGTGGGCGCAGACTTCAACCAGGCGGATGTAAAAGAAGCCATCACCCACTGGAGCGACATGACTCAGGCCAAACGCGAGCTCTGATAACGTCATGAAACGTCAGAGAGTCTCACCCGGCCGGGACATGGGTAAAGGAAAGTAAGTGCTCAGTCCGTCGCAGGATGGTTCATATACACTGAGTTCTAACAACCGACTACCGAGATGGAGAACTCTGATGAAGCCACTTTTTAAAGTTGCCGCGACCCTCGTACTTGCGGGTGTCGCCGGCCACGCTGCCGCCGACATTAAACCTTTTGAGGCTGTGGAATACCGAAAGGGTATTTTTAAAGCCGTTAAATGGCATTTCGGCGCTATGGGTGACATGGTCAAAGGTAAAGCTGAATTCGACAGCGAAGACTTCGCGCGCCGCGCAGATCTGCTCGCGGCATTAAGTCAGATGCCATGGGAAGGTTTCCGCCCTGGCACCTACGCCAGTGCCACATCAGCCTTGCCTGTGATTGAAGACGAATGGGAAGACTTCACCGCAGCTGGTGATGCCTTCAGCGAAAAAGCAGCCGCCTTAGCGGTCGCCGCAAAAGGCGACGATATGAAAGCGATCAAATCAGCATTCGTAGCCACTGCCCGCACCTGTAAAGGCTGCCACGATGACTTCAAAGACTGATTAAAAGCGCCACCGCTCCGGCGGCCAACGCCACAGAACAAAGCCCGGTCCACACAGGCGCCCGGGCTTTTTTATTCACCGGCCCGTCAGCATACCGGCCCGGTTTTTTATTGCCTGTCACCATCCCCTGCAGCAAGCTTTCATTTTTCGCGAACTGATGAAACAGTACTGCCAGAATATGCAGGCCAACGATGCCCAGAAGCACATTAAAGGAAATTTCGTGGAGTTCAGTAAGAAGCAGACTGGTGTCATAACTCACCATCGGGAATAAGGGCCCCTCGAACAAAACATCATCCGTAGCGAATAATCCCGAGACAACCTGAAATCCGACAAGACCTAACAAACCAAGCACCGCCAACGCACCCAGGGGGTTATGGCTGAGATAATGCAACTCTCTTCCGCTGAGCAAATCCCGGGCATACACCAGAGTCGATTTCGGAGAACGGATAAAGTGACTAAATCTGGCATACGCAGGCCCAGCCACGCCCCACAGTACCCGGAAAATGATCAATCCCAGAGCCGTCAGTCCAAAGGCCTGGTGCCAATCCATCCAGCCCTGCTCGACAGTCAGCCAGGCACCCGCCAGACAAACAGTCAGCCCCCAGTGGAAAATACGGATAAATATATCCCAGACGTAGGTTTTCTCAGACACAAGGGGCTCCCGCTGGATGGTCTTCAGAAATTTTACGAAAATGCTGACGACATCAAATTTTAAGAGGAATTAATCAGATAGTTTACGGAAGTGTGTGAAGAACGAACGTACACGACTATAAATAATTGTCAGGGCCAGATAGGCACACCTCTCCAAGTCAGGAAAGAGTGACAATATCAGCAATTCTCAGAATGCTTCTGATGTCTCCGATGGTCACTGTCAGTAGATTCATGGTCTGGTAGTGTGACGAGACCAATACGCATCAAATACCGAAGGAGAATGGTATGACATGGATGATCACAGGTGCGGGAGGCCAGGTAGGCCAGTGCTTGCAGCAACAACTCAAACAATCGCGGCGCCGCATCATCGCGCTCAGTCATAGCGCATTAGACATCACTAACGACAAACTACTGACTCGTGTACTCGAGGCCAGCAGACCCAGAGTGATCTTCAACTGCGCTGCCTATACCCACATGAATAAAGCAGAGCAACAGGGAGAACTCGCCTGGAAAGTCAATGCGAGGGCACCCTCAACACTGGCCCGATGGTGTAACGACAATGGCGCCTGGTTGATTCCTCTGTCTTCAGACTACGTTTTCTCTGGCTGGATGGCTGATGCCTACTCTGAAAGTGCCTTACCCTGCCCTTTATCAGAATATGGGCGAAGTAAACTGGCCGGAGAGCAGTCAGTAATGGAAAGCTGCGATAGAGCCGTCGTCATCCGTACGGGTTGGCTGTTCAGTCAGTATGGTAAAAATCCACTTTGTTACATGTTGAACAGTGCTCAGAAGTCCCTCAAGATCAATGTGGCAAGCGACGCCTATGTTTCTCCGACACCCGCTGTCTCGTTAGCCGAAACCATGGTAGAAATTGCCAGTCTGGCTGAACAGGGGCGTATTGCCAGAGGGCGATACCATTTCGCCGGTACGCCAACTGCGAGCACTTATATTTTTGCAGGTGAGATGCTACGTCAGGCCAACGAGTTAGGGTTAATCGACCGTCGCTGCCGTCTGTTACCAGAAACGATTAACCCGCCGGGTTCGGGCGCAATGAGACCACACAATTCTGCCCTGGTATCGCAGAAGCTACCCGATTTAGGTATTTATCCACCCGACTGGCGCACAGAACTGTCAGCGACTCTGGAAGCGATCAAAGAGCGTCAGAGTCTGGGCGAGCCCGGTCTCTGTCAGGCCTTTGCCTCGTAAACAACAAAGCTGTAGTTGTATGGATTAGGGCCTTCGGCGGCGAAATCTTCGCGAGCAACTTCCTGCCACAGGCTTTTGTCGTACTCAGGAAAGAAAGCATCCCCCTCAACGTCTGCATGAACCTCGGTCAGATACAGGCGGTCGGTATGAGGCAGTGCCAAGGTGTAGATTTCTGCGCCCCCCATAATCATGGCTTCTTCCTGGCCATCAATCAGGCAAACGCTCTCCGCCAGTTCTCTTGCAGCTTCAACGCTGCTCACGACCTTAACACCTTCAGGCTGGTAGTCGGCCTGCCGGGTAATCACGATATTGGTGCGACCGGGAAGTGGCTTACCGATACTCTCGTAAGTCTTTCTCCCCATGATGACAGGCTTACCCATCGTGGTTTGCTTGAAGTACTTGAGGTCATTCGGCAGATACCAGGGCAATGCGTTATTGCGTCCGATGACACCATTTTCGGCAACCGCCACTATCATGGAGAGCTTCACAGAAAAATCCCGTCGCTAAAAAATCAGCGCCTATGATAGCGATGCAGTTCTGTATTGTCAGGCGCACCGGGCTACAAATTCAGGCACTCTCTCAGCAGCGAGCGGTTTTGAAAACAGATACCCCTGACATTCGTCGCAACCCAGACCTGCCAGTCGTGATTGCGTCGATACCTGCTCGACCCCTTCTGCGATTACTTTGAGCTTCAGGCTGTGAGCAAGGTGAATAATGGAGCCCGCAATCGCATCATCGTCGTTATTTATCCCCACAGACTTAACAAAATCGCGGTCAATTTTCAGGTAATCAACGGGCAGCGTACGCAGGCTGGCGAACGATGAGTACCCTGTGCCAAAGTCATCGATAGCAATTGCGATATTTTCAAACCGTAAACGCGCAAGCGTATCTGCCGTGCGGTCGTTACCTTCCATGATCATGGCTTCTGTAATTTCGAGCGTAAGGTGTTTACCTGCAAGTCCAACCTCATCAAGAATACCAAGCACCTGATCAGCAAGATCTGGCTGAAAGAATTGTCGCGAAGTCAGGTTCACCGACACTCTGGCATCGCCGGGCATAAGTCCATCATCCAGCCACTGACGAAACTGTTGGCATGCACATTCGAGAGCCCACATTCCGAATTTCTCAATCAGTCCGGTCGTTTCGAGCACCGGAATAAATTGCTCCGGAGGAACATGACCAAATACCGGGTGATTCCAGCGCATCAGCGCCTCTACGCCATAAAGGCGCTGCCCATCCATACTCATTTGCGGCTGGTATTCCATGGATATCTGGCGGTTATCCAACGCATGATAGATCGCCTTCTCCAGACCTCCGCGAATCCGGTCCTCGGCTGAGTGGGCGCTGTAGATAACATAGCTGTTCTGACCGATCTGTTTTGCGCCAGATAATACCTGCTCGGCATGCAGCATCAGATTGCCGGCGTCGTGGTCCGCTTCGCCAGCGAGTGCTGCGCCAATGCTACCCGAGAGTTTTATTTTTTCTCCCTGAAAGGTCACCGGCGCATCCAATTGGGCGCTGATTTTTTCGCAGACCTGAATCAGGTTACGCGTCTGTCGGAGGTTTTCGGCGATCAACGCAAAGGTGTTGCCGCCAATCCGGGCCAGGGTGTCGGATTTTCGGGTGACAGAGCGCAGTCGCTCTGTCAGTTCAGTCAGCACCGCATCTCCCGCAGAGTGGCTGAATGATTCACTCAGCCGGTGAAAATGATCAAGATCCAGGATCACCAGCCCCATCGGTTGCTTACTTCGTTTATGGGCTTCCAGCGAGTGTTCAAGGCGATCCTGAAACAAGTAGCGGTTGGGCAGCCCGGTAAGAGGGTCCAGGTAGCGGTTCGAACGCAACGCGCATTCCCGGGTTTTTCTTGTCGCAGCCGTGCGAATAGCAGGAATCAGCTCAGCGGAACTGGTCACTACCTCCTGCGCGCCTAATTCCAGTAGTCGCTCCATACGCATGTCCGGGAAGTTCAGCATCACAACCAGAGGCGCCTCAGGCAAGGCCTGTGTGGTGTAATCGAGAATCTGCGCCAGCCTCTCGCTGTAAGTCGAGGCATGCAGCACGATTACGCCTTCTGACTCCATCCAGCTTTCGGCGAGTGATTTACCATCCTCACAGAGACAAACACGGACAGCTCTCGGCAAAGCTGGCTCAGCTTCATCGATGGAATGCCAGAAAACGATAGGTGTTTCGAACTTAACGGGTTTAATGAAAGACACTACAGAACCTCCCTGTGACGTATACAGAGAGTGTAGAAGGCCTCCCGGTATTAGCCCGGGAGACACACAAAAGTCAGGCGTCAGTTCTCAGACGGAAAATGACGCCAGAAAACAGGCACCCGAGAACAACCGATCAGACAGCGACTGGTGCCTTAATATGTGGGTGAGACTCGTACCCTTCGATGACAAAGTCTTCGAATTTGTAATCAAAGATACTCTCTGGTTTACGCTCAATCACCAGCTTAGGCAAAGGCAATGGTTCACGGCTTAGCTGCAGATCCGTTTGCTCAAGGTGATTAGCGTAAAGATGAACGTCACCGCCCGTCCAGACGAAATCCCCCACTTCAAGGTCGCACTGTTGAGCCATCATATGAAGCAGCAAAGCGTAGCTGGCGATATTAAATGGAACACCCAGGAAAATATCTGCGCTGCGCTGATAGAGCTGACAGGAAAGCTTGCCGTCAGCGACGTAGAACTGGAAAAAAGCATGGCACGGCGGCAGCGCCATGTTTTCAATTTCACCCACATTCCAGGCACTGACAATCAGGCGGCGGGAATCAGGGTTATTCTTAATCTGCTCGACAATCTGAGATATCTGATCAACATGGCGGCCGTCAGCTGTTGGCCAGCTACGCCACTGTGACCCGTACACAGGCCCGAGGTTTCCCTCTTCGTCTGCCCACTCATCCCAGATGGATACGCCGTTTTCTTTCAGGTAGCTGATATTGGTATCACCACTCAGAAACCAGAGCAGCTCATGAATGATTGAGCGCAGGTGCAGCTTTTTGGTGGTAACGAGCGGGAAGCCTTCGCTCAGATCAAAGCGCATCTGATAGCCGAAACAGCTGTACGTCCCCGTTCCGGTACGGTCTTCTTTAAATACACCGTGTTCGCGTACATGACGCATCAGATCGAGGTATTGTTTCATGCTTTTTTAGCTCCGCTATTTGTGCCGTTACGGTAGGCCCAGATCAATAGAATCAGACCAAATACGATCATTGGCAGGCTCAACATCTGCCCGCGGGTCATCCAGCCAAACATATCGAAGCCGATGTGTGCATCCGGCTCACGGAAGAATTCAGCGATGGTACGGAAAACCCCATAACCAATCAGGAACATCGCACTGACCGCTTTCTGCGGACGAGGGCGAGACGAATAAAACCAGAGAATAACAAACAGGAGAAAGCCTTCCAAACCCGCCTGATAAAGCTGCGAAGGATGACGCGCAAACTCATCCGCGCGCGGAAAAACCATCGCCCAGGGCACATGCTCAGGGTCAGCGACGCGGCCCCATAATTCACCGCCGATAAAGTTGCCGATGCGCCCGAACATCAAACCCAGTGGGACAAATGGCGCACCGAAATCACCGACGTCAAAGAAACTCTTCTTGTGAATTTTGCAGAAGATCAGAATGGCAGTCAGAACGCCAAGCAAACCGCCATGAAAGGACATGCCCCCCTCCCAGACACGGAACAGCCACAATGGATCTTCGAGAAACTGCGGGAAGTTATAAAACAGGACGTAGCCCATGCGGCCGCCAATCACGACCCCCATAGCGCCGTAGAAAATCAGGTCAGAGACCTGCTGCGTGGTCCAACCACTGCCAGGCTGCTTCGCACGCCATGTCGCCAGCAGATAGGCCGAAGCAAACGCTGCGAGGTACATCAGGCCGTACCAATGCACTTTTATAAAGCCGAGTTCAAACGCGACAGGATTAATATCCGGATAGGTCAGCATGGTACTTCCCTGACAGTAAAACAGTTAAAAGAAAATAAAGCGGATTCCGACAACGCAGAGTAACACAGCAAACAACTTTTTCAGCAGCGCCGCATCAAGCTTGTGCGCCAGGCGCGCACCCACCTGAGCACAGGGTACGCTGGTCAAAGCAATCCCCAGAACAGCAGGCCAGTATACGAATCCGGTAGACCACTCTGGCAGAAGATCATTCCCTTGCCCGGCAATGATATTGGTGACTGCTCCGGTCAGAGCGATCGGAATCCCACATGCAGCAGACGTCGCTACTGCCTGACGCATACTGAAGCGCATCCATGACAAATAAGGGACAGTAAACGTCCCACCGCCGATACCGAACCATGAAGAACCGAAGCCAACAATACTACCCGCACTCATCAAGCCAAGAGCAGAAGGTCGATCTCCCTTGCCTGGCGGCTCCCAGCCGGTGAACATTTTCAACGCCAACAGCAGCGCAAAGACACCAATGATGTTCTGCAATACCGGACCAGGAACTTCACTGATAAGGACCACACCCGCCGCCGTACCAATAACAATCCCGGCGGCCATACTGCGCACCAATGACCAGTCGATCGCGCCATTGCGGTGATGCTCACGCACGGAACTCAGTGAAGTAAATACGATAGTGGCGAGAGAGGTAGCCACGGCCATATGGGTAAGCACCTCGGCGGAAACGCCCTGTGCTGCGAAACTGAAAATCAGTACAGGAACAATCACCATGCCCCCGCCGATTCCAAACAGTCCGGCAAGCACGCCAGCAAATGCCCCCACCAATAAATAGAGTAAAAAGGTCATACAGATCGGTTCTTCTTCATGGTCGCGGCATTATGAAGCATTCGTGCTTGGTGTACACTGCCGCTATGTGCTTAATCGTTTTCGACTGGCAACCCGGTCAATCTCAGTGGCTGCGCCTGAGCGCAAACCGCGATGAATTTTATCAACGCCCTGCGGCGCCGATGCACCCATGGGAAAATATTCCCGGGCTGTACGCTGGCAAAGATCTGGAGCAGGGCGGTACCTGGCTTGGATTCAGAGACACTGGTCGCTGGGCCGCACTGACCAATGTTCGCGCCCCGGGAGCAGGCCCTCAGAATCCCAGATCACGCGGTGAGCTGGTCACAGACTTTGTTGAATCAGACCTGCCAGTAGAAGACTGGCTGCAGAGAATTAACTGCGACGACTATGCGCCGTTCAATCTGCTCGCCGGTACAACCACAGAACTCTGGTATCTGAGCAACCATCCTGACCGCCAGCTGAGGCGACTACAAGCCGGCCGCTACAGCCTGAGTAACGCCCAACTTGATAGCCCGTGGCCAAAGGCCGAGTTAGCAAAAGAGCAACTCGCTCAGGCTGACAGCGGATTCGCAACGCTGCTGAACCGTCGTGATCCCTGGCCCGACGAAGTTCTGCCTGCGACTGGCGTCCCCATCCTCTGGGAGCGGCTTCTTTCGGCTCAGTTTATCATCGCACCAGGATACGGTACCCGTTGCAGTACCGGCATTCTCGCTTCAGGAAACGATGTCCAATTACAGGAAATCACCTGGAATGAGCAAGGCGAAAACGTCGGCGAGAGAAGCTACAGATTAGCCATTAAAGACAGGTAGTCTGTCCCCGTTTGTTACAAACGAATACGCAAGAGTGAGAGCGAGTTCGAAAAGCACGTCCATACTAAAGCTATGACGTGTATAAATCGCAGAACACCGAACAGCCACACACACCGCGTGCCTCTGATTGTTGGCGGGGTATGCGCGTTGCTGCTGTTTGCGGCGCTGGCAGCGAGCCTCCATACACGACCTTTTATGCCACCCAGTGTTGCGCAGGAACACATGGAGCATTGGCTGATTGAGGGTGCCCGCAAGGTCGCCGGTGAAGTCAGGCTCCGGCACATCCGCAACATGGAACCCTTTTACCTGAAACGTAACTACCAACCTATCTGGCTGGACAGTTACCAACTGCGCCCGGAAGCACATGAACTCATCGAGCTTCTGCGAGAAACTTCCGTCGATGACTGGCGCAATTACGGTTATTCATTGGATACGCTTGAACGCGAGATGCGCAAGCTTACTAATCTGCCGGAGCAGGCCACCGCCATGGAGGTACTGCTCACCGATGCCTTCGTGACATACGCAGAGCAGGCTCTCAATAACGAACTGATCCCCAACGCTGACGAGAATGACCATCCAACCATGCGTAAGGTCGTTCTGTCTGGCGAGGACCGGATCACAGAAGAACAGATCATCACCCTGCTGCATGAGTCCGTACGCCAGAATAAACTGGATGAACTACTGGCTGGCATGGCCCCCCAGCACGACGGCTACCGACGCCTTCGCGCCGAGCTGAAACGCTATCGTGATATCGACCGAAGCGGCGGATGGCGCCCTATTTCTCACGAGCTGACCCTGAATGCTGGCGACCGCCATGTCGAGGTCCCGTATCTGCGTTGGCTGCTCGACCAGTATGGCGATCTGCCCAAAGGCACTCTGGCCTGGTTCCTCGGGGATAAGAGCGAAAAGACTTTACGCGCCCCAGCGCGGGAGAAAAATCCCGATCTGAGCAAGCCAGAGTATCTGTTCGATGGACCAATGCGGGCCGCCATTAGTAGCTTCCAGCAGCGACACAAGTTAGAAAGCACGGGCAAGCTCAATAAAGAAACCATTGATCGCCTGAACATTCCGCCCTACCAGACAGCTCAGCGCATCGCTCTGAACATGAAGCGTTGGCGCCAGTTACCAAACGACCTTGGCCATCGTCACATCATGGTCAATATGGCGGATTACTCGATGCGCCTGATGAATGGCGGATCTCCCGAGCTGGAGATGAAGGTGATCATTGGCCGACTCGACCGGCGTACGCCCGTCATGACAGACCTGATGCGCATTATTGAAATCGCCCCGACCTGGACGGTGCCTCCACGCATCGCCAGTTCCTACCTGCTTCCCAAGCTTAAGCGTAACCCTGACTACCTGAAGCAAAAAGGCTTTGACGTATTACAGTGGCGAAACGGCTCAGCCGTGCATGTGTCAGCGGATGAGATTAACTGGAAGAATTATAGCGCTCGCAATCTTCCTTATACCTTTGTACAGCGTCCGGGAAAACTGAACGCACTGGGCACGGTGAAGTTTCTGTTCCCGAATGATCAGAGCATCTATCTGCACGATACTTCTAGCCCGGAGCTGTTCGCGAAAGATCAACGTGCTCTCAGCTCAGGCTGTGTCCGGGTAGAGAAGCCCCGACTGTTGGCTGAAAAACTGCTTCAGTCACAGGATGGCTGGCATCGCGGACGTATCGACGAAGCGATTGATCACAACCGTACCAGCCGTATCCGCATCAAAGATCCTGTACCCGTACATCTGATGTACTGGACTACCTGGGTCGATGACAATGGCAGCCTTCAGATACGCGATGATGTCTATCAGCGCGACCTCATTGGCGGTACCGCCACCCACGCCAGCCTGTAACAACTACTTACACGCTGGCGCGTATTTACGAAATACGGACATGACACACCTGTCGTGACGAACTTACTGATGAACTACGTCTGATTTTTTCCGTTGGACTTTTGGCATACTGACTTCTCACTGTAATCCCAATGTAACAGGAGTCAGAACATGCTGGACCGTCGCCGTTTTCTGCAACAGTTTGCCGCTGTTTCTGCTGCAGGTATGACAGGCCTCAGTACAAATGCTTACGCCGCCTCAGAATCAATCATTGATCCGGGCCCTGATCGTACTTTGAGTCTGTACAACATTCACACGGGTGAAACGGTCAAAAGTACCTTCTGGTCGCAAGGGCAGTTTATCGATAGCGAAATTGAAATGATCGATATGCTGGTACGTGACTTCCGCGCCAACGATGTAATGGCAATGGACAGAAAGCTGTATCAGGATCTGTACGAATTACAGAGCCGCCTCTCACCCAATAAGCCGATGTACATCATCTCGGGTTACCGCTCACCGAAAACTAACGCAGCTCTGCGCAATGGCTCCTCAGGCGTCGCTAAGAAAAGTCTGCATATGCAGGGTCGCGCAATTGACCTGCGCATACCGGGCGTATCTCATAAAGAACTGCATCGCGCAGCTTTAGAGTTGAGAAGCGGTGGGGTTGGGTACTACCCAGAAAGCGGTTTCGTTCATCTCGATACAGGACGGGTTCGCCGCTGGCAGGGTTAATCCCCTGAGAAGGTTTTAATTCAGGCCGACATTCGGGCCGATAATACGTCCGAAACCGGCCTTCTCCAGCATCAGCTGCAAGGTTGATGCGATGACTTCACCACTCTCCATGGTGATGACTTCTTCGAGTAGTTTCTCTGCCCATTCACGGCTGATGCCACGCAGGACCGACTTCACTTTCGGCAAGTTAGTCGCGTTCATCGACAGGCAGTCATAGCCCATTGCCATCAGCAGGACAGCACCCATGGGGTTACCTGCCAGCTCACCACAGACACTGACAGGTTTACCCTCCGCTTTGGCATCATCGACGATGCGTTTCAGTGCCTGCAGAACCCCAGGATGAAACGCCTGATAGAGATCAGCAACACGAGGGTTGTTGCGGTCAACGGCAAGCAGATACTGCGTCAGGTCATTACTGCCGACCGACAGGAAGTCGACGCGCTGAGCCAGATCCTTGATCTGATAAACAGCCGCAGGAACTTCCACCATAACGCCAACTTCAGGCATCTCGACCTTAAAACCTTCTTCGAGTGTTTCTACATGCGCACGGTAAATGAGGTGCAATGCCGTATCCACTTCAGCAACGTTGCTGATCATCGGCAGCATGATACGAAGATTATTGAGGCCTTCACTGGCCTTCATCATGGCGCGTACCTGCACCAGGAAAATCTCAGGATGATCGAGGGTAACGCGAATACCGCGCCAGCCGAGAAACGGGTTTGCCTCATTGATAGGGAAGTACGTGAGCGCCTTATCCCCACCAATATCCAGCGTACGCATAGTCACCGGGTCTGGACTGAACGTCTCGAGCTGCTCCCGGTAAATCTCCTGCTGCTCACTCTCCGACGGGAAGCGATCCTTCATCATGAACGGCACTTCGGTACGGTACAGGCCCACCCCTTCGGCACCCCGATCACGACTGCGCAACGCATCTGTAATCAGGCCAGTATTCACCCAAAGGGGAATGCGATGTCCATCGAGAGTTTCGGCCGGTTGATGCAGCAGGCCCTCAAGATCTTCGGCAAGCGCCTGCTCTTCTTCGTAGATGGCATAGTACTGCTCACGCAATTCATCATTTGGATTCGAGAACAGAAGGCCACGGTAGCCATCAACGATCAGGTCTTTGCCATCAAGTTGAGCATGCGGCAAGTCTACGGCACCCATCACAGTCGGAATACCCATAGCACGCGCCAGAATCGCCACGTGAGAGTTGGAAGAGCCTTTCACCGACACCATAGCGCGCAACTTTTCAGTCGGCACTTCACCCAACATGGCGGGCGTCAGTTCTTCGCTGACCAGAATAGTATCATGAGGGTAATCGTCCGGGCGCGAGGTCGCTTCGTTGCCCTGTAAATGCGCAAGAATACGTGTACCAAGGTCGAGAATATCGGTAGCTCGTTCGCGCAGGTAAGCATCTTCCATCATCTGGAAGTGACCGACGTACTCCATGACTACCTGACGCAGTGCCCCCTGAGCCCAGTTGCCCTTGTTGATCGCAACTTTGACCTCAGCACCCAGAGCGTTGTCGTCCAACATGTTCAGATACACGTCGAACAGAGCCATTTCTTCGGGGCGCAGTTCGCCTTTAAGCTTGCCACCTAACGAGCGTATCTCTTCTCGCGCGGCTTCCAGCGCAAGATCAAAGCGCTCCAGTTCGATCTCGACCGACTCGGGTTCACGATCAACCACTCCCGATAGGTCTGCCGCGGGTGAAATAACCACCCCCGTACCAAGACCGACGCCGGGCGCACCCGGAGCACCGGTGAAGCGGGTACTCTTTTTCGGTTCGGTGGCTGTCTGTGGAATATGAAGGATATTGCCGGTCGCTTCGGCATGAGCAATCACGCCCGCCAGCTGCGCCGACATGGTGACCAGAAACGCCTCTTCACCAGCATCAAACTGACGGCTGTCGCGCTGCTGTACCACCATCACGCCCAACAGGCGTTTGTGGTGGATAATCGGTACGCCAAGGAAGGACATAAAAGGATCTTCCCCGGTCTCAGACAGGTACTGAAAACGGGGATGCTCAGGAGCATTATCGATATTCAGGGGTTCTTCGCGGGTACCTACGAGGCCAACAAGGCCCTGCGAGCCAGCAAGGCTGACCTTACCCACAGCGTCCTGACGCAGACCTTCGGTCGCCATCAGAACGTAGCGCTTTTCATCAGGCTCATACAGATATACTGAGCATACCTCGGTCTGCATCGCCTCGCGGATACGGGCAACCACTACCTTGAGGGCCTCACTCAGTTCGGTGACTGAGCTGACCTCCTGTACGATACGTCTCAGTATATCGAGCATGTTTTCTGTTCTGGCCTCGCTATTAGGCTCAGTTTATCTCGTTCGTTGTTATTATCTCCGGACTCAGCCGGACTTACGTTGCAACCTTGCAATACGCGGTGCCAGTTCCGCCAGTGCGCGACGGTAGACATCGCGCTTAAAGGCAACGACTTCACCAAGAGGGAACCAATAACTCACCCAGTTCCACCCATCAAATTCGGGGTTGCCCGTCGCTGAGAGGTTAATCTCTGATTCCTCTGCCAACAACTTCAGCAAGTACCATTTTTGCTTCTGCCCAACACACACAGGGCGCTTGTCGCGTCTGACCATCCGCTTTGGCAGGCGGTAGCGCAGCCAACCGCGGGTCGAACCGATGATCTGTACGTGCTCGGGTAAAAGACCCACTTCTTCCTGAAGCTCACGATACAGTGCTTTCTCCGGCGACTCTCCGCGCTTTATTCCCCCCTGTGGGAATTGCCAGGCATTCTGACCAATCCGACGGGCCCACAGCACCTGCCCCATTGCATTGCAGATGATGATGCCGACGTTCGGACGATACCCATGCTCGTCTATCACAATGCCATCCAACTCTATCTATTCACTCAACCTTGCCGATTTTATCGCAAAGATCAAGGGTGCACGTCGGTGCGTAAAACATAATAAGGAAAGTATGGCTTGTTCCCGCTAGAATAGCGATCTGTTTCTGATTCATCTGCCAATACAGGGCCGGTTACCGTGGCATTAGCAATTTTCGATCTCGACCATACGCTTCTTTCAGGCGACAGCGACCACGCCTGGGGCCAGTTTCTCGTTGACCGCGGTCTGGTTGACCCCGAAGTCCACCAGCGTCGCAATGATCATTTTTACGAACAGTACAAAGCGGGCAGTCTGGATATTCATGAGTATCTCGAGTTTGCGATGCGTCCTCTGACTGAATATGACGCCGATCACATGCACGCAGAACGGGATATATTCCTCAACGACCGTATCGAGCCACTGGTCAGCCAGAAAGCCAGAGACCTGATCCGCCACCACGAAGAGCGCGGAGATACCCTGCTGATCATCACAGCCACTAACGGCTTTGTGACCTACCCGATCGCTGAGCGCCTGGGCATTGCACACATTATTGCCCCGCATCCGGAGGTCATTGATGGACGCTATACCGGCAAAACCGTCGGTATACCTAGCTTTCAGGATGGCAAAGTAACCCGCCTGAAAAGTTGGATGGAAGAGCACCAGCACGATATGCAAGGCAGCTACTTCTACAGTGACTCACACAACGACCTGCCACTTCTGCGCCTGGTCGATCACCCGGTGGCTGTCGACCCTGATCCAACACTTCAGGCGGAAGCGGAAGCCAACGGCTGGCCAGTGATCAGCCTGCGAATAGACTGAGATCACCATAAGAAGGCTGAATCAATGAAGCGCATTGCCTCCGTTCTGCTTGGATCACTGATGCTCCTTTCTGCTTGCTCTGACAGCGAGCACAGCAAGCCTATGAGCAGAGAAGTTTCAAGCCTGCCAGAACCAGAGAGCCTCGCTGTTGATGAAGCCTATCCCGAACGCCTGGTTAATATCGCCTATGCTCAACTCTCAAAATCGGTAGAAGCCGCACAGGCATTGCAGTCCAGCGCAGCAGCGCTGCGTAAGAACGCAACACCTGAACGTCTCGAAGAGGCCAGGGGCCACTGGCGCGCCAGTTACTCTGCTTATCTTTCATCGCTCGCGGCCTCAGATATTCCTGTACGCGAGCCCAGCGAATGGTTTGCGGCGAAGCTGACACGAAGACACCTGGCTCAACAGATCAACAGCTGGCCTATTGAACCGGGTTACATTGATTACCTTGAGGGCTATCCCTTTACCGGGATCGTTAATGACACGACTCTGGTCATCGACAGAGATTCGTTGCTGGCGCAGCACCAGTTTTCCGATGCGACGTACGTCAGTGTGGGATACCACGCGATTGAGTTCATTCTCTGGGGAGAACATGGCCAGCGACCTGCGTCTGATTTCGACAGCACTACTGCTGCAAAACCTGAAGAGGACGATAGCAGCCCAGTGGCTCATCAGCAGCGTCGCGGAGATTATCTGGCGACACTCACCGATATACTGATTGCTGACCTTCAGCGGCTACAAATGCGCTGGGCGCCATCACCGGAGGCTCAGGGGTATTACGCTCAACTGCTGTCTGCAGCGACCCCGACAGAAACACTGCAAGCCAGCCTGCTGACAGTCAACCGCATCATCGAACAGGACCTGCTTCAGAATTACCTGACTGACACCGGCAGCAGTCCTTTCAGCGGCGGAACTCCTGTGGATGTCGAGGCCATTCTGCGCGGGATTCGTCAGGTGCTGATTTCAGAAGATGGGACGAGTGGCCTGCAGCCTCTACTGACTGCGCGTAAACAAGAAAGGGACATGGCGCTACTGGCCGAAGTTATCACTCTGACCAGTGCCGATACGGCCTGTATTGCTGGCTGGCAAACAGCGGTGTCTTACCCTGACGGCCAATCTGACTGCCGTCAACAAATGCTGGAACTGCTGATCACACTGAAGCAGATCAACGATCAGCTGGGTCTTAAAATCCCAGCGAGTGGCTGATCAGATTCAGCGCGTTGGCAATACGCGCGCAAACACCGCCTTGAGATAGCGCGTTTCTGGAATGGCTGGCTGCACTGGGTGGTCTGCCCCTTGAGAGCCCACATGCTGAATCAGAACTTCACGGTCGAGTTCACGGCCCAGAACCCGCAGTATATCCGGCAGACGGTCATCGGCCAGATGCATAGAGCATGAGCCCGCAACGATCATGCCGTCTTTGTTAAGAAGTCTCATCGCAATCTGATTGATGCGCTTATACGCCTGCTCACCCGCTTTAACATCTTTACGACGTGGAATAAATGCAGGTGGATCGACAACAACGATATCGAACCGCTCTCCGTTATCGCGCAATTGCTTCAGAGCAGCGAAGGCATCCCCTTCCCAGCAATGCAGCTTATCTTCAACGCCATTAAGTGCGGCATTCTCTTCAACCCAATCCAGCGCCTGTGCGGAAGCATCGACACAATGCACTTCGCTGGCGCCATGGTTGGCAGCCTGCACGCCCCAACCTCCGACATAACTGAATACGTCAAGCACACGCTTACCTTTAACCAGGCGATTAAGTTGCGCGCGATTTTCACGGTGATCATAAAACCAACCGGTTTTCTGACCATGAATGACTGGCGCCATAAAGCGGGTCTCGTTTTCAATCAGCGGAGCGCAATCGTCTTCCAGTTGACCATGAACAATATCAACGTACTCGTCCAGACCTTCGACCGCACGTAACTTACCGTCGTTTTTCAGCACAATCGTGGCAGGCGACGCCACTTTATGCACAGCGTCGATGATGTCATCGCGCAGCATCTCCATCGCAACGCTAGAGATCTGAATCACGGCGACATCGCCAAAACGATCAATTACCAGACCCGGCAGGCCATCACTGTCACCATATACCCAGCGATAGCACTGATGTGGATACCAGAGCTCACGACTGCTAAGCGCAACCTGAAGTCGGTGAACAATCAGCGAGGCATCCAGCAACTGCGAAGGACTACGACTGATAAGACGACCGCAAATTAATTGATCGGGATTCATCACCGCAACGCCAAGTGGCTTTCCACTCGCGGCCTCAATCACTACCTGCTCCCCAGCGGTGATGTTTTTCAGCGGGGTCTGCGCCGTGTCGACTTCATTACTGTAGACCCACAGGTGGCCAGACTTCAGACGACGTTCCGTCTTTGGCTTCAGGCGCAGAGAAGTAAGCATGAAACAGGCTCCGGTAAAAATAGAGAGTTAAAAACAATGGCGAGCAAAGCGCGGAAGTATACGCGAAAAGCCCCGGCGCATCATAAGATTCACCAGGGCATTAGAGAGTAGTGTTAAGTTAAAGGAACCGGACAACATTTAGTAAATAAAGCGCAGTACCCCTCAATCATGTCCATACTTACGAGCCATAATTCAGCATACTAAAAACGAAATACCACATTCACTGCCTCATCAACCGCACTCTCGTCGATATAACCAATCATATTCGGATTATCAGCTATCAACTTCTTGACCTCAGAGCTATCACCGACTGCCTTAGGTGGAGTTCCCTTACCTGTAAAAATAAGCTTGGACCAATAGGCCTTGAGCTGACTTTCACTCTTCCCTAAGACCTTCTCTGCAAATTCGTTTCGCGGTGCTGACCCCTCGGTTTGATCAATAGGCACCGCGGAACTTCCATTCGGAAAACTTGAGGACTTGCCCAAATATATGCGAGAGATGACACTTGCGTCCAACTCGGTAATTCCATTGCCACTACTTACTACTACAACCGTGCCAGCGCTAGCAGGAAGAGCTATCAGTAGTAACGTAGAGCCTACTAAGCTAAATAAGATTTTAGTCAAATTCATATAATCTCTCCTTAAAATACCAAATCTAGTGCGACAGAATAAAGCATGCCGTCTTCACCCGAAGTAGAACCGGCTTGAATCTTTTCTTCGATTTTCTGAACTTCGAATTTAAATGCAGCGCTGGAGTCGTAGTCATAACGAGCACCGAGAATCCAGCTGCTATCATGTCGCTCGAACATAGACTGTATGTTTCTTACTGTAGCATCTGATTCCTTCAAACTTCGCACCGATGCGTAACTCAAATGTACCGTTGTTGAGTCAAAGCGCTTCGCTACACTAAAGAGAGAGGACATTTCGTCAAGAAGCATTGCGGTTTCATGCTCTAAAGCAGTTACTTCAGCTATTGCGCTGACATCACCATTATCCCAAGTTGCAGCCAATTCATAAAAATGACTTGTTTTGCCATCCAAAGCAAATTTCTCACCAACTCCACTTGCGGTTGCTAGCCCATATACTTGATCAAGGTCCCTGGTTCCTCCAAGCTCCAAATCTGTGTAACCGTCGCCAGTGTGTACTGAAGCACGATACCCGAAATCACCAAGCGTCAGTCCAAATACGACACCTGCGAGATTTTGCAAAGAAAATTCATAGGCCGTACCATTTACTGAAAAATCCTCAAGTAGACGCCCCACATAGACTTGTGTAAACAATTCAGCGGTTCCAATCAGAAATTGCCGCGAAGCATCTATCCCATTAAAAGATGAGAACGTGTCAAGACTGTATACCTCTTCTGGCGGCCTTATCCAGTTATAAGCGTAGCCAACCTCGAGAAAATCTGAATAATAGAAGAAGGGGGTACGTAAACGACCGATTCGAAGGGTCGTCACATCATCAGGTGAGTACGCCACATAGGCCCAAGCCGCCTCGGTATCATAATCTTCGCCCCCCCTGGAAACCAACTGGGTCGTAGCAGATGTTGAATCGTTCACTTGTTTCGATAGCTGAACGCCTACAACAGTGTCTGCCGAAAAGGATATATCATCGTCATACCCCTTAACAGATACCTCAGAATTGGACAGTACGCCTGCTCCAACACTCATGAAGCCATTGACTACCAGTTCTTCGGCGAATAGTCCCGGACTTGCACTCATCAAGGCCAGCGATACTAAAGGAAGTTTGATTTTAAGCATAGAGTTAGTTCCATATTAATTATACTCATAAGAACCATAGATCATAAAATCATAGTTGTTTGCAGTATTTTACTTTTACTGACCTGTCAGATATGCCACATCCCCTCCTGAGGCGCTCTCGCATTAACATGCCAAGGAAATTTTTAATTGAGTATTAACTATCTTTACAACGTCGCGAAAGCTAGTAATTGCCACCGATCCCGACCCCTCCAGCATTGATAAGAGATAACTGACGACGATCAATGATCGAAATAGTCGCTAATGAAAATTTCGCCGATTCAAGGTAGGACTAGAGGCCTAATAGTGGTTGGAGCAACTTCACGATTTTTTTATCTAATCACTGGCCGACTAATATATCCTTGTCTATTGTTTATAGACAGATTTACATAAGGGTAATAGTCATGACTTGGTTCAGCCGTCTTAGCGTGTTCCACAAAATCATGCTCATACTTGGGGTTTACGCGGTTTCCAGCGCAATCAATTTTACGATTGGCATCAAGGGCGTTAACGATACCAAAGAGTATATTGTTAACCTCGAAGAACGGATTTACGAATCCGTGCAGCTGGCAACCCAGAACAGCTTTCTGTTGCAGCGTGCCGATGAAATGTTCACACAGTCGGTCACCGCCGGTGATCCTGAGATGCAAACATTAGGCGAGGAAACGGTTGGGAATCTTCTCAGCAATATCGACCGCTTACTCACCATCGACGCAGCCGATAAAGACATACTCAGCCAGATTAAAGTCAGTGCTGCAGAGTATCTCAGCGTATCCAGCAAACTGCTGAATAACCTGCTCAGCGACAACCCGGATTTCTCGCAGCTGCAGAGCCTGGGCGCTAAGAAATCTGACCTCCTCAGCGAGACCAATGCGCTGTTGAAGCAGCACAAAGCGAACGTTGATACGCAATTCTCCTCGGCGATCGACGGAGCCCTGTCGAGCAGCTCTCGCACCCTGAACATGGTGACAGTGACCAATGTCGCTTTTCTGATTTTGCTCAGCATGCTGATTTTCTATATTGGCCGCCTGTTCAGTAACACGGTTAATTCAATGAAGAACTCTCTGGCCGATCTGGCCGATGGGAGCGGTGACCTGAATACCCGCCTGAAAGTAGAAACCGCTGACGAACTGGGTGTCATGACACGTAACTTCAACGCTTTTATGGACCGTCTCAATGAGATTATCCGTAAGGTTAAAGAAGTTGCTCCAGAGGTGGGAGACGCCGCAAACGCCATGAGTGGCAGTACAAAGCACGTCCGCTCTGTCACCGAAAATATGAGCCACAGAGCCTCAGAAGCGACCTATGCGATGAATGAAATGGCTAAATCAATCGAAGAGGTCAGCCAGTCAGCCAGTGAAGCCAGCGGTGTTATGCAGGAGACTCGCGATGAATCTGCCGAGAGCCTGAAGATCGTTGAATCGACCATCAATAACTCTCGTGAACTGAACTCACAGATTCTTGAGGCCTCTGAGCGGGTCGAACGACTGGTACGCGACACCGGCGATGTATCGACCATTCTCGACGTCATCTCAGCCATTGCTGAGCAAACAAACCTGCTGGCTCTGAACGCAGCAATCGAAGCAGCTCGTGCAGGCGAACAAGGCCGGGGTTTTGCGGTGGTGGCTGACGAAGTCCGTGCCCTCGCTTCCAGAACCGCGTCTGCGACGACCGAGATCCGCGATGTCCTGGACCGCCTGGAGTCCGCCGCCAACGAGACAGTACAGTCGATGACATTAGCGAAAACCCAGTCTGAACAGAATGAGCAAAATGCAGAGCAGACAGGCAAACATATTTCGCAGATAAAAAGCCGCGTAGAAAGTGTGAGTTCGATGGGGCTGACCATTGCTGCGGCGACTGAAGAGCAAACGGCGGTTGTGAGGGATACGCACTCAAGCATCAGTGCAATGAACGACACGGTCAGCGAGATCCAACAATCATTTGCTGAACTCGCACGCCTTGCAGACAACCTGCAAGGTGCGGCCGGGCATCTGCAGGACTCAACCTCTAAGTTCCGGATCTGAGGCAGCTGCACAAATAAGTGCGACAACCTGCCCGGCGAAGTATCAATGTTGTTGATACATTGCTCAGGAGATACGCACAGGTGCACATTGATTACAAAATAACAAACACCTCTGCTGAGTTCTGACTAAACTTAGCTCACTACTCTCCGGTCCCGATTTCGGCAGGCAGCCATGGCGCAACCTCTTACAGATCAGCAGATAAGCGACATCATGCAGGGCATCCGCGTGCCACCGCAGCCGCAGGTGTTGGTTGATCTGCAAATGGAGCAGATGTGCCCCGACCCGGACCCGCGCAGTATCGCAAAGCTGATCAGCCAGGATGTCGGCCTTACCGGTGCCATCCTTAAGGTAGTTAACTCGGCAGCCTACAATCTCAGTGCGCCAAGCACGTCAGTCGAGCATGCGGTCAATCTGATCGGGATCGATAGCGTGATCAACGTCATCAATGGTCTCGCCATCCGCAGCGAACTCAGTGACGCCAACATAGTTCAGCTCAATCGATTCTGGGATACCGCCACCGACATTGCCAATATCTCCGTGGATATCGCTCGCACCATCAACTTTGAGCCAACAGACTGGGCCTACATGCTCGGCTTATTTCACAATTGTGGCATTCCACTGATGATGATGCGGTTCGATAACTATTTTGATGTTATGGAGGAATCTTATGCGCACCCTGACAGGCGCGTAGTGGATACTGAAAATGCCATACTCAATACCAACCATGCTGTGATTGGCTATTACACGGCGAAATCCTGGCGGGTACCGAAACCCATTTGCGACGTCATTGCAGAACACCACAATGCCACTCACTACTTCCGCCCGGAAAATACGAGCGACGATGAGCGTAAAACACTACTGGGCATTCTCAAGCTCGCGGAACATATCTGCGGAAATTACCGAATTCTCGGCCAGCAGGACGAAGACCTTGAATGGCAAGCATCAGGAAGTGAGATTCTGGCTCACCTCGGTCTCGGCGAGTACGACGTAGAACAGCTGACGCTCTCATATGATGAAAGCGGCGTGGGCGCCCAGAACTACTGAAGCGCCACGAAAAGCTTACTGCAAGCCCATCGCTTTCATAACGACATGCTGCTTTACCGGCATCATTTTATCGAACAGGCGCATTCCCTCGTTACGTATTAAGCGCACCAGAGGCTGGTCTGACGCAAACAAACGCTTAAAGCCCTCCATTGCCGCCATTGTCGCCAGATTATCGGCCTGACGACGACGCTGATAGCGCGCCAGTACCGCATCAGATCCAGGGGACAGCCCCTTATCCATTGCCCGCACTATTTCTTCAGATAGAACCTGAGCGTCTTTAAAACCGAGATTCACGCCCTGACCAGCCAGCGGGTGAATCGTATGGGCAGCATCTCCTGCGACAACAACCCCGGCTTCGTAGTACTGTGACGCATGGCGCTGGCGTAACGGGAATCGCTGTCGGCGTGATACTTCAGTGACATTACCCAGCTTCCCCTCAAAGGCGTCGGTAAGTGCAGCGCAGAAGTCTTCGTCCGACATGGCCAGCACTTTGTCTGCTTCCTCTGGCAATGTCGACCAGACGATTGAAGCAAGATGATCGTCAGAATGCAAAGGAAGGAATGCGAGTGGCCCTTCCGGGCGAAAGCGCTGCCAGGCGGTCTGCGCGACGCTCTGCTCAGTACGTACAGTCGCTACGATCGCGTGATGGCCATAATCCCATTCACGGGTTGCCATTCCAGCCATCTGACGGACGTTAGATAACGCCCCATCAGCACCTATGAGGAGGCCGGTTTTGAGTGTATTTCCGTCCGCCAGAGTCACAGGTACCCAGCCGTCTGCATCTGGGTTATCGAAACTCTGTACCGCGGTTTGAAGACGCTCGATTGAACGGGCGGACTCAGTGATTTTATTCAATGCTGTCAGCGTCTGGCGATTTTCAACGATATGCCCCAGCGCCGGAACGTGCAGGTCGGTCGCATTAAAGGTGACCGAGCCTGTCCCCTCTGCATCCCAGACGTGCATCCGGGTATAGCCACTCAGCATTTGGTGCGGAATAAGATCCCAGGCACCGATGTCTGTCAGGAACGCCTGAGACTGGGCCGTAAGTGCACTGACCCGCAGATCGTAATCATTTACACCACTGCCTTCGCCCGCGGGTAAAGGCTCAGACGGGTCAACCAGCGCAACGCGGATATCGTTCGCGCCCTGACTCAGAGCCGCAGCAATGGCCTGCCCGACCAGCCCCGCACCTACAATAGCAACATCAAACTGCATAGTATTTATCCCAGTTTCGCGGCTGTATGACCCAGCCCCATAGCATGACGAGCAAACAGACGGCGAGCGACCGGCGCAGCTGCCATGGTCAACAAACCTGCATCGCGCAGAAATGCGACCGCCGGTGCTTTACTGCCGAATATTCGCGGCAGCAGGTCGCTGGCAGCAATGGTATTGCGCTGATCTGCCGACTGCTGCTGAAGGTAGGCTTCCAAAACCTCCAGACTGCCCACATCCTGTCCCTGCATCGCCGCCCGGTTCAGATGTTCAGCAAGTACCGCAGCGTCCCTTAGTGTGAGGTTAAAACCCTGACCTGCCACGGGGTGAAGGCTGTGCGCGGCATTCCCCAGTAAAACCAAAGAGCGCCTGACCTGCTCGGATGACTTAACCAACGCCAGCGGATAAGTCAGTCGCTCGCCCATGGCGGATATCTTACCGACCCGGTATCCGATACGGGCCTGCAACCGTTCGATCAGTGCGTCATCCGCCAACGCCAGAACGTCATCGACCTCATCATCGCTAAGAGTCCAAACAACGGCGTATTCATCTTTATTCAATGGTAAAAAAGCGATCGGTCCATCACTACTGAAGCGTTCATACGCCCAATGGTCATGAGGCTTATCACATTTAACCTGAGTCACCAGTGCCTGCGCACCGTAGTCTTTGCGACTTTGCTCAATGCCCAGCTGGCGCGGCAGTGGCGAGCGGCCGCCATCGGCCATAATCAACAGTTTTGTAGTCAGCGTATGACCATCATCCAACTTCAGTTCAGCGCCCTCTGCGGTCATACACACAGTTTCTGCACAGTTTGGCGCCATCACATGCAGCTTGTCTGAGTCGTTCAGGCCCGCCAGTAAGCCTTGACCAAGGCGATGATTCTCAATGATATACCCGAGCGCTTCGGTGTTCTGTTCATTAGCATGCAGCTGAGCCTGACCGAAGCGACCTTCATCGCTGACCTGAATGTGATCAATACTGCAGGCGTAGGGGGCAATGCTGTTCCAGATGTCCAGCTCTTCAAGTATCTGTCTCGTTCCCCAAGAGAGTGCAGTTGCTCTGCCATCGAACGATGGAGGTCGGTCTCTGTCGTCTTTATCCCAGCTCAGGGGCTGACGATCAATCAGGGCAATGCTAAGTCCAGCCGCACGTGCAGGTGCCAACAAATGAACCAGACTGGCGCCAGCCATACCGGCACCAAGAATGGTGATGTCTACCTTGCTGTTATCTGTACTCATAGCTTTACGCACTCATCAGAGCTTCAATATCTGCGATCTCTTTCACGACGTCTTTGGTCAGGACATCGCAACCATCTTGAGTTACTACGACATCATCTTCGATACGGATGCCGATACCACGCCACTTCTCATCCACCGACTCATCATCCGGTGCAACATAAATACCCGGTTCAATAGTCAGTACCATGCCCGGAGCGAGCGTGCGCCACTCACCCTCTACCCGGTATTCACCGACATCGTGCACATCCATACCCAGCCAGTGCCCGGTTTTGTGCATGTAGAACTGGCGATACGCGAGCGACTCAATCAGCTCGTCGACCTCACCACTCAAGAGACCGAGCTCAACGAGACCGGTTGTCAGTACTCTGACGGCAGCCTCATGAGGCTGATTCCAGTGATTGCCTGGCTTGGTCGCCTCAATCGCTGCGTACTGCGCATCGAGCGTCAGTTGATAAAGTGCCCGCTGCGGCTCACTGAAACGCCCGTTAGATGGGAACGTACGGGTAATATCAGAAGCGTAGTAATCCAGCTCACAGCCAGCATCGATAAGTACCAATTCGCCATCATTAATGACGTCATCGTTGCGCGTATAGTGGAGTATGCAGCCGTTGTCGCCCGAGCCGACAATAGACGGATAGGCAGGCCAGCGACTGCCCGCCGCCATGAAGATCTGCATAATCTCAGCTTCCAGTTGATACTCACGCATTCCCGGGCGCACAGTCTGCATAGCACGGGTGTGGGCCTCGGCACTGATCTCGGCCGCATGACGCATCACCGCCACCTCAGCATCCGATTTAATCACACGCTGCTCATGAAGCAGGTGATCCAGCGCACTGAATTCGTGAGGAGGTGTTGCACCGCTGCGCACCTGAGCCCTTATGTGATTCACCCATTGCATCAGCTGGCGGTCAAAATCCGGGCTCGTACCCAGGTTCGCATAAATACGATCACAGCCTTCGATCAAGCCCGGCAGAATGTCGTCAATATCCGTCACCGGGAATGCATCGTCACAGCCTAGAACCTCAGGCGCCGCTTCCGGGCCAACACGACGTCCGGTCCAGATTTCCTGCTCTTTGATTTTTTCCTGACAGAACATCACGTATTCGCCATGTTCACGCCCTGGAATAAGCACCAGCACCGAATGCTCTTCATCAAAGCCACTCAGATAATAGAAATCGCTGTCCTGGCGGAAAGGATGTTCAACATCACGGTTGCGCACGGTGACGGGCGCAGAAGCCAGAATCGCGATGCTGTTCGGGCTCATTTTCTCCATTAACGCCTTACGACGTTTTGCATACTCGGCAGAATCCAGCTTGATCATAGTGATCTCTCTCAGCATCTTGTGTGCGTTGCTATCGTGAATATCCAGATTGATTTTCTGTCTCGCAAATCAGTGCAGTGTTTTCTGGGTGGCACCTGCAGGCGGCTGCTGGGGTTGGTTGTACGCATAAAACACTGTCAAAGCTGCAACACGGGCGTGTTCTGCCAGTTCATTCAGCAGCTGTACGTTTTCAGGGTCGTTAACGTCGTCAACCTGCGCCTGTGAGAAGGCGTCCAGGTCCTGCAGTACTTCCATCACATCTTTATCAGGGCGCCCGGTAATTTTGCCAGAAGCCCCCAGGCCATCAAGGAAACCCTTGCTCCACTGTGCCAGGCATTCAACCTGCTCATCGACGTCCGCTTCTTCATCGTCGGGCAGCAGAACCTGATACGCCATATCTTCAGCGCCAAGGGTGTCGACAACGTCTGCGTAGAACCCAACAAGTAGGGGGCGCAGCCCTTCCGAAACCTCTTCAATCTCAAGGTAATCGGCAGCTTCCTGAAGCCAGTTGTCAGTCGTAAGGCGAGCACCTGCAGAGAGAAAACCCGTTAACCAGCCATGCAATGCCGACGGCGATTGAAAGCATTTATCGTCTTCCCACTGGTCGGCGAGTTCGGGATAATTCAGTGCCATAAGAACCTCAGAAACAGTTTATGGTCAGATTGTACCACTTGGGGCGACCTGAGTAAGAAGATGCGTCCCAAAACCGGGGCCGCACGTTGACCATTTGCCCGACTGCCTCTTATAGTACCCACTATCTGGCAGCCCTGTGCCCGACAATAAATAAGGTGACGGACCGCGATGCAAGAGGCCGAGATTCAAGCACTACTACAGAAGATCGAGAAACTGCTCGATATTCATGAAGATCTGCGCGAGCAGAATAAGGGCATGCGCAATGCCGAAGCCGCCTGGCAGGCAGAGCGTGCGAAGCTGATTCAACAGAATGAAATCGCGCGCCGCAAAGTCTCTGAAATGATCACCCGCCTGCAGACTCTGGAGCGTAACAGTGGCTAAGACCCCAAATACCGTATCCCTGACTATCATGGAGCGCGAATATCGCATCAACTGCCCAGAAGGTGCTGAGAGCGAACTGCGCGAGGCTGCGAATTATCTGAACGACAAGATGCACGAAATTCGTGAGGCCAGTTCGAAAGCCGGCAAGGTATTAGGCGCTGACCGCATCGCTGTCATTGCAGCCTTAAACATCACTCACCAGCTGCGCGAAGCAGAGAACGGCCAGGTGCAGGTTAACAGCGACATCGAGCGACTGAACAAGCGTGTCGACGCCCTTCTCGAAGAAGACTCGCAACTCGAGCTGTAACCCTTTCGCTGCAGAAAAATAGTGTTTTTCTGCAGCACTTCACAAATTCTCACCTGGTTTTCCGTGACATCCGCCCCCTGCTCTTTGCTATACTTCAAATGCTCCCTGGAGTGCCTGGTCGGTAAAGACCTCGAGCCGATGCTTATTACCCAGGAGGGTTTCTCTCGTTGTTGTGAGCATGTCCGGCATGACCGGAAAGCCTGATTCGATGACCGAACCCCCCACCTTGAACCATAGGGTTCAAGGGCTTTATCCGACATAAGGGCGCACCAGGGAGCTTTTCTTTTCTGGAAGCCTCTCCGTGAACAAGCAAGAACTCCGTAAACTGATCCGCAAAAAGCGCCGTGCCCTGACACCTGCGCAACGTCATAAAGCTGGCCGTGGCCTGACACGAAGCCTACACCACAGTACTCAGTACCTGAGCGCTAACCGGGTGGCTCTTTACCTGAGCAATGATGGTGAAATTGATCCGCACTGGGCCATCGAAGATTTGTGGAAACGGGGAAAAGAAGTTTACCTGCCAGTACTGCACCCTCTGCGCAAAGGCTGTCTGACATTTATACGGTACCAACCTGAGACGCCCATGCGTCGTAACCGGTTTGGCATATCAGAACCAGACTTCCGCCGGGGTACTCATGTACCAGCGCGCTTTCTCAGCATGATTGGTCTGCCGCTGGTTGCATTTGATGAGCGCGGCAATCGTCTGGGGATGGGCGGCGGCTTTTACGACCGCACGCTGGCATTCAGCCGCCGACCAGGCCAGAAACCCGCCCTGATTGGTTGTGCGTACGCTTTTCAGGAGATCAGAATGCTGCCTGCCGAGTCATGGGACATCCCACTGCAGTTTATAGCAACAGAGAAAGGGATAACGTCCCTTTCGAATTAACCGATACCCACAGATACCAGCCGCCGTTATTCAGCGGATACTCGCTTCTGAGGCTAGCACCGTTGGATCGCGGCGCTCTTCAGCGGCGATACTGGTGACGGCAGAACCAATAATGGCGAGGAGTGAGAGAAATATAAGTACATCTGGCTTTCTCATTACTCAGTGTTCCCAATTTTAAGCTGTTATTCTTACTTGAGGAGTCATCGGTTATGACCCGTGCTCCCCATTATTTTTTATCATTGCGGCCGAAATTAGACGTTCATCGTCTATAGCAACCAAAGGCGCATTTAGCCCTAAGCAATCAGCGAGCCAAGATAAGGCGCTATTATGAAATTCTGGTTACTCAAATCCGAGCCGGACGCATTCTCCTACAACGACCTGGAGAACGCCCTAAACAAGGGCACAGTATGGGATGGTGTGCGTAATTATCAAGCCCGTAACATCCTCAGAGACGACATAAACGTGGGTGATAAAGCATTTTTTTACCATTCCAGCTGCAAAGAGCCCGGAATCGTCGGAATCTGCGCGATCACTGAGACGGGTATCGTTGACCCGAGTTCCCTCGATCCAGCATCAAAGTATTATGATCCGAAGTCGTCACCGGACAATCCACGCTGGATAACAATTAATGTCGTGGCTGATCGTGCCCTGAAGCGGGTCATCACGTTGAAAGAGCTGCGCCAGCATGAAGCACTGAGTGAAATGGTGTTACTGAATCGCGGACGGCTATCCGTGCAGCCCGTATCAGAAAGTGAGTGGGAATATATTCTGGGGTTGGAGAAATCTTAAGAGAGCCGTGAAGGCAGCTTCAGTTCTGGCACGCCGTAAATACGCCCCTGTAGGCTCGCGCCTCGCATCCATGCGACACACGGTCAGAACAGAAGCTACCTCAGCGGCTCATACATATATCGTGTTGCTTCAGGCCGCAGAAACCGGTGTATCCAGGGTCTGTTTTAACCGCTCAGTAATCCGCTGATACATATCCGCTCGTTTATCCCGTGATTCATTCACCAGATGATGGCGACCGTCTTCAAGAATAAATAACTCGCGAGCAGTAAACTTAGCTTCCAGCACCTTCATATTGTGGCGCCAGTCGACGGTGCCGTCGTTATCCCCTTGCACAACAAACAAATTCACATCGGTTGCAGGCTGAGCCTCGATAAAGCGCATCCAACGGATCAATGCACCTACCCACTGCACACTCAGATAGAGCGACTGGAGCGGATCTTGTGAGCGGACGAAATCGAGAAACTCTTCATCAGACGATGAATCGCCATGCTTACGCTTCATCTGTTTCATAAACAGACTTACTACAGGGTGAAAGATAATACCCTTGCGCCAGCCGACAGGACGCACCAGAGGTGCAAGCAGAATCACATCCTTGAACGGACAGTCGTTGACTGTGAAACCGCGTTTAAGCAGATAATTAATCAGGATGGCTCCGCCGGTGCTCTGGCCAAATGCCACCAGATTAGAAGCTGGCCCTTCATCCATGTTCTCGGTGACCTGATCCATCAACCCACTGAATACCGCATCGTATTCCTGAAAATCCCGAATCGTCGCCTGCTCACCGCTCGACAGTCCGTGCCCCGGCAAATCAAAGGCAATCACGTTTAACTGCTGACGCAGACAGTAATCAATCAGCGAACCGTACAGCCCAAGATGGTCATAGTAACCATGAATGATTACCGCCGTGCCGCGAGCATTGGGGCACATCCAGCGCTGCACAACAATCTGAAATTCCGCGATATTGAGGTAACCCGCCTGATGAGAAAGGGCCTCGGCCGAATCTTCAAAATTTAGGTGGTAATGTGCGCTGTAGGCACTCAGCTCCGGGCCGGGATCGGCATCAGGCAGTAACCAGTCAAATTCTTTCAGCTCAGCGACAACTGATTCACGGCTCCAGCTCATAAGTGGCCTGATGATCCTGTTGAGTAGTTTAACTTTGAGATCAAGTATAGAGGGGGATTGCGGGGTTTAAAACGATGTTTTCATACCCCGCAGGTCGCGTGTTCTCAGCCCGTATGTACCGCACCACGTGCGGCGTGCAGTTTCCTGTAGCTTTCGACTAAGCGCAGGTGCTTATCCAGACCATCGAGGCGATTATTGGTTGGCGTCAGGCCATAGAAGCGAACAGTACCTGCGATAGAGCCCAACACTGCATCCATGCGCGCATTGCCAAACATGCGACGGAAGTTGTGTTCGTATTCACTGATGTCCATATCGTCAGCGAGTGTCACCTCAAGGGCGACATCCATTGCCTGATAGAAAAGGCCTCGCTCGACGGTATTGTCGTTATATTGGAGGAATGTTTCCGTAAACTCTTTCGCTTCTTCTAAACGTCCAAGTGCAAGACACAGCAGAAGCTTTAACTCCAGAATCGTCAGTTGGCCCCACACCGTATTTTCATCAAACTCAACGCCAATCAGGGTAATAATATCGGTGTAATTATCCAGCTCACTTTCTTCGAGACGTTCGAGTAAGGCATCAAGTTCGTCGTCAGAGCGCGAATGGATATTCAGAATATCGTCTCTGAAAAATAATGATTTATTGGTGTTATCCCAGATTAAATCTTCAACTGGATAGACCTCAGAAAAGTCGGGCACCAGAATACGAACAGCGGGCACGCCCAGTTCGGTATAGGTTGCCATATACGCCTCTTTTCCAAGATCTTTAAGCAGATCAAACAGTGCGCTCGACTCTTCTTTAGTTGAGAGAGTGCCGCCCGCGGTGAAATCCCAATCTACAAAATCAAAGTCAGCCTTATTGCTGAAAAAGCGCCAGGAAACGACACCCGTCGAATCAATAAAATGTTCGACGAAGTTATTTGGTTCGGTTACTGCCAGAGACTCGAATGTCGGCTTAGGTACATCGTTCATGCCTTCAAAGCTGCGGCCCTGCATCAGCTCAGTCACACAACGCTCCAGTGCCACTTCAAAATCCGGGTGAGCACCAAACGAGGCGAAGACACCGCCGGTTCTCGGGTTCATCAGGGTCACACACATCACCGGAAACTGACCACCCAGCGAAGCGTCTTTCACCAGAATAGGAAAGCCCTGCTCTTCGAGGCCCTTAACACCTTCTACGATATTCGGATAACGACTCAGAACCTCTTCAGGCACATCAGGCAGGGCCAGTTCGCCCTCCAGGATTTCGCGTTTTACAGCGCGCTCAAATATTTCAGACAAGCACTGAACCTGCGCCTCTTCGATGGTATTGCCTGCGCTCATACCATTACTGAGAAACAGGTTCTCAATCAGGTTAGATGGGAAATACACCGTCTCACCATCAGACTGACGAACATAGGGCAAAGAACACACTCCCCGTTCGATGTTGCCCGAGTTCGTATCGATTAAGTGAGAGCCACAAAGCTCACCATCCGGGTTATAAATTTCGAGACAGTATTCATCAAGAATACCTTCGGGCAACTCATCTGCCGGGCCGGGCTGGAACCATTTTTCGTTCGGATAATGCACGAACTCTGCATTAGCAATCTCCTCACCGAAGTACTGATCGTTGTAAAAGAAATTGCAGTTAAGACGCTCCATAAACTCGCCCAATGCGGATGCCAGCGCTGCATCTTTGGTCGCACCTTTACCATTGGTAAAGCACATCTGAGAATCCGCATCACGGATATTCAGCGACCACACATTCGGCACGATATTGCGCCATGATGTGACCTCAATTCGCATACCAAGATCCGCCAGCAGGCCCGTCATCTTCGCAATAGTCTGCTCCAGCGGGAGGTCCTTACCGGTAATGTGGGTACCTTCACCCGCCAGTTCAGGGACATCAAGCAGCGCCTGCGCATCATCATCGAGGTTCTCAACCACGTCGATCTGGAACTCAGGCCCCGTCTGAACCACCTTCTTTACCGTGCAACGATCGATCGAACGGATAATGCCGGTTCGGTCCTTGTCAGAAATATCTTCTGGCAGCTCAACGTCGATTTTGAAGATCTGGTTATAGCGGTTTTCTGGGTCAACGATATTGTTCTGGGAAAGGCGGATATTCTCAGTGGGGATATCGCGGGCGTTGCAGTACACCTTTACAAAGTAGGCCGCACAGAGCGCCGACGATGCCAGAAAGTAATCAAATGGTCCGGGCGCTGAGCCATCGCCTTTATAACGGATCGGCTGATCAGCGATTACGCTGAAGTCATCGAACTTGGCTTCGAGTCGGAGGTTGTCGAGGAAGTTGACCTTGATCTGCATGGTGGCGCACCGGAAAAGAGTATCTGTGCGCCATTATCCAGTTTTGGGAAGCGATGTCGCCTTAGTCTCTTCTCGGGGATAAGATCCCCTCCTACAAACACCCGCGAAATCGTATTTTCTACAGGCACAAAAAAGGGCCGCCGAAGCGACCCTCTTTCAACTCAGATAATCCGAAGATTACACAGAGTAGTACATGTCGAACTCTACTGGGTGAGTAGTGTGTTCTACACGGTGAACTTCTTCCATCTTCAGCTCGATGTAAGCTTCGATCATGTCTTCGGTGAACACGCCACCAGCAGTCAGGAAGTCTTTATCAGCTTCGAGGCTTTCCAGAGCTTCACGCAGTGAGCCACAAACCTGTGGAATCTGAGCAGCTTCTTCAGCTGGCAGGTCGTACAGGTCTTTGTCAGCTGCATCGCCAGGGTGGATCTTGTTCTTAACACCGTCCAGGCCAGCCATCAGCATAGCTGCGAACGCCAGGTATGGGTTAGCCGTTGGATCTGGGAAGCGAGCTTCAATACGCTTACCTTTAGGGCTTGCAACGTATGGGATACGGATAGAAGCAGAGCGGTTACGGGCAGAGTATGCCAGCATTACTGGAGCTTCAAAGCCTGGGATCAGACGCTTGTAAGAGTTAGTAGACGGGTTGGTAAACGCGTTCAGTGCTTTAGCGTGCTTGATGATACCGCCGATGTAGAACAGGGCAGTTTCAGACAGGCCAGCATAGCCGTCACCAGCGAACATGTTTTCGCCGTCTTTCCAGAAAGACTGGTGTACGTGCATACCAGAACCGTTATCGCCAACAACTGGCTTAGGCATGAAGGTAGCAGTTTTGCCGTAAGCAGCTGCAACGTTGTGTACAACGTACTTCAGCATCTGAACTTCGTCAGCTTTCTTAACCAGAGTGTTGAACTTAACGCCGATTTCGTTCTGACCAGCGTTTGCCACTTCGTGGTGGTGTACTTCTACGTCCTGACCGATTGCGATCAGTGTGTTACACATAGCAGCACGGATGTCGTGCAGGCTATCAACTGGTGGTACTGGGAAGTAACCGCCTTTAACACGTGGACGGTGGCCCAGGTTGCCGCCTTCTACTTTAGAAGCAGTTGCCCATGCGCCTTCGTCAGAGTTGATTTTGTAGAAGTTGCCCTGCATGTCAGAGCCCCAGGTTACGTCATCAAAGATGAAGAATTCTGGCTCTGGACCGAAGAATGCAGTGTCACCAAGACCAGTAGACTGCAGGTAAGCTTCAGCGCGCTTAGCAACAGAACGTGGGTCACGCTCGTAACCTTGCATAGTTGAAGGCTCGATGATGTCACAACGCAGGATCAGAGTAGCGTCTTCAGTGAACGGATCCATGTACGCAGTTTCGTCATCTGGCATCAGGATCATGTCAGATTCGTTGATGCCCTTCCAACCAGAAATAGAAGAACCATCGAACATCTGGCCAGTTTCGAAGAATTCTTCGTCAACATAAGAAGCCGGAATAGTAACGTGCTGTTCTTTACCCTTGGTGTCAGTGAAGCGCAGGTCTACCCACGTCACTTCATTCTCTTTGATCAGGTTCAGAGTGTTCTCTGACATTGTCTTTCTCCAGATGCTGGTTCTATTAAGTTCGGGGCTCGCCCCGGATTCCATGCTCACTGTTAGAGCAAGTAGTGTGCCATTTTGGACATCACTGCAAACCCACTACTTACGGGCTAGACCGGAATGTCGCACACTCTGAATGCACCTCTATGAATCACACATCTGGCAATGTGCACTATTTTGATGCAATTATTTCCTTCCATCGGTGTGCGATTTCAGGCCCGCACAGTATATGTTCACAGCCCCCCTGCCGTATATGCTCTTTGGTGCAAATCCACGCCTTTTTTATCCAGCCTTCTGGCGTACCGAAACCTCTTGTGTATTCCTGCGACACGGCATGAAAGAAATATCCCAGCTGTAATGTGTTTCAGGTATACTCCGCGCTCAAATTTTAACCTGCTCCTGACTCTGCTGACGCAGTGCCATCAGGGCTCACAATTCTGAAGGCTACTGTTGTGATTGAGAATCTCAGAAACATCGCCATCATCGCCCACGTTGACCACGGTAAAACTACTCTGGTCGACAAGCTCTTAGAGCAGTCCGGTACTCTGGACCGCAATCAGGGCGGTGAGCGCGTGATGGACTCCAACGATCAGGAGAAAGAACGCGGTATTACCATTCTGGCGAAGAACACCGCCATTAAATGGAACGACTACCGTATTAACATCGTCGACACCCCTGGACACGCCGACTTCGGTGGCGAAGTAGAACGTGTTATGTCGATGGTTGACTCAGTGTGTCTGCTGGTAGACGCGGTTGATGGCCCTATGCCTCAGACCCGTTTCGTAACTCAGAAAGCATTCGAGCGCGGCCTGCGTCCTATCGTTGTTATCAACAAAATTGACCGTCCGGGTGCACGTCCTGACTGGGTAATGGACGAAATCTTCGACCTGTTCGACCGCCTCGGCGCGACCGAAGAACAGCTCGATTTCCCTGTGATTTACGCTTCCGCCCTGAACGGTATTGCTGGCGATGATCCTGAGAACATGGCTGACGACATGACGCCACTGTTCCAGATGATCGTTGACCACGTTGAAGCTCCAAAAGTTGAGCTCGATGGCCCGTTCCAGATGCAGGTTTCTGCACTCGACTACGACAGCTTCGTGGGCGTTATCGGTGTTGGCCGCATCACTCGCGGTAAGCTGAAGCCGGGTACTGACATCCAGCTGATCACTGCGGAAGGCAACACCCGCAAAGGTCGCATCCAGCAGGTAAAAGGCTTCCACGGCCTGAACCGTGTCGACGTTGATGAAGCTGCGGCCGGTGACATCGTTTGTATCTCGGGTATCGACGGCCTGAACATTTCTGACACCCTGTGTGCTGTCGGCAATGTTGAAGCTCTTCCGCCACTGACGGTTGATGAGCCTACCGTAAGCATGACCTTCCAGGTGAACGACTCGCCATTTGCTGGTAAAGAAGGTAAGTACGTTACCTCGCGTAATATTAAAGACCGTCTTGAACAGGAACTGATCCACAACGTGGCTCTGCGTGTTGAAGAAGGTGACAGCCCGGAGAAATTCAAAGTCTCTGGCCGTGGTGAACTGCACCTGTCGGTACTGATTGAAACCATGCGTCGCGAAGGCTTCGAAATGGCCATCGGTAAGCCGGAAGTGGTTCAGAAAGAAGTCGACGGTGAGCTGCAGGAGCCATACGAGCAGGTTGTTATCGACATCGAAGACGAGCACCAGGGTTCCATTATGGAAGAAATGGGCAACCGTCGCGCTGAAATGACCAACATGGTTCCTGATGGCAAAGGGCGTACGCGTCTTGAGTTCATCATGCCAGCACGTGGTCTGATTGGTTTCCGTAACCAGTTCCTGACCATGACCTCAGGCTCAGGCATCCTGACCAACGTATTTGACCATTATGGTCCGGTTCAGACCGGTCTGGGATCTACCCGCCACAACGGCGTACTGGTTTCTATGGTAGCTGGTAAGGTTCTGGGTTATGCCCTGTTCACTCTGCAGGAGCGTGGTCGTCTGTTCGTATCACCAGCAACTGAAGTGTACGAAGGCATGATCGTCGGTCTTCACAGCCGTGATAATGACCTCGTGGTTAACCCAACCAAAGCAAAGCAGCTGACCAACGTCCGTGCATCCGGTACCGATGAAGCGATCAACCTGACGCCACCAGTGAAACACACTCTGGAGCAGGCACTGGAATTCATCGAAGACGACGAACTGGTAGAAGTTACCCCTACCAGCATCCGTCTGCGTAAGAAACTGCTGACCGAAAACGAACGTAAGCGCGCTAAGCCTAAGAAGAGCTGATAGCAACGACGTTTGAATCAAATAAGCCCGGCCGAGAAATCTGCCGGGCTTTTTTGTGCCCCCATCACACAGTCAGGCAAACCCCACACAGATAAAAAAGCGTCACCGAACTGTCACCCTTACACCATAGACTCCGCATTTCTTAATTTTACGGAAACAACGGAAGTACGATGAAACTCAAAAAAACACTACTCTCGACCCTCATACTGTCTTTTGCGCTCACTGGTTGTGGCGGTGATGATAACAACAGCAACAATGACAGTAGCGACATCGTCGATGACGTCACCGATACATCGGACGCCCCCGTAACGCCAGAAGAAACTCTGAAGTTTTATGAAGCGTTAGCCGCAGATGGCGTCTATCTGCCTTACAGTGTGTTGCGCTCAGACCTGATTGACCACAAAACATCCCTACCTTTTGAAGTGCGCAACGGCGGCTTCGGCTCTGCCATGTTTAAAGACCCGCAAAGCGACAATCGCTTTTACGCTCTGACTGACCGTGGGCCCAATGCCACTTTTACAGGGGAATACGGTAAAGGTAAGAAATTCCCGTCGCCAGATTACACACCACGCATCGGCCTTTTTGAAGTCAGTGAAAACGGCGAAATCAGCCTGATTAAAACCATTCTGATGAAGCGCCCTGACGGCTCTCTGATCACCGGACTGCCAAACACTTCAGACCTTGGCGGCACCGGAGAAACGCCATACAACGCTGACGGCTCTCCGGTCCTCGTTGACCCGACCTTACCCTACGATGAAGAAACCAATCCACTCAAACTCGACGACTACGGCCTCGATCCTGAGGGTCTTGTGGTCCTGAGTGATGGCAGCTTCTGGGTATCTGACGAATACGGCCCCCATATGGTGCACTTCGATGCCAACGGTGTAGAGATCGGCCGCATTAACGCCTTCGCCGAGGACGAGCGTAACACCCACACCCTGCCCGCGGAGTTCGGCTATCGTCGCGCTAACCGTGGTATGGAAGGTCTTGCGATCACACCCGATGAAAAGACCCTGGTCGGAATTATGCAATCCACCATGTACCTACCGAACAGCTCAGTCAAAAATCTCGATATTTCTCGTATCGTCACCGTAGATACCGAGACAGGAGATGTTCACCAATATCTCTATAAACAGGAAAAGACTCAGAACTCTAACTCCGAAATCATGGCGCTGAGTGCCAACGAGTTTATTCTGATTGAGCGCGACGGCAGCTTTCTTTACGGCGGGCCTAACGGCGCAGAAGCCGCTAAACCAGATGCCATGAAACGTGTGTATCGTATCGACCTGAGCACAGGTACAGATCTCGAATCGGTGGCACCAAGCGTTGTGGCCGCGGCAGAAGCGATCGCTGTTCCAACTCTGTCCCAAGACCCTGATCTTGGCCTGCTTATTAATGGTAATACCCTGGAGCAACAGGTTCTGGAAGACGGTGACTGGTCAACCTTGGCAGAACACAACATCGTGCCGGTTGAAAAAACTCTGGTGGTAGATATGGTTGCTGAGGTCGATTATCCGCACGATAAAATGGAAGGACTGTGGATTATTAATGACGAATACCTCGGCGTGCTTAACGACGATGATTTCGCTACCTGGTCAACCGGCGGAGAGCTGGAGCAGAAAATGCTCGATACCAACACCATCGATGGTAACCGCCTATATATCGTGCCTGTCGATTTATCTGTGACTCAGTAAAGCAAACCATTGAGATACAAAAAAGGCCGCATAAGCGGCCTTTTTATTACTCACTGAATCTGACTAATCAGATGTCTGAAATAGACTTCAGTGGGTAGTTTGCTGGCAGTGGGCCATCAGCCGCACCAGTATCGATGGCAGCCTGTGCAACTGCAGTCGATACAACACCCAGCAGACGGCTATCAACCGCTTTAGGGATGATGTACTCAGGGCCGAATTCCAGAGAATCCAGACCGTATGCATCCAGAACTTCCTGAGTCACTGGCTCTTTCGCCAGACCCGCCAGCGCTTTAGCAGCAGCCAGCTTCATTTCTTCGTTGATGCGACGAGCACGTACGTCCAGAGCACCACGGAAGATGAATGGGAAACCAAGTACGTTGTTTACCTGGTTCGGGAAGTCAGAACGACCCGTCGCCATGATGGCGTCGTCACGTGCTGCTGCCACTTCTTCAGGCATAATTTCTGGGACAGGGTTCGCACAAGCGAAGATGATTGGGTTAGCCGCCATCGTCTTGATCTGCTCGCCAGTCACCATGTTAGGACCAGACAGACCGAGGAAGATGTCAGAACCGTTCAGAGCGTCGTCAACAGTGCGCTTGTCAGTGTCGATAGCGAAGCCAGCTTTGTACTGGTTCAGGTCGTCACGGCCAGAGTGAATCACGCCTTTACGGTCACACATAAAGATGTTTTCTGGCTTCATGCCTGCCAGGATCAGCAGCTTGGAGCAAGAGATTGCTGCCGCGCCTGCACCCAGTACAGTCATTTTAACGTCAGCGATGTCTTTACCAACGATTTCCAGAGCGTTCAGTACACCAGCAACCGTTACGATCGCAGTACCGTGCTGGTCGTCGTGGAATACAGGGATTTCACACTGCTCGATCAGAGTACGTTCGATTTCAAAGCACTCAGGGGCTTTGATGTCTTCGAGGTTGATACCACCGAAAGTATTAGCAATACGACGAACTGTATCGATGAAGGCCTGTGGGCTTTCAGATTCAACTTCAATGTCGATTGAATCTACACCGGCAAAACGCTTGAACAGCAGGCTCTTACCTTCCATAACTGGCTTAGACGCCAACGGGCCGAGGTTACCCAGACCAAGAATGGCAGAACCGTCAGTGATTACTGCAACCAGGTTGCCTTTGGCGGTATAGCGGTAAGCGTTTTCAGGATCAGCAGCGATTTCTTTCACAGGCTCAGCCACACCCGGGCTGTATGCCAATGACAGGTCGCGTGAGGTTTGTGCTGGCGTGGTCAGCTCAACGCTGATCTTACCCGGCTTTGGAAACTCGTGGTAATCCAATGCCGCTTGTTTGAAATCTTCTGACATAGTCGGTGTCCAGTTTCGTCGCTGTTTGTGTAATTTCGCCTCTTACACCGCTTCTTCCGGAGGTGCTGGGGCAAAAGGGCCGTATTTAATACCAAAAACAGCTGGGAAACTCCAGAAGAAAAGGGGGAATCTGGATGATTTATGAACATTTCATGATGTCAGGCGGATTTTTTATCAGATACCGGCATAGAAAGCGTTACCCGCAGGCCCGGCGACTGGTTTTCGGCGACTACTGTGCCATTGTGTAGCTCGGTGATGCGACTCACCAGAGCAAGGCCGATACCATAGCCACCAGAGGCGTGATCACGGGCAGAGTCCACCTGCGCAAACGCATCGAAAATACGTGACAACTCTTCTTCCGGAACACCGGGGCCAGAATCACGCACGGACAAAGCCACGACTCCGCTGCGCTCGTGACAGCGGATGACTAACTCACCTCCTTCAGGCGAGAAACGGATGGCGTTGCGCAGAATATTATCGAAGGCCCGCTCAACCAGCAGCCAGTCCCAGTCAGCCTTGATGGGTTTTGAATCGATGTCACAGCGGATGCTCAGCTTATGGTCGTTACTCTCGATTTCAGCATCATCCAGCCACTCCTGTAAGCGCTCCTGCACAATGTCTTCTTCGCGCAGCAACTCTGCCTGATCCTGTTGTTGCAGACGTGCCAGATCAAGCATTTGACCGATCAGGTTATCTACCTGACCGACAGCGCGTTCAATACGATCATGCTCTGCGATCAATTTACTGCCTTCGTCTTTTTTGCGGGCAATCGCTAAAGCAATCTGAAGGCGGGTTAGTGGCGAGCGGAGTTCATGTGATACATCGCGAAGCAATTGCTGATGACTATGCAGCAGGCGCTGCAAAGCATCCGCCATATCGATGACTTCCTGTGTCAGTGCACCGATTTCGTCGTGGCGTCGATAAGTCTTACTGAGGGCAGACATATCAAAATCGCCTTTCGCCAGACGTTTCACAGCGCCTTGCAGGCGTCGGACCGGACGTGTCATGGACCAGGCCAGTAGCGAACACATAAGTGTAACTACCAGAACCACAGTCACGGGGATCAACCAGCGGTTCTCGTCTTCGAGCACGCCCTGCCAGCCACTCCGTGCAACAGCGACATAAAGGTAATTACCGCGACTCACAGGGCCGATCATCTGCCAGCCGTCGTCCTGCCCCCAGAGGATCTGAGAACGCTCTGCCGCTTCGTCGGCGAACTCTTCAATGTCGTGTGGAAGCTGACTGATGTTATCGAGGGGGGTGATGACCAGGTTCCAGCCCGGCCGCAAACGGCGCCAAAAGCGACGCTCTTCAGCAAGAATCGGACGCTGAGTTTCTACAATGGTGCGCAACAAGCGGATTTCCTGCGTGTTGGCTTCGCGGTAGTAGTCATCTTCCAGCCAGACGATGACACCAATCGCCACCGTCATGGAGAAAAATACCATCAACCAGAACCAGAGGAAGATGCGTAAGAAGAGAGAGCGGTACCAGCGCACCATCAGCGGCTCACCACTACCCAGAGAGTAATAAAGCTAGTCAGCAAAACAGACCTTACACCCGCACCAGCATGTAGCCACGGCTACGCACGGTCTTGATCCAGTCCGAATCGTCGTCACGCTTACCGAGCTTTTTACGCAGGTTACTGACGTGCATATCAATCGAGCGGTCGTAGGCCATCAGCTGGCGGCCCAGTGCCGCCATCGACAGACTGTCTTTATCCACGAGGTCCCCGACGTTTTCCATCAGGCACTGCAGTACACCAAATTCTGCACCCGTCAGGGGCAGTTCTTCGCCACTGCGCGTGGCAGTGCGGGTCGCTGGATTCAGCTCAAGCTCGCCAACCTTGAGCTCATTTGAGGTCGATTCAGGCTCTTCCGCTGACATTTCAATACGACGAAACAACGCTTTGATCCGCGCCATCAGCTCGTGGTGGTGGTAAGGCTTAGGGATATAGTCATCAGCACCGTGTTCGAGCCCCAGAACACGATCAACGCTTTCGCCACGGGCAGTCAGCATAATGACCGGAATAGAAGACTTCTGGCGCAGCTCACGCAGAACTTCAAAACCATTTTTCTTGGGCAACATTACGTCGAGCAGCACCAGGCTGTAATCACCCGACAGCGCCTGCTGTAAGCCGGATTCGCCATCGTGCACTGCAGTCAGTTCAAACCCTTCCATGGACAGGTACTCTTTGAGCAGTTCGCCGAGTTCAACGTCATCATCAATCAACAGTACAGATTTCATAGCTTACCCTTAATCTTTACATTCAGAGTAACCCCGCGCTGTAACTGCGCCCACACGGTTTTACCCTTATTTACGCTTACCGATTTACACTGACCAACGTTTCCTCTGACCCGCGGGTCACTGGTCGAGTAAAGTCGCGACCCAGCGGGTGCGCTCGTTAACCTCAAACGCGATCTTCACAACCATGGTGAGCGGAATAGACAACAGCATACCTACCGGGCCCAGCACCCATCCCCAGAACACCAACGACAGGAACACTACCAGAGTCGAGAGACCTAACGTCCGCCCCATCATCTTGGGTTCAACGATGTTGCCAAAGAAAGTATTGGCAATAACGTATACAAGCGCCGTCAGCGCGGCTTCACCAACACTCAGTTGAATCAGCGCCACCAGCACAGCTGGCACCGCCGCAATAATAGAGCCGATATTCGGGATGTAGTTCAGGAGAAATGCGACCAACGCCCACATAGCAGCGTAATCAACACCAATAACCCAGAGCGCGATACCAATACTGGCCCCCGTCATTAAGCTCACAAGAGTCTTAATCACCAGGTACTTCTGAACCAGCTGAGAGAAACGGGCAAAGTGCTGAACCGCCTGAGTTTTGTCACCCAAGGCTTTTCTCAGTTTTGCCGGGAAGCCCGCCGCCTCCAGCAGAATAAAGATCACCGTAAAAAGGATCAGGAAGGTATTCGCTAAAACGCCGCCCAGGCCATTGAAAACGTTGGCGACCATTTTCATTACGGCGCCCGGATTAACGTACTCTCGTAGCACATTATCAGAGACGTCCACACCGTTGGCCTGCAACCAGGCAACCGACTGATCGACTAGCGCCTGCAACTTACTCTCGTACAGTGGCATATCCTGGTAGAACGCATTAATCGTTCGACCAACAAAGGTGGCCAGAATCGTCCCGAACAGCAGAAATCCCACAAGAATCAGAATCACAGCGACGATTTCGGGTACGCGGTGATGCGTCAGCCAGCGCATCACGGGAGCACTCAGAATCGCAATGAAGATCGACAACAAAAACGGGATCAGAATACTCGCAGCGCTTTTAACACCCGCGATCACAATCACAAAAGCAGCAGCTACGAGCAGAATATTGGTGTTCAGGCGGGTATCGCTTGGGTTCATAGAGAACTTCCTGTTGTCAGATGTCCGTACGATACCGCAGACACCAGAACGCGCCAAGATAGGCTTGCAATAACCGCAATAATCAGTAGAATCGCCACCTCTTCTTTGCGGAAGTGGTGAAATTGGTAGACACGCCAGATTTAGGTTCTGGTGCCGTAAGGTGTGAGAGTTCGAGTCTCTCCTTCCGCACCACTTACTCTCTCTGAGTAGGTGATTTTCAATAGTAACTCTACGCAGTACCCGTCTCGCTTTCCTTAGCTGGCCTATTCACGCCAATCGACAGACATCAGCAGCACAAGCCATTCGTTACGGTAGCAAGCCTCTTTAAACCGCAGTATTGTTAAAGAAAAAATCTCTCACCGATTCCAAAGCGCATGCAGTGCCTGGCAAGACGATCAGGGGTGCACGTCACCAAAAGGAGTTTGATCATGCAAACCGACAGCAAATACCTCAAGCTGAACAAATCTGAATTTCTCTATCTGGTCGTCGAGGACCTTGCACCCTCCGTCTCACAGATGATTACGCTGAGGCTTGCGACGGTGCACTCTGAGGAGGAAATCCGATCCGCCTTCAGGCACATAATGGATCTCTATCCGAAACTCAGAACAATTGTAGAACCGACGCTTTTCTCGCAGCGCCTGAAAGTTATCTCTGATGAAATTCATATCAACGCTTTATTCGATGACGCCTTCAAGATAAAGAGAGATCTTCCTTTTGATTCACAGGCTTTCAAGGATTACCAGAATGAGTTTCTCAACGAGTCATTCACTCTTCAGCAGGCACTGCCGATTAAAATCCGCTTCCTGCCCGAAGAAAACATCCTGCTGATATCAGTTCACCACATGACCTGTGACGGTGTTGGCTGGATTAATATGGTCTCGTCATTGATGGCGCACCTGAATGGCAAAGAAACCATAGCGCAAGCCCTTGAAGACCCATCAATGGTGCCGGGCGTATTCCAGAAACCCTACATCACCGCACCGATCCAGGTATTTAAGTCCTGGAAATTACTCTCAGCCGAAAATAAAAAAACGGCTCACGACAAAATCATCAGCCCGGCAGAAACAAAAACAGACTTTATCGGCTCTGTTTCTATGAAGCACCGGTACCTCCAGAATGAACTGGCCGACCTGAAGCCGAAAGCCAAATCAATGGGCTACAGCCTGAATATTTACTTCCTCACTGCGCTTGCCCGGAGTTTCTTTGACCGATACGGCGAAGAGCACGGCGATACTGTATCCATCCGCCTCTCATACGATCTGCGCACTTATTTCGAAAAAGATGCGCCTGTATTTGGTAATTACGTTACTACTTCCATACTCAGGGCGTACCGTAAAGATATGGCATCCCCGCAGCGCATGATGGAAAACCTGCAAAGCCAACTCACTACCGCAATCGACAGACTGAAGCACAAAAAGCTTTCTTACCCCTGGCTTCTTGATAAAGCATTCACTCTCGTCGGTAAGAAGCTTTACTCTCTGGGGATATTGGCAGGCAAAAGAAAAGGAACGATCCCAGTACCGACCATCCATTTCTCAACGGTTGGTAGTCTCGACTTTCTGAACAAAGCCGGCGAAGCAGCGAGGGTAAAAGATGTTATCGCTACAGTGCCGACCTTCGGGATGTTTATGACGCTCTGCAACATTGATGGCGTTTTCAATGTGAACCTGTCATACCCCTCGGCTGAATTTTCCGATGACAGAATGGAAAGCTTTATTGGCGAATTCGACCAGGAGCTGGGAAGTCTGGCGTCCATGGACTCTGAGACAGTAACTGAAACTACTGAGCGGGAAGCAACGACCGCCTGAACTGTGAAGTAACGCTTACAATTCGCAAGTACTCACTAACCTCCTGCATTTCGATCACCGCTGTGCAGGAGAATATTCCCAAATCATGCCAGCCACGCCCAGGGCAGATGCCCAATGTTCTAACTCACCGCTGTACACCACAGGCAGCATAAAGAGGCCGCTCAACAACAAGAAAAACAACGTTAAGGAAGCCAGTACTGACGCAAATACTTTTATGAATAATTCCACTCCTCATTCCTTTGATTCTTGAAAAGTTCTCACGCTGGTGCCCATGTTTTTCCTATTACCCACAAGAGTCAACCTGCATGGCGAGCTATCCACTTCCGATCAAACCGTGCTACATTGTGTACACTTGAACACAGCATAGTGAGGCGTGCCCTATGTCCACAACCATGACTATACGGCTAGAACCTGAGCTCAAAGAACGGCTGGATAAGCTGGCTACAGCGACACATCGCTCCAAATCGTTTCTGGCGAGCGAAGCGTTACGTGAATTCGTCGAGCTGAATGAATGGCAGATTCAGGAAACCCTCGATGCGATCAAGGAGGCGGATGCTGGTGACTTTGCGTCAGAAACTGAGGTGACAGACACGCTTCGCAAATGGCAGTCGCCAAAGAAGTGACCTAATAGATGGAAATCAAGTGGCTACGCAAAGCACTCAGCAATCTGACGCAGGAAGCAGATTACATCGCTGAGACAGATCCAGGCGCAGCGATAAAAGTCGTAGAAAGTATCACCTCGGCCATTGGCCTTCTGGCTGACAACCCTGCACTGGGACACCCTGGGCGTATTCCGGGAACACGCGAGTTGATTGTGCCCAATACCCGATACATTGTGCCCTACCGCGTTAATACGAGGCTCAAGCGCGTCGAGATACTTCGCGTTTTTCATTCATCCCGTAAGCTGCCTGAGTCATGGTGATTGTCAGATGACTGGTCTTTTAATTCTTCTTTTCTTTCTGGTCGCAGGCAACCTGCTCCAGTCCCAACTGGATTCGCCTGTGCCGGGCTCCATCATCGGTATGCTGCTGTTGCTGGTGTTTCTTATTATTCGCGGGCGTGCGCCTGAGTCGCTATCGCAGATCAGTAAGACGCTGTCGCCGCTGTTGCCTCTGTTTATTATCCCGGTGAGTGTGGGCCTCGTGACTCAGAAGGAGCTGCTGGCAGAGAACGGCGTTGCCTTGCTGGTGATTATGGCGGTTAGTATTGTGCCCGGCGCGATTGTCTGTGCGGCCATTATGAGGTTCCGGAGGAAGTCTGATGCTGAATGAGCTTCTGCATATGCCGCTGTTCTGGGCGATGCTGACCATTGCGGCATTTACTGTGGGTCAGCACATCTATCGCCTGTTAGGTAATACGGCGTTTCTGCCGCCGATTCTGACGGGCATCATTTTGGTCTCTGTGGTGCTTGAGGTTACCGGCATCAGTTTCGATACCTACATGGAGGGCGGGCAGTATCTGCATCTTATGCTGGGGCCGGTGGTGGTGATGCTGGCTGTGCCTTTGTATCAGTTTATTCATGTCATGAAGAAAGAGTGGCTACGCATCTCGCTGGCGATCAGCCTGGGCAGCGGCACCACAGTTGCCGTCGCGGTGGCGATGGCACATTTATGGATCGGTAATGATCCGATCACCGTCACGATGTCGACCAAGTCGGTAACGACGCCTGTGGCGGTTACGGTCAGTGAGCAACTGGGTGGCGTCGGTGCGCTGGCATCGGCGTTTGTCATCATTACCGGCGTGTTCGGTGCGTTGATGATTCCCCCTTTGCTTAAATCCGTTAAACTCGATGACCCAAAAGCCATGGGGCTTACGCTGGGCGTCTGTGCTCATGCCATTGGTACCAGTCGGGCACTCGAACTGGGCAACCAACAGGCAGCTTATTCTGCAATGGCAATGACCCTGACCGCGACCTTACACGCGGTTCTGTTACCGCTCGTGATGTAAGAAGCCTCAATAAAAAAGTATTTAATATGAAAAACGCTCTAAGAAAACTCTTTGCTCCGATCCTGAATATTTTTGAAAACAGCGAAGATGAATACGTTTATAAAGAATCTCACCGAACCATTCTGATTGCCGTAGGAAGTTTGTTTCTCGTGCTGTCGGGTGCCGGCGGTTGGGTTGCTGTTCAGGCAGGTCAGGCGGGCGGCGCATTCCCGGCGATTATTTTCGGGCTGATCGGTCTTGTATGTTTAATTGTTGGTTTTCTGGGCAACGATAAGGCGGTCGCCAACATCTGGAAAAATCGCTGATCGTGGCGAACGCTCGCCAGCGTCTCGACCGTTTTATCAGTGCGTCGTCGCAGATCCCGCGCGGGGATGTTCGCAAGCTTGTTGCCGCTCGCCGTATCAAGGTTGATGGCGACGTCGCTTGCGATACTGGATTGCTGGTCGATTATTTTTCTCATATCGTTTTAGATGGAAAAACGCTTCAGAAAAATCAACGGCGCTATTTCTTACTGCATAAACCTGCCGGTGTCGTCAGTGCTACGACCGATAAAACACACCCGACCGTCATAGATCTTCTCCGTACTTCCGGCGTTTCCGACTGCGCCCTTAATGATCTGCATATTGCCGGTCGGTTGGATCGCAGCTCAACCGGGCTACTCTTACTGACCAACGATGGCGAGTGGTCGAAAAGAATGACCGCACCGGATAAAAATATTTCTAAGGTTTATCAGGTGACGGTTGAAAAGCCGATGAATAATGAGTACATCAAGGCATTCCGTGACGGTATGTTCTTCCCCTATGAGGGCATTACGACCAAACCAGCTCAGTTAGAGATTATTGATGCGTACTCAGCCAGAGTGACCCTGATGGAAGGAAAGTACCATCAGATCAAGCGTATGTTCGGACGCTTTCGGAACCCGGTTTTAAAATTACACCGAGTTCGTATCGGTAATATTGAACTTGATAGTACTTTGAAAAGCGGGCTATTTCGCGAGCTGACTCAAAACGAAGTCCGATTAACTAACAGTTGTTAGATACTATTTTCTTAACCAACGATCATCCAGTAACACACGACCAAGGATGATAGCCACTAAGCCACCAACCAGGTTTGCAATAAGCTCCGCGGCATAAATCGAGCGCGACTCAAGCACCAGGCTCAAGCCAATCGCCACAGGCACCATAATCAGAGCAACACGAACGACCGATTGCCCCAGCGCCCAATAAGCACGATCAATTGCGTTAAACGCACCATTCACAACGATCAGGGCACCAAACCCGGCGTATCCCCAGACAGAGATCATCAGATACGTTGAAATAGCATCAATTACTGCTGGGCTATCAGTAAACACTGTCGCCAGAGACTCACGCCAGGTTACCAGCAAAGCGCCCGCCGTCAGGCTGTACACCACACAAAAGCCAATGGCCATCCACAACGCCCGACGAGCCCGGTCGCCATAGCCTGCCCCCCAGTTCTGACCAACGATTCCGCCAATCGAACTCGAGAGCGCCAACAAAGGTACGACGGCAAGCGCCTGCAAGCGACCACCGGCGCCAAACCCCGCGACTGCGGCATCGCCGTACTTCGCCAGTAATGCCGTCATGATAGACAGGCCGACGGGGTTTACGGAATTAGATACTGCCGCCGGGGCACCCACCCTCAACAGAGCACGAATATCCTCACCCGGATGCGCCTCTTTCAAACGTGAGAAGTTCAGGCCGACAGGGCTTCGCGCAATCAGCACCAGTGCCAGAATGGATGCCAGCGTCCAACCCGCCACCGTGGCGTAAGCCGCGCCTTTAATACCGAAACCTTCGAAGCTACCAATACCGGCGATCAGGATAGGATCGAGTATCAGGTTGACCAGCGCCATCATCATCAGAATCAGAGACGCCTTACCCGCCATGCCCTGAGCACGCAGAGCACCATTACCGCCCATATTAATCAACAACATTGGGAAGCCGAACGCAAAGGGGGTCATGTAGGAGTCGATTAACGGCAACAGGTCTGGAGAAGCATTCATCACTTCAAACAACGGGCGTTTGAAGAGCAACAGAAGCACCGTGATGACAATGCCAAAAATACCCGCTGCCACAATTCCCAGAGCCACCAGACTCTGCGCCTTGTGCTTCTGACCTGAACCTAACGCCCGCGAAACAACAGAAGCAATGGCAGCGATCACTCCGACACCAAGCGAGGACAGAGCAAACACCACCGGAAAGATAAAGCTAACGGCCGTTAGGGGATCTTTACCAAGGTTGCCAATAAAGTAGGCATCCAGAAGGCCAACTGACATCAATGCAAGAATGCCTATCACCATAGGCAACGTCTGGTGATACAGGTGACGCCCCACAGAGCCGCTGGTAAGTAATGCGCCTTCGACGCTCATAAAACCCCAGAATTAATAAAAGATGACCGGCTGCACAGTACCACAGTCTTAACAAGCGGCGCGCGGGATAGTCTGTTCAGGCCAGTTGCAGGATGCCAGATTTGCCATGCATGTCGCCAAGTATCCAGATCTGCTCAAACGGGTGAGATGCGGGCACCTGAATTTTATTGATGAATTGAATGATCTTGCGCGCATTCCATTGCGGGTGTGCGTTGCGGATAAGTAGCCAGGCACGCTGGCTCTGATAGGTTTTCTCCGCTTTCTGGCGCAGTATCCGGTTCAGTGCACTGACCAGGCGTTGATCGGTATTGTGCTCCAGTTCCTGTTCCGCCAAAGCCGACTGTGTCTCAGCACTCAGCGACCGACCCAGAATTTTCATGGCCTCGGCCTCGCTGCCGTATAAATGAGCCACTTCAATGTCGAGCTTATCTCCTTCAAGCAGACAGGACACATCGGGCTTGGTCGGAAGGTTGTGCCACAAATGCCGTATTTTATGGCCAGTTTCTTTCTCGTACGCCCGCATAAACAGCTTGGCCGCTTCATGCTCAAGACGGAGCTTCTCGTCTTCGCTGCTCGACATCAGAAGTTACACCCAGATTCCGCTAGAGCGGCGTGCCCTCAAAGCGGCCATTCAGATATTCAACAGCAACCGCTAAGGCACCGATTGCACGACCTTCATTAAAGTCATCGCGGCCGTAAAGCTCGGTCAGATCCTTGAGCTTCCACTCAACCAGCTCCAGTGGCTCTGGCTCATCGCCTTCCAGCTTTGACGGATACAAGTCACGGGCAAGCACCACATCGATGCCCCCTCGCATGTAGCTTGGCGACAGGCTCATTTTCTTCAGGTAAACGAACTCGCGCGCAGCAAAGCCGATTTCTTCCTGCAGTTCGCGGTTGCAGGCATCACGCATCGATTCGCCCAGGTCCACCGCACCTTTTGGCAGGGTAAGGGTGTAATCTTCAACACCGCCCCCATATTCACGTATCAGGGCAATCGTTTCATCATCCAGCAGAGCGACCATCATGACGGCGCCGCTGCCACCGGGCACCAATCGTTCGTAAGTTCGCTCAACGCCGTTACTGAACCTGAGGTCAATGGATTCCACCCGGAACAGGCGACTTTCTGCGACCATGTGACGATTCAGGATTTCGGGTTTTTTATGCATGACAGCCCTGTTTAAATAGTCGGTGAACACTTTTCGTAAGGTATTAGCGCATGACGATGCCAGACTGGCAAGAGATAGACACGGTTCTGTTAGATATGGACGGCACCCTGCTCGATCTGCATTTCGACAATTACTTCTGGCTGGAGCACGTGCCGAGTAAATACGCCGAGCATCACGGCCTCTCAGAAGAAGAAGCGCTCGCAGAGCTGAACAAAAGTTTTGTCGGCCTGCGTGGCACGCTTAACTGGTATTGTCTGGATCACTGGAGTGACCTTACGGGCCTGCCCATCGCTGAGCTTAAGCGCGATGTGCAGGACAAAATTGGTTTTCGCCCGCACGTGGAAGACTTCCTCGATACCATGAAGAAGCTTGGCAAGCGCACCGTGATCGTCACCAATGCACACCGCGACAGTGTGGATCTGAAAATGGAGCGCACCGGGCTCGATAAACTGGTCGATCACGTCATCAGCTCGCATGACTATAAAGAACCGAAAGAAAGTCAGGCGTTCTGGGACCATCTGCAACGCGAAGAACCCTTTGATAAAGAACGTTCCCTACTGATTGACGACAGCCAGGCTGTGTTAGAATCGGCAGAGAAATGGGGTATCCGCTGGCTGCTGACGATCTTTCATCCCGACAGCCAGAAAGCGCCAAATACTGACAGTCGCTTTCCGGGCATTCACCACTTCGACGAATTCAAATTTTAGTGAGTCAGGTTGTCTGCGAAAGCGGGCATCTGCGCCAGGGATGGCGCAGCTTGAGCTTACATGGACGTACTTGCAGCGCCCCGCGATGTAGAAACCTGATGAATAACGGGCTTGGCGGAAAAGCCGAGACAGATACGGCGTACTCCTGATCGGGAATTATGAGCGAACAGACACACAAAATCCGACTTGATAAATGGCTCTGGGCCGCGCGCTTTTTCAAAACCCGTGCGCTGGCGAAAGGCGCGATTGAAGGCGGTAAGGTGCATTACGAGGGTCAGCGCTGCAAAGTTAGTAAAACCGTCGACGTGGGCGCCAAACTGACGATCCGGCAGGGCTTCGACGAGAAAATCGTCGTCATTAAAGCGCTCTCTGAGCAACGCCGCGGCGCCCCAGAAGCACGCCTGCTCTATGAGGAAACTCCCGAGAGCATTAAAGCGCGTATGGATAAAGCGGAGTACCGCAAGGTCGTCAAAGCCTCACAAGCAGCACCCGACCATAAACCAAACAAGAAAGAGCGTCGCGACATGCGCCGCTTTGAGCACAATCAGGACTACTGAAGAATGTCTGACACTCCAAACAGCGCTGACAGCCTGCAACGCTTCAGCTTCGACAACACCAATATCCGCGGCGAGCTGGCTCACGTAAATGCGAGCTACCGCGAAGTACTGAAGCGTCATCAGTATCCCACGCGGATAGCTAAAGCCGTCGGTGAGCTGATGGCCGCTACCGCCTTGCTGAGTGCTAACCTCAAATTTACAGGGCGCCTGACCTTACAGATTCGTCTGCCGGGCAACATCAGCCTGCTGCAAGCAGAAACCAGCGACAAAGGTCAGCTGCGAGCCATCGCCCGTTATGAAGAAGGTACCGAAGAAAGCGAACTGAGCTTCGACGACGGCCAGATGATCATCACTGTCGAGCCTGAAGTCGGCCAACGCTATCAGGGCATCACTCTGATCAAAGGCGGTAATGTCGCTGGCGCGCTGGAAGATTACTTTGAACAGTCAGAACAGCTGGGTTCACGCTTCTGGCTGGCCTGCGATGGTCAGAATGCCGCCGGTTTCATGCTACAGCAGATGCCATCAGAGCAGAGCGATGATCCGGATGCGTGGGATCGTCTCACTCATCTGGCCAGCACAATCAAAGAAGAAGAGCTGATTAATCTTAACAACGATGTCCTGCTTCACCGCCTTTACCATGAGGAAGAGGTACGTACTTATCCTGCGAGCGAACTGAGCTTTTTCTGCACCTGCTCAAAGGACAGAATCGGCAATGCTCTGCACCAGCTCGGAAAAGACGAACTGATGCAAATCATTGAAGAACAAGGAAAAATCAGCATCAACTGCGATTTCTGTAAGCAGGCCTACAGTTTCGACAAAGAGCAGGTTAACGAACTCTTCCCAGAGCAGAATCTCCAGTAAAACCTGATAAAACAATAACTTAGCTCTGCTGCGAATAATTATCGGTCAAAAAGCGACCAGCGGGGCTTAGCGCGCAATGAATTTTCTGGCATAATTGCGCGCCTTAAACTTTTGGGCTCGCCCGGGCACCCTTCAGGGCGGATTATTGAGATACAAAGTATGGCCACAAGCCGTACTGAATTTACGAGGACCCTGCGGGGCATCGATATGACTGTTTACACCGATTTATCTACTCCTCTCCTGGTAGAACAAGCCATCGCCCGCGGCGAAGGTGAACTGCAGGATAACGGCGCTCTGGTTATCAAAACCGGTAAGCGTACAGGTCGCTCTCCGATGGATAAGTTCATCGTAGAAGAGCCAAGCAGCAAAGACGCGATTGAGTGGGGCAACATCAACCGCCCGTTCGACGCAGACAAATTTGATGCCCTGTGGGAGCGTGTAGAAGAATATCTGGCCCAGCACGACAGCTTCGTATCTCAGGTACACGTGGGTTCTGATCCACAGCACTACCTGCCAGTAAAAATGACCACTCAGACTGCATGGCAAAATCTGTTTGGCCGTAACCTGTTCATCCTGCCAGAAAGCTACAACCCTTCTGACAAAGAAGAATGGCAGATCCTGAACGTTGCTGGTTTCGAATGTGTTCCAGAACGTGACGGCACTAACTCTGACGGCGCAGTGATCGTTAACTTCGCACAGCGCAAAGTACTGCTGGCTGGCATGCGTTACGCAGGCGAAATGAAGAAAGCCATGTTCGGTGTACAGAACTTCCTGCTGCCAGAAAAAGACGTACTGCCAATGCACTGCTCTGCAAACGTTGGCGAAGACGGCGACACCTGCCTGTTCTTCGGTCTGTCTGGTACTGGTAAAACCACTCTGTCTGCTGACCCTGAGCGTTACCTGATCGGTGATGACGAGCACGGTTGGGGCAAAGGGACTGTCTTCAACATCGAAGGCGGCTGCTACGCAAAAACAATCGATCTATCTCAGAAAAACGAACCTATCATCTGGGACGCGATCAAGTTCGGTGCGATCGTTGAGAACGTAACCATCGACGAAAACACTCGCGTTGCTGACTACAGCAACACTGAGCTGACTGAAAACGGTCGTTGTGCTTACCCGCTGACTCACGTTGAGAAGCGCGTTGAAGAGAACATGGCCGGCGAACCAAAAGCCGTGATCTTCCTGACCTGTGACATGACAGGCGTTCTGCCTCCAGTGTCTATCCTGAGCAAAGAACAGGCGGCTTACCACTTCCTGTCTGGTTACACCGCTCTGGTAGGTTCTACTGAAATGGGTGGCTCTAAAGGTCTTAAGTCTACCTTCTCTACCTGCTTCGGTGCTCCGTTCTTCCCACGTCCAGCAGGCGTTTACGCTGAACTGCTGATGAAGCGTGTGACTGAATTCGGTTCTCAGGTATATCTGGTAAACACTGGCTGGACTGGCGGTCCTAACGGTGGCGGCGGTGAGCGTTTCAGCATCCCGACGACCCGTGCTGTCATCGCTGCAATTCAGTCTGGTGCTCTGCGTGATGCGGACACTGAAGAACTGCCAATCTTCGGCCTGCAGGTTCCAACCTCTCTGGAAGGTGTTGATGCAACTCTGCTTAACCCAACCAAAGCCTGGGCTAACAGCTCAGACTGGGAAGGTGCTGCGAAGAACCTGGCGGCTCAGTTCGTTGAGAACTTCAAGAAGTACGACGTCTCTGACGCTATCGTAAACGCAGGCCCTCAGCTGTAAGCTGAACCTGTTTACGATCATAAAAAAGGGCGCTTAGGCGCCCTTTTTTATTGTGCTGAAAAAGTTACGACTCCAACATCATAATAAAGTCCATTACTGGATGAACAAGGTAAGTCTGCAGTACGACCTCTGTAACAAACAGGCCTGCCAGTAACGGAACTGCTGTTCTTCCTCGATTATCAGAAGGCACCTTATTTCTTAACGCCAACCGGCGCTGCTCAACATACTCACACTGCTTCACACCCCTTAATTCTGAAAGTCGCTCCAGCACGGCAAGAAGCTCGCCTTCTCTCCCGGTGTAGTTTACGGCTTCATAATCTGCGCGCTGCTCACAACACAGAGCGTGATCCGCAAGAAATCGACGGCGCAAATGACGAGGCCACAACCGGGTCGACCAGTTCAGAATAAACCGACCCAGAGGGTCGCGATGGCGCATGTGCGATTGTTCATGCAGAAGTAAAAGTTGCAGTTCATCGTCAGACAAAACATCCATCATGCCGTCTGATACATAGATATGAGGCCGCAATAAACCGCCGGTAAACGCCACTGGAGCCGCTCCCGGAATCCGCGACCACTGGTCTGGTGAAACTTCGTTTGCCAGTGTTCTTAAGGTGCTCTGGCGGCGCCGGTTACGCCACGCCTGACGCCCGATAAAGTACACAGTGCCCCCAACCATCATCGCAGCCATAGCGGCAAACGATATGCCCGCGATGGTATTACTGACGTCCGGCACATGAGGGCCGCAGACGTTTCCGTGGCAATGTTCATGGAAGAACAGTTCCGCCCAGTGAGGTTTCAGGAGCATGATGGCCACAGCCACTGACGCAAGAACAGGGATGATGCCGTAGCAAAAAGATAAGGTGCTCGCGGAGTACACTGGCGACGTAGAAAATAAGCGGGAGAACATTGTATAGCCAAACGCGCTGATCGCTGAGCAACCTATAAAGCTCAGTATCAGAGAGAGAAAAACTTCACCCATACCGCTCAGCATGGCGGCTCAGGAGAGTCGGAATCGTCGGGGTTTTCCAGTGCACCCCGCATCCGCTGATGCAGGTCTGGGTCAGTAGAGGCGAGAAAATCAATAAAACCGACGATCAGTGCCGTACCATCCTCAGCACCGAAATCATCGCGGATATCGTGAATCAGGCTACTGATCAGCTCTGAACGGGTAACCTTTGCCTGATAAAGAAACGCACGCCCTGACTTAGTTCGCTGGAGAAGGATTTTGCGATGCAAACGCTCCAGGGTGCTTTGTACGGTACTCAGGCTGACATCGTCGTCGAGTTCGTCGAGCACGTCCTGAGCAGAGCACTGGCCTTTCGCCCAGACGACATCCAGCGCATTTAACTCACGTTGCCCCAACGACGGAGTGCGTGAACGTTTTAGCTGATGAAGCCACCCTTTAATCACTGAGTTATTACCTTCCGAAACTGTATTCACAACCCTGCTCCGCCTCTAACACCGACCTATCATCGGCCTGAATGGCAAGCGATAGACTGATGTCATTATCAGAACTACTGCCCGAACGCAGTAAAGCAAGCTGGGAGACCCTTCATGACTTTTTACAAAGCAGCCGGACTGACGTTGCTCACTTTACCCACTCTTCTATACGCCGTAGAGAGCGGTTCGGATTCACAGACGCTGAGCGCGGATGATATCAGACTCGACGACCAGGTCGTCGTTGGTCGTGCCCCACTACTTGGAGAGGCGAGCTCCGCGTCCGAGGGATATGTCACCCAGGCAGCGATCGAGGTCCGCCCGATGCTGCGCACCGGCGAGGTCCTTGAACTCGTACCGGGCATGGTCGTCACCCAGCACAGCGGTACGGGCAAGGCCAATCAGTATTTCCTGCGCGGGTTTAACCTCGATCACGGCACCGACTTCTCGACCTCTATCGATGGTATGCCGGTCAACATGAGAACGCATGGCCACGGTCAGGGGTACACGGATCTCAACTTTATTATCCCAGAAACCATCGAATCACTGCGCTACCAGAAAGGCAGCTACTACGCAGAAACCGGTGACTTCAGCGGTGCAGGCAGTGCCTCGCTGCACACCGTCCGCAAGCTTGATCGCAACGAAGCAGAACTGACGCTCGGACAGAACGCGTATCAGCGTGCTTTATTAATGGGCAGTGTAGAGAAGGGCAGCGGCGACTGGCTATACGCGATTGAACGTAATACCTACGACGGCCCCTGGACAGATATTGAAGAAAACCTCGATAAGACCAACCTGCTACTGAGTTACTCGCAGCCTCTGGCGGGCGGCAAATGGCGCCTCAGCCTGATGGGCTATGACAACAGCTGGAACAGCGCAGATCAGATCCCTGAGCGCGCCGTGACTTCTGGGCAGATTGATGAACTCGGCTCCATTGATGACACAGTCGGAGGCGAGTCTTCCCGCTACAGCATCAATACCGAATGGAGCAACGGAGCATGGGAGGCGTCGGCCTACGCTATCCGCTACAACATGAACCTGTGGTCAAACTTTACCTATTTCCTCGATGACCCGGTGAATGGTGACCAGTTCGAACAGGTCGATCACCGCAATATCTACGGCGGTAAGCTGGCCTATCAATGGCAAGACAAACTCGCAGGCCGCACCATGGTCAACCGGGTCGGTACTGAATTCCGCTACGACGACATCAATGAAGTCGGCCTCTACCAGTCGCAGGCACGTGAACGTATAGGCGTTGTTCGCAGCGACGAGGTCGGTGAGTTCAGCACCGGCGTCTTTGCGGAAAACACCCTGTACTGGAATAGCCGCCTGCGCTCAGTGCTCGGACTTCGCTACGACTTCTACCACTTCGATGTCGATAACCGCACCGACATCAACAAAAACGGCGTCGACCTGAGTGCTAACAGTGGCAAAGCGTCAGCGGGCAACACCTCTCTGAAAGCCAGCCTGATTTATCAGCTCAGCCCTGAATGGGAAACCTACATCGCTGCCGGACAGGGGTTCCATTCAAACGATGCCCGAGGCACCACCATCGAAATTGACCCGGCTGACGGCAGTGACACCACACAGGTCGACCCATTAGTCGACTCTCTGGGTTATGAAGTCGGTGTTCGCGGCTTCGTTAACCAGCGCCTGAATACGTCAGTCTCGCTCTGGCAGCTCGACCTCGACAGCGAACTGCTGTTCGTTGGTGACGCAGGTAACACCGAAGCCAGCGACGCAAGCCGTCGTCGCGGTATCGAATTAACCGCGTATTACCGCATAACGGATGTCTGGAACTTCGACGCCGAGTACGCACATACTCAGGCCGAGTTTACCGATTCAGGTGATGACATTCCGGGCGCGATTGAAGATGTATTGCAGACTGGCGTCAGCGCCGACTTTGGCAATGGCTGGTCGGGGGCTGCTCGCGTCCGCCATTTCGGTGAGCGACCATTGATCGAAGATGGCTCCGTTAAATCTGACGCATCGACTGTGGTTAACCTGCAAGCAGGATACAGTCAGGCCAACTGGTCAGTACGCGGGGAAGTCCTGAACCTGCTGGATAGCGATGACCATGACATCGACTATCTCTACGAATCGCAATTACCCGGTGAAAGCGAGCCGGTTGAAGACATTCACTACCATGTCCTGGAACCTCGCACCGTCCGGGTCTCACTCGCTTACCATTTCTGATTCCTGCCTGCTGCAGAAGTGCCCTAAATCCAACACTGCCCCTGTTTATGGGGCGGTGCTCACAGGTATACTCACGCCATCGTGAATAATGTATCTGTGAGCCATGTCCCTGCCTTCGATTACCCAACGCCTCGCTACTGAACTGAATATCCGCCCACAACAGGTTGATGCCACCGTCGCCCTTCTTGATGAAGGCGCCACCGTGCCCTTTATTGCCCGCTACCGGAAAGAAGTCACCGGTGCGCTGGACGACAGCCAGCTGCGTACTCTTGAAGAGCGTCTGGGCTATTTACGCGACATGGAAGATCGTCGTGCGTCTGTGATCAAAAGCATCGATGAACAGGGCAAACTCACCGATGAGCTGAAGCAGGCACTGCTGACAGCGGATACCAAAACCCGCATCGAAGATCTGTACCTACCCTACAAGAAAAAGCGCCGCACTAAAGGTCAGATGGCCATTGAAGCAGGCCTTGAGCCATTAGCCGATGCCCTGTTCAACGACCCGAACCTGACGCCCGAACAAGAAGCGGAGAAGTATCTCAACGCCGAGCACAGCATTGGCGATACCAAGGCCGCACTCGACGGCGCTAAATACATCCTGATGGAGCGCTTTGCCGAAAACGCCGACTTGCTCGCGGCGCTGCGCCGCTTCCTGAAGCAGGAAGCCACACTCTCTGTCCGCGTAGTACCGGGCAAAGAGAAAGAAGGGGAAAAATTTGCCGACTACTTTGAGCACGACGAGCCTCTGAAGTCGGTACCGGGTCACCGTGCGCTCGCTATTCTGCGTGGTCGCAATGAGGGCGTTCTGTCGTTTTCACTGGTGACCGGCGACCCTGAAGACAAGCTGGCCGCCAGCCCATGCGAGGCCATTATTGCCGAACACTCAGGCATAAAAAATGAAGGCCGCGCCGCCGACCGATGGTTGGCCGAGGTCGTAAAATGGACCTGGCGCATCAAGCTGCTCACCAGTCTCGAAACCGAGCTGATCGGCCAGTTGCGAGAGCAGGCAGAAGAAGGGGCGATTAAAGTATTCGCCGACAACCTCAAAGACCTTCTTTTAGCTGCACCAGCAGGGCCAAAAGCCACCATCGGGTTGGACCCCGGCCTGCGTACCGGGGTGAAAGTCGCGGTCGTCGATAAAACCGGCAAAGTCCTCGATCACTGCGCCATCTTCCCGACACCTCCGCAAAATCGCATCGCCGAATCCGAAGCCGTACTGCTGGCATTGATTCAGAAGCACAATGCCGAGCTGATCGCGATTGGTAACGGTACTGCTTCGCGCGAAACCGATAAGTTTGTTGGCGATCTGCTGAAAAAGCACAAAGATCTGAACGTACAGAAGATCATGGTCAACGAGGCCGGTGCCTCGGTGTACTCAGCGTCAGAGCTGGCGGCCAAAGAATTTCCGGATCTGGACGTGACCATTCGCGGCGCCGTATCCATTGCTCGTCGCCTGCAGGACCCATTGGCAGAACTGGTAAAAATCGAGCCCAAGTCCATCGGTGTGGGCCAGTATCAACATGATGTTAATCAGAGCCAATTAGCGCGCACACTGGATGCCGTCGTAGAGGACTGTGTTAACTCGGTGGGCGTCGATCTGAATACCGCCTCTGCGCCACTGCTGACACGAGTTTCCGGGCTGAACGCCACACTGGCCAATAACATCGTCGCTTTCCGCGATGTAAATGGTGCCTTCACCTCACGCAAAGACCTGGCAAAAGTGCCGCGCCTGGGTGACAAAACCTTCGAGCAGGCGGCGGGTTTCCTACGCATTATGGACGGTAAAAACCCTCTGGATGCCTCCGGCGTTCACCCTGAGTCTTACCCTGTAGTGGAGCGCATTGCCCATGAATTCTCACGCGATGTCAGCAGCCTGATTGGCGACGGCAGCTTCCTGAAATCTGTCAATGCAGGCCAGTTCACGGATGAACATACCGGCGAACTCACCTTAAAAGATATCCTCTCAGAGCTGGAGAAACCCGGTCGCGACCCTCGTCCTGAATTCCGCTTTGCGGAATACAAAGAGGGCGTAGAAGACATCAAAGACCTGAAGCCCGGTATGATTCTCGAAGGCGCGATCACTAACGTTGCCGCCTTTGGTGCCTTTGTGGATATCGGTGTACATCAGGATGGTCTGGTACACATTTCAGCGCTGGCGGATCACTTCGTGAAGGATCCGCGCGACGTTGTGAAAGCCGGCGACATCGTAAAAGTGAAGGTAATGGAGGTCGATGTGTCGCGTAAGCGCATTGGTTTATCCATGCGACTGGGGGATGATATCAACGCCTCGGGCGACACCGGAAGCCGACCTGCTAAAGACAGACCTCAGCGCCAGCCGCGTGGTTCAAAACCGACGCAGCAACCTGCCGGAAACGGTGCTATGGCGGGGGCCTTCGCAGCCGCCTTTGCAAACGCCAGAAAGAAATAAAGCGAATAATGAGAAGTTATCGTGCAAAAAAAAGGACCTCTACTCATCATACTCACGTGTGCCGCGAACCTTTGCCAGCCTTTGCACGTTACAGCAGATGATAACCCGGATAACTTCTCTTCCCTCTCGTGGGATGCCTCAAGCTGGGATGCCTCAGCAGCCGATATCCCGCATGTACTGACACCAGCGCGACTGCATCAGGCCACCGCAGAGGTGCCAGGCAGTGTGACGGTTCTGGATGCTGATTTTATAAAACGCACGGGCGTCAAACGTATTTCTCAGCTTCTGCGTTACGTTCCTGGAATGCTGGTCGCTCACGACATCCGGGATAATAGCGACGCGGTGGTCTATCACGGTGGGCCATCCATCCTGCCCAAGAGCTTTCAGGTCCTCATAGACGGACGGGCACAGTACCTCGCCGGGTTGGCCGCGGTGTCATGGGAAGACTTACCTGTTGCGGTCGAGGATATTCAGCGGATCGAAGTCGTTCGCGGCCCTGCGGCCACCAGCTTTGGCACCAACGCTTATCAGGCTGTAATCAATATCATCACGAATTACCCACAGGATGCCTTCGACGACCAAATCGGTGTCCAGCAAGGTAATAATCGGGATACTTATCTCTACGCACGAACGACCGGCGATCAGGGGATTCATCACTGGCGCTTGTCGGCCAAGGCCTATTCCACAGAACACCTGCGCGACAGTGATGACACCAGCATAGGCTGTACAACCCCTTGTGACGACAACCGTGATTTCGCGGCAGTTATGCTAAATACCAGCCATCAACTGAGTGATGCTCAGAGCCTGAACACTGCCTTCACGATGACTAACGCTTACCGGGACGTGCCTGATTACGAGTTTACGAGTAATCACGTTGAGTCCAACCAGTTTGAAGCCAGCGTCGTTTATGATCATGACCTGTCGGATCTACATGAGTTGAAAGTGTCGGTTCACGCAACCCGTTTTGAGCGTCGCCAGCATGGTGTGCTGGAAAGTGGACCTTCCGGTTTCTTTGATCCGCTTCTGAGACAACTGGATGAGGTAAACCCGGAAGCCGCCGATCAGTTTGTTCAGGGCGAATCTCTCACCGCACTGGATACCACCAACCCGGAAGAGCTGACACTGGCTCAACAGCTCCTCACTCGCTACGGAGCCGACCCGGCTGCTTTCTTCATACCGATCAGCGGTGATGTGCACGCTGATACGAACGAACGACGTATCGACCTGGAAATACAGGATACGGTCGCCTTCGCAGACAACCTGATCATGATCAGCGGTCTCGGATATCGCAGAGAACAGATTTACTCGAAGCCATTCTATGGCGGCTACATAGACTCAGATCAACTCCGCGGGTTCGGCAACATCAACTGGAGAGCCAGCAACCGCTGGGCCCTGCATTCAGGTGTTATGTATGAATATGAAGAGGACGGTACTGACGTCTGGTCTGGAAAACTGGCGGCCAACTACCTGATCAGCCCAGTCGAATCGGTCAGGCTGGTGTTCAGTCGTGCCGGGCGTACGCCGGACATACTCGAACAAAGAGCAGACTGGATATACGTCGTTGATAATGCCGAAACAGAATCGCGATACGCGGGTGTCGAGTATTACGATGGATTCAAAGGACCGGGTAACCTCAAACCCCAGATCATCCACTCAGTCGAGTTAGGGTATTTCGCCAGCAAACCGTTCTGGAAAGGCAATATAGAGTGGGACGTTAAGCTGTTCCGGGAAGAGCTGAATAATGTCATCTATCACTACCCATCCATTCGTCTCGATACGGTCAATGATGGGAATGAAATTGTCTACACCGGCGCTGAGGGGCAGTTAACGTTCACGACGCGAAGCGCCGCAGAGTTCCGCCTGACCAGCGCATGGCTGCGCGCAGAGGTAGATCCAACAGAGGATCTCAGCGACAGCGACCTGGTCGCCCTGTATTCGCCGCGTTCGCACTCCGCCTCGTGGTTCCAGCCATGGCCAGCGCAGATTTTCACTCATCTCAGTGCGTTTGTTATTGAAGACGGACGCCGGGTGAACCGCGGTGATGACGGCGATGATCTACATACACTGGAGCTGAATATATACCGTGACTTTGCCTCGGCAGAGACAACAACCCGGTTAGGTTTCAGAGCACAGAGAGACTTTACGTCAAATACCTTCAAGCCGGACTCAGAACCCTACGAGCAGGCTGTACGCGTTCAGTTAAGTGCCAGTGTTGCATTCTGATAATCGATCTGACGAACAATTAGTAGGCCTATACACAACACTGTTCATTATGAGCGAATAATCTGAGACCAATTTCTGATACAAGCATGTATAAGATCCTGTCGATTCCTCCTATAATCCGCTGACTTCCAACCTGATGCAGAGGTGCTCTTGGCTTCCTACAATTCACTGCTGGCGCTACTGGCCGACTCCCGGCACCTACCCATGCTTTCCCGACTGCAACGGGGAATTGAGAAGGAAGGCCTGCGCTGCGGCAATGACGGACTAATCGCTCAGACACCTCACCCTAAGGGAATGGGCTCTGCGCTGACGCACCCGGCTATTACGACCGACTACTCCGAAGCCTTACTTGAGTTCATTACGCCGGTTTTTACCAGCGCCCATGAGGCGTCGGCTTACCTCGAAACCGCCCATCGCTTTGCCTACCAGCAAATGGAAGGAGAGCTGATCTGGCCAGCGTCGATGCCCTGTATCCTGAAAGGCGAAATGAGCATCCCTATTGCCGAGTATGGCAGCTCCAATATCGGACGTCTGAAGCATGCCTATCGCCATGGCCTCTGGCACCGCTACGGTCGTGTGATGCAGGCAATTTCAGGTATCCACTATAACTTCTCGCTGCCAGATGAATTGCTGCAATTGCTGGCGGAGCAGGAAGGTCAGAAAGCAGACAAAGACTTCGTATCCCGCCGCTATCTCGGCATGATCCGTAACTTCCGCCGCTATGGCTGGCTGCTGATGTATCTGTTCGGGGCATCACCGGCGGTATGCAGCACATTTCTTGATGGCCGTAAGCACTCTTTGCAGAAGCTTCACAAGCACACCTTATACGCCCCGTACGCGACCTCGCTTCGGATGAGTGATCTGGGTTACCAGAATAATGCTCAATCGGGCTTAGTGATCTGTCACAATTCCCTTGAGTCGTACATCGACACGCTGAGTAAAGCGCTGACCATTCCTGTCGCTGAATACGAAGCCATTGGTATGCAGGAAGAGAACGGCCAGTATAAGCAGCTCAATACCAACCTGCTTCAGATCGAGAACGAGTACTACAGCAATATCCGTCCTAAGCGGGTAGGCGAGTCCGGCGAGAAGCCGCTGGAGTCATTGGCTCGTGCCGGTATTCAGTATATTGAAGTCCGCAGCACGGATGTGAATCCGTTCCTGCCACTGGGTATCGACGTTCCACAGATGCACTTTATGGATATCTTCCTTCTCTGGTGTGCTCTGCAGGACAGCAGTGAGATTGACGATACTGAATACGAACGTATTCAGCGCAACTTCAGTAAAGTGGTTTACGAAGGTCGTCGCCCGGGATTAATGCTCGAAAGCGCCAGCGGCGAAACCACTCTGGCAGACTGGGCAAGCGAACTTCTCGACAGCATGCAGCCCGTGGCAGCCTTGCTCGACGAAGCCAACCATCACAGCTTCCACATAGATACTCTTGGTCAGCAACGCCTTAAGATCGCTGACGCCAGTCATACGCCATCCGCGAAAGTGCTGAGAATTCTGGAAGACGAGAAGATTGAATTTGCTGAACTGACATTACGTCAGGCGCAGGCACATCGTAAGTTCCTGAGTGAACCCTTGTCAGCAGACGTCCGCGCCGAGTGGAAGGCAACAGCCGAAGAAAGCCTCAAAGCACAGGCCGAACTCGAAGCAAACGATGTTCAGCCCTTTGACGAGTTTCTGCGTGACTATATGACTCGCTGAATGACCCACTGACAGGCGATTGCGCTCTGCCTGCTCTCGGCCATTAGTTCTGTACGACGAAGTTATTAAAGTACAGGTCATCCACTGACGGAGCCCCTTCCAGCTGAGTCATCACTGCACGGACTTCTTCCAAAGCAATCTGGCGAAGTTCCTCACGCCCCTGAGTCGAATTCATGATCTCTGATTCCTGTGCACTGAACAGCATCACCAGGCTGTTGCGCAGGTAGGGCTTATGGTGAGCGACCGCCGCTCCAGCCTCAGTGGTACTGACCTTAAGCGCAACATCCGTACGCAGATACTTAATCCGGCCGGTACTGCCATAATTAACAACAAATGCAGGTTCAAAGTAGATGTACTGAACCTGAGGCCCAGCAAGGGCCGCTTCGTCTTCTGCAAAAGCCATCACTGGCAACGTCACCAGCAGAGTAAAAAAAAGGCGCTTCAGCATTCCGCGTCTCCGTCACAATGTAGATTATGGTCAAGCTTAGCAGCTGACGCGGATTCCGCTGGGTGCGCGTGATAGACTCCTGACAACTAATTCACGAGTTCACGTAACGACTTATGATGCTGCAACGTCTATTTCCCGCCCCGCTGGTTGCCGGTGGCTATCTGGCCGGTTTTCTTATCTGTGTCCTGCTGCTGGCTTCAGCGTACTACTTTGAATACCAGATGTTCCTCGATCCCTGCCCGCTCTGTATTGTTCAGCGTATTGCCACACTAGGCATCGGCATTGGCTGTCTGCTCGCATTTATTGCCCGCAACACCCGCTGGCCGCATCGCATTGCTCTGATATTCACACTGGCATCGTCCATATTTGGTGTCTGGGTCGCTAACCGTCATGTCTGGCTACAGGGCCTGCCTGCCGACGAAGTGCCTGAATGTGGCCCGAGTGTTGAATACATGGCGGAAGTTCTGCCATTCACCGAACTGGTTACCTTCATGCTTCAGGCCAGTGGCAGCTGTGCGGATATCTCATGGGAATTCATGGCGTTGAGTATGCCGGAGTGGACCCGTGTCATATTCGTTGCATTTACTCTTGTCAGCCTTCTGGGTCTGGCTCGCGCCTGGAGCGCCGACAAGCAGAGTTGATGCACATAACCGCGGTATTGCAAGAAAAAAAACTGAAAAAAGTTGCTTGAAATGCCGCTTTCCACGCGCCTATATTGGTGACACTAAGGCATAAGCAGCACCGTTTTCACAGAGGAATTTTGACATGCTGGAACAATGTAAAAACGCACAGGAACGCTGGGGCGGTGTTCACCAACTGATCGACAAATGGTTGAATGAGCGCCAGAGCCTGATCGTCCTGTTCTGCAACCTCAGCGCCAGCAAGCCGCTGTCTGAAGAGGAACCACTGGCAGAGAACCTGCAGCGTTTCTGTGAAGTTATGATGGATTACTGCTCAGCAGGGCACTTCGAAATTTACGAGCAGCTGATGAATGAAGCCCGTGAATTCGACGATGGCACCATCGACCTGGCAAATGAACACATGCCACGCCTGGAAGCCCTTACCGGCGAATGCGTTGACTTCAACGATACCTACGACAAACACTGCACTCTGGACCAGCTGGCGAAGCTTCCTGCAGACTTGTCGGCCATCGGCGAAGTGCTCGAAGAGCGCTTTCAGATTGAAGACAACCTAATCGAAAAAATGCACAACGTGCATCGCGAAGCGGTTGCCAGCTAAGACAGGAATTCTGTTCTACACTGACAACAGGACGCGCACTTCGCGCGTCCACTGACCGCTCACGGAACAGGTTGTCATGATCCCGCGTTTTATCCTATTTCTGCTTTCCCTGACTCTTCTCACTGCCTGCGACAACGCAGCTGAGCCTGAGAAATTCTCTGAGGTCGCGACACAGGGCGTCTACAGCATTCGTATCAATCACTCTGGCACCGCCGCCTTTATCGGCAGTCTGCACCACGGTGGCAGCTACTGGACACTCGATCCTGCTGAGCGTCATTTCGACTGGAACCACACCAGCGACGGTTACAGCAACCTGACCAGTGGTGCCTTTTCGCCCGATGATGCTTACGTTGCCAGCGCCGACAACCGCACGATAGTGCTCTGGGAAGTGGCTACCGGGAAAGCCATCTGGTTCTGGAACGCACCCGGCGACATCGAAGATATTGCTCTGACAGAGAACGGCAACCTCGCCCTTCTCGGAATGCAGGACTACACCGCAACCCTGTTCGATATCCGAAATGGCGGCATCCGCCAGCGCCTGGCCCACGACGGCATTGTTTACGACGTCAGCCTGAGCGCCGATGGTCTGCTTGGCGCCTCTGCCAGTGACGACCTGACGGCCATTGTCTGGAATCTCAATGACGGCTCAGCCATCTCCACACTGAAACACAACAATCAGGTCAAAACCGCTGAGCTATCGCCCAGTGGCCGCCTGATTTTCACCTCAGCCCTACGCGAGGCCGGTCGCATCTGGGATGCGGCCAGTGGCCAGTTATTGATTGAGCTTCCCGGTGGACGCGGACATTTCAGTACGGCACGGTTCGACGCATCAGAACAACAACTCCTGACGGGTAATACATCCGGGCAGATACAGCTCTGGGACGTTCAGACAGGGGCCGAACTTAAACGTTGGCGTGCGACCCCGGGAGATCACTGGGTTGGAAACAACGTTGCCCTGGAAGACGTTGCCTTCACGGACACCGGCGTTGTGGCAGCCGCCGCTAATGGGCGCGTTTATCACATGCAGCGGTGATGACTACCGCTGCTCTTCGGTTGAGTATCGCGACTCCAGCATAGATTTTACCTGCTTCGCCTGATCAATCAGCTCCAGCGCCTGCCCGGGCATAACGATTGGCGAGTCAGGCACCCTAGGCTCGGGAGTGATCAGTTCGTTGTCGGATGTGTCTTCCTTTTTCGTTGCGACCGGCGCCAGAATATTTGCCGCGGTATCGATATTAACTTCTTTGGAAGTAACACCTTCCGGCGCTTCGTTGCCGAAATGCCACTGGCCATTCGCGTCCTGCCATTTATAAAACGTCTGTCGTGTCTGCTCTGTAGAGGCGGGTGGTGTGTAGGCCGAAACCCCGGACGACGAATCGCTGTTCACTTTTTTCATAATGTATGGCGTGCCAATCGCCACAGCGAGGACGCTGAGAAGAAACAGGATCACGGTGAATTTCATAGCAACTCCTTTTGTCGACTCTATTCCGGCAGAACCCGGATTTTTGCAGTATGCTAAAGATTATCCAATAGAGAATTCTATTTTATCACCCATCGCTGAAAGGAAACGATGTCATCTATGACTGCAGGGGTTATCAGTCAACAGCCCAGGGTTTTTACCTACGCCAAAGCGATGCGGGTTCTGGTCGCTAACGCCAAGGGAGGCTGTGGTAAAACCACTCTGGCCACTAACCTGGCCTGTCAGTTTGCCCGTGAAGGTAAGACGACAACGCTTATTGATCACGACCCTCAGGCGTCCGCAACCGACTGGCTGAAGCTGCGTAGTGCCAGGTTTCCAATTATCAATGGTATTGAGGCCGTCAGAGAGCGTCACCGCACGGGTTCGACGCTCAGTTGGCGCATGCGCATCCCCCTGGCGACAGAACGCGTGGTTATTGACACACCAGCCGGCCTGCATGGCAATGCACTGTCTGACCTGATTGCTCAGTCGGATATTGTCATTATCCCGGTCATTCCATCGGCCATTGATATGCGTGCAGCGACGGAGTTTATTGAAGAGCTGCGTAAGACGCAGGCCTACCGTCAAAAAGCCTGTGCCATAGCTGTGGTCGCCAACCGGGTGAAACGTAATACCTTGAGCTTCAGCTCACTGAAATCCTTCCTCGACGACCTGCAGATTCCTTTTGTGACCGCACTGCGCGATACGCAGTTCTACGTAAAGGCCGGAGAGCATGGTTTTGGTGTTGTCGATTTTGACCGACAACACCCCAAAGAACAGGAAGAGTGGCAACCACTTATGGGTTGGTTGAATAAAACGATGCAGGAAATCCAGCAAAACCGAGAATGATGTCAGGCTTCTTCCTCGTAGCCGTACAGATGACGCACTTCAGCCCTGACAGCCGCTTTGGCCCCCATCCTCAACACCTGTCCATGCGCCCCTACCAACGCATCGAAATCAAGCTGTACCAGACGCTCAAAATCATGCTGTAACGAACCCCCTTTGGGCGTCACGCGTTTAAGCCATGGCCCACCTATATTCATCCCTCGATGAAACCCAAGCAGCTTGAATACGACCCGCGTAAAGCCTGAAAAGTGTCGCCAGTCGCGGTGATATTGGAGACTGTCAGTGGTGATCAGCAGTCTGTGTTTTTCACTAACAACGCGGCCTCTGGGTAGACTGCATTGCGGTAAACAAAAAACTGGCTGTCTCGGGTAGGGCCGGGCGATGCTTCGTCCACCAACACGTCTATTTCGGGTGAGCTATACGTGCTCTGGCCCGACTGAGCCCAGAAAAGGCATTGATAGCGATCGACATAATACTGATCATCCAGCCCGTGAAAGTCACCAAGCCGGACAACGCGGGCGACCTGCCCCAACGCATCAAGTTCGCGCAGCGCTTCGTCCTGAAGCCTCACAGGATTGACCAACGTGAGCTCTTTGCCTTCTCGTAGAATGATCATGTTGCGGTTAAGGCGCATTCCAGGGCCAACACGTATACTGCCGTGTACCCAGAACACATCAGAGAACAGTTGCTCGATTGGGTCGTGCGGATAGGCGGGTGCGTACATGTTTCCTCCTGAAACTGTGTGTACAGATGTCCGGTTCAGCCCCGCACAAGATCAGCGAGGGCTTTGCATTCCTTTTCATTATTGCAGATTAGCATAAGGTCTGAGGATACGCAGCGGCCCTTATCCGCCGGATTGTCTTTATTTCTGGCCCATAAGATCCCAAGGCCGTAGCGCTCAGCTTCGAGTTCCGCTTTTTTAAGTAATTCGTAGAGATCCCCATGCTCCAGGCGATCAGACTGCCGCCGACGCTGGCGCAATGGCTCGATCATTTCCTGCTTCCAGCTCACGTAATCGCTGTCGGAAAGAGATGCCTCGTCCACTTCAAGACCCTGCTCCGATAACCAGAGCACCGTCAGCAACTGCAGAATATCGGCACCGTGTTCATCCTGCATCTTCAGCAGAAGGGCCTCGACGCCGGACCGTGCATAGACACGTAAAGCATAACGCCACAGAGCGTTATCCATTGGTCCGTCACCCGCTTCTGTGGCAAACTGCGCCGCCATTACCAGCCCCTTTTCTGTGTGTTTTCTATGATCGAGTTTAATCAGGTTTCGTTGCAGCGTGGTACTAACTTTCTGTTAGAGAAAGCCAGCCTGCGCATTCACGACGGCCAGAAACTGGCCCTTATCGGCCCGAATGGTGCCGGTAAGTCCAGCCTGTTTGCTCTTCTCAACGGAGAACTGACCGTCGACGGCGGCGACCTGAACATGCCAGCGAAGTGGCGTATCGCTCATATGAAGCAGGAAGTCGAAGCCAGTGATCGCTGTGCTCTCGATTATGCCATTGATGGTGACGCACGCTACCGTGAAATTGAAGCCGGTATGGCCAACGCCAGTGACGATAATGAGCTGACCCGCTGGATGGATGCCATGGACGAACATCAGGGCTATCAGATTCCGGTGAAAGCAGAACAGTTGCTTCATGGCCTGGGCTTTTCACAGGCCGACCTCAAACGCTCCGTCAAAGACTTCTCCGGTGGCTGGCGTATCCGTCTGAACCTGGCTCAGGCACTGATGATGCCGTCGGATCTTCTGCTGCTCGACGAGCCGACCAACCACTTAGACCTTGAAGCCACCCTGTGGCTCGAAGGCTGGCTGAAAAAGTATCCCGGTACCCTGCTGTTTATCTCGCACGACCGGGATTTTATTGATTCGGTTGCAGACCATATTATTCACCTGCACAACCGGGAACTGGTGGTGTATCCGGGGAACTACAGCGCCTACGAACGCATCCGCGCAGAAAAGCTGGCCCAGCAACAAACTGTATATGAGAAACAACAGGAACGTGTTGCTGAAATCGAAAAATTTGTCGCACGCTTCCGCGCCAAAGCCAGTAAAGCTAAACAAGCACAAAGCCGCTTAAAAGAACTGCAGCGCATGGAGCTGATTGCTCCGGCGCATGTGGATTCACCGTTCCGCTTTGAATTTCCGTGCTACGAAAAAATGTCGACGCCGTTATTGGCTATCGACAACGCCGATCTGGGCTATGCCGACAAGACGATCCTGCCCCAGGTAAAAATATCCATCGTACCGGGACACCGTATTGGTTTACTCGGCCCCAATGGTGCGGGTAAATCGACGCTGCTAAAAACGCTTTGCGAAGAAGTCCCTTTGCTCGCAGGCGAGCGCAGTACTGGCGAACACTGTCATATTGGTTATTTTGCACAGCACCAGCTTGAGTCTCTTGATGTGAAGGCAACAGGCGCTCTTATTCTGCAACGCCTGCGCCCGACAGCCAGCGAACAGGAAATCCGTAATTTTCTCGGCGGATTTGGCTTCCATGGTGATAAAGCTTTAGAAGTTATTGAGCCATTTTCTGGTGGCGAAAAAGCCCGAATGGCACTGGCCTGTGTTGCCTGGATGAAACCCAACCTGTTAATTCTCGATGAGCCGACCAACCATCTGGATATTGAAATGCGTGAGGCGCTGGCACTCGCTTTACAGAATTTCGAAGGCGCGATTTTAATCGTGAGCCACGACCGCCACTTACTGAAATCTACCGTTGACGAATACTGGCTGGTAGATCATGGAAAAGTGCAGAGTTTCGATGGCGACCTTGATGACTATCACGATTACCTTAATAAGCGTGAAGCAAACACGCCTACCGCAGAAGGCACCGCTCCTGCCACAACCGAGGTGAAGCAACCCGCTGTAGACCGGAAAGAACAGAAACGCATCGAAGCCGAAAAACGCCAGCGTCTGGCACCGATACGCAAGCAGCAACAGGTGGCCGAGAAAAAGATGGAAAAGCTCCAGTCTGAGCTGGCGAACATTGAAGAAACAATGGGCGACAGCGGTCTGTATGACGCCAGCCGCAAAGATGAATTAAACACATTAATTCAGCAGCAGGGTAAGTTAAAAACCGAGCTGGAAGAGATTGAGATGGAGTGGATGGATCTGACGGAACAGCTGGAAGCCGAATAACTTCGGCTATCCCGAAACTATCCCGAAACTATCCCGGTCAACGACTGGCGCATCGCATTACGCAGAAAGCCAGGGCGCACAGGCTTGTGCAGCACCACGATACCATCATCCGCCAGGGCTTTAATTCGTTCAGGCGCGGTATCACCAGTAATCATAAGAACGGGCAGATCTGGCGATAACTGTGTTTGTATATGCCGGATCAGATCCTGGCCATCCATGGCTCCTGGCAAACGATAATCACTGATCAGAATGTCTGCCCAGTGTGGCTCGGCTTCAAACATAGCCAGGCCCGCCTGGGCATCAGCATAAGCTCTCACTTCACACCCCCAACCCGCAAGCAGTTGCTCGGTACTCTCTCGCACCATGGCATCATCTTCGACGAGTAATACGTTCACGCCGGCAAATATCGCATCTGCAGATACTTGCGGTTTTAAGCCAGAGGGAGCGCCAGAATAAACATCGGAGGTGTCACTTACCATGTCAGCAGGTGTATCGGCTGATACCTCATGCGCGATTGCTACAGTAAGGGTGAATTCAGATCCTTTGCCGGGTTCTGATCTCACCTGCAACTCATGCCCGAGCAGGTTGGCAAGTCGCCGGCATACGGACAAGCCAAGGCCGAGCCCTTTCTGCCGGTCACGCTCAGGATTGTTCAGCTGTACAAATTCCTGAAATATTTTTTCCTGCTGATCCTTCGGGATTCCCATTCCGGTATCAGATACCCGGACAAGTAAACGAGCTGGCTGAGCGACTTCGGTCGAGATGACGACCTCACCCGACTCAGTATACTTAATGGCATTGGTGATCAGGTTTCTCAGGATATTCCCCAGCAGAACAGGGTCGCTGCGAACAGCATATCGGCAAGGTTTGATACTCAGTTTCAGTCCCTTTGCCTCTGCCACGGGTCTGGCTTCAATAATCAGGCTATTGAGCAGTGCATCGAGAGGGAAGTCAGTGACTTCGGCATGTACGTCGCCCGCATCCAGGCGCGATATATCAAGTAATTTCCCTAAGAGGTCGTCTATCGAGGTGACCGCAGAGCGGATATGAGTCGCAAGCTGTTGACCGCGATCGCTGGTAACTTCCTGCCGAAGCCCTTCAGAGAGCAACGACAGTGAATGCACAGGCTGGCGGAGGTCATGACTTGCGGATGCCAGAAACTGAGTTTTCGCCCGGCTGGCAGCGTCGGTAATCTCATACTGCTCGCGCAAAGTCTCGGCCAGGCGCATATTTTTTAACGTCAGTGCCATCATGTCTTTGTAAGTAATACTGCCCGAACGAGCGACTGAATAAGCGACACCAATGTAGGCAAGGAATGCCATACCCATCCCTTTGTACTGAGGGTCAGGTTGAATCAGACACATAATAATCATCGGCATGGTGCTGATAATGAGATAAGCCGTATGACTCAGTAACCAGATGGCATTGGTACTGACCGAGGAAACGGTAACCCCGATGATCAGAACAAATAACAGCGTCTGCTCAGAAAATTCCGCGGGATTAAAAAACAGAACACCGGCACTTCCCCACAGAGATGCCAGCACGAGGACGCCTGACATATACATGCCGCGCCAGAACGGAAGAGAACGGCGCTCATAGTAATTCCGGTAGCACCACAGCAGCCCAGTTCCGAACACTTCAAGTCCGACACAGGCGGCATACCAGAGGTATCCATAAACAGCACCGGCCGGTGGACTCTGATTAACTATCAACACTGTTGTTAATATCAGAGTGCCAATCGTGATGGTGCTGATGCGGTCGTAAAGATCATCCGTTGCCCGGCGACGGCGAAACGCATTTATTTCATCATCGCTGAGCTGAATATCGTCTATCGGGCTGGTCATTCAGGCAGCAGTCCCAGCCTGCGCACGGCATTCAGACACGCCGTGCGGTTTGTCACGCGGAACAGCCGGAAGACATCACGCAAGTGACCTTTGATCGTGTTCTCTGAGATATCCAGTTCACTGGCGATCACTTTGTTCGACATCCCCTGTGCCAGCAGGTGAAGAATTTCCTGCTGTCGTGGCGTCAGGCGTATATCCGGCAGCGCCTGCTTCTGGCTTTCAATCAGCTCCTGCCAGCCTTCTGGTAAGTATGTGCCGCCATTCAGCACGTCCTGAATGGCTTTGATCAACACCTCTGGCGGTGACGACTTGGGTAAATACCCCAGTGCCCCATGCTCCAACGCTTTGCTAGCGTCCGCTAATGATTCAGACGCAGAGATCATCATCACAGGTGACAAAATGCACATTTGTTGCAGGCGCCGGATAAGCGTCAGGCCGCTAATACCCGGCAGATTCAGATCCATCAGTATGAGATCGGGTTGATCATCCATCTCATTCAGTACTTGCTCTGCCTCTTCGGCGGTACGGACCTGTGTTGTATTGCACGGCGCTAAAGACTGTTTCAGCAGCCCCGCCAGGCCTCCGGCAAAGAGTAAATGATCATCAACGATGAGGTAGTGCATCCATTCTCCTGCGACATCCGGGGGAACGCCTGCCTGCATTGACAGGACTGTCAGTTAGCGACACCCCACACTAAAGTATGGGATAAATGTACCGCAAAAGAAGGCTACGGTTCAGCAGGAAAATATCAGCAAGATAAAGAAGAAGTAGATTAAAGTGCCCCCTGATTATTGCGCCGGAATCACCGCCATCGTCAGACGCGAAATGCAGCTGAGCTTTTCTTCGTCGTTATAAATCCGGATTTCCCAGACCTGAGAGGTACGGCCACGATGGACAATTTTTGCGACTCCAGTGAGAGTGCCGGAGCGAACGCCACGTAGGTGGTTGGCATTAATCTCCTGACCCACCGCATATTCTTTGCTGTTATCGAGGCACATATTCGCTGCCATACTTCCCAGCGTTTCAGCGAACAGAACATTGGCGCCACCGTGCACTAACCCAATCGGTTGAAACGTTCGGGGGTCAGCCGGCATTGTGCCCTTCACCCAATCATCGCCAACCTCGGTAATCTCAATGCCCAGATTGGAGCAGGCGGTATTTTCCATCGCTTTGTTCGCTGCCGGGATATCTGGGGTGGAGAACCATATAGTCATTGCTTGCACTCTGAAGGAATAAAGCAGTTAGACTATGACAATCTGAGCCACGAAACCAGAGGTTCCACTGCGACGAAGTGTTTCAGCTACGCCTCCAAACAAGACGCTCCCTTTTGCGCCAAACCAGACGCAATCGGCCATCGATATCATCAGTGCCTGATCTTTACGGCATGGATGTGCGAGCGTACGCCAAGTTTCCTGCGTGCCATTGCCAGCACTGGCACTGACGTTCAGTGTGTCAGCCACACCCGAGGGACTGCCTGCTGACCACCATCCCAGCGCATAACTATCGCCTGTTCGGTCGCACCAGTACGATCAATGGCAAACCCGGGCCAACCACAGATGCCGGCGGTGTCGAAGCACCGAATTCTGGCGTGATGGTACCCGCAGAGGGCAATGGTTTCGATCGCGAAGCCGCCCAGAAGCGTAAAGGGCGATTTTTTATTTTTAAACATTAATGTTTAAAAAGTAACTTCAACAGAGACGTTACCAACCACAGTATCGTTATTCGAATCACTGCGCTGGATATTGAATGCAGCATCGTAACCGTAAACATCCTGTCCTGTAATAGTAATACCAATATCATCAGAAGAATCGGCAGATTCATGTGAAAGGTTATTTACTGCATCGAAGAAATAAATATCCCGTTCAGTAAAAGAGTAGGTCTCTGTACTCAGATCGAGAATAGAATCCCCATCGTCTTCGTTGGTAGTCGCTACAGACAACTTGGTTTCTGAGTCTTCGAGGTTGTGCAAACCGACACAGAAAACATCTTCGCCGGTGACAATCTGGTCAGGGCCCCAATTCCAGCCCATTGAGCCTACCCGGCCGGTGCTCTCTTTCAGGCGGATAAATTCACTGCTGGAATACAGGCTGACACCCGGCGCGACGGCACCTTCGACTTCCAACGTCAGTACGTTATTCGCCGAACGATTGTACGTTCCAGCGCCCACCGTAGCCACGGCCGTCGATGTCACGCTGCGAATTTCAACGAAGCCACCAGCATTGCAGGAGGCAAATTCAAAGCCACTCTCATACTCTGCGCTCTCCCGAATAACGAGAAATTCAAGACGACTCTCATAACGCTTAAAGTCAGGGCCGCTGGTATTAGCGTCCGTGTAGGTATTATTACGTACACCAACCCAAGTACCTGTAATTTCATTATCGCCTCTCAATTGCAGCAACTCTGCTGTCGAGCGATAATCGTCCAGCGTAAAGTAGGTCAGATCTGTCGGAAAGTTATCCTCATCTGAACTGCTTGAGCCAGAACCACCACCACCGCAGCCCACCATGGCAAGAGTGATGAGTGAAAGTGGTAATATTTTTTTCATAAGCCCTCCGGCTTAGTCGGTATTTTTTACAACCTGAGATCAGGCTGCGGCACGAATAATTTCTGCGTACTCTTTGCCCTGTGCATGAGATTCGATGGTCTCAAGCAAAGTTACACCGTCAGCATTTTTTGCATCCAGATTGTGACCTTCGGCTGCAAACAGTTTAATAAAATCTGCAAAAGTGCCCGGCACCATGTGGCGGTAAGCGCGAATGACGGCGATGTAGTCTGCGTCTGAACCGTCGTAGCTTTCGGCAACCAGAAATTCACGCAGTTGCGCTTCCGACCATTCACCACCAAATACTTTTTCTTTATCTTTCTTCTGCATTTTCTCTCTCCTAAATACATTTCGTGTAGATAGCCTGATGGGTTTCGCTGGCCCTCTGTGCCATGGATGGCACAGCGGAGCCCCCATGGATGGGTTTACGGCGAGCCAGAGAAACCCATCAGACTATCTGCACATAATCTCAAACTTTCCGGAACATCAGATCCCAGACACCGTGCCCTTTGTTCTCGCCACGCTTTTCAAACCTGGTGTACGGGCGATGTTCCGGGCGCGGTACATATTCATTTTTACCGGCAACGTTTTCGTAGCCTTCCTGCGCTTCCATGACTTCCATCATGTGCTCTGCGTAGTTCTCCCAGTCAGTCGCCATATGGAACACGCCACCTGGCTTCAGGATACGTCGCAAGGTCTGCGCGAATTCTGGCTGTACGATACGGCGCTTATGGTGCTTTTTCTTGTGCCATGGGTCCGGAAAAAACAACTGAACCGTATCAATGCTGTTATCAGGGATCAGCTTCAGCACTTCAATCGCATCGTCTTTGTATGTTCGCAGGTTTGTGACACCGGCTTCTTCCGCCAGGTTCAACAGTGAGCCGACCCCGGGCAAGTGTACTTCAACACCGATAAAGTCTTTTTCTGGCGCCGCAGCGGCCATCTGTACGAGAGACTGACCCATACCGTAACCAATCTCGAGCACAACATGCGCATCACGACCAAAGACCGCAGGCGGGTCAATTTCGCCCTGCTCAAGCTCCAGCCCCATGATCGGCCACTGGCGATCCAGGCCACCCTGCTGACCTTTGGTAAGACGGCCAGCCCGGATAACAAAACTTTTTATGCCACGGCGATATTGTGGCTTGTCGGCATCGCCAACCTGATTAGTGTCAGACACTCGCTTTACTCGCTGTCAGAAGGGGATTGGGGAAGACGGAATGCCGCCAGAATCAGAAATGCCCAGGCAATCAACCAGCTAACGCCTCCGAACGGTGTAATAACACCCAGAAAACGCTGTCCTGTCATGGCCATGGCATAAAGACTACCGCTAAACAGAATCAACCCCAGAGTCATCATAATCGCGCTACGACGAATCCAGGACGCCGGACGCACGTACAACCATGCCGACATTGCCAGCAGGACAACCGCATGCATCAGGTGGTACAACACCCCGGTTTCATACGCTGCCATCAACTCTGGCTCAATGACTCCCTTGAGTCCATGAGCGCCAAACGCACCGAATGCAACCCCAGTAAATCCAGCCACGGCGGCTGTATTCAAGCAGGCTCTGGCTCGCATTGTCTCTCCCCGGAAAAAAGCTCGATTATAAAGCAGACAGAGACTCAGGTCACAGTATTGACCACCATCGGACAGGTTTTTACACCGCGGCGCACTATGTCCGCGCAAGACCTTGATCATGTACCCCTGTCGGCCAGTGTGTTACGGATCTCTGTTCACCCCCGGACACAGCCTCTATCGTCCTTCTCACACTGCGTTTCAATCGCAGTCATAACAATAAAAAAACGACTCATCGGGTAGACCAAATGACGATAACAACAAAAGCTCGCAGGCTGGCGATGGCCCTGACCTGTGGCGCGGGGTTAATAACGACCGCTACAGGTGTATCTGCCAGCGTAGAAGGTTACGCAACCAAGAACGGCGATGCCTGACAGGGTAGCCTTGAACAGGTACTGAAGCTTCAGTTCGTTGCTGACTTCATTGGCAATCGTGGCAATGTAGAACCTTTCCTGATTCCGCAGGCGAAGTCGTATTCGATGACGACTTTCCGCAATCAGAGTATCGCCATCGAGTTTCGGGCAAAGCATCTGACGCCAGAAGGCGAGCCAGACAATAATCTCAGCTGGAGCATCGCAGAGGCACCACTTCATGGCCACCTCGAAGGCACCCCACCTAACGTACGTTACATCCCGAATGCAGAATACACAGGTTACGACCGCATTGTATTCAACGTCAGCGATAACCTCGATGGTGACACCAACGGCACCATCGACATTAAGGTTCAGGGGTCGTATACCAACTTTGAGTCCGGGCAGGTTCGCCCTCTGGTTCTGAACTCTGACAACACCCGCCTGTATGCGCTGAATACACCCGACGGCAAAATGGAAGTCTTTGATGTCAGTGGCGAAACACCTGAGCTGCTGCACAGCGTGCCGGTCGGCCTTGAACCAGTTGCAATCGCTCTGCGCAACGACAACGAAGCCTGGGTCGTAAACCACCTGTCGGACAACGTCAGTTCAGTCTCCTGATCCGGATGCAGAACCGGTACAGGTTGAGCGCGCTGATGGTGCTTTCTGGCGCGAAGAATCGCAGAAGAACAGCGGCATTTTCCCGGATTTCGACCACTTCTGGGCGTTTGATTTCTTTAATTAACCCCGCCACTCCCTTCTCGAGAGAGGGAGCGGATGGGCCAGTACAAAAATGATTGGGGTACAGCGAGGTAAGCGTATGCGCCAGACCGGGGCTGTTCCATACAGCCCCCGGCATTTCCGCCATCCTTGGCGGTCAGATAGCGCATCCGAGCGTACAGGGATGTATTTACCGTGTCTTACCGAGCTTTATCCCAATCACTTAAATTCGCCCCTGCTCCTGACTAACCCCACCTCTACTTCCCTCAATCGAAGCTGTTAGAATGCTCCCCCTGATTCAAACAGTGAGAGCTTCTCGTGAAATACGCAGACCTGCGCGACTTCATCAAGAAACTGGAAAAACGCGGTGAACTGGTTCGTATCAAAGAGCCTGTTGACCCACACCTCGAAATGACCGAACTGGCCGACCGCGTACTCCGCGCTAAAGGCCCCGCCCTGCTGTTTGAAAACCCCAAAGGTTATGACATGCCCGTACTGGCCAACCTGTTTGGCACACCCGAACGTGTGGCGATGGGCATGGGTGAAGATTCCGTTGAGGCGCTGCGCGAAATCGGCAAGCTGCTCGCTTTCCTGAAAGAACCCGAGCCACCCAAGGGCCTGAAAGATGCCTGGTCGAAGCTGCCGATTTTCAAGAAAGTGCTGGCCATGGGCCCGAAAGAAGTGAAAAAAGCGGCGTGTCAGGAAGTCGTGATCGAAGGCGATGACGTCGATCTTTCAAAGATTCCGGTACAGCATTGCTGGCCCGGCGATGCCGGCCCACTCATTACCTGGCCGTTGGTGATCACCAAAGGCCCGCACAAAGAGCGTCATAATTTAGGCATCTACCGCCAACAGGTCATCGGTAAAAATCGCGTGATCATGCGCTGGTTGAGCCATCGTGGTGGCGCGCTTGATTTCCGTGAATGGCAGCAGGAGCACCCGGGTAAACCCTTCCCGGTAACCGTGGCTCTGGGGGCAGATCCAGCGACGATTCTGGGCGCGGTCACTCCAGTGCCCGATACCCTGAGCGAATACGCCTTTGCTGGCCTGCTGCGTGATTCACGCACGGAACTGGTGAAGAGTATCGGCAACAACCTGATGGTTCCGGCGTCGGCTGAAATCGTGCTGGAGGGTGTGATCCACCCAGACGACATGGCCCCTGAAGGTCCGTTTGGTGACCACACAGGGTATTACAACGAAGTGGATCACTTCCCGGTCTTTACGGTTGAGCGTATTACTCACCGCAAAGACCCGATCTATCACAGTACCTACACCGGCCGTCCACCAGACGAACCCGCGATTCTGGGTGTTGCTCTGAACGAAGTCTTCGTGCCGATTCTGCAAAAGCAGTTTCCGGAAATCGTCGACTTCTATCTGCCGCCAGAAGGTTGTTCCTATCGCATGGCGGTGGTCAGCATGAAGAAACAGTACCCCGGCCACGCCAAGCGCGTAATGATGGGGGTCTGGTCATTCCTGCGACAGTTTATGTACACCAAGTTTGTGATCGTGGTCGACGATGACGTCGACACCCGCAACTGGGAAGACGTGATCTGGGCCATTACCACCCGCATGGACCCCGCACGCGACACCACCATGATTGAAAATACGCCCATCGATTACCTCGACTTTGCGTCGCCGGTGTCCGGGCTCGGCTCGAAAATGGGTTTAGACGCGACCAATAAAATGCCGGGGGAAACCAACCGTGAATGGGGTGTACCGATTGTGATGGACGACGACGTCAAAGACAGCGTCGACCAACTGGTCAGGAAAATCGGTAAAGACATTGGTCTGAAATGAGTGATCCGGCCAACCCGAAGGGTGGCAGAACGCACCGGATCACTTTTCAGCCGAACGGTGTCACGATTCGCTGCCGCTCTGATCAGACCATTGCCGATGCGGCCCTCGAACAACGTGTCATTCTGCCCGTAAGTTGCGAGAACGGTATTTGTCATGTGTGCATGGGCGAACGACTGTCCGGTGAACTAGGCTTTCGTAATGAGCTGGGCAACCCAATACTTGAGCAGGATAATCAGGTATTATGCTGCGTAGCTTTTCCCAAATCTGACGTTGAGATTGTTATGACCGATGTATTCGCTCCGGACCACAAACAGCCCGCCACACTTGCCTGTCAGGTACAGTCGGTCGAGCTGCTGGCGGATGACGTTTACCGGGTAATCCTTCTCGCACCTGCCGGCAAGGCTCCGGACTTCTGGGCCGGGCAGTATCTGATGCTGCACATCGGAAACGACGCAAACGAGGAACAGCTACCGTACTCCATCGCTTCTGCTCCCGGCGCCCTCACAGGCAAAGAGTCGCGGGAAATTGAGCTCCATATTGCCGCCAACAGCGACAAGGCAAATGAGGTAGTGAACTTCCTGCAGCAAGCCGTCATCGCACGTGTCACCGTTCCTGCCGGCGACTGCTACATAAACCGGCATTTTCTTGATCAACGCAAAGGGCAACCGTTACTTATGGTGGCTGCTGGTTCCGGGTTCTCACAAATCAAAGCTTTGATAGAAGCGACCCTCGCGCTCGACCCTGAGCGCGAGATTCACCTTTATTGGTCGAACCGTGCAGCAGTCGGCTTCTACCTGCCAGAGTTGCCACAAAGCTGGCAGAACGATTTTTCCAATTTTCATTACCATCCTATTATTCAGCAGCACGCCGATGACTGGAACGGCCGCGCCGGCTGGATTTACGAAGTTATCCACGAAGATTTTGACAACCTGACAAACGTTGATATGTTCGCCTGCGGCTCACCTAACATGGTGTTCGGTACCCTCGACCAATTGGAACCTTTAGGCCTGAAAGAGTCCAATATGCATTCCGACGTGTTTGCCTACGCCAACCGGGCGGATTTTTCAGCGAACAGCTAAGCCGCAATAAATCTGTCTGATTTGAGCCCCAAAATGTCAGGGTTCGCTTGCACCAGAATGATTTTGGCGCAATGATCTGGCGAACAAAAAGACTTTCATACTCAATACCTCCTCCGGAGTAAGGATTTATTTGTGAATATCAATTGGGAACAACTGAACCTTGATCCACAGCTACTGTGGGCTGATTACATCCTTCCTTGGGGCACCCAGATCGTACTGGCTATTCTGGTGTTCTTTATCGGCCGCATCATCGCCCGTACCGTAACTAACGGAACGCGTAAGGTTATGGAGAAAGCCAGCCTTGAGCCTATGCTGGTGAACTTCCTGGCCAATATTATTGGTAGCGTCCTGCTCCTGCTTGTTATTGTCTTCTCGCTATCGCAGTTAGGCGTTGATACCACCTCTCTGGTCGCTCTGCTTGGTGCCGCCGGTCTGGCTGTTGGTCTGGCCTTGAAAGACTCGCTGTCCCACTTCGCTGCGGGTGTTATGTTGATCCTGTTCCGTCCATTCAAAGTGGGTGACTTCTGTGAGCTCGACGGCGAGATGGGCACAGTTGAGCAGATCACCATCCTGCATACCCGCCTGAAGACACCTGATAACAAGGTCATCACAATTCCGAATGGCAACGTGTTCTCTGGCACCATGACCAACTTCTCAGAGCAGCCGACCCGCCGCGTCGACATGGTGTTTGGTATTGGCTACGGTTCGGACCTTCTTAAAGCGAAGAAAATCCTGGAAGAAATGGTGAACGCGGACGAACGGGTTCTGAAAGATCCTGCGCCCGTCGTCAAAGTACACGAACTGGCAGATTCATCAGTTAACCTGATCTGCCGTCCTTGGGTAAACTCAGCGGATTACTGGGGCCTGTACTGGGACATGATGGAAAAAGTGAAACTGCGCTTCGACGAAGAAGGCATTGAAATTCCATTCCCACAGGTATCCGTGCATATGGAAAAAGACGACTGATTTATTGTCAGACTAAAGAAGACCGGCGAATGCGCCGGTTTTTTTATGGCCGCACCTAAACGCGGGCAGGAAGGTTCACAACTCTGCGGCTGTTCAGGTTGTGTTCGATCAATGGTCCCAGCTCGTACTCAGGCAGCGCCCGGCTGAAATAGAATCCTTGAATTGACATCGCACTGATGGCGTTGAGGGCCGTTAGCTCAGCTTCGGTTTCAACCCCCTCTGCCACCACATCCAGCTCCAGCAATCTTGCCAGGCTGACAATGGTTTCAACAATTGCAGCTTTGCTATCCTGCTGCTCAAGGTCTGTAATAAAACTGCGGTCAATTTTTAACACATCAATCGGTAAATGGCGCAGATAGCTTAGCGATGAGTATCCGGTTCCAAAATCATCTAATGCGATCTTGATACCGGCGTTACGTAATTTACTTAGCTCAGTTTTGGCGATATCTATGTTGCCAACAAATACCGACTCGGTGACTTCAAGACGCAGGAACTCGGGGCTGAGCTGATGCTCGTTAAGAAGTCTGAAGACCGTCGATGCAAAACCTTCCGACAGTAACTGCATCGCTGACACGTTCACGCCGATATAAAAGGGCTCGCCGCGCAGCACACCGGCGGTCAGTGACTTCGCCATAGCAATACTCTGCGACAGAATACATTCACCCAACTCTCCCATCAGACCACTCTGCTCTGCTGCGGGAATGAACTCGGCTGGGGATACAGTCCCAACACCGGGACAATCCATACGTGCCAGAGCTTCAAAGCCCACCAGTGCTTTAGTGCGCCCCGCAAATATTGGTTGAAACCAGGGCGCAATGCCTCCGTCGCGAATACCGCTGCGGATTTTCTGCTCAATCAACACACGACGAGCACTGACATCCCGGTGCTGCTGATCATAAAAGCAGATTTCGCCTCGCTTCTTCGAGTAGCGCAACGCCGACCACGCTGCATTGATCATTTCTTCAGCACTGGTGTTGGCCAGCTCAGTGCTTTCCAACGCGCCAATCGCAGTGTTAATCACGTGATCGCCATATGACTGGATCCGGAAAGGCTCAGAAAAACTCGTTGCTATGGCGTCGCACTCGGCTTCCATTAGCTGGGTAGGGTCGTCATTGCCACGTACCTGGCCAAAAACAGCGAACGTATTACCGGAAATCTTAGCCACCACAGTGCGGACATCGACCGTACCTATAAGCCGACGGGACACGTCGTCCTGCAATGTACTCAAGCCAGAATGATCCAGCGACTCGCTGAGTGAATCTAACTGGTGAAAAGCAATCAGAATCAGATAAAAACTGGCGCCTTTATCCATCACATCTTCCATACGCTCACGCAGGAAATGCTCATTAGGAAGCCCCGTGCGCTGATCTACAAGACGCATACTGGTAATGTCGGTCTGAGTGCCTGCCAACAGGGTAGGCTCTCCGTTTTCATCGCGCTGACAGGCTCCGCGACACAGCATCCAGCGGTAGCCGCCCGAAGCATGGCGTATACGATACTCTGCGGTAAGATTATTCTCCCGACCTTCAAGCAAGGCCTTAATCGCCCCCTGAAGGTCAGCACGATCACGAGGATGAACCCGTTGCAGCCAGTGATTCAGATCCTGAGATTCATCGGTCACTGGCTCGCCAACCATTGCATGCCACTTGGGCGAAAACTCAACACGATCCTGATTAAAAAACCAGATCCAGACACCGTCGTCTGAACCAGAAATCACCAGATCGAGCAATTCCGTTCGTTCTTTTACTTTGTGCTCGAGACGATTATTTAATTGCTCAAGCTGGCTCATGTTTCTGCGTACATTTTCCAGCAGAAAATTCACCAGTAGCGATAACTTCTGCCCTTGCACATCGTCGCTGTCGATCGATACGTGCATGTCGAACTTATTATCAACTGTGTCGCAAAGTTGATCCGCAATACTGGCTATTAACGACTGTAATTCGCTGTCACTCCCGGAATAACTCATACCGGAGCTACCGCCATACCTGAAGAGTGTACAGACCTGGGCGTTTGCCAGTTAATCGCGAAACGGCACTCTGCATCACCGCGCTTCATGCAATGCTCACAACTGATCTGTAGTTTTTCTCCATATAAAGATGCCACTTCGTGTGCCAACGCTTTATACAGCTCGCATAGTTTATTCGCCGAACGATAGCTGACCCGAACAAACCCCGATCGGACCTGTTCGGCAGAGAATTTATCCGTCACGGCTTTTCTGTCTTCACTGGTCTTGAGACCTGAGGCCATCACCGCGTGGATGGTTGCCTGGCGAAGTAAAAATTCTTCTGACGATGACGACATCTCAAAGAAACGTGGGAATAACTCACGGGCACGGGTAAGAAATGCTTTGGCATAAAGAACACACAATTCACTTTCGGACAGCCCTGTCGCCTCACCACTCGCCTGCAGCAAGCGATGAAATTCGTCATCTGAATAATTCTGATCTATCCGGAAGGTAACATTCTCAGGGACTTCAGCTCGTTTCAGGACTGCGCCCAGTAATGGCTTTCCGCCGGTTTCTTCCAGCAGGTCAAGCAGTACTTTCTGAATAATACCGATCATGCAGGCTCCACAAGAGACTGGAGCCAGAAAAGCCCCGGGATTAAATTGATATAAATTTCAATGTAGTCACCGGTTCTCTGTAAGCAACTGCAAACAAAGACTCATAACAGGAAATTACAAGCGGCAACAAAGCCTTTGCGTAAATCGACGGTACTTCTCCTCGCCGTCCCGTTCAGATCACTCAGTGGAGGCTTGCACGTCGCTCTTTCGTTGAAGCTAACTTCTGCCACATTGATTTCTCTGCATCCCTGCTGTCTCCGAATGTGAATTCTTTGAGAATTCCCAGGCTCTCCTCGCAAAAATCCCGCATAGATAGTTGCTCTAACAACTCCAGCACTCTGCTGAACAAAAAGCGGCAGCTTCGCTGGTCGCCGAGACGACGAAAGGCAGCCATCATCTGAGCTGCTGCTTCAAGATAGCGCTGTTGTGCCGCACGATCAGGGTTTCTTGCCAGCTCCAGCTCCGCCACTTCAACGGCATTACCGAAACATATAGCTGCTCTCTGCCAGTGCTCGCCGAGCATCGCCTCACAGCCCATGGACGTTGCCCGCTGCCAGCTCGGTGTCAGCTCAGAAGGATTATCGATCAGCCACTGACGATGGCCGTTACACATGTATCTCATATCAGGCCGCCGCCAGCGAATTGTATTCACTGATGATCTGAGATACCCACTGCTCAACACGAGCATCAGTCAGTTCAAACTGCTGATCCTCATCGATGGCCAGACCACAAAACAGTGTCTTATCGTCATTTACGGCACGCGAAGCTTCGAACTCATACCCTTCCGTTGGCCAGTAACCGATAAAACGCGCACCAGCTTTTTGCAGATGTTCCTGTAACCAGCCCATGGCATCGACAAAAAAGTCACCGTAGCCAAACTGATCTCCCAGGCCATAGAGGGCAACCGTTTTCCCAGACATATCCAGGGCCTGAATCATGTCTTCGACATCTTCCCAATCGACCTGAATGCCACCGAAGTCCCATGTGGGAATCCCCATGATCGTGAGGTCGTAGCCTTGCAGCTGCTCGGGCTCAGCATCCGTGATGTTAACCAGTTCCGCAACAATACCAGCCCCCTGTAGCTGCTCAGATATCTTCTCCGCAACATCCTCGGTGTTCCCGGTATCCGTTCCGAAGATGATCCCGACAGATGCCTGACTCAATGCTGAACTCATAGCTGACTCGCCTCTGAATAAATATTAATGCGAATCATTATCGTTATATTATAAAGAAAGGCAATACTCTTCTGCGCAGAGATCCCTCAGAAGAGTAAAGACTACTGAAGTAGTAAGGTGGAGCAGGTAGTGATGGAGAGCCTTAACGGCGGGGCTTTGGTTTGAAAGCCGACATGATGGCCAGAGGAATGGTCAATGCCAGCCAGATGACAAGCGAAGTGATAAAATATGAGATCTGTAATTCAGCAAACAGATTCGACTGGAGCACGATCTGAAAGACCCCGTATAACGCCATACCACCAAAATAGAAAAGGCCAAAAACCAACCAACCGGGCAGGCCGCTGGTGCCGGTTCTGACGATCTTACCTGCGATTTTCACAGAGAGATCCATAAAGAAGTACAGCCCCATCACAGTCAGCGTAATCGCAATAGCATGTCGCAGAGGACCATCCCAATAGGTTTCGGTATCCGCCGCCGCAGAGACATCACCACCGGCGTAGAGTGAGTAGGCTCCACTCAGGATGGTAAACAGACCCGTCAGTATGGTGAGGTAGTCGGCAAGCGCCGAGCGATGTGGCATATCATTCATAACATCCCCCTGATACCAATCCGGCGGCTCAAGGCCGCCGGTTGTTATTATTTTATGTACTGGTGTCGCGCAGCTTGCGTGGGATCAGTGACCCAGAGCCAGCTGGAAGTGTTCACAGGCCAGCGTCTCATCGCCTTCGGCCAGCATGACCTTACCCATTTCAGCGTGCAGTTCGGCCAGGCCTCTGATACTCAAGCCGGTCTGCAGATATTCGCGGGCTTTTTCCAGATCATTCACACGCAGCGCCAGACGACCCAGAGTGAGCAGCAGGAGCGGGTCATTAGGACGCTCTTTCAGCTGCTGCTCAGCAAACAGCAGCTGCTTGTTGGCATCTTTACCTTTCAGACGACCGTAGATTTCTACCAGCTCGTCGTGCCATACATGCTTAAGGCCTTCACGCAGTGCTTCTTCCGCTTTCTCTTCCTGCTCAGTTTCGAGCAGCAGGTCAACGTATGACTTCATCACATCGCTGGTGTAACGCACGTCGCGGCCGAGACCATCAAAGGTTGCTGTCAGGCCCTGTCCACCATTTGCATGACGGGCGCGGTCGAGCAGTTGCAGAGCAACGTTGCGCTCCAGCTTACGCAACTCTTCATCCGGGATTTTGGTCGCTTTGCGCAGGGTTGGCAGAAGCTCATTCAACGCTACCCAGTCTTCGAGATCCTGCAGCGTTTTTACCAGCAGTTTCAGCAGATAGGCATGACGGGGATGCTTTTCACGCAGGCTGATCAGCACGGCCAGCGCCTGCTCGTTCTGGTGACGCGATTGCAGCAGCTGTACCTGAGTAATACCCACCGCCAGGTCTGAGCCTTTGGTGCTCAGGCTTGCCTGCTTGAGCCATTCGTCCGTTGCTTCTGACTTATCCTGCTCGTAAGCAGCACGGGCAGCCGCCAGGTAGTTGATCAAAGGCTGATCAGAATCTTTAGCGCTGCTTGTCAGGTTGCGTTCGGCACGGCGCCACTGACCCTGCGCCAAAGCAAGCAGGCCTCGCGTGGTCTGACGACGGGCACGCAAGCTGCGACGACGCTGACGCCACTCATTAAAACGACGGTCACTGCCGAACAAGACCAGAAGCGCACGCAGGGCAATGTATACGGCCAGCAGTGCAATCGCGCCCAGAACTAAGAACATCCACAAGCTGGTTTCTACGGTGTAGTTTTCCCAGCTGAGCATGACATAGCCAGCATCGATATAAACGAATGCGCCAACGGCCAGCGCTCCCGCAGCAATCAGGATCAGAAAAAGAACGATCAGTCTCATGCGTCCTCCTCCGTACCGGCCTCTTCAGCCTCATCCGTCGCGCTCTCTGCTGGCTGAACAGTGCCATTGCGGCGATGCTCTTCAACCAGTTTCTGCAGCATCAGTAGTGATGTAGTAATGTCTGGGCGCTCCGGAGCCACTTCCCAGGCCTGCAGTTCAGACAAGGCAGCGCGGGCAGCACGAGTGCGTGCATCTTCAATAACCAGATAGGCATCTAACCACTCTGAGACGCGCTGAAGGCTGTGCTCATACAGTTCGGTCTGTTCGCGCAGGAGTGCAATCTGAGCCTGTTCCAGCATCAGGTGCATGTTCTGCTGCAGGTAATACTGCTGATCGGGCGTCAGTGGCGCCGCGATTGGCTCGTCACGCTCACGGATACGCACCATACGGATCACGTTATCTCTGACGGTGTACCAGAGGTTCCAGTACCAGGTCTGCTCTTCCAGCGTGAGAGGTTCTTCTTCAGCAACAGGTTCTGCAATCAGTTTTTCTGGCATCCATGGCAGCGCTGTTACCTGCTCCTGCAGAGCCTGCAGGCGGAAGATGGCACCCACACGATCAACGGCTGGCACGGCACGCAGAGCCATCAGCTCACGGGCAATCTGAGCACGGACTTTATCAAAACGAGGGTTACGCGTTTCAATGATGACGTTGTCTGCTGCGGTCAGCATGCTGATCGCACCCTCCCAGTCACGCTCAAGCTCAAGGCGCTGACTGGCAAGGCGCAGCAGATATTCTGCTTCAGCCAGTAGCCAATCCTGACGCTCTGCACCCGGCAGCTTACCCAAGCGCTCTGTGTTGTGAGCCACCTGAGCGGCAAGGTTCTGAGACGCAGTATTCAGGGCCTCTGCGCGCTGCATCAATGTTGTTTCACGCGCGTTGCTTGCTTCAATTTTCTGCAGTGCAGTATTCAGGCGATCAGTCAGTACCGCAGTTTCAGCGGTTGCAGCCTGTTGCTGCTGCCAGCCGAAAAAGCCGGCCGCGCCCGCCAGAGCAAACAGGATGATGATCAGGAGCAGGTTAAACCAGGAAAGCACATTGGAACTGCGCTTTTCTTTCTGTCCCTTATCAGCCGGGGCGTTAGTCTGTTGTTCGTTGCTCACGGTGAATTTCCTTCTGAAATTGGCCTTAACGGCGAAATCTTAACGGCCTGCGGCAAACCGCGCGCGCAGGCTGTGCAAAGTATCTTCATTACGGGCACTGGCCGCAACCACCACGTCAGTACAGCCTTGCTGCCTGGCGTAAGTAGCCACTCGCTCACTTGGCACTATGATGGTGCTTACCCGGGTCGCGATATCAGGTATTTGTTGTTGTGCAATATCGAGCGCCTGCCCACTGCTTAGCAGCAGTACTGGAGCACCTTGTAAGGTTTTGTCCCAGTCGGCTTCTGCCCATTCAATCTGCCGACGTTCATAGAGCTCGGCGTAATCGACACGGGCTCCCCGGTCACGCAGAACCGATGCCAGGGTTTCCCGACCGCCGACTCCGCGCCAGATGAGTATTTTCTCACCCTCGACCTGCTGTAACGATGGCAGCGCGAGTACTCCCTCACTGTCGTATCGGTCAACCGGCATTTCTGCGTCGATATCGTACTCGCGATAAACCGCTGCCGTTGTCGGGCCGACAGCGTACCAACGCAGGCCCACTGGCATCTGCGGCCAGTAATCGTCCATCCATCCGAAACCCGCCTCAGCGGCATTCTGGCTGATTGCGATGACAGCGTCATAATGGTCTATATCGAGGATTTTCTGACGACAGGCACGTGAGACCGCGCTGTCATCATCTTCAAATCGGCGAATCTCAATCAAGGGATGATGGCGAACCTCAAAGCCAAGCTCCGCCACCGAGCTGATTAATTCACTGGCTTTGTCCGCAGGTCGCGTTACTACAACCGGCGGTAACGCTTCAGTGAACGTCATAACCATACACGGCACGCAGGATATCACCCGCTCCCTGCGCCAACAGGTCTTCTGCTGCCTTTATACCCAGCGCTTCGGCGTCTTCTGGCGAGCCCCGGTATTCGGTACGCAGCATTTGCTGGCCGTCTTCGCTACCCACCAGACCACGGAGCCACAATTCATCACCATCAATGATGGCGTAACAAGCGATAGGGACCTGACAGCCCCCTTGCAGGCGGCGGTTCATGGCACGTTCTGCCAGGACGCATTGTGCGGTTACTTCGTGGTGCAGCGGCGCGAGCAAGGCATGAATGTCTTTATCAGCACTGCGCCACTCAATCCCAAGGGCACCCTGCCCACCCGCTGGCAGTGATTCTTCTGCCGGCATGAATGCGGCAATGCGCTCATCCATTTCCATACGCAGCAGACCTGCAGAGGCAAGAATGATGGCATCGTATTCGCCAGCGTCCATCTTACCCAGACGCGTTTGTACGTTGCCGCGCAGACTCTTCACTTCAAGATCAGGGCGTCGCTCTTTGGCCTGACAGCCACGGCGCAGACTGGATGTACCGAGCACTGAGCCCTCTGGCATCTCGGCCAGAGCCTTGTATTTGTTCGAGACGAACGCATCCAGAGGGTTTTCGCGATCGCAGATCACACCGAGCTCAAGCCCTTCCGGAAACTCCATCGGCACGTCTTTCATTGAATGCACAGCGATATCCGCCCGCCCGTCGAGCATGGCGCTTTCCAGCTCTTTGACAAACAACCCTTTGCCACCGATTTTCGCCAGAGGCACATCCAGAATTTTGTCTCCCTGAGTGGTAAATGTAACCAGCTCAACCTCAAGCCCCGGATGCAACGCTTCCAGGCGGGCCTTAATGTGTTCGGCCTGCCACATGGCCAGTGGGCTTTTGCGGGTCGCAATGCGGAGTACGGATGGTGTCGGCATGATGTCCTCGAACCTGAAACTGTGCATTTATCAAGCGCGGATGATAACAGGATTGGGGGGCGATTGCTGCGCGGCCTCAGCCGCCGCGCAGATGCTTCTTCACACCGGGCGCGTGGCGCCGGCTCACTGGCAGAGGTTGATCACAATCCCGCAGCCACAAAACAACACCGTCATCGGTGTTTTCGAGGCGCTGAACCCGGTCGGACGCAACAAGGTAGCTGCGGTGAATCCGCATAAAGCGTTGCGGAAATTCTTCTTCCAATTGCTTCAGCGAATCGTCTATCAGGGTCTCTCCGTCAGCATGGTGCATACTGACGTATTTCTGGTCTGCGCTGAAAAACAGCACGTCATCTATCGGGGTCAGCACTAAGCCTTGCGACGTTCGCGCACTGATGTGTGTACGCGCAGCCGGACCGGACACCTGCCGACTCAGACGTTCTGCCGCCCGGCTCAACGCCCGGGTGAGATCTTCTTTGCGGATCGGTTTCAGCAGGTAATCTGCAGCATCCACATCGAAAGCCGCCAGAGCGTGATCGTCAAAGGCGGTACAGAAGACGATGACAGGGGCACTTGGCAGCGTTCTGATTTTCTCTGCGGCCTGCAAACCATCCAGGCCGGGCATCTGGATATCGAGCAGAACAAGATCCGCTCTGAACTGCGACAACCAATCCACTGCCGCCTGCCCATCTCCGGCATCAGCGACACACGTAAAGTCTTTGTGCTCCTCAAGCAGGCGTTTCAGGCGCTGCCGCGCGAGTGGTTCATCATCGACCACCAGAACGCGGTAACTCATACTCTATCCCCATTCTCTGGTATCAGGATCCGTGCTTCGTAGCGATGTCCCTCATCCTCTACATTAAGTGTGGCACCTTCACCGAAAAGCGCCTCCAGACGTGCGCGGATATTCTGATGGGCTATGCGGTTGCCACTGGACTCGACGGACTCACTGCTTTTGCTGTTACTGATCTGCAGCAACCAACCTTTATCCATCTGCGCCAGCGACACCCTGATGTCTCCCTGCTCCACGACGGGCTGAATACCGTGATAAACAGCATTCTCAAGCAAAGGCTGCAATATTAATTGTGGCACTCTGATATCAGGCAAAACGTGAGGGAGTTCCCATTCCACCTGCATCCGTTCACCCAGACGGGTCTGTTCTATATCCAGATACCCTTGCCCCAACTTGATCTCTTCGCTCAGCGGGGTGGTCTCTTCGGTTCCGCGTAAGACAGCGCGGAACAGCTGAGCCAGCTCAAGCAGCATATACTCCGCCTTCTCAGGATCAATCACGATTAAAGAAGCGACAGTGTTGAGCGTATTAAAAAAGAAGTGTGGGCGGATATTTGCCTGCAATGCTGCAAGACGTGCGCGCAGTTCTGCCTGAATCTGCAGGCGCCACTGGCTCTGCACGTAAAAGTAACGCATCGCCATCGCCGAAAAAATTGCGCTGACCAGTTGATTGCGGGCAACCCAGTACCAGTCCAGCGAGGGCTGGATGGCCGGCAAGAAGATTTCGCCCAGCAGACTGATGCATAACGTCACCAGCTGAATAATCAATAACGCCACTACCGAAGCAGCCCACACCGGCAGCCTCGCCAGCTGGCTACGGGCCTGACACAACACCGCCACGGATACTAACGCTACCCATTGAACAAACAGTGAAACCAGCCCAAAGCGAATTCCTGAAAACCCGTCAATACCGCTTTCGATCAATGTCAGCGCCAGAACCAGCGCTTCACTGACAATCAGCAGTATGAGTACGGCACGGGCGTTACACAGGTCCGGCAAAAAGAAGCCGTCCAGAAGCTCGTCCCGGGTCTGGGTCTGTTTGTCCTTCACACCATGTCCTGTTTCAGTCGCAGCAAACGCTTCACCAGAGTTTCACTATATTCTGCCCTGCCGTAAAGGGCAGATTACTCCGGTATGAACGTAAAGCCGCAAAGGCTATAATCACGCCTTTCTTCAATTCAACGAATGTCCGATCAGAGGTGCCTGATGACCGACCAATCCACAAACGCTTCCTGGGGAGGCCGTTTTTCTGAAGCGACCGATGCCTTTGTCGCCCGCTATACCGCCTCTGTGGAGTTTGATCAGCGCATGTACCGCCAGGACATTCAGGGCTCTGTCGCGCATGCGACCATGCTCTGCAAAGTGGGTGTACTGACCGAGCAGGAGCGCGACGACATCATCAATGGCCTGAACGAAATTCAGAGCGACATTGAGAATGGCAAATTCGAGTGGTCCATCGAGCTTGAAGACGTGCACATGAACATTGAAGCTGCCCTGACGGCCAAGATTGGTATTACGGGCAAGAAGCTACACACTGGCCGCTCCCGTAACGACCAGGTAGCGACGGACATCCGTCTGTACATGCGTGATGAGATCGACGTTATCTCTGCCGAACTGACGCGCCTCCAGCAAGGTCTGGTTGAGCTGGCTGAACGTGAAGCCGACACCATCATGCCGGGCTTTACCCATCTACAGACCGCACAACCAGTGACCTTTGGTCATCACCTGCTGGCCTGGAACGAAATGCTTGAGCGTGATTACGCCCGCCTTCAGGACTGCCGCAAGCGCGTGAACCAGATGCCTCTGGGCGCTGCTGCACTCGCTGGTACGACCTACCCCATCGACCGTCATTACACTGCCGAGCTACTGGGCTTTGAAGCACCGACCGAGAACAGTCTCGATTCCGTCTCTGACCGTGACTTCGCCATCGAATTTACCAGTGCAGCGTCTCTGATTATGATGCACATGTCGCGCTTCTCTGAAGAACTGGTGCTGTGGGCCTCGGCTCAGTTCCAGTTTGTCGACCTGCCAGACCGCTTCTGCACGGGTTCATCCATCATGCCGCAGAAGAAAAACCCGGACGTACCTGAACTGGTGCGTGGTAAAACCGGTCGCGTGTATGGCCATATGATCAGCCTGCTGACGTTGATGAAATCACAGCCACTGGCCTACAACAAAGACAATCAGGAAGACAAAGAACCACTGTTCGATACCGCAGACACACTGCGTGACTCACTGCGCGCATTTGCCGACATGGTTCCACACCTGCAGGCTAAGAAAGAATTTATGCGTGAAGCGGCCATGCGCGGTTTCTCTACCGCAACGGACCTTGCTGACTATGTAGTTCGTAAAGGCATTCCATTCCGTGATGCACACGAAATTGTCGGTAAAGCGGTCGCTTACGGTCTGGAAACAGGCAAAGATCTGAGCGAAATGACGCTCGAAGAACTGAAGCAGTTTTCGGATCAGATTTCTGAAGATGTATTCGATGTTCTGACACTGGAAGGATCTGTCGCGGCTCGCGATCATATTGGCGGAACCGCGCCTGATCAGGTGCGTGCAGCGGCTGGCAGAGCACGCCAGAAACTGTCGGCTCGCGGCTAAGCGTGAGGCTCAGCTGAAATGAAAAGGGCAGCGGATCAGCTGCCCTTTTTTTTGAACCAACCCGGCACGTTATTGACCGACACGAAGCGGAACACCAACACCGCGTGAACTAAACCAATAATTAGCCCCATGCCCATTTGTCCGGTTTCCATCAGCTCCCAGACCAGCATGGGTAGAGTCAGAATCGGAAACCACGCGATATAGCGAAAAAAAACACGCTCAAATCGCGTCGTAGGCAGATCCTGTTTACTCATATCCTGTTTCTGCGTCGTCATACAATACCTCCATCAGAAGGTCAGCTTGGCACCACGGCCAGTCTCTGCCTATTAGAGGAAAGTCGAATAAGCCTGTGCCGACTATTCAGACCCGACTCACATCCACAGAGACTGTCATTTCAGGCGCTGAGCCCCCACCGAAGATCACACCTTTCAGCGGTGTTACATCGTTAAAGTCACGGCCCCAGGCAGTGATGATATGTTGCTCTCCAGCAAGGCAATTGTTCGTCGGATCAAATTCTACCCAGCCCTCACCCGGCGAGAATACCGATAACCACGCATGCGTTGCATCGGCACCCACTAACTTTTCCTGACCCGGTGGTGGCAATGTTTCGAGGTACCCGGAAACGTACTTGGCAGCAAACCCCAGAGAGCGCAGACAGGCGATCTGCAGGTGAGCAAAATCCTGGCAGACCCCTTTTTTGTTCTGCATAACTTCGGACAGAGGTGTCGCAATGGTTGTCGCAAGCGGCGAATAGCTGAACTCCTCGTAGATTCTCGCCGTCAGTGCAAAGCATGCCGATAACAGAGAACGGTCGGCAGTAAAAAGATCTGCGGCGTAGTCACGGAATTCAGGCGCCGCCGCAATCATGGATGAGTCCAACTGGTATTCGCGAGCGAGCAGTACATCCTCTGATTTCGACTGCTGCATTTTGCTCAGAACTTCTGCACAGGTACTGCCGAGATCGAGATTAGTGTCTGCGATCTGAGGGCGGGTTTCTACCTGACTGGTAGCAGTAATCGTCAGGGCTTTGTGGGGCCGCTGAATTTCAAACTGAAACACCTGATTGCCGAAATAATCTTCCCGGCGCTGCTCCATGGCCAGTTCCGGGGTGACTTCTATCTTGCTGTTGATGCAGGTCTGACGCTGAGTCGTGCGCGGGATCATCTGTGCCAGGTTATAGCAATGAGAGACCCGGCTGGCGTATTTGTAGGCGGTAATATGTTTAATCAGGTACTTCATTACAGTCCCTCCCAGCGAGCATCGACCAGCTGTTGCGAGTCTTCTCTGTGATCAAAGTAGCGATCGCCGATCATATCGCTGATGTCCATCAGGGCGTTATCCAGAGTCTGCATCTCTTCAATCAGCACTTTACGCTCACCTTCCGTACTTGCAGACAATTCAGAGAGCGTAAACAAGCGTACGCGCGTACTGCATTCGATCAGTGCTTTCTCAGCAGGCGGCAGCTCATGCAGATACCCCGCATGACTTGGAAGCTTACGCAACTGGCGCAATATATTGCCGAGCTGATACATCACCGAACGTGGGTTATCTGTATCCAGCAGAACCAGATCAAGGCCGCTACGCAGATCAGGACGAGCACCATAGCGGCGACGATAAGTAATCAGGCCTTCGAGTGTGAGCAATAAAGCTTCGGCTATGCGCGACTGCTCTGGTTCCATCATCTCAGGACCAAGCAAGGTGCCTGCGAGCCGCCCAGTCTGCATGGCTCGTTCGATTCGACGGCCCAATTCCATAAAGCGCCAACCGTAACCGCGGGTCATGCTCTCGTGAGTCAGGCCCGCCAAGGCCATTAATGCTGTGACCAGAGGGTCGAGTACTTCATCAGGGCTAAGGTAGGCATCCTGCTCATCGCCATCCAGCAGCGGAATCGCATCGCGTATGTCATTGATTACCCGGTAGGTATCAGAGGACAGCAGCTCTTTGGCTTCATCGGCACAGAAAAGCATGCTGTTGAGGGTATTCGCAATCGACTGCGGCGCTTCTCCGCGGCGCAGAGCTTCAATCATTGCCTCATCGCTCTCCGGCGTTTTCATAGGCGCAATAGTCGCCAACTCAGTCACGGCCTTCAGTAACGTCAGGCGCAGATCTGACGACAGAGGATCTTCACCGTTAAGCATGGAGTACGCAGTTCGCAACAGACGCAGACAGGCTTCTGCACGCTCAGCGTAGCGCCCCATCCAGAACAGGTTCTCAAGCACGCGGCTAGGTAGGTTGGTCGCTTCACTTTCCCGCGCAGGCGCAACATCTTCGTGCTGATTGGTAACGATGCGCTCGGGCTCGGAAGCTACCACCCAGGTATCTTTGCTGGTCGCACCCGCCTGACCAGAGATCAGCAGCGCATCTTCTTTGAGCCCAACCCGGGTAAGACCGCCCGGCATAACACTGTATGACCCGGTACCCGCAACCGTGAAGGCCCGGAGTATCGCTGGCCGCGGTGCCAACACATTATTCTGCAGAGTCGGTAAGAAGCTGGACTCCAGTACAGGTTGGCCAACATAGCGCTGGGGATCACTTTTAATCCGGGCGGCCATATTAGCCAGCTCTTCAGCGCTGGCTTTAGGCCCAAAGAAGCTGAGTTCGCCGGGTTTACGATACGTAGGTTTCACCACCAGCTTCGCCAGGTTATCCAGAACATAGGTCATGTCAGTAGGATCACCACACCACCATGTCTGCACGCTGTTGAGGCGAGGCTCACGCCCAAGTAGCGCGCGACCGATGTCCGGGAGATATTTCAGCAGCGCTGGACTTTCAAGAATGCCCGAGCCCAGAGAGTTGGCCACCACCAGGTTGCCAGCCCTGACCACCTGCAGCAGACCGGGCACACCGAGGCGGGAATCACCGCGCAGTTCTACCGGATCACAGAACCAGTCATCAACGCGACGCATAAGTACATCGACCCGGCTGAGACCATCCAGCGATTTCATCCAGAGAAATCCACCACGAACGACCAGGTCATCACTCTGAACCAGATAAAACCCGAGGTAATTCGCCAGATAGGCGTGTTCAAAATAGGTTTCATTACGAGGGCCAGGGGTCAACACCGCGATACGAGGCGAGGGTCTGTGAGGGCACAGGCTCTGCATTTTGCTACGCAACTGGCGGAAGTAGCCGGCCAGGCGATGAACGTGACTATCGCGGAATAAGCTCGGCAAGACACGCGACATCACCGTACGATTTTCGAGCGCGTAACCTGCGCCACTCGGGCTCTGAGTTCTGTCCGCAAGCACCATCATTTTACCGTCTGGGCCACGGGCCATATCAGCAGCGTGAATAATGAGATCATGCTCGCCGGGCATACGCAGCCCCTGACAGGCGCGCAGAAAACCGCGATTCGCGTAAATGATTTCAGGAGGGATAACGCCAGTGCGTATCAGTTGGCGTGGGCCGTAAATGTCCCGCAATAATAGATTCAGCAGCTCCGCACGCTCAACCAGCCCACTTTCAATGGCTGCCCAGTCATCACTGCTGATGACATTAGGAATAAGATCTAGCCCCCAGGTACGGGAGTCGTTCTGCTTATCGCGGAAATTGTCACTGTAGATGTTGTACGTCGCGCCGTCGTCACGCAACAAGCGACGGGCCTTAGCCTGACGGTCATGCAGGACGCTGCCCGGCATTCCTGCCAGGCTCTCCATGACATAATTCCAGTGCGGATGCATGGTACCGGCGGCATCGTAAACAGCATCACCGCTGCGTTGCAGCGGTGGATACAGGTCTTCGGCAGTCGGCGTGATGGCTGACTCATCAGTCATATTGGCTATCTCAGGTTATCTGGCCGCAATTATGGCAGATTCTCAGCGTTTAGGCTGAGTTCTGAGATCCAGCGTCAGAGGATACTCATCATACGACTCTTCCGCCGGGGCACTCATCGGCCTGACATCTGTATGCGCAGTAAATTCGCGCATGGCATCAATCTCAGGGCGAGGCGTATAAGGCCCCTGTGTGTGATCTGTCGTGGTGAAACGATTGCCACGGCGGGACTCGGCTTCAGCAGCATTCACTGGGAATACGTCATAGCTGCGCCCACCCGGATGAGACACATGATAGGTCGCTCCACCCACCGAGCGCCCGTTCCAGGTGTCGATCAGATCGAAATGCAGGGGAACATGAACATCAATGGTCGGATGCAGTGCCGAAGGTGGCGCCCAGGCTTTGTAACGCACACCTGCTACAAACTCACCATGTTTACCGGTGGCCCGCAGCGGCACCTTACGTCCGTTACAAGCCAGAATATAGCGGCTGCCAGTCATGCCGGTAACGCGAACCTGCAAACGCTCTACAGAAGAATCGACGTAGCGCGCGGTACCAAAGCTGGAGACTTCTTCACCAAGTACATTCCATGGCTCAATAGCCCAGCTCAATTCAAGTGACATATCCCCGAGATTCACCGTGCCATAGTGAGGGAAGCGGAATTCACGGAAAGGCAGTAACCATTCAGCACGGAAATCCAGACCATGCTCCTGCAGATCGGCCGCCACATCTTTAATGTCCTGCCAGATATAGTGCGGCAGCATAAACTGATCGTGCAGACGAGTACCCCAGCGCTCAAGCTTCTGCTTGTAGGGCTTCCGCCAGAACCGTACGACCAGAGCACGAAGCAGAAGCGCCTGAACCAGTGCCATACGGCTATGCGGCGGCATTTCAAATCCACGGAATTCGAGAATGCCCAGTCGCCCGGACGGACTGCCCGGTGCGAACAGTTTATCAATACAGAATTCTGCTCGGTGCGTGTTACCCGTCATATCAATCAGTAGATTACGTAACAGGCGATCAACCAACCAGGGCTGTGCGACGTCCCCGTCAGGCATCTGCTGAAAAGCAATTTCCAATTCATACAGAGCTTCATCGCGGCCCTCATCGACTCGGGGTGCCTGACTGGTCGGGCCAATAAAGGCGCCAGAAAACAAATACGACAACGACGGATGGTTCTGCCAGAAGGTAACGAAGCTACGCAAGAGATCAGGCCGTCGCAAAAATGGGCTGTCCGAAGGCGTCGCACCACCCAAGGTAATGTGATTGCCACCTCCGGTTCCCGTGTGACGACCATCCAACATGAATTTCTCAGTACTCAGGCGGCTTTCTTTGGCAGCCTGATATAACTCAGTCATGTTGCTGACCATGTCGGACCAGTTGTCTGACGGGTGAATATTCACCTCGATCACGCCCGGATCAGGAGTCACCAACAGCTTTTGCATGCGGTGATCTTTGGGAGGTTCGTACCCCTCAATAATGACAGGCAGGTCCAGCTCCATTGCCGTCCGCTCTATCAGCGCCAGCAGATTCACGTAGCTTTCGAGGTAAGGCAGCGGCGGAAGAAACAAGTGTAACTTACCGTCGCGGGCTTCAATGCCCAGTGCCGTACGCACCAGATTTTTCCAGCGATAATCGTCTTTCTTCTCAGCAGACTCAGTCTTCTCGTGACCCTCGACCTTCTTCTGAGCACTTTGTTTTTGCACAGGGGGCGTCGATGATGTCGGCGAAAGCGGTTGCGACTGAGCCACCGGGCGACTGTTACGCGCCAGTGCCTCTTTTACTGCGGCATCGGCGGTTTCCAGAGGTCCGGCTTCGCGGTGCGGGTCAGCCTCCTGAATCAGAGGATCTTCTTCCGCAGGTGGCAGACTCTCCAGCGGCAGACGAAGCCCCATCGGCGAATCGCCCGGGATCAGAGTCAGACGCCCGCGGCGGAACTGCCACTCGCTGGACTGCCAGCAATGTCCGTAGAAATTCCACTCAAGCGGCAGTACGTACCCGGTCGGGGTGTCCAGCCCCTGCTCTAACACCCGTGCCAGTCGACGGCGCTCAAGGCTGTCTTTGCTGCTGGCAATCCGGCTATCAATATTTTCCGGTAAATTCTGCTCCTGCAGCAGATAATGCAGTCCATCTTCATACGCAGGTTGAGCACAGCGCTGCGGAACGTTCAGCAACTCTGCAAGCCGGCGAGCAAATGCCCGTGCGTCTTCCTCGGTGTGTCCGTAATGTTTATCTACGCGGGCAAGCAGGTCTTTGTCCTGCCATAAAGGTTCGCCGTCGGTACGCCAGAATAAACCTAACGCCCAGCGCGGTACTTCTTCTCCCGGATACCACTTGCCCTGGCCATAATGCAGCAGGCCTTTCGGTGCAAAGTGGTCTCGCAGACGGAGCAACAGGGTTTTCGCTAATGCCAGTTTGTCTTTGCCCAGCGCTTCGGTATTCCACTGCGCGGATTCCATGTCATCGATAGATACAAACGTTGGCTCGCCGCCCATTGTCAGACGGACGTCTTCATCTTTCAGAATACGATCAACTTTCTCACCCAAAGCCAGAGCGTCTTCCCATTCAGATTCGGTATACGGCTTGGTCACCCGCGGGTCTTCATGGAAACGAGTGACTTCGTTTGAGAAAGTAAACTCGACTTCACACTCATCAGTGAAGCCAGAAATAGGAGCAGCAGAGCTCGGCTCTGGCGTGCAGGCAAGTGGGATATGCCCCTCGGATGCAAACAGCCCAGAGGTCGGGTCGAGCCCCACCCATCCAGCACCCGGCAGATAGACTTCGCACCAGGCATGCAGGTCGGTGAAGTCAGCTTCAGGGCCAGAAGGACCGTCGAGAGATTTCTCATCGGATTTGAGCTGAACCAGATAGCCAGATGCAAAACGGGCGGCCAGCCCCAGGTGACGCAGTAACTGCACCATCAACCAGGCAGAATCCCGACAAGAACCTTTGCCTTTTTCCAGTGTTTCTTCCGGCGTCTGAACGCCCGGTTCCATGCGCACCAGATAATCGATGTCCTGCTGCAATCGCATATTGATATCGACAAGAAAATCGATGGTGCGCTTTTTCTCACGCGGAATACTTTCCAGCAGCGTGGTGAACATTTCACCTTCGGTGGTGCAATGCAGGTAGGGTTCCAGCTCTTTCTTCAGGCTCTTTCCGTATTTGAACGGAAATTCCTCAGCGTACTCTTCAATAAAAAAGTCGAACGGGTTGATCACCGTCATATCGGCGATTACTTCAACCTCTACCGATAAGCAGCGACTTTTTTCAGGAAAAACGAGTCGCGCCTGAAAGTTACCGTACGGGTCTTGCTGCCAGTTAATAAAGTGCTCTTCCGGCTCTATTTTCAGACTGTATGAGCGGATAGGTGTGCGGCAGTGAGGTGCCGGACGCAAACGCACCACGTGCGGAGATAATGACACCGGGCGATCAAAGTCATACCGGGTTTTATGATTAAGTGCGACTGTAATTGTCATTGGGCCACCGCCAGTTGTTCCTGATCATTCAGGAACCAGGTACGACTGATAGAAAAATGAAGATACTGCAGTGAAATCTGCAGATCGTTCAGGGCTTCCCGCATTTCAGGGCCGGGAGCGCTATCCTCAGCACGATCTGTGACAGTCTTATGAAGCTTGCGGATATCCGCGATAATTTTTTCGGCGCGCGGCAGGGCTTTTGCCCCCTGAATCATGTCATTGAGGCAGTATTCAACCGAGCGGGGAAAACGCTGATCCGTCAACAGAAAGCTGCAGACCAGAGGTGCTTTCACCGAGCTACGCATTGCCCGGCGATAGGGCTGGTCAGCACTGAGCGAACGAAGGACATTCCCCCAGATAATCTGCTGACTATTAACAGCAAAGTCATCGTCTTCAATCTGCATGATAGCCGCAGTCGCAGCATCCAGATTCCGGGTGGTCATATCGGCGCGTTCAAGATTCTGACCAAGCTTGAGCATTTCCCAGGCGCTATCGCGCGGCATATTGACCTGCCACAGACCAATAATCTGCTGACAGGCACTGATAACATTGCCCAGAAATTCATGTCGGTCGCGACGATTAATGCCCTGCTGCAGATGATCCTGAACATACTGGCTCAGTTCATTCACCAGCTCCCAGGTATCCGCCGGGATAACATCGCGCGTGGTACGGATATTTTCACGAATGGCTTTGAGCGAGGTCACTATAGAACTGGGGTTCGTGTCGTCGCCGACCAGAAACTTCACCACGTTACGCTCATCCTGCACCGAATAACGCTCGTTGAAATCCTGTTCAAGACTGTTAATTACAATCAGGTTATACCAACCCAGATTAACCTGACGCGGCAGGTCGAAAAGCAGGGTGTCGTAAATACTCAACATACGGGCTGTGCTTTCTACCCGTTCAAGATAGCGGGCGGCCCAGTAAACCCGTTCAGCAACTTTCGATAACATCAGGCTTTCCCCGCAGACGTATCAACAATCCAGGTATCTTTACTACCACCACCTTGCGATGAATTAACTACCAGAGAGCCTTTTTTCATCGCTACCCGCGTCAGTCCGCCAGTCGTTACGTAACTTGATTCGCCCTGAAGGATGAAGGGTCTCAGGTCGAGGTGACGGGGCTCGACTTTACTGCGCCCGACAAGTGTTGGCGCTGTTGATAACGCCAACGTTGGCTGAGCAATATAATTTCGCGGATTGGCTTTAATCAGCTCAGCAAATTGTTCTCGTTCTTTTTTAGTACTGTGCGGGCCCACCAGCATGCCGTAACCGCCAGACTCGTTAGCTGGTTTTACGACCAGTTTATCGAGGTTATCCAGCACGTATTCACGCTGCTTGTCGTCGTAGCAGAGGTAAGTTTCGACATTCGGAATCAAAGGCTCTTCGCTCAGATAATAACGAATGATATCGGGTACGTACGCATACACGACTTTATCATCGGCGACGCCTGCACCCGGCGCATTTGCCAGAGCAACTTTGCCCTTGCGCCATGCACGCATCAGTCCGGGGACTCCCAGTACTGATTCAGGATGAAACACTTCAGGGTCGAGGAACATGTCATCAATGCGACGATAAATAACGTCGACCCGCTCCAGACCAGAGATTGTCTTCATATAGACGCAGTCATCTTTACCGACGACGAGGTCGCTACCCTCGACCAACTCAGCCCCCATGCGTTGAGCCAGGAAGGCATGTTCAAAGTACGCCGAATTAAAAATGCCTGGAGTCAGAACCACGACCACCGGGCTGGAGCTCTGACGTGGCGACAAAGAAGCCAGCATATTAAAGAGAGCTTCTGGATAATCACCAACCGGCGCGATACTGACTTTTTCAAACACCTCAGGCAGAACCCGCTTCATAATGGAACGGTTCTCGAGCATGTAAGAAACGCCGGAAGGCACCCGCAGGTTGTCCTCAAGTACATAAAACTGGCCGTCACCATCGCGGACAAGATCGGTCCCACAGATGTGCGCCCAGACACCAAAGCGCGGATTAACGCCCTCACACTCAGGTCGATAGTTCTTCGACTGTTTCAGTACAAACTCAGGAATGACGCCGTCTTTAATGATCTTCTGTTCATGGTACAGATCATCAATAAACATATTCAGCGCCTTCAGACGCTGACGCAGACCCGCCGCTGTTTTCTCCCACTGCTGGGCCGATATGATCCGGGGCACGATATCAAATGGCCAGGCGCGGTCGATGTTCTCACCTTCACTGTAAACGGTGAAAGAAACCCCCATATCTTTGATAGTGGACTCAGCGGCCAGCTTACGTGACTGTATTTCTTCTTCTGTCAGGCTATTCAGATAGTTGGCGAGTTGCCGGGCGGGGACTCTAGGGTTTCCGGGCGAGCTGATCAGCTCATCGTAGAAACCCTCCTGTAATTCGTAGTGCTTCCAATTTATCGACATGCAGAACCGTTCCACGGTGATTCTCGAGTTTTATGCACCTATTCAGGCACTTCATCACCTCTACAGCAATAGACGAACCGGCCGGCCAACACATTGTCCACATTGGCACCATCAGGCTAATAGAGGCTAATAGAGGCCACTCCATGCGTACCCCGGGCAACCCGCTACAGCACTGCTACACTGAATGTCAGTATTAACAAACCGCTATCAGGGAGGCACGCGCGATCGTGCACCATGCAGTGAGTATTCTGCGACAACCACATAAGCAACAGACTGCAGTGTTCAATTTTGGGGCACAGAACCCCCAAAAGCCCAGCAGGGGGTCAGTGTGACGCCTCGGAGGTCGCTCGCCCAACTGTTACTGAACTGGTCCCTGCTGATGCTGGGGCTGATTACCTGTGGGCTTGGCTATCTGTTACTGCAGCTCCAACTGGAACAGTTTTCGAGTAACTGGGAGCGGCGTATAAGCTTCGAGCTGGAAAGTATTGCCAAAAACGTGGAGTACCACGTCAGCCAAAGCAGTAGTCATGTTGTCGAGAACCAGATCCGGGAGAGTATTGACGACCCGTCTCTGCGTTATCTCGCTGTTTTGTCTGAAGCAGGGGACCGCGTTATTTTTTCAAGCAACGCCAGCGACCGGCTGCACAACACCAAGTACCGGCTAAGCAGTCACTCCCTGAATACTGGCGTGCAGGAGCCCCAGATCGAGCGCTACAAATCGGAGTTCTATGCTTTATTCCCAGTGAACCTTAAATACCCGGTGTCACCACACACCGGCAATACGGATCAGAGCATAAAAAGGGACACCCGCGCGTGGCTATTTGCGCATTATGATGCACATAGTGATTACGACTCTATGCTGCGCTCTCTGGCCCGAAAAACAATACTTGTCGCCCTGCTGGTCATTATTTTCCTGGTCGTTCAGAGCCAGATTCTCCGTAAATATATTCTTATCCCGGTCAAGCACCTGGTACAGCTGACCAGTTCGATAAAGCAAGGCAAATACGCCAGTATTCCTGAAAGTCGCAGTGCCACTGAGATTGCACAGCTGGAAGAAGCGTTTAACGACCTCAGCGAACACCTCGATGAAACCACCACACGGATTGCCCACCAGCAGGCACTGAACGATGCCTTTACCGCGGGTTTCCCTGACATAGGTCTGCTCGTCACCGCCACCGGGGTAATCAATGGACGTTTTGGCAACCCGAACGGGCGAATTCAGCGCCTCAATGAAGATCTCACAGGCACGCCTTTTACCGCCTGGCTCAACCTGTCAGCAACCCGAAAAATAGAGGAAGCCCGCAATCAGGCGCTGGAAAAGAAAGAACTTGTGATTACTGAGTTCAATCATGATGACCTCTATCTCGAATCGCGGATGATCCCGCTAGAGGAGCACGCAAACATGCAGGACGCTCTGATCTGGCTGATTCGTGATATTTCAGAAGTGAAACGCAAGCAGGAGCTCATTGAGTACCAGGCTAACTACGATCCGCTTACCGAGCTGGCTAACCGCAGAATGGCACTGCAGGAGCTGGAGAAGAAAATCGCCTGGTCAGAAGACGATAAGACCTGCGGTAGCGTACTCTTCATCGATCTTGATCACTTCAAAAATATCAACGACTCATTAGGGCACCCGATCGGTGATCGCCTGCTGATCGAAGCGTCACACCGGCTAAAGGCCACCGTAAACGAAGGGGACCTGATCGCTCGCCTGGGGGGTGATGAATTTCTGATTGTTCCTGATGAAGTTTTCAGCGCACCTGAGCTTGCCGAAGAAAGCGCGGTTGAGCTGGGTACCGCAGTACTGGATGCTATCCGTAAGCCATTCTGTATCGATATCAATAAGTTCCACATGACTGCCAGTATCGGTATTTCAATTTTCCCTTCGACGGACTGCGGGGCAAACGATCTGATACGCCAGGCGGATACAGCTATGTACTGGGCGAAACATCAGGGTCGCTCACAACTCTGCCTGTACAACCACAGAATGCAGGAAGAGACTCGCGAACGACTGCACCTGTTTAATGATCTCTATCAGGCCATCCGCGATAACGGCTTCACTCTGGTGTACCAGCCGCAGCACAACGCCGAAGGTGACGTCACCGGAGCGGAAGCACTGTGTCGCTGGGTTAACAATGGTCACTCCGTTTATCCCGATGTATTCATTGCCGCCGCTGAAGAAACGAATCTGATTCTGCCGCTGGGAGATTGGGTTCTTACCCATGCCTGCCAGACATTACGCCAGTGGATCAGAAATAAATCCTTGCCGCCAAGCTTCAGACGTCTGGCAGTAAATATCAGTCCCGCCCAGTTCATGGACCCGGACTTCGAAGCCAAGCTCGATAAAACCATGAAGAGTTGTGACATCGACAGCAGCGTACTGGAGCTGGAGCTGACTGAAAGCCTGTTTATGGGCGATAAAGATCTCATCCGTGACAAGATGCAACGCCTTAGCAACAAGGGCTACACCTTTGCACTGGATGACTTTGGCACAGGCTATTCGTCTCTCAGCTACTTGCAGAAACTTCCGATCGATAAACTCAAGATCGACCGGGCCTTCGTGATGGACATCAATCCGGATAATGAACCCGCCAGTATTGTTGATGCCATCATCCAGCTTGGACAGAACCTGAATATGGATATTATCGCCGAAGGTGTTGAGACCGATCAGCAACAGGTCTATTTAAAAGATCATGGTTGCCGCAGTTATCAGGGCTATTTGTTCAGCCGCCCACTGCGCGAAGATATGTTCGTCAGCTACATACACAAACGCCCAGTCTGATATCTGGCACCAGAGTTGCTCCTCTCCCCTTAGCTCCCGAAAACGGGATCTTAATCAATGATTTTGCACCGAAAAGGCTCACGAGGAGCCCGCGTGCTTTCTGAACAGACAGGGGATAACGATGGATAAGGCAACAATGACTGAGGCGATTATCGCCCGTAAAATTGAGAAAGAGCTGACGTGGGAACAAATGGGGGCGGATCTTGGAATGTCTCCTGTCTGGCTGACGTCTGCCTGCCTGGGCATGAACAGCGCCCCTGCCGAAAAGGCCGCGGCCATTGCAGAGTATTTGGGATTTGACCAAAGCATGGCCACCGCGCTGGAAGCATACCCAACCAAAATATGGGATCAGGCTGTCCCTACTGATCCATTAATCTATCGACTCTACGAAATTGTGGGCGTCTACGGTGACACGCTGAAAGAAGTTATCCAGGAGAAGTTTGGCGACGGCATCATGAGCGCCATCGACTTCTCCATGGAAGTCGACAAAATCGAAGACCCAAAAGGCGACCGTGTTCTTCTCACGCTGAATGGCAAATTCCTGCCATACAAGAGCTGGTAAGCCCCCTTGCTAGCTACCTGAGCGCAGCACAGCGCTCAGGTTGCGGCTCAGTTCCTGTCGTTTTACTTTACCCATGGCATTTCGAGGAATCTCTTTCAACTGGAAATATTCTGTCGGAACGAGCGACGCATCAATTCGGGCTTTCATGAACTCGGCAATCTCCGACACCGGAATTGTACTGTCGGCTGTATAGGCCAATGCAAGTTTCTCCAAGTTATCTGCACGCTCAACCTGACAGGCAGCTACATCAATCAGTGCTGACATCTGCTCGGCCACGGCCTCTATTTCGGCGGGGTTTATTTTTACCCCGCCAAGATTCACAACCTCAGACTCACGTCCGGTAAGGCAAAGCGCCCCCTCACGGAATGCACCGCGATCACCTGGATAAAACCACCCACCCCTGAATTCATTGTTGTCCGGGCTGCCCGCCATGTAGCCACTGACCATCCCTGAGCTGCGTACACGGACAATACCTTCGGTTCCGTCCGGTACTGCTCTCCCCTCATCATCAACGACTTCCGCTGACGCTCCCGGCTGAACAACTGCAGTTTTCCAAACCAGCTCCGGCTTGCTTATCTGAGTCATGCCGACGGCACCGACTTCGGTCGATCCATAAACGTTAAAGATACGCGCCTGAGGACATATCTGTTTGATACGGCTGATCATACCCGGTGACAAAGCACTGCCCGCCAGACGAATCTCACGCACGCCATTCAGATCCGCTGCAGACAGGGTATGGGAGTTCACAAGGCGGAAAAGCGCCGTAGATGAACTCAGTATCGAAGTCACAAAAAAAGTGCGGATTGCTTTAGCAAATGCATCGGCACTCGCAGGTAAGAGCACAACTTTGCCTGCCTGAATCGTCTGCAGTGATCCCATAAATCCACCAATACTGGAGTGCCCCATAAGATTCAGGTCATTACCTGTCGCGCTACCCCATACCAAATGATTACGATAGAGTCGCTGCTCTATAAGTGCCGGAGTCAGCCCGACTGCTTTTGGCTGACCGGTGGTCCCACTGGTCAGAATGATGCGGCAGATATCTTCCGCTGAAGGATAGGCTTGCATTGGCTCCAGACCCGGCATGATGCGAGCATCATTGAACCACTCCTGACTAAGCACAATGTTTTGAATACCATTGATTTCGCTACTGCTTTGCAACGAGATAACAAAATCGAAGTTAGGCTGCTCGGGGATATCAGCCCCCGGGATACCAAGGCAACTTACTGCGGCACGATGAAACAGCGCCATAGTCGCAATAAATGCCAGATTCTCCGGAAGCAGCAAGTACACCCGGTGCCCCGACCCGATTCCAGCCTCTGCCAGCTTTTCTGATACCTGCACAACGGTTTTATGTAGCTGTGCATAGCTCAGTGTCGATTGACCATCATAAAAGGCCGGATAATCCGGAGTTACTGCGGCCCGAAAGGCTAGAGGCTCGAATGGATTGTGCATGTAATTACTCGATTTAAAAAAGCTGCTGTATACCGAAGGATACACTGGTGATTGTGGCATTGGCAGCACTGACCGATTCACCCAGATCATCATCGGGTGCGTCCCATGTCAGATAGCGATAACGGAATGTAGCGACGAGTTCTGTCGTCTGAGTCAGGTTACCCACCACCGCAAGACCAGCGTTCAGACTGCGCGCGCCATTGTCAGCACCTTCCTCGTCCAGTACCGACGTCTCACCATAGTATCTGTGATAGCCGACCCCAAGGATTAAATAGGGCCGCAATCGTGAGGCGGGGGCTCCATCCAGAGCATAGGGTAACCAGACATCGCCATCGAGGCCGACAATATTCGCACCTTCCCGATCGGCTCTCATGCGCGTCCAACTGATTTCAAATCGCGCATTCATAGGCCCGGTACCACCGACCGTTAACCTCGGATAAGTGGACGACCACGCACCGGTATCAAGAAGATTCTGATCAATTGTCGCCGTTTCATAGGCAGCCCCAAGATGCCAGGACCCATTGCCTGAATAGTCGGCAGCATGAGAGGGCGTGCTGACTAATAGCACACCTGCCACGGCGGAACACACCAATCTAATTATAGAAATGCCACTCATGCTGTCATGGTATCAAACAAGCAAAAAAAAGGTGGAGCCATGCTCCACCTTCTTTTTAAAACGGCAGGATCAGTCTGTTACAGGCCGAGTGCCAGCAGTTCAATCTGCGCCGCAGCACCGTACAGAGCACCCGCTTCTGTTTTCAGGGTCTCTGGTGGAATCAGACCAGGCCAGTGCGGCTTAACATCGGCGAGAATGGCAAGAGTAGCTGCTTTCGCGTCGGTTACCGCTGACTCATCGGACTCAATGCCTTCAACCAAGTCGGTGGCAATCGTAGTGAAACCAAATGCGTCCTGATATTCGTGTGCATTTTCCATTTTGCCGTCCACCACTGCGATAGCGTACTCATCCGCCGCAGTACGCAGAAGCTGTACAACCAGCTTCAGTTTCTCTGCCGGTGTCGCACTGGTTTCAGAAACGGCCATAGCGTTGGTGTCGATAGCGGCAAGCAGGGTATCCAGCGCAGTCTGTACAGCTTCTACACCTTTTTCCTCATTAACCGCATCGGATACGGCAGTCAGCTCTTTCGCGAAGCCAGCGGTACCACGTGCTTCTATAGCAGGAACCAGATCAGCGTACAACTCGCTTTCTGGGTGCTTCATGTGTGTTTTAGCGTGCTCGATATGGCCAGCCTTGTAGAGCTCGGCGCCGACATACAGGTGACCCTTAATCAGGCTGAGGTGAGTCAGATAAGCAAGATCATCAGACGTCAGCTCTGTTGCTGCTGCGCCTTCGCCCTCACCTTCACCGGCAGAGATCACTTCGCCTTCACCCTCGCCTTCACCAGCAAGTGCAACGGCATCAACGGAGGTCTCAATCGGCGCAACCGCCGCTTCGCCTTCGTTTTCTTCTTCGGTACAAGCACTCAAGCTCATGCCTGCTGCGCCGGCCAGGCCGATCACACTGATGCTTTTCCACAGTTTGTTGCGCTTACCCATTACTCAGGTCTCCTGAAAATTCGTTTTGCGGATACATTTTTATGCTACTATCAATAGCATATACGATCAGTTCTCATTTTCGATACCATGACAATTCTCGTAGATAATCTGTTGGATGTCCACTCTGTAACTGCGGTTCTGAACAGCCTCAGCGACGACCTGTTTGTGGATGGTAAAAAAACAGCAGGCAAGACTGCCCGCGCCGTAAAAAAGAACCTTCAGGCCGACCCTAAGTCGCCCAAAATCATTGCGGCAACAAAGCTCGTTGAACAAGCGCTGCGTAAGCATCCGATGGTCACCAACTCGGCGTTTCCAGATAAACTCAGCAACATCATTATCAGTCGCTATGATGAGGGCATGACTTACGGTTCTCATGTCGACAACGCGTTTATTCACGCAACCAGAACGGATTTGTCGTTCACCTTGTTTCTGTCCGACCCTGATACCTACGATGGCGGCGAACTGATCCTGCAGAAGCACGATGGGGACGACGTGATTAAATTGCCCCAAGGGTCGGTTTACATTTATCCGACTCGCGAACTGCACTATGTCGCCCCCGTCACCCGCGGCGTCCGATACGCAGCCGTTGGTTGGATTCAGAGCCAGGTTCGCTCTGAAGAGCATCGCGGCACGCTGTTTGATCTGTACCTGGCGCTGCAACAGATGGCAGACACGGAAGAAAATAGACAGGCGCGGCTGCATATTTTAAAAGCCAGAAGCAACCTGATGAGAATGTGGGCTGAATAATGTGAACTGAATAAAGCGGGTAAGCGGATTAAATGGTTGATCTTACCTTTGCATGAGAGTGAGACAGACCGGCATCTCATCGGATTATCTGGTTGATGCTTCACCTACTGCTGGTGTATGTTTCCTTCGCTAATTCCAGCAAGA